>Ga0075272_1000024_pt1 | contig 49054 bp, 51 predicted proteins | sample SF_Rice_5C_0N_40_FD_69776 | JGI IMG/M metagenome (GOLD analysis project Ga0075272, IMG submission 69776) | Rice paddy soil microbial communities from Twitchell Island, California, USA - SF_Rice_5C_0N_404 | ecosystem: Environmental > Terrestrial > Soil > Paddy field/soil | place: USA: Twitchell... | reverse complement strand
TCTTGGCTTCGGCTGCTTCTTCGTTGACTACGACCTCGACGGCTGGCTCGACATGTATGTCGCCAACGGCCACATCGATCCGCAAATCGAGCGCGTCTCGCAAAACGTGCACTATGCCGAGCCGCCGCATCTGTTCCGCAACATCGACGGCCACCGCTTTCAGGATGTCGCGGCGCAGATGGGCAAATCGTTCGACGCGCCGCGCGTGGCTCGCGGAGCCGCCTACGGCGATGTCGATAACGACGGCACCCCGGACATCGCCATCACCACCAATGGCGGTCCCGCCGCGGTTTTCCTCGATCGCGGCGTGACCAATCACGGCTTGCGCATCAAGCTGGTCGGCACCAAGTCGAATCGCGACGGCATCGGCACGGAGGTCATCCTCACCGCGGGCAATGGCACGCAGGATCAAACCCTGTGGAGCGGCGGCAGCTATCTTTCTTCCAGCGAACTGGTGCTCACCTTCGGCTTGGGATCGTCCACGAAAGCCAATTCCATCGAGCTGCGCTGGCCCAGCGGGCACGTCGATCATCTTTCCAACGTGGCCGCCGGCCAGATCATCACCGTCAAAGAGGGCCAGGGTATTATTGCTGCGAAACCGTTCGAGAAACGGTAAAATGCGCCTTCCATGAACGAGAATGGAGCGGCGCGCGGAGATGTTCGCGCCATCATGAGCTGCGCGCCCCTGAAATCATCTGAGGACGGGCGCGCGACCTTCCCTGCCGAATGAGAGCCCCATCAAACGAGCTTAGGAGTTGGCTGCAATGAGCCGCTGGATTCGCTTCGGCGCGCCGGCTCTGATTTTTCTGTTCGCGATCGCAGGCGCCGGCCAGAAGAAGCGCCGTCGTCCGCCCGTCAAGCCCCCCGCCGAACCCGCCGCCGAGCAGGCGCCGGATTTCCATCTCCAAGCCGCGCGCGAGAATGCCATCGGCATCGCGCTGATGAACCGCCAGGAATTTTCGGAGGCGCTCGGGCATTTTCAGCGCGCCTGCGTCATGGATGCCCAGTCGAACATTCCCTGCATGAACATGGGCATCGCCTTTTTCAACATGCAGCGCTATACCGACGCGACGCGCGTGCTGTCAAAGGCGGCCGAGCTCGAGCCCACCAATCCGCATGCCTGGTTCAATCTCGGCCTGATCAACAAGGCGGAAGGTAAGCCGGATGAAGCTCTTACAGACTTCGAGAAGGTGGCCCAGATCGATCCTAACGATCCCGACACCCATTACTTCCTCGGCCTGCTCTATTCCGAACAGCAGCAATACGCCAAGGCCGTCCCCGAGTTTGAGACCACTCTCAAGCTGAATCCCTTCCATCTTTCGGCGGAATTTGGGCTGGCGCAGGCGCTCCTCCGCGCCGGGCACAAGGACCAGGCGAAAGTGCACCTCGCCCGCTTCGAGCAGATGAACGCGGAAAAAGTGGGCTCGCCGATCAGCTTCACCTACGGTGACCAGGGGAAATATTCGCTCGCGGAGGAAATGATTCCCGCGCCGGAGCCGGTTCCGCCGCTGACCTCGGCGCATTTCGTCAATGCGACCGCCGAGTCGGGCCTGCCCACACGGCGACTGCCCGTCCCGCGAGAATATGAGTCCAGGAAGCCCGCCGATCCGCCATCGCTCGATCGCTTCCTCGGCTCGGGCGCGTGCGTCATCGACTACGACGGCGACGGCAAGCCTGACATTTTTCTGGCCAACGCAAATGGAAACGGTTTCGCGGGACTCTATCGCAATCTGGGCCACGGCCGATTCGAGAACGTCACCCAAAAAGCCCATCTCGACATGTACGGCGAAGCCACCAGCTGCGCCGTGGGCGATTACGACAACGATGGCCATCCGGATCTCGCTGTGGCCATCAATCGCCGCGTACATCTCTTCCACAACGAGGGGAACGGCACGTTCAAGGATGTGACCGACGCATCCGGGATCAACACCGGCGGCCTCATCCTGGGCATGACCTTCATCGATTACGATCACGACGGCGATCTCGATCTCTACGTTACGCGCTTCAACGATTCCCCGCTTCCGCATCCGCATCAGCCGTTCACCTTTCCCGCCAACTTGCCCGGACCCGGCAACGTCCTCTGGCGCAATGACGGCAACGGCAAATTCACCAACTGGACCACGCAGGCCGGCATGCAAGGCACGGCCTCCTCCATCGCCGCCATCGGCAGCGACATCAACAACGACCGCGCCGTCGATTTCGTTCTGACCAACTGGCACGAGGCACCCTCGATCTATTTGAATCCGCGCGAAGGCAAGTTCCCGGCTACCGAGCCGTGGGCGACGCCCATGCCTCCTTCAGCCGCCGGCGTGGTCGCGCTGGATTTCAACAAAGACAACTGGATGGACTTGGCCTTTACCCACTGGGCCCCGCCGGGCCTCAGCCTGTGGCAAAACGTCCAGGGGAAATCGTTCCACCGCGTGAAGCTGCCGAACATCGGCTGGATGCGCGGCTGGGACCTCGCGCCGATCGATTATGACGACGATGGCTGGATCGATCTGGTGGCCGTCGGCGAGGGTTTCGATGGCGCTGGTCACATCATCCTGCTGCGCAACGAAGGGCCGGACGGCTGGCGCGACGTCACCAAAGAGACCGGCCTCGACAAAGTCGTTCTGCACGATCCGCGCTCGGTGATCGCCTGCGATTTCGAGGGCAATGGCTCGAAAGACTTGCTGATCACGCAGAATCAGCGCCCGCCCATCCTGCTGCGAAACATCGGCGGAAACAAGTACAACTGGGTGCAGATCGCGCTCCAGGGGCAGCACGACAACAAGACCGCCATCGGCACTAAAGTCCATGTGATTGCCGGCGCCCTGCGGCAAAAATGGGAAGTGCCCGGCGCGTCCGGTTATCTCGGACAGGGCCCCGCCGATATTTTGGCCGGCCTGGGAACGGAACCGGCCCCGGACGTCGTCCGCTTTCTCTGGCCCACCGGCGTTCCCCAGGATGAATTGCAAGTCGCGCCCGAGAAACGCGACGTCATCACCGAGATTGACCGCCGCGGCAGCTCCTGCCCCATCGTCTTCGTCTGGAACGGCAAGAATTTCCATTTCCTCGCGGACATGATTGGGCCTGGCATCGTCGGCCACTGGGTTGGCCCGCACCAGCGCAATGTTCCCGACCCCGATGAGTATTTCAAGGTCCCCGGTTCGCAGGTCGCTGCGAAAGACGGCCGGATTCTTTTCCGCATGCTCGAACCGATGGAGGAACTCGATTACCTCGATCAGGTGCGCCTGCTTGCCGTCGATCATCCCGCCAACGTCGAGGTCTGGCCCAACGAGCGCTTCGCCAGCAATCCTCCGTTCCCGAAATTCAAGGTCATTGTCGCAGAAGACGCGCATGCCCCCGTCGGCGCATGGGACGGCAGAGGTCGGAACGTCCTGCCGCTTCTCCTGAAGCGCGACCGCCGTTTCGTCACAGATCTTCCCAAGGCGCCCTATCAAGGGTTCGCGGGCATGCACTCGCTCACGCTCGATCTCGGGCGCTGGGATTCGAAGAAGCCGCTGCGCCTGCTGATGGACGGCTTCACCGATTACTTCACCGCGAACTCGATGTACGCCGCCTGGCAGGCCGGCATCACGCCGATTCCGCCCTATGTCGAGGCTCTCGCGTCCTCCGGCAAGTGGGTTCGCGTGGTCGACGACATGGGCTTTCCCGCGGGGCTGGAGCGCACCACGGTGGCCGACCTGACCGGCAAACTTCCGCCCGGCACGCGCCGCATTCGCATTACCACCAACCTGCAAATCTACTGGGACCGCATTCGCATCGACAATTCGCCCGCGAATTTGCCCTTCCGCACCGCCGACATTCCTCTGGCGCACGCTTCGCTCGACTTCCGCGGCTATCCGCTGGTGGTCGAGGGCAACCCGAAAAAGGGCGATCCTGTGGACGACATCCGCTACGTCTACTCGGATATCAGCCCCACCGGCCCCTACGCGCGCCAAATCGGCAATTACACGCGCTATGGCGATGTAACCCCGCTCGTGCGCGCCGCCGATGACGAGTACGTGATTTACGGCTCAGGCGACGAAGTCGCTGTCAGCTTCGACTCCACGCGCCTGCCCCCGCTTCCAGCCGGATGGGCGCGCGACTACTTTTTCTACGCCAATGGCTTCGCTAAGGACATGGATTTCTACGCCGCCGATGGCGACACCGTGGCGCCCCTCCCGTTCCATACCCTGACTCCCTACCCCTATCCTCATGGCATCGGGTATCCCACAGACGATCGCCATTTTGAGTGGCAACTCGAATATAATACGCGCGGCGTGGCCGGTCCTGCGGGGCCGGTCTACCTCTTCCAATATCCGGGTTCGCACGGCACCAACTGAATAGATCGCCCGCTTGATCGTGCGCGGGCGGCGTGCTAAGTATTTTAGATACGCCCTTTTCGTACATTCGACATGACGCGATCCCACACGATCGAATCCACTTTCGCGCAAACGCCACACGTGCGCGATGCGGGCGCGCCCGGCGCCTCCCCGCGCGAGCCCGTCTTTTGGCGCGTCGAAGGCAGCCTGCTCAACCTCACCGCCGTGCGGCCCGTCGCCTTCTTCAGTTGGAACGCGCAGAGCTTTCTCGAGCGCTGGGCCCGCCGCGGCGCCATGGGCGTGCTCGCGGTTGGGCGTCCTGTCTTCTATTTGACGAACCGCGCCTTCGCCACGCGCCTGCTGCACATGGTTCTTCGCGGTGTCAGCCGCGATCGCCTCGACCTGCTGGGCGAGGAGTATTTCGAATATGAGCTGAAGGCGCGGATCAAGCGGCCAGGGTACGAAAAGCTCCAGGAGGCCATCGCCTCCGGCGCGCGCGTTGTCCTGGTCAGCCAGGGCCTGGACCATATCATGCGGCCTCTGGCCAAACACTTGAACGTCGCCGAAATCATCTGCAATCGCCTCGATTTTCGCGACGGCATGGCCACAGGACGCCTGCTCGAACCCGTCATCCGCCCGCGCGGACCTTTGGCCCGCCTTTCCGGCAATGCGCCGGACGGCACCCGCCCGCAAAGCAAGCTCCTGCGTGACCTGAAATTCCGCAAGCGCCCTGAACTCCTGCGCGAGACCATCCGCCCGGTTCACCGCAGCAGCAGTCCCGCATCTGTGCCCGTCGTCCATTTCAATTCTCAGCCGCCCGGCCATTTCTCCGTTCGCGCCGCGTTGCACGGCAAGAATATTCTCTTCATTGGCGCAACCGGCTTTATTGGCAAGGTCTGGCTCGCCAGCCTGCTCGAGGATCTTCCGGAAATTGGCCGCGTGCATCTGCTTATCCGCCCGCACCGCTCCCGAACCGCCCTCGAACGTCTTCAGCGCCTGGTCGAGGAATCCCCGGTTTTCGAGCCCTTGGCTAAAGAGCACGGGGCAAATCTCGCGGACTTTCTGCGAAAGCGCGTCGAAGTGATCGCCGGCGACGTTACTCAGCCCGGCCTGGGCCTTCCCGTCGAAGTGCGGCACCGCCTGGCGCGCGATGTGGACGTCATCGTCAACAGCGCGGGCTTGACCGACTTCAACCCCGATTTGCGCGACGCGCTGGCCACCAACGTGCGCGCCACCGCGCACCTCCTCGACTTCCTGCGCGAGTCCGACCACGCCGCACTGCTCCACATTTCCACCTGCTACGTTGCCGGGCGCCGCGACGGCCGCATCCTCGAGAAGCTGCCCAGGAACTACACGCCCATCGGCCGGCCCGATTTCGACGCGCAGGCCGAATGGGATCGCTTGGAAGCGGTCGTGCGCGAAACGGAAGCGCGCGCGGAATCCGAGGAACTGGCGGAAGATCTTCGCCACGCCGCTCTGGGCAAGGAACACGCCGCCAAAGATCTGCAGGGCGCGGCTCTCGACAATCAGATTCGCAAGAACCGCCTTCGCTGGGTCCGCCAGACGCTCACGAACATCGGCATGGAACGCGCCAGCGAGCTCGGCTGGCCCAACACCTACACCTTCACCAAGAGCCTGGCCGAATCCCTGATCCGCAATTTCCTCGACGCCAACCCTCGCGCCGCCATCGCCATCGTCCGCCCCGCCATCGTGGAATCCTCCATCGAACAGCCGTTCCTGGGCTGGAACGAAGGTGTCAACACCTCCGCTTCCCTGTCCTATCTGCTGGGCACTTTCTTCCGCCAGCTTCCCACCAACGAGAAGAAGTGCCTCGACCTGATCCCCGTCGACGTCCTGTGCCACGGCATGACTCTGGTCGCCGCCGCGCTCGCGTCGCGCTGCCATGCGCGCGTCTACCAGATGGCCAGCTCGGTCACCAATCCTTGCGACATGCGCCGCTCCATCGAGCTCACCTGCCTGGGCCATCGCAAGTTCTATCGCGCGCAGAATGGGTTCCAGCATCGCTTGCGCGCCAAATTTGACGCCATTCCCGTCTCCAAAACGCGCTACGAAAAGCTTTCCGCGCCGGCGCAAAAAGCCGTCGTCCAGGCCATCAATCGCAGCGTCCAGGGAATTCCCTTCGTGCGCCCGCCGCTGGCTCGCCGCGAGCGCGAGCTCGACAAGGTCATCAAGCTGATCGAGCTGTTCGAGCCCTTCATCTTGCTCAACGACCACGTCTTCGAGGCCGCCCACATCGAGCAGCTCAGCGCCGCGCTCGTGCCCGCCGAACGAGCGGTCTTCGGCTATGATGTGCGCTCCCTCGATTGGTGGGACTACTGGATCAACGTCCACATTCCCGCGCTGCGCAAGTGGTGTTATCCTCTCCTCGAAGGCCGCCAGCCGGAGCCGCTTCCGCGCAGGAGTGTGCCGCTCGCAGTTCGCGCGCAGCCGTTTCCGAGCGAACGCCCGGAACGCGCGTCTGGCCCGGCCGGCTGACATCAATCACCGTGCCTATCTTCCTTACCGGCTCGACCGGCTACATTGGCGCTCACGTTGCATCGAACCTGCTCGCGGATCATCCCGATCCGCTCAATCTGCTTGTACGCGCGCACACCCAGCAGGAAGCTCAGGAACGCCTCTGGCGCGCGCTGCAGTTGCACATGGATTTCGCGCGATTCGAGAACCATCTGCGCTCGCGCATCCGCATTTTCCTCGGCGACATCACCAGCCCGCAATTCGGCCTGGGCGGCGACGATTACGCCCGCCTGGTCCACGCCACGGATTCGGTCATCCATTGCGCCGCCTCGCTCAACCGCAAGTCCGAAAAGAGCTGCCTCAACGTGAATTTGCGCGGCACCCTCGAAGTGATCCAGCTCGCCACCCGCGCTCGCGACCATCACGGCCTGCGCCGCTTCAGCCACGTCAGCACCGTGGCTGTCGCCGGGCGCCGCTCCAACGCCGTCATCCAGGAAGATTCGTCCATCGATTGGTCTCTCTCCGATTACGATCCCTACGCGCGAACCAAAAAATTCTGCGAGCACATGATCCGTGAATTGCTCGCCGGGATTCCCTTCACCATCTTTCGCCCCAGCATTGTTCTGGGCGACAGCCGCCGCCCCGAAACCAACCAGTTCGATATGGTCCGCGCCTTCGTCTTCCTCGCCGGCCTTCCCGTGCTTCCTTTCCGCCCCGGCGACAAAATCGACATCGTTCCCGTGGATTTTGTCGCGGACTCGATTGCCACCCTGCACCAGAAAGCCAATCCGGCGCACGATACCTATCATCTTTCCTCCGGCGTGGACTCCGAGACCTTCTCGGCTCTCACCGAAGCGCTGGCCAAAGCGCAGAACAAGCGCCCGCCTGTCTTTGCGCCCAGTCTCGAGGGCCCCTCCTCCAAAATCGTGAATGCGCTTGCTGGACGCGCCGGAAAAGTCGGCGGCCTCGCGACGCTCCTGAAAGTTTTCCTCCCCTATCTGATCTGGGACACGGTCTTCGACAACACGCGCGTCGTCGCCGAAATGGGCCGGCGCCCCGCCGCGTTTTCGCAGTACTGCTATCCGCTGCTCCGCTTCAGCCGCGAAAATCATTTTACGTACCCCTACGCCGGCTGGCCCGCGGGCGCCGCCACTCAGGACGCACGCTGATGCTCGACGCCGATCTCCTCCTCGAAATCTGGGTGGGCGGATTGATCGAGCTGAACAAGTTTCAGTGGATGCTCGGCAAGGGCGAATCGTGGGCGCCCGGAAAAAAGCTGAAGCTCCTCTTCGCGGGCTACAACGGAACGCGCAATACGGGTTCGGACGTGCGCGTGCAGGAAATCGTCCGCCAGGTGCGCCGCATCCTCGGCGCCGAAAATCTCGATTTGAGCGTGATGTCCTTCGACTTTGCGAACTCGCGCGGCTATTTCGAAAATGCCCGCCAGGTTTATCTCCCGAACGTCTACCCGCCGTTCCTGCACCGCGAAATCCGCCGGCAGCATGGCGTGATCGCTTGCGAAGGCTCCATGTTCAAAAGCAAGTTCGCCAACGCCCTGGCCAACATGATGATCGGCTCGCTGGGCATTGCCGCCGCGCAAAACAAGCTCAGCATCGCCTATGGCGGCGAAGCGGGCGCGATGGACGCTTTCCTGCAAAAAATGTGCAAGCGCTTCTGCCGCGATTCCTGCATCATCACGCGCAATCCGGAATCGCAAACGCTTCTCGGCAAGCTGGGAATCCGCGCGGAACTCGGCACCGATACCGCCTGGACCTTCGAGCCGCTCGGCCCTGAATTCGGCCGCAAAGCGCTGCTCGACGTGGGCTGGGACGGCTCAAAGCCGGTTCTGGCCATTTGTCCAATCAATCCGTTTTTCTGGCCGGTGAAGCCGTCCATTGGTCGCTGGTTCGCTCATTCCGTTTTTGGCGCCTACAAGAAAAGCTACTACCGCACGATTTATTTTCACCGCTCCGGCCGCGATGTGGACGTCGCCTACGAGCGCTATCTTTCGGCCATGGCCGCTGGCGTGCTTAATTATCTGCGCGATCGCAACGCCTTCCCTGTCCTGATCGGCATGGAGATGCTCGACAGCGACGCCTGCGAGCGCATGTCGGAAAAACTGGGCGGCGTTCCCATTTTCCCTTCGGGCCGCTACAACATGTTCGAGCTGGTCAGCATCCTGCGCGTCTGCCAGCGCATCCTTTCCTCGCGCTATCATGCCATCGTCACCTCCATGCCCGCCGGTGTCCCTTCCGCCGGCGTGACCATGGACGAACGCATCCGCAATCTGATGCGCGAGCGCGGCCACGATCATCTCTTGATGACCGTCGATGATGCGGAGCTCGACGACAAAATTCCCGAAGCACTTCGCCTTCTCGATGCCGAGGCGGATCAAATCCGCTGCGCCAACGGCCGCGTCGTCGCCCGCAATCTGCAGCTCATGGCTCGCATGGGAACCTATTTCGAAGAGCAGGTCGCGCGCACCTATCCCGAGTTTCCGATCCGCCCCGGCGTGCTGAGCTGGGAGGATTATCTGCCGCCGCTCAGCCCGCTCCTGCGTGAACTGCTCGAGCGCCACGAGTCCGCGCTTGCGTAGCGCCTGCCCAAAATCGAAGCCATGACCTTTCTTGAAATTATCTTCGAGCGGTTGAAGAACGCGGGCGAATCGCCTGTCTTGCATGAGATTCGCGGCGCACAATGGGTCGACTGTTCCGGCGCCCCTCTTCTTGCCCTGATCGCGCAAGCACGCCAATTCCTTCGCACGCAATCCCTGAACGCCGGAGATCGCTGCGTCCTGCTCGCGCCCAACAGCATTCGTTGGGCTGCGCTCGATCTCGCCTTGATGGCAGAGGGAATCGTTATCGTCCCGCTCTATCCGCGCCAGGCGCCCTCGGAACTCGCCGCCATGATCAAAGATTCGTCTCCCGCCCGCCTTTTCTGTTCGGACGCCCCACTTGCCGCGGAAATTCAGCGACATTTGCCGTCCATGCCGCGGGTCGCAACGCTCGAATCCGTATTCGCCGGAGCCGGCGCTCCTCCAGCCGTAGCTCCATATCGTCACGCCGATTCGGATCCGCTCACGATCATTTACACCTCCGGCACGTCGGGCGAACCGAAGGGCGTCATCCTGAATGCGGGGAACGTGAATCACATGATTCCCTGCACGAGCGCCCGTCTCGACCAGTTGATGGGCCCCCGCAGCGCCTCGAATGCCGCGCCCGAACGCATTTTTCACTATGGCCCCTTCTGCTTCGCCGCTTCGTGGATTCTTCTGCTCACCGCTCTCTCGCGCAACAGCGTTCTCCTGCTTTCCACCGATCTTTCGAAGCTTTCCGAGGAACTCAAGCTCGCCCAGCCAGACTATTTCATCAATGTCCCAATTTTTCTCGAACGCGTGCGCCGCAAAATTCGGGAAGCGGTCGAGCAGCGCGGCGGCACTGCGCCTGCCGTGCTTTCTCGCGCCGAGCGCGCTTACCTCGCAAAGCATAAAGCGAGCGGCAGGGGCAGCCCGCTCGATTCCCTCGCTCTTGCGCTGGCCAACCGCGTGATGTTCCCCGCCATCCGCAAGAGCGTCGTCGGCCCAAACCTTAAAGCGCTCATCTGCGGTTCCGCGCCGCTCTCCGTCGACACGCAGCTGTTCTTCATGATGCTGGGCATTCCCGTCCTGCAGGTCTATGGCCTCACCGAAACGACGGCCATCTGCACGCTCGATGATCCGCATCGCGTAGAACCCGGACGCGTCGGCCCGGCTATTCCCGGAATCGAAATGAAAACTGCCGATAGCGGTGAGATTCTCGTGCGTGGCCCCAACATTTTCCCCGGCTACTGGCAGCGTCCGGCGGAAACGAAGAAAGCCCTCGAGGACGTCTGGTTCCACACCGGCGATCTCGGCGAAGCCGACGCGAACGGCAACTGGCGCATCACCGGCCGCGCGAAGGATCTGATCATTCTCAGCTCGGGCCACAACGTCGCGCCCGAGCCGCTCGAAAACGAACTCGCCAGGCTCTTGCCCGAAGCGCAGCAAGTCGTGCTCGTCGGCAACCAGCGCAGTTCGCTCGGCCTTCTCGTTACCACGGCGGCATCGAATGGGCTGGAGCCTTCCGACGTGCAATCCGCCATCGACGCGGTCAATGCCGACCTGCCGCACTACAAGCAAATTCGCGCGTTCCGCATTTTGCCCGCGCCCTTCACCATCGAGGACGGCTTGCTCACCACTATGGGCAAATTGAAACGCGAGGCCATCACCGCGCGCTGCGTCGCCGAAATCGAAGCGATGTACTTGAAGAAGCCCGCATGAGAACCTTCTCCGGCAAAGCGCTTTCCTGGGAATTGCGCGACGGCGCCATCGAATTGGTTCTCGATCGCGCGCCGTGCAACGAAATCGGCTCCCTCACGCTTGGCGAACTCGAGCAGTTCATCACCGCCTTGAAATCCGCGGAGAACGAAGCTCACGCCCTCATCCTTTCCAGCGCCCGCAAAGAAGGCTTCTCCGCGGGCGCCGATCTGCGCGAACTCTATCGCGAACTCCAAGGCCTTGCCGCGAAGGAACGTGCGCGCGGCGTGCGCGATTTCCTCGAACGCATTCATCGCGTGATGAACGCGCTCGACGAAACCACGCTCACCACCATCGCCGCCGTTCACGGCATCGCCTTTGGCGGAGGCTTCGAGCTGGCGCTCGCGTGCGATTTAATCGTCGCCGACAAAATGGCGCGCTTCTGCTTTCCCGAGCTGCGCCTCGGCCTGATCCCTGGCTTTGGCGGCATTCCGCGCCTCAAGCGCGATATCGGCAACGCCGTCGTCCGCGACCTGCTGCTGACCGGCCGCAGCATCAATGCAGCAAAGGCGCAATCGGTCGGTCTCGTCAGCCAGGTCGCCGCGGAAGGCGACGCCCTGCGCGTGGCGCGCGCGACAGCCGCGCAAATCGGCAAGTTCGACCGCCAAACCGCGCTCGCGGCCAAGCGCTTCATCAAGCCGATCCCGCGCGAGGAGCTGCAGCGCGAAATCGAAATCTTTTGCGAGCTGTTCACGCGCCCCGCGGTCGAAGCGGGCTTGCGCAAGTTCGTCGAAAGCACCGATCCGCTGCCGTATTTGCCTTGATCGCGCTGGCCGCGAAAAGAATTCCCCGTTTTGTGGCAAGATAAAGGCCTATGGCGACGCTCGATCAGACGACCGACGAGATTCTTCAGCTCGCGGCGAAGCACTTCAACGTGCCCGCCGGCCAACTGCGTCCCGAGGACGACTTCTTCAAGAAGCTCGGCATCAACAGCCTGCAGACTCTCGACCTGCTCACGCGCCTCGAGCAGCACTTTCACATCGAGTTGCCGGACTACGAGCTTCAGGGCGTCTCCGATTTTCGCACGCTCGCCGAGCGCGTCTACGCCCGCCTGTGATGCTGGATCTCGACCAATACAATTCACTGCACGAAGCGCTCAGCGCTGCCCTCGATCGCTGGCCCAACGAAACTTGCCTGATTGAAGCCGACCGCGACCGCGAGAACGCCCGCCTCACCTATCGCCAGTTCAAGGAAACCGCGCTCCCGCTGGCCAGCGCCTTGCAGCAAGCAGGCCTTGCCGACGACGCTCGCTGCGCCATCCTCATGACCAATCAGTCCAAGTGGCTGATCTCCGCTTACGCCATCTTCTTCTGCGGCGGCGTTCTCGTCCCTCTCGATTACAAGCTCCCCGCCGACGATCAATTGAAACTTCTCGCGCACTCGCGCGCCGAGTTTCTGATCATCGAATACCCCATCTGGCGCAACCTCACGAAATCCGCAACGCTCGACAGCCTTGCCGCGCGGGTCGTGCTCGTCACGGAAGCGCCCGCAAATGCGGAACTCTCCGGCGCGAAACGCTGGGAAGATTTTCGCGATGCGCGCGAGCCGAGTCTCGTTCCGCGCCGGCGCGCGGATGCCGCCTGCATCGTTTATTCCTCCGGAACGGGCGGGCGTCCTAAGGGCTGCGTCCTCACTCATGGAAATTATCTCGAGCAGTGCAAATCGCTCACGCGCTGGTATCCCTTCTGGCCCGGCGTTCGTTACCTCAGCATCCTGCCCACCAATCATGCGATCGATTTCATGGTCGGCTTCATCGGACCCTTCGTGTGCGGCGCCTGCGTGGTCCACCTGCGCACGCTGCGCCCCGAATTCGTGCGCGACGCCTTCGTGCGCTATAAAATCACCTACGTCACCCTGGTTCCCGCCATCATCAAGAATCTCGAGCGCGGCCTGCGCGACAAGTTCGGCGCATTGCCGCCCTGGAAACGCGCGATGCTCGACGCAATGACCGCCGTCAACAAGCGCCTCACCCGCAAGCGCCCCAACCTGAAGCTCAGCCGCATGCTCTTGCCCGCGGTGCATAAAGCCTTCGGAGGCGAACTTCTGGCCCTCATCACCGGCGGCGCCTTCATCGAGCCCTCCACCCTGCAGTTCTTTTACGATCTGGGAATCCCCGTCGCGAATGGTTATGGGCTCACCGAAGCCTGCACCGTGCTCACGGTCAACGATCTGAAGCCCTTTCGCGCGGACACGGTGGGCAAACCGCTTCCCGGCGTCGAATTGCGCATCCTCAATCCCGACGCGGACGCCATCGGCGAAGTCGCCGCGAAAAGCGCCACCATCATGTCGCATTATCTCGACGATCCGGACATGACCGCCGAAACTATCGTCGATGGCTGGCTGTTCACCGGCGATCTGGGCCGCATGGACGCTCACGGCCATCTCCAGCTTTTTGGCCGCAAGAAAAACATGATCGTCACCGAAGAAGGCAAAAATATTTATCCGGAGGACATCGAGTCCGTCTTCGAGCGCATTCCGGTGAAGGAGTTCTGCGTTTTTGCCGCGAACTACCTCTGGCCCGCGCGCTCCATGCTCGGCGAACGCCTCGTTCTCGTCGTTCACCCCGATTCCGGCAAGCCGGTCGCCAGTGAGATGGTCGCCGCCATCTCCGAATCCAATCGCCGCCTGCTCAACTACAAGCGCGTGCACGGCTATCTGGTCTGGGACTCCGATTTTCCCCGTACCGCCTCGATGAAAATCAAGAGGGGTGACCTGGCGGAACAGATTCGCGCGAGTGTCTCCCGTGAATCCGTCGTGTCGCTGTAAGATTTGCGCGTCAGGAGGGAGTCAAGCACGTTCAGTCCATGAACCCGCGCTTCTTCGTCGTCATCAACCCAGCTGCTGGCGGAGGCCGTTGCGGAAAGCTGGCCGATTCGGCGCTGAATCTCGTCCGCCAAACGGGCGTCGACCTGGACATTATGCGCACCACCACCGCCGGAGACGCCGTCCAGGCCGTGCGCCGCGCCTATGAACAGGGTTTTCGAACTTTTCTTGCCGTGGGCGGCGACGGCACCGCCTTCGAAGTCGTGAACGGCCTTTTCCCGCCGGCGTTGACCGGCGAACGCCCCACTCTGGCCATTCTCCCTCTCGGCACCGGCAATTCCTTCCTCAAGGATTTCACGCCCAACGGTTTCGCGCACACCATCGACGCCATCGAGAACCGCAGCCGCCGCGCCTGCGATGTCGTCCGCCTCACTCACGATCGCGGCGAGATTTATTCGCTCAACCTCGTCAGCCTCGGCTTTCCCGCAGATGTGGGCGAGTTGACCAATCGTCGCTTCAAACGCGCCGGCCAGCTTGGCTACATTCTCGGTGTATTCTCCCGCCTCGCCCGGCTCGCGCCGGAAGCGTTCCCGCACCGCCTCGATTCCGGCGGCACATGGGACCGTCGCCCCTGCCTGTTTCTCTCCTTCAGCAACAGCAAGTTCACCGGCGGAAAAATGATGATCGCTCCCAAGGCCGATCCTACCGACGGTAAAATCGAATACGTGCGCTGGAGCCCCGTGAGCCGCACCCGCCTGCTGCGCACCTTCCCGCGCCTGTTTACCGGGACCCACATCGACGATCCCCTCGCCTCGCGCGCCCCCGCAACGCGCGTCGATTTCGAGCTCGACGCCCCCGTCAACGTCCTCGTCGACGGCGAGATCCTTCGCCTGCGCTGCCAGTCCCTCGAAATTCTTCCCGCCGCCCTGGATGTGTTCGTGTGAGAAAGGTCTCCGCCGTAAAGAAGGCCTATCTGATCGTGCGCTCCGCGCTGCTCTGGGCCGCCAGTGGAATCCATTTCGCCGTAGTCTGCACTTTTCTCGTATTCCTGGGCGTTTTCGTCGATCCGCGCAAAAACGACCGGCCGCAGCGCGTCTTCTTCCGCAACATTCTTCGCGTCGGGGGAGTGAAATTTGAGGTGCGCCGTTCGCCTGGCTTCGATCCCCGCCGCACCAGCATTTTCGTCTGCAATCACGTCAACATCTTCGATCCCTTCGTGATCTACTCCGCGATTCCACAATTCGTGCGCGGCTTCGAGCTCGAGTCCCACTTCAAAGTGCCCGTTTACGGCTGGATGATGGGCCGCTTCGGAAATATTCCCGTACCCGACCGTCCCTCGCGTGACGGCCTCGAGATCATGACCGTCCGCGCCAAGCAGGCCCTCGATTCCGGCGTCAGCCTGATTGCCTTTGCCGAGGGATCGCGGACGCGCGACGGTCACGTCCACGAATTCAAAAAAGGTGTGTTTCGCATCGCCCAGCGCTTCGGCATTCCCATCGTCCCCATGAGCATCGTCGGTTCCTATGAATTCTTCCGAACCGGCAGCTGGATGTTGCATCCGGGAAAGATCACCGTCTACTTGCACGACACGATCGATCCCTCGAGCCTCCAGCTTGCCGACCTCGACGCGCTTCGTCAGCGCGTGCAGGATATCGTCTCAGCTCCCGTGGAAGAATCGCTCAGGAAGGAAGAGCCTCAAGCGGTTTGAGGAATTTCCGGCTCCGGCAGGCCGCGTCCCGCCCGCAATTCCCGCCAGGTGTACACCACGCGATGGATCACCGTGATGCTCGAAAGCGTCGCGATCACCCATAGAACGGGCGCCATCTTGGCGAACAGCCCGCCGATGATCAGCAGCACCAGCCGCTCCGGCCTCTCCATGAAACCCACTTTGCAGGAAGGGATCAGCGACTCCGCGCGCGCCCGCGAGTAGCTCACCATGAACGAACTGGCCATGGCCACCGCTGCCAGCACCATGTAGAACGTCCGCCCGATCAGCGTGTAGTACACCACCAGCCCCATGTACAGCGCCAGATCGGAATAGCGGTCCAGCGTCGAATCGAGGAACGCGCCGAACGCCGTCACTCGCCCGCTGCGCCGCGCCACTTGCCCGTCCGCCATATCCAGGAAACCCGCGACGAAAAGCCAGATGGCCGCGCGATGAAACAACCCCATGGCGAACAGCGCCGCAGCCCACGCGTTCACGGCCATGCCCAAAAACGTGAACGTGTTTGGCGTAATCCCCGTGGCCGTCAACCCGCTGACCACATGCCGCAGCAGCCAGCCCGCACCCTCCCCAATCCAGTAGGTTAGGGGCCGCTTCAGCTCCTTTGCCTCATTTTCCATATCACGAAATATAACCTGCGCACCGAGCATTCCACAACCGTCACTGCTGCTCGCTGCCCCCGTCAAGGTCTTGCCACTCACAGATAAGTGCCAATTGACGTGCTTCTCGGTGAATACCGGATGCTACCTACAGCACATATCCGATGGCCGAGAATCGCCCCGCCCCTCAATATCTTCTCAGCAGTCGCGGCTTCCCATTTCTCAGTCGCGGCTTGGCCGCCCAGCCTGACGTCCTCATGCCACACTCGGTTCTCATCGTCGACGATAACGCCCGCGTCCGCCAAAGCTTGCGCTGGACCATCGAGCATGATCTCGAATGGCAGGTCTGCGGCGAAGCCGTCAACGGCGCCGAAGGCGTTTCCGCCGCCACCCAATTGAAACCCGATGTGGTTGTCCTCGATCTCTCCATGCCCGTCATGAACGGCATCGAAGCCGCTCGCGAACTCAAAAAATTGCTTCCCGCCGCTCACCTTCTCCTGTTTACTTCTTTCGCGACTCCCACCCTCGAAGAAGCCGCGCGCGATGTGGGCATCGAAGCCTTCGTACCCAAGGACGAAGCCCCCCTCCTCCTGCTCGATAGCTTGCGCCGCGTGGTTTCCGCAGATGCCGCCCCCGCCGCCACCTGATCCCCCGCCATCGCTTTCGTCGTCACGCTTTTCGCGTCCGTCCCGCACTCGTGGGTCGTGGCTTCGGGTGGAAGCGCGGGCTTTCAGGCCCGCGAACGGCTATCGAAGAGAAAAGGGCCTTAGCCCTGGCGACGTACGCGCGATTCTTTGTGAGTCGTGTGCGGGCATCCCCTGTCATCCCGAACCCGGTCGCGGTTTCGGCGAACCGTGGTGAGGGATCTGCTTTTCGCCGGCCAAGCGCAGCGAAGAATCTCTCCCTGTTTCCGCGCGCGCGCTGCCTAACCGCGCTTCCCTCAGATCGCCTCACCTGTTGATGTAGAATAAGCGCCTGTGCTGGCGTGGCGGAACTGGCATACGCGGCAGACTTAAAATCTGCTCCCCGCAAGGGGGTTGTGGGTTCGACTCCCACCGCCAGCACCAAACTCCGCAGTTAGCTTATGCGCTTATCTTTTGCGTGCATTCCAAGTAAGGAAACCGCGAATCGCCAGTTCGCCACTCGAAGTTAGAGAGCCAACGGAGGCCGCAAAACAAAATGCTGTTCACAAAAGGGGGGGTAAACCGACGATTACGACTCGTGGGCAGATCTCGTTGAATTCAGTCGGGCACTTGAGACTCGCCACCTCTCCATTCCGTACGCTCCCTCTACTCTTTGACCACCGCCTTCACCAGATTCCGCGGCTGATCCACATCCGACCCGCATTGCACCGCAAAGTGGTAGGCAAACAGCTGTAGCGGCACCACCTCGACGATCGGCAGCAACAATTCCCCCGCCGCCGGAACGAACAGCACGCGATCGGCCACGCGCGATATCTCCTTGTCCCCTTCCGTGGCTACCGCGATTGCCCGCCCGCCATGCTCCTTCACGTATTCCAGCGTGCCCAGCGTCTTCTGATAACGCAGAACCGAGTCGGGGTCCGCCGCGTCCCGCGTGGCCAGCGCGACCACGCCGAGTTTTCCGTCCACCAGCGCGTTCGGCCCGTGCCGCAATTCACCCGCCGGCAAACCCTCCGCCTGCACGTAGGACAATTCCTTCAGCTTGAGCGCTCCCTCCCGCGCAATCGCGTAGTGCACTCCGCGCCCCAGCAGCAGGAACGCCTGAGCGTCTCGATAAAACCGCGCGCACTCCTCGGCAGCCGCGTCCCACGCGTGCAAGCCCTGCTCGATGCATCCGGGAATCGCGCACAGCCGCGCCAGATGCGCGCGCGTCACCTCCGACGTGAGCCGTCCGCGCCGCCGCGCCAGGAACAGCGCGAAAAGATACAGGATCGTCAACTGCGCCGAAAAACTCTTTGTTGCGGGAATGGCCTGTTCGGGCCCCGCAAACGTAACCAGCGCGCTGGTCGCTTCGCGCGTGATCGTCGATTCGGCCACATTCGTAATGGCCACCGTTTGCGCTCCGCGATTCAGCGCCTCCCGCTGCGCCGCAATGGTGTCCGCCGTTTCTCCCGACTGCGAAATCACGATCACGATCGGATCCGCCCCTGCGTGCGTCGACCGGTAGCAGTACTCGCTCGCGTATTCCACATCCACCGCGATGCCCGCCAGGTCCTCCATCATGATTTCGCCCGCCAGCCCGGCGTGCCGGCTCGACCCACTCGCCGCGATGATGATTTTCTTGAACGCCAGCAGCGCCCCTTCCAGCCGGTCCAGGGCGCCCGGAAAAATCACGTCCCCCGCCACGTTGTTCCGCACCGTTTCCCCGATCACGCGCGGCTGCTCGTAAATCTCCCGCAGCATCGCGTGCGGAAACTCGCGTTCTGCAACCTTCGTCTTTTTCGATTCCCCGCTCATGCGCCCTCAGAAAACGCTTTCTCTGCCTCCTTGCCTCTTGCCTCCTGCTTCCCTACTTCCTTGCTTCCCTGCTTCCCTGCCTCCCTGCTTCCCGCCTCTTTCTTTTCTCTCTATCTGAATCTCCTGATCATCAACGTATGCCTTCCCGACCGGTACAATCCCACCACATAAACAGCCGGCACCCCCTTCGTCGAGTAAATCAGCTGCCGGATCCGCAGCATGGGCGTTCCGCGCGGGATCGACAGCAATTCCGCCGTCCGCTGGTCCGCGTCAGTCGCGTCGATTTCCTCGTCCGCATATGCCAGCATCAGGTCGAAATCGCGCTCCAGCGTCGCGAACAGCGATCCGCGCTCTAGCGCAGAACTCGCCAATCCCGGAAATTCCTCGGCCGACAGATAGCAAGTCTCCAGCGCAAACGGCTCATCGCCCGCCTGCCGCACCCGCTGCACCACCGTCAGCTTGCTTCCCGACGGTAGCAGCAGCCGCGCCGCGATTTCCGGGTCGTTTTCCTCCGAGCTCAGCCGCACGATCTTCGACCGCGCCGCCAGCCCCCGGCTCGCCATCTGCTCCGTGTAGCTCATCAGTTTGTTGAAATGGATCTTCGGCGGCGCCACGAACGTGCCCGCCCCATGCCGCCGCTCGACCAGGCCTTCGCGCGCCAGGTCCGCCAGCGCGTGCCGCGCCGTCATCAGGCTGACCTTGTGCAGCTTGGCCAGCTCCCTCTCCGATTCGACCACGTCGCCGGGACACAACTTCCCTATTTCGATGCGCTTGCGTATGGAATTCTGGATACGCCGGTAGGCCGGCTCCCCGTTTCGATGGTTGCTGCTCATCCGTTCTCCGCGCTGGCTGTTATCTCTCTACTTCCCCAAGGGTTATAGCAGTGTAACACGCTATAGAGCAGCTCCCGCGGTCCTATTACCCGCTATAGAGCGCTGTCACTTCCCTCCACGCACTGCTATAGCGGTTTCCCGCCTCGCCGCGCGTCCCTCCCCATATAACACGTTTTTTTCACGGTGCAAGCAATATTTCGCTTGACAACGCATAATCCCTGCTATATAGCTCACCTCCACACGGGGGTGGTTCGGGGTATAGCAGCCCCCTTGAATGTTTCGGTAGGAGGTGTCTGTGAAGGGTATGTGCCGGTCTTTCGCGCTTGGGTTGTTCCTGACTTCTCTTTCCGCGCTGCTGCTCGTGTCGCCTGCGCGCGCACAACTCGCCAGCGGCTCAATTACCGGAGTGGTTACCGATCCCTCCGGCGCGGCCATCTCGGGGGCCAAAATTACCGTCACCAATGTGGCCCAAGGGGTCTCAACTACCACCGTTACCAACGCCGATGGCGTCTATAATGTCCCCCACCTGATCCCCGGAACCTATGCGGTCAAGGCCGACATGACGGGTTTTGAAACGGCCTTGCGTTCTGGTTTGACCTTGGCCATCGGCCAGGTCGCACAGGTCGATATCAAAATGACCATCGGCTCCGTCGGGCAAGTCGTGGAGGTTACTTCCAGCACTCCCTTGCTCCAAACTCAGACCACCGATCTGAGTACGCTCGTTACCGCCCAAACCACCGAGGAGCTGCCTCTCGCCTCGCGCAACTACGTCCAGCTGACCTTGCTCGCTCCCGGTACCACCACCCCCGCTCCCGACAGCATCCGGCAGCAGCAATTGATGCCCAGCTCCGGGCGGCCCTACATCAACGGCAACCGCGAGCAGGCCAATGCCTTTCTGATCGACGGTATCGAGTCCACGGAGGACAACAACAACGAAATCGGTTATCAGCCCCAGCCCGATGCCATCCAGGAATTCAACCTCATCACCCAGAACGCCTCGGCCCAGTACGGAAATTACGCCGGCGGCGTCATCATCAACACCATCAAATCGGGCACCAACAGCTATCACGGCGATGCCTTCGAATTCTTCCGCAACGACAAGCTCAACGCCAATAGCTGGGCCAACGACATTCAAAGCGCCTACAACATTCAGACGAACAACGGCTTGGGCATCGTTCCCAAACCAAAAATGCGCTGGAATGAATTTGGCGGCATTTTTGGCGGACCCATTCAGAAGAACAAGCTGTTTTTCTTTGTCGATTATGAAGGCCTGCGCGAGGACTTTCCGTCCAGCACCACGGACTACTCTGTGTTCACCGACGCGATGAAAGCGGGCAATTTCGGAATCTTGTGCCCTGGCGGCTTCGACTCCTCGGGCCTCAATTGCTCGAGCGGCACTCAGCTGGTCGATCCCAATACCAGCCAGCCCATTCCCTACAACAACTTTGCCAACGATACCAGCCTCAGCGAAAGCCCCGTCGCCACGGCCCTCTTCGCCTCCAAATTCTATCCCACGGCCGAGATTCAGAACCCCGGCGGTGTGTCCCAGGCCAATTTCTTCGGACAAACCGGCAGTCAGGTGAACGACAATCAGGGGGATGTACGCATCGATTACAACCTGCCCGGCAACAACCGCCTCTTTGGCCGCTATTCCGAAATGCGACTGGACAACCCCTCTCTATCCACCTACACCCTGGGCTCCGCCGCCTCCGAAAATACGGAGAAGGCCCAGAACTCCGTAATTGATTGGACTCACGCCTTTTCCGGCGGAACCGTGGTCAACGACGCCCGCATCGGCTTCAATTACGTCCTCTACAATCAAGGCGCCCCTGCCAGCAACGCCACTCTCGGCAATTTGGGAGAGCAGATCGGCATCCAGGGAGGGAACGCCGCCGGGCCGGGTATGCCCGAAATCGACTTTTCCGACCAGTCTTCCATCGGAAGCCGCACTCTCATCCAGAATTTCGGCACCACCGAAATCGTCGCCGAAGATAACCTGGTCACGACCCGCGGCGTGCATACCATCAGCACCGGCTTCCAGTTCTGGCGCTTCCGCGAGAATTATAACTACTCCGGAAACGACGGAATTCTCGGCCACTTCAGCCCCACCGCCATCACCGGATCCGACCTCGCCGATTTCTGGCTCGGAATGGTCGGAACGGGAAGCGGCCGCGGCGCACCGCCCGTCGAGTACGGCTTGCGCGGCAACATGATCGGCGCCTACGTCCAGGACGATTGGAGAGTCACCCCCACTCTAACCCTGAACCTGGGCTTGCGCTTCGAGCTGCACACTCCCTTCTACGAAGTGCACAATCAGCAGGTTAATTTCGGCCTCTACAGCGGAGCGATCGAGTTGGCCGGCGTGGACGGCAACAGCCGCGCTCTGTACAACACCTATACCGGTCCCGGCGACTACCAACCGCGCGTCGGCGTGGCTTGGTCCCCGGCGGCTTTGGGCGGGAAAACCGTCATCCGCGCGAGTTATGGCTTGTCTTCCTACCTGGAAGGCACGGGCGCGAACCAGGCCATGACTCTCAATCCTCCGTTCAGCGGCGCGACGGCAGCCCTCACCTCGCTGTCCGATATCGCTAACGGCTTCCCCAGCCCCACTACGCCATGCACCATTCCTCCCACTGTGTTGTGCTATGAGGGAACCAACATTCGCCTCTGGGATCCCAACATTCAGCCCTCCCTCATTCACCAGTGGAACTTGACCGTCCAGCAACAGCTCAGCAATACCTTGACCTTCCAAATCGGCTACGTCGGCCAGGACGGTACCCACTTGCTTAACCTGATGGACTACAGTCAGCAAAAGCTGGTGACTCCCGCCCAATACACCTCCAACACTCCCGGAGCGACTCTGGTCTCCCCGGCGGTGATCGAGCCGGGGCCGTATCTGGCCGGCAATCCCCAACTCGCCTCCTTCTTCGGGCCAGGCAAGAACTGGGTTTGGGGCACGGCCACCAACGGCACCGCTCGTTATGACGCCCTGCAGGCTGTCTTGCAGAAGCGCACCTCGTTCGGGCTGCAAGGCCAGGTCGCTTACACCTATTCGAAGTGTATGAGCGATTCCGGCGGTTATTACGGGACGTGGGGCAACACCCAGACCTCCCACGGCGTCGTCGGCTGGCAAAACGTGTACGACCCTGGAGGCGATTGGGGGCCGTGCTATTACGACACCACGCACAACTTCACCAGCTACTTCGTCTATGACGTCCCGGTCGGCCGCGGCCGCACCTTCGGCGGCGACATGAATCGCATCGTCAACGGCGTCATTGGCGGCTGGTCCCTCAGCGGTATGGTGGCCGCGCATACCGGCTTCGCCATGACCACCACGAATGCCTGGTGGGATCCTTCAGGAACCGGCGGGCTCGGCGGCGCCTTCGAAGACCAGCGCCTCACCTGCCTCGGTCCCGTGAAGTACAGTAAGACCGACGTCGTCGGCGGTCCGGGCATTCAGTGGTTCCAGGGCGATAGTTTCATGTCGCCTCTCGAGGGAACGTTCGGCAATTGCGGCGTCGGAGACTTGCGTGGGCCGGGATACGCTAATTTCGATCTCGGCGTGCACAAGTCCTTCCCCCTCGGCGGCGAATCCAGGCACTTGGAATTTCGCGCCGAATTCCTCAATGCCTTCAACCATCCCATCCTCAACTCTCCCAACGTGGCCTGCAGCGGCGGATACAGTCCCGGCGTGCAGTGCCCGGCGACATCCGGCTCGGGTGGCTTCGGCTCCATTACCGGATCGAGCGGGGAGCGCAACATCCAATTCGCCTTGAAGTACTACTTCTGACGGCGGCAACGGCAGAGTAGAATACGGAGGCGAGCATGCGAAATGCTCGCCTCCTTTTTTATCTCTGAGAATGCGGGCCTTGCTCAAATCGCTTCTCTTTTGTCTGATCGCCGGCGCACTCGCGCTGTCCACCGCTCCTCAAGCTGGGTCCCAGACCCCTTCCCCGCGCAATAGCTCCCTCGACGCTCAGCAAGCCCTCCACCTTGCGGATACCGGGCGCTGCCGCCAGGCCATGCCCCTGCTTCTGCGCCTCACGCGCCATCCCCTCGGGGCCGCACTCGAACGCCGCCTCGGCTTTGACGGCCTGAAATGCGCCCGCGCGCTCGGAAATGAACGCGACACGGTCGAGTTCGTCCTCTTCCTCAAGCAGCGCTTCCCCCGCGATCCCCAGGTTCTTTATCTCGCCACGCATGCGTATTCGGATCTGGCGACCGAAACCTCGAATCAGCTCATCGCTGCCGCGCCCGACTCCGTCCCTGCGCAGGAACTCGATGCCGAGTCCCTCGAAGTACAGGGCAACTGGAGTGCTGCGGAGGAGGTCTACCGCAAAATCCTTGCGGCACACCCCGGCACTCCCGGCATTCATTTTCGGCTGGGCCGCGACATCCTCTCCGAACCCAAGACTCCTTCCACCGCGCAGCGCGCGGCCAAGGAATTCGAAGCCGAGTTGAAAATCGATCCCGGCAATGCCGACGCCGAATACGTCTTGGGTGAACTCGCCCGCGAAAACAACGACTGGCCTGAAGCCATCAAGCACTTTTCGCAAGCCACCAAGCTCGATGCCGGATTTTACGAGGCCTTTCTTGGGTTGGGGATGGCTCTCAACTCCGCGAAACGCTACACCGAAGCGCTCTCCCCTCTCGAAGATTATGTGAAGGCGCGCCCCCAAAACCCCACAGGGCATTACCAGCTCGCTCTCTGCTACGACCGCCTCGGCCGTAAGGCGCAGGCCAGCCGGCAAATTGCGCTCTTCCAAAAGACTTCTCAGGCGCTCAAGACGGATCAGAACGTGGCTCAGCCCCCAGGAAAACAAACACCGCAGTGAACGCCTCGGCCATTCGAAAACGCGTGTTGCGCCGGCTGCGAACCGGACATCGAAACCAGGCGCTGCGCTCCTTCTGGGTTCGCTGGACCGTATCTTTTGAAGCGAAGACACCCCGTTGATTTCACGCCGCCAACTGATTCAGTTGCTGGGCTTGGGCGCTGCTGGAACGCTCTGGCGTCCCGGCGCCCCGGCCGCCTACGCCGCGGCGCCGCCGATCGCGTTTGAAATCATCCCATCCAGCGCGAGCGGCATCTCCTGGCGCCACGTGAACGGGCGCTCCCCGGAAATGTATTTGCCCGAAACGGTCGGCGCGGGCTGCGCTTTCGTCGATTATGACAATGACGGCTGGATGGACATCTACCTGGTCAACAGCGGCAAATGCGATTTTTACGATCCCCATCCCCCGCTGCGCAACGCGCTCTACAAAAACAATCGCGACGGCACTTTCACCGACGTCACGCTGAAAGCGGGCGTGCCCGGCAACGGCTACGGCATGGGCGTGGCCGCGGGCGATTACGATCGCGACGGCTTTCCCGACCTTTACGTCACGCAGTACGAGCACAGCATCCTCTATCACAACAACGGAGACGGCACCTTCACCGACGTCACCGAAAAGGCCGGTGTCAAGGCGCCCGGCTGGGGCACCAGCGCCGTCTGGTTCGATTACGACAATGATGGCCGGCTCGACCTCTTCGTCTGCGGCTTCGTCGAGTACAACAAATCGACCAACAAGTGGTGTGGCGACCGCATGACGAACGACCGCTATTACTGCATCCCCAGCGTCTACCAGCCCGCGCCTTCCTGGCTGTTCCACAACAATGGCGACGGCACTTTCACCGACGTCAGCAAGGAATCCGGCATCGCCGCCTCGCTGGGAAAGGCCTGGGGCGTGGTCGCCACCGACATCAACAACGATGGCCGCATGGACCTGTTCGTGGCCAACGACACGGTCGCGAATTTCCTGTTCGTCAATCGCGGCCGCGGCAAATTTGACGAGACGGGCCTGCTGGCCGGCGTGGCTTACAGCGCTTACGGCCAGGCGCGCTCCGGCATGGGCGTCGACGCCGCTGATTACAACCAGGACGGCTGGGTCGACCTCTTTGTCGGCAACATCGACCATCAGATGTTTTCCCTTTATCGCAACAATCACGATGGCACCTTCACCGACGCTTCCGTTCCCACCGGCATTGGCGAAGCCACCGATCTCCTCAGCGGATGGGGCTGCAAATTCTTCGACTACGACAACGACGGGAATTTGGACCTGCTGCTGTGCAACGGCCATCCGGACGACAAAATCCACGAGCGCATGTACAACGTGTACTACCGCGAACAAATGCTGTTGTTCCGCAACACGGGAACCGGCTTTGCGAACGTCAGCAAAGAGAGCGGGCCCATTTTCAGCCAGCGGCTGGCCGGCCGCGGCATGGCTCTCGGCGACTTCAACAACGACGGCTTCGTCGACGTCCTGGTCGCGCAGAACAATGACGCCCCGATCCTCCTGAAGAACACCGGCAGCAGCGGCAACCACTGGATCGGCCTGCGCCTGGTCGGCAAGAAGGCCAACATCGATGCGGTCGGCGCGAAAATCAGCTATCAGGCCGGCGACCTTCGCCGCCACAAATTCAAAGTCGGTGGAGGCAGCTACGCTTCTTCGCACGATCCGCGCGTCGTCCTCGGCCTCGGCCCGCGCACGCAGCTCGACTGGATCGAAGTGCGCTGGCCCCAACCCTCCGGCCTCGTCGAGCGATTCACTCACCTCCCCATCGACCGCTACCACACACTCACCGAAGGTGCTGGTTCTAAGGCTTGAACGTAGCGCCGGCTCGTCCTGAGCGGCGCCGGGCCTTTCGTAGCGCCGGCGTCTCGCCGGCGTTTTTGCCTCTGTTTTGCAGGCCGTGCCCGCTTCGTGTTGTCATTCTCAGGATGACAGCCGTTGCAACCCGTCATTCTGAGGGCGCTTTGCGACCCGAAGAATCTCTCTTGGCTTTTGCCCCTGGGTTTGAATGCGCGCCAGCTTGTTGGCGGGTGGCGCCACGGCTTCAGCGCCGCAGCTTTTGTAGCAGGACCGGTCCCCCTGGACCTAGCCTTTTGGAGGTTGAGGTTCAAACGCAACAGCGGGAGCAATAATCGTGGTCGGATGTTGGCTGGCTACTCGTCCTTAATCGGATCGCTGGCGCGTCACTTAAATAGGACGCCCCATATCAAAGACGATTTCCTTCGATATCTTCCCGTCTCGCATCTCAAAGATGTGAACCAGGCGCATTTCAATCTTCTGCCCCGCGGAGAAGTGCGGCCAGCAACCATCGCGCACCACCTCGAACGTCACGAGACTATCGTCCACGACCCGATCTTCTGTAGCGAATCGTTGAAGAGCTTCAAACCGTACATCTTTCATCGTGGCCCAAAGCTCGCGATAGAATTTGGCTACATCCTGTTTTCCTGAAAGAAGCCGGTTCAGCCCATTGAGAGCCGCCGCTTCGAAAATAATGTCATCTGTATACAGCTCAAGCGCTGCTTCGACGTCATTCTCTGCTTCGCTATGAAAATGACCCTCCACACACGCTAGATTTTGCGCCACCCGCTCTTGCGCTTTCATGGCAGCGCCGGCACCCGCTGTTTGTGACATCGTTTCCCCCTCCCTTAAGGTGACGCGAGCATAGCGCGGTTAGCGGGTTCATTCAACGAGCGCGTGGCGCCACGCCGTCAGCCCGGCAGCCTTTGCCCTTGCGCCGCTTCGGCCCGATGCTTCCCGCCGCGACCATTCGGCCCCCCAAACCAATTGTCCGAGTACCCCGTTTACCGCTCCATTGGTCCGACCGACTTGAATAGCTGTTTGTCTGCCGAGAAACTCGGCACTACGTCCGTGGAGCCAGAACGTTGCGCGAGAGCTGCGGGTACGTGGCGCAGTAGCCGCGAAAGCGAGCGATCGGTGCGAGGGTGCCAAAAATGGCGCGTTGCACTGCTGGCGGTGGCGAACGGAACACAACCGTGTCGCTGAATTCACTTGCTGTCAGGGAGAGTTGCAGCGGAGATGGCATGCCCTTGCGGTCTGTGTACCCAAGCCGCGCCAGGCCGAAGAAGGTTTCAATCATGTGCGCGAACCGCAAGCCGGGTGTGATCTCCACCCGTACCCGCACATCGCGGGGGCTCGCATTCCACCAGTCGTGCCATACGCCCGCCTCGGCCACGGCCGTTTCGCCCTGTGGCAGGATGCTCGTCTGCCCGTTGCGCTTCACGGTAAGCTCTCCCTCCAGCACGGTAAACTGCTCCACCAGAGCGGGATGGTGGTGTTCCCCTACGACACGCGCTCCAACCCGGGCGGCCATCTCGAAGGTCAAACGGTCCTCAGGGTTGTCCCAGGGACGCTCCAGGATCGTAAGGCGCTCCCCGGCGACGGGGTTCTCCCATACTTCGCCGACTTTAATCGGTGTGAGATCGGACGGGCCGTCAGGGTCAGGATGCGACATGCAGCGGATTCTAGCATAGCGGATGTGTGGCCAGCCCGTGGCAAACAATCCTAATGCTCACTTTGACGTATTGTCGGCTACTCGGACAATCGGTCTGCCTCGCAAGTTTCGGGTACCCGTCAATTCCACACCGAAGTTTTCATAAAGTTTTACGCGGTCGTAGAATCCGTGCGGCGGGCCTGGGTGGTGATATGCTCTCTCGCAACCATTGGAGGGCAGATGGGGTTCGTCGGAATAATTTTGGTGATGATCGGAATTCGGATCATCCAGACGTTCCGTGCGACAGGTCGCCGAGCCTTCCTGTGGGTTCGGGCAAGGCGCCCGTTCACGCCCCGATTATGGCTGGGCCCCGACGAAAGGGGATTCCAGTTTTTGTTTCTGGGAGTTGGAATTCTCTTCGGCGTGGCAGGGAGCGTCTTAGCCGTGGCCAGCATTCTCAGGTGACATGCCGAAGAAATTTAGCATGTTCCTCGAACGCCACAGAGTCAAACATCCCTCCTCCTGTCGATCCTCACAGAGTCAAACGACTCTGTACTGGTACCCCGTCCCCGTCTACGCGCTCCCCTCATTCCCCCTCCACCGTATTGTTCTCTCGACTGTCGACTGTGGACTGTCGACTGCCGCCCTCACTCCCCACTGTGCAATATTTACCTATTGACAAATAACTAGAACTGTGTTATACAGTCCATTTCTCTTATGCGACACGTTATCGACTACCGCCCGCCTTGGGAACGAAAACGCCGACGACCCTGGGCGCCCGGCGAAACCCCGCCGCCCCCGCCAACCTCCCCGGTCCCCGGCGGCAACGTTCGGATCCTGAGTGCCCTGAGTCCCGCCAGCGGCGGTCGACGGGGTCACTCGTCACTCGCCACGGCGGTCGGAATTGATCGATACACGTGACGAACAAAAAATGGGCTTAACCCAAGCAGACTCAGCCAGATGACAAAAAATTGATCGATACAAAATCGACATGCTCGCGGACGCCAAAAAAACGCAGAAAAACGAAGAAACGAGAAGCCTTTCCTTGCTTCCTGTTTCCTGCTTCCTTGCCTGCGCTGTCGAGGCAGTCGAGACGCCGTTTGATTTATGGGGATGAGGCGGATACAATCGACGGATTACCGATGAGTTGTCGGGGCACAAGAGGAGACGAGTAATCGCCCAGCGCAGGAGGCTGGGCGTTTTTGTTTCTGGAGGCACGAGGGGCAGGAGGCAAAGGAAGTGGAGGAAGCAGAGGAAGCAAAGGAGAAAGGCGAACTGCGGGCGACGCGACAACGCGAAATGAAAGACAGAGGGTCACAAGGCGCGGGCACGGCATGCCGTGCCGCTACCGCTACAAAGCAACGGGAAAAGCGACAGCAAGCTGCCGCACTCCAAAGCGCTTCGCGCTGAGTGACAACAAGACGCCGGCGGGGAATGTCGGAGCTGAAGCTCCGACCCCCTAAAATGCGGACACAGGAGAAGGAATGATTGACGGAACGATTGCGGAAGGATTGACGTTCGACGACGTGCTGCTGCTGCCGGGCAAATCGTCGATCTTGCCGGCGCAGGCGGACACGCGCACGTGTCTGGCGCGGCGCATCCCGCTGAACATTCCCATCGTGGCGGCGGCTATGGACACGGTGACCGAGTCGCGGCTGGCCATCGCGGTGGCGCGGCAGGGCGGAATCGCGTTCATTCACCGCAACATGTCGATCGAGCGGCAAGGCGAGGAAGTGGACCGTGTGAAGCGGTCGGAAAGCGGGATGATCGTCGACCCCATCACCATCCAGCCGGAAATCAGCGTGCGGCAGGCGCTGGACATCATGAACAAGTACCGCGTGTCGGGCTTGCCGGTGACGCGCGGGCCGAGGCTGGTGGGAATCCTGACGAACCGCGATTTGCGCTTCGAGCGCAACATGGACCAGCCAGTGAGCAACGTGATGACCAAGGACAATCTGGTCACCGTGCCGGTGGGCACGACGCTGGATGAAGCGGAGCGGATCCTGCAGCGGCATCGCATCGAGAAGCTGCTGGTTGTGGACAACGAATTCAACTTGAAGGGGCTGATCACGGTCAAGGACATCCAAAAGAAGATCGAGTTCCCTGCCGCGGCCAAGGACGATCACGGGCGGTTGCGCGTGGGCGCGGCCATTGGCGCGACGGGCGATTTTCTGGAGCGCGCGCAGGAAATGGCGCGGCGCAAAGTGGATGCGATCGCGATCGATACGGCGCACGGGCACTCGACGCGAGTGATGGAAGCGATTCGCGCGGTGAAAAGCAAAGTGCCGGAGGTGCAGTTGCTGGCGGGGAACGTGGCGACGGCGGAGGGCGCGCGCGATCTGATCGCGTTGGGCATCGACGGGCTGAAAGTGGGGATCGGGCCGGGGTCGATTTGCACGACGCGCGTGGTGACCGGCGCGGGCGTCCCGCAAATCACCGCGATCCTGGAATGCGCGCGCGCGGCGAAAAGCAGCGGCGTGCCGGTGATCGCGGACGGCGGCGTGAAATTTTCGGGAGACATTACCAAGGCGCTGGCGGCCGGCGCGTCGTGCGTGATGATCGGCGGGCTGTTCGCGGGGACGGAAGAATCGCCGGGGGAAACGATTCTGTATCAGGGGCGCACGTTCAAGTCGTACCGCGGGATGGGCTCGATTGGCGCGATGGAAGCGGGGTCGGCGGACCGCTACGCGCAGGAAGACGCGGCGCGCGGGAAGTCGGTGCCGGAAGGAATCGAAGGGCAGGTGCCGTACAAGGGGCCGGTGGCGGGTCTGGTCGAGCAACTGGTTGGCGGGCTGCGCAGCGGGATGGGGTATTGCGGCGTGTCGAATCTGACGGAGCTGCAGGAGCGGTCCAAATTCATCCGCATCTCGCAAGCGGGGCTGAGAGAGAGCCACGTCCACGACGTCATTATTACGCGCGAGGCGCCGAATTACCGCCTGGAGTAGCGGCGATTCGAGGTGAGCAGTGCTACGGCCGCTTGCGAAGAATAGAAGGATGATGTTTTGCAGCCTCCACCGAGGCTCCGCAGGAATGGCGGGCGAACTGGCGAGGCGCGCCCCGAGTTGCTTGCGAAAGCCGCTGCAAAGCAAGAGCGAAACACGCATAGTGCAGGAATACAAAAAGATAGCGGCGGAACGAGTAATTGCTCATGCGGCGAGTCCGGTTGGCTGGCTACATACTTACGAGCGCGCTCAGCCTTGTGACAGCACTATTCGTGTTTCGAGTATGGTGGGCGTCGCGCCCGCCGAAGTTACCCAAAGGATGGCCCAACCGCTCCGTTTGGATGGCCGGATACCGAGCCCCACTTAGTCTTGCGCCCCAGGGAGCCTGGGTTTCCTGCCGATTCGATTCCGCTCGCAATGTCGACCGATGCAAATTTGCTGATTACAAGGGCAGAGTTTTTCTCGAACGCGATTACGCGACATGCGATGGCCGTCAAGAGGCGGTGCCGGATAATGAGCTGTTGCTCCGAAACCAGGGAAGCATTTGGCTGCTGCGCTTGCGGGATGGCAGGATGCTTTTCCAAGCCCCATGCCCGTTGCGTTCACGAGAAAGTCCTTCGTGACGGCTGTTACCGCAGAGGCGCAGAGAAAAAAGAAGAGCGAGTCGCGCTTTGCGGGACTCGCCCTTTAGATTGAAAATGTTTGGCTGGCGGTACGCCGGGGTAAAAGCCCCGCGCTTCCACCCAAAAGATTATTTTTCGGCGCCGACGGCTTCCTCTTCGTGCTCGTGCTCTTCGGGGGCGGGCTCGGCGGCGCGCTTCTTCTGCTTCTTCTCTTTCTTCTTCAGCTCGGAGCCGAGGAATTCGAGAATGGCGAGTTCGGCGCCGTCGCCAATGCGCCAGCCGGTGCGCACGATGCGCGTGTAGCCGCCGGGCCGATCGGCAAAGCGCGGAGCGAGATCGGCGAAAAGCTTTTTGGTGGCGCCGGGCGTCATCAGGAACGCCGCAGCCTGGCGTCGAGCGTGGAGCGAATCGCGCTTGCCGAGGGTGATCATGCGCTCGGCAAGCGGACGCGCAGCCTTAGCGCGGAGGAGCGTGGTCTGGATGCGCTCCTTCTCGATCAGGTTGGTGACGAGATTGCGCAAGGTGGCGCGGCGATGCGCTGGATTGCGTCCGAGTTTGTAACCGTGCTTAAGGTGTCTCATAAAGTGTGACCTACTCTTCGGTTGTCTTCTTCAGGAGCTGAAGCCCCATTGCAAAACAGCCCGTCAATGTCGGACCCGAAGGTCCGCCCCCCAAAGACCCTGAAAAGCTAGGCGGTGGGCGCCTCGCTCTCTGCGGGAAGAGGAGCGGTTTGGCTGGGGAGCGGCGGCCAGATGATGCGGCCGTGCTCGTCGAACTTCATGCCCAGGCTGAGCCCCATTTTCTGCAGGATGTCCTTGATTTCATTCAAGGACTTGCGGCCGAAGTTTTTGGTTTTGAGCATCTCGGATTCGGTCTTCTGCACGAGCTCGCGAAGGTTCTGGATGTTCGCGTTCTTCAGGCAATTGTAGGAGCGAACCGAAAGCTCGAGCTCTTCGACCGAGCGGTCGAGGTACTCGAGGCGGGGGTCGGCATAATTTTCGACGACCTGCTCGGCGACTTCGGGCTGCTCTTCGAAGTTGATGAAGATGCTCATGTGGTCCTTGACCAGCTTGGCCGCGAGGCCGATGGCGTCCTGCGGCGTGATGGCCGAGTTGGTCCAGACCTCGAGGGTGAGGCGCTCGTAGTCGGTCATCTGTCCAAGGCGCGCGGCCTCGACCGAGTAGTTGACCTTGCGCACCGGCGAGTGCACCGAATCGATGGGGATGTAGCCGATGGGCAGATCCTCGTCGAAGTTGCGGTCGGCGGCGACGTAACCGCGGCCGTTCTTGACGCGCAGGTCCAGCTCGAGCTTGCCGCCTTCGCTGACGGTGGCGATGTAGACGTTCTTGTCGAGCACGGCGATGTCGGCATCCTCTTCGATGCTGGCAGAGGTGACCGGGCCGGGCTGGTCGACGCGCAGCGAGATCGTCTTGGGCTGATCGTTATTCAGCTTGAGCGGAATCTGCTTGAGGTTGAGGATGATGTCGGTGGCGTCCTCGACCACGCCCGGAATGGGCGAAAATTCGTGCAGCACGCCTTCGACGCGCACGGCCGTGATCGCAGCGCCTTCAATGGAGCTGAGCAGGGCGCGGCGCAGCGAATTGCCCACAGTGGTTCCCCAGCCGCGCTCGAAGGGCTGCGCGGAAAAGCGGCCGTACTTATCGGTGAGCGTTTCCGGCTCAGCCGCCAAACGCTTCGGTTTCTGAAATCCCTTCCACATCTTTTACCTTCCTCCCGGCCCGCGAAGAGCGGACCAAAAACAACGAATCAATCGGAAATTTTGCGCCGCGATTGCCGCGCGGCGGGCGACTCACGAGACGCCCGTAAGAAACCAGCCACCCTGAAACGGTGACCAGAAAACCGAACAGCAGATTCCTCTCTCCGCGTCCGGCGGTCCGAGAAGCACGGACCGAAAGCACAACCGGCCGGACGCTCCGCTCGGAATGACACCGCTTTTTTGCGGCGCCAGTTTCGCGGGGCTGAAGCCCCGCGCTTCCACCCTACTTCGAGTAAAGCTCGACGATGAGCTGCTCGTTCATGGGCGGCGTTTGCACGTCTTCGCGGCGCGGCATGGCGATCACGCGGGCCTTGAAGTTTTCGCGGTCCAGTTCGAGCCAGGGCACCACGTTCTGGCTCTGCGCGAGATTGCGCGCTTCGAGCACCATCGCGTTCTGATGCATCTTGTCGCTCAGCGTGATTTCCTCGCCCACGCTGACGAGGTAGCTGGGGATGTTGACCTTGCGCCCGTTCACGCGGACGTGGCCGTGCAGCACAAGCTGGCGCGCCTGCGCGCGCGAGCTGGCCAAGCCGGTGCGCTGGACCGTGTTGTCGAGACGCCGCTCAAGCATGACGATCAAGTTGGCGCCCGTGGGGCCCTTCATGCGCACGGCCTTCTCGAAGTAATTGCGGAACTGGCGTTCGAGCAGTCCGTAGGTGCGCTTTACTTTTTGTTTTTCGCGGAGCTGCAGGCCGTAGCCCACGATTTTGGGGCGGCGCGCCTGACCGTGCTGGCCGGGCACGAAGTTGCGCTTTTCGATGGCGCATTTTTCCGTGAAACAGCGCAGTCCTTTCAAATAGAGCTTCATGCCTTCACGGCGGCACAGCCGGCATTTAGCGTCACGATGCGTTGCCACTTCAGGTTCTCCTTTTGTACGTCCACCTCGCCGGTCAGTTTACGGGAACGCGACCCTTCGTCCTGATCCGGTTGTTGCACCAAATTTTCCGCGAGGCGCCGGCGCCGCACTACACGCGGCGGCGCTTCGGGGGACGGCAGCCGTTGTGCGGAACGGGCGTGGCGTCCTTGATCACGTTGATGTGCAAGCCCGACGAAGCGATGGCGCGCACGGCCGACTCGCGGCCCGCACCGGGCCCCTTGACGCGCACTTCCACGGACTTCATGCCGTACTGGTCGCGCGCAACGCCCGCGGCAGCCATAGCGGCCTGCTGCGCGGCGTACGGCGTACCCTTGCGCGAGCCCTTGAAACCGATCGAGCCCGCCGAAGCCCAGCTCACGACGCGGCCGTCGGGATCGGTCAGGGTGACGATCGTGTTGTTGAACGTCGCTTGAATGCAGACGACGCCCTGCGGCACGACGCGCTTCTCGCGCTTCTTGCGAAATTCCTTTTTACGCTTCGCCGGTTTTCCCGGCGCTGCCGGAGCAGCGGCTGCGTCTTGCGGTTCCTTGGCCATTTCCCATCCTCAGGGGCTAAAGCCCCGATTGATATTGCTCGCAGGATGCCGGAACTGAAGCCTGTCTGCCGACAGGCAGGCTCCGACCCCTAAGAACCCGGTACTTACTTGCGGGCCATGACTTTCTTTTTGGCGGCGACGGCGCCCTTGCGCGGCCCCTTGCGCGTGCGGGCGTTGGTGTGCGTGCGCTGGCCACGCACCGGAAGATTGCGCCGGTGGCGGAGCCCGCGGTAGCACTGGATTTCAATCAACCGCCGGATGTTCATCTGCATTTCTTTGCGCAGATCGCCTTCGATGCCGCCTTCCGACTCGATGGCCGCGCGAAGATGCGTGACCTCATCCTCGGTCAAATCCTTGATCCTTTTTTGCGGATCGACGTTGGCCTTGGCGGCGAGCTTGCGCGCGCGTTCCTGGCCGATGCCGTAGATGGCGGTCAAGCCGATCCAGAGCCGCTTGTTGGGCGGCAAGTCCACACCTGCGATACGAGCCATTCATTCCTCCAAAAGCGGGCGCAGCAAGCCTTCGCGAAAAGCGCTCAGGCCCGGGCAACGCCCAAAAAAATCCTATCCCTGGCGCTGGCGGTGCTTGGGGTTCGGACAAATCACGCGCACCACGCCGCGCCGATGAACGACCTTGCACTTCATGCAAATTTTCTTGACCGATGCACGAACCTTCATGAAAACTCCGTCTCCCTAAACAAATCCCGGGGCTAAAGCCCGCCCGCCAAGCTGCCTTCGTTCGCGGGGCGCTACACTCGCGATCAGCACCAACCGGTTCACTTATAGCGGTAGGTGATGCGGCCGCGCGTCAAATCGTACGGCGAAAGTTCGACGGTGACGCGATCGCCCGGAAGAATGCGAATGAAGTTCTTGCGCATTTTTCCGGAAATGTGCGCCAGAACCTGGTGCTTGTTCTCCAGTTCGACGCGAAACATGGCGTTGGGCAGCGGCTCGATCACCGTGGCCATCACTTCGATGGCGTCTTCCTTGCCGCTTCCCTCGCCGGGGCGCTTCTTGTCGGGTGCCGGGCGTCTTGCCATAGGCTCCTTAAAAGAAATTCAAATCAAGCAGCTCAACCAGCGGGCACGGCATGCCGCGCCCTTACGCCGAAAAAACCGCTACCAGACGGGGCCGGAGGCGTCCTTGGGACGCGTCAGGATCCACGGCCCATCGGGCGTGACCGCGACGGTATGCTCGAAATGAGCCGAGTCGCTACCATCCTCGGTGACCGCGGTCCAGCCATCGTCGAGCACGCGCACCGCCGGGCCGCCGATATTCACCATGGGCTCGATCGCGAGCACCATGCCTTCCAGCAAACGAATGCCCTGGCCTGCCGGGCCGTAATTCGGGAGCTGCGGATCCTCGTGCATCTTGGTACCGATTCCGTGCCCCACGAATTCACGCACAACCGAATAGCCGTTCTTCTCGACCCACTGCTGCACCGCGGCGGAAATATCGCCGAGGCGATTTCCGGGCCGGGCATTCTCGATGCCGCGTTCGAGCGATTCGCGCGTGACCTGCAGCAGCTTCTCGCGTTGCGGAACCGTCTTGCCCACCGGGACCGTGAGCGCCGCGTCGGCATAATAGCCGCCCAATTCGACGCCGAAATCCATGGAGAGGATGTCGCCATCTTTCAGGCGGCGGTGCGCCGACGGGATGCCGTGCACGATCTCCTGGTTGATCGAAGTGCAGACCGAACCGGGATACCCGCGATAGCCCTTGAACGCCGGGCGCGCACCCTGCTCGGCGGTATAGGCCTCGGCAAAATCGTCGAGATCCTTGGTCGATACGCCCGGCTTCACCATGATCCGCATCTTTTCCAGCGCGCCCCACACGATCAAGCCGGCGCGATGCATTTTCTCCAACTCCGCCGGCGATTTACAGATGACCATCGTGTTCCTGCTCGCGCTCGATGATGCTCACCAGCGCGCGAGTGACTTCTTCCATGGAGGCGGCGCCGTCCACCACCTGGAGCAGCCCCCGGCTGCGATAGTAGCCCTCGAGCGGAAGAGTCTGCCGCTCGTAAGCCCGCAAGCGCTCCTCGACCACTTCGGGAAAATCATCGGGGCGCTGCATCAACTTGCCGCCATCACGGTCGCAAACATCGGCGACCTTGGGAGGCGCGTCGTAAATATTGTAAATCTCGCCGCCCACCACACAGGTGCGGCGCCCCACCACGCGGCGCAAGAGCAACTCGCGATCAACGCGAAGTTCGAGCACCAGCGGCTTGGGTTTGCGCAGACGGCACAGGATGGCGTCGAGGCCAGCGGCCTGCGGCACCGTCCGCGGAAAACCGTCAAACACGAACCCTCCGGAACAATCCGGGAGGCGCAGCCGTTCTTCGACCATGCCCATCACGATATCGTCCGGAACGAGAGCGCCGCGTTCCATGATGGGCCTGGCCAAACGTCCCAATTCCGTGCCGCGGGCGACCGCATCGCGGAGCATGTCGCCCGTGGAAAGATGCGGGACGTCATAGAGCCCGGCGATGCGTTTCGCTTGCGTGCCTTTTCCGGCAGCCGGAGGCCCGAGAAAAACCAAGGGACGTTCCAGAGCCATGCCGAGCGCCTCTCCTGGCAAACCAATCCGCGACTAGGCGCGAGCACCGCGCACCCGCCCCTTTCGCACAAAACCATCGTAATTGCGCATGACCAACTGCGCTTCGAGCTGCTGCACGGTGTCCATGGCCACGTCCACAACAATGAGCAGCGACGTGCCGCCGAAATAGAATGAGAAGCCGAGTCCTTCCAGCACGGGACGCCACATGTGCGTGTCGAACCAGATGCCGAGCGCGCCGGGCAAGTGCTGGAGATGAATGCCGGAGATGAGCCACTCGGGAAGCAGGCAGACCAGCACGAGGTAGAAGGCGCCGACGAACGTTAAGCGCGTCAGGATGCGGTTGATGTGCTCGGAAGTATTGCGGCCGGGGCGAATGCCGGGAATAAAGCCGCCATACTTGCGCATGTTGTCGGCCAGCTCGGTCGGGTTGAAAATGATGCCGACGTAAAAGAAAGTGAAAAAGATGATCAGGCCGGCATAGACAAGGGTGTAGAGCGGCTCGCCCCAACTCAAGGCCGTGGCGAAGCGGCCGAGGAATTGCGATTTACTGCGCGCAATCATGCCCAGCGTGGCCGGAAAAGTCAGCAGCGAACTGGCGAAAATGGGAGGAATCACGCCCCCGGAATTGACGCGCAGCGGCAGATAGGTCATCTGGCCGCCCATGACCCGGCGTCCCATGACGCGCTTGGCGTACTGCACGGGAATGCGCCGCTGGCCGCCCTCGACGAAGACGATGAAGGCCACCACCGCAAGCATCAGGACGATCACGAAGAGCAGGACGACGGGAGTCAAAGCGCCCCAGGGCCGTGTCTCGACCTTGCTCCAGAGATCGCCGATAGCGCTGGGCAGGCCGACGATAATGCCCGCGAATATGATGAGGGACATGCCGTTTCCGATTCCGCGGTCGCTGATCTGCTCGCCGAGCCACATGATGAAAGCGGAGCCGGTGGTGAGGGTGAGCACGGTCATCAGCAGGAACTGCCAGCCGGGATGGAAGACGATCATCTGGCCGCCGTAATTCTGGTGCTGGAGGGTGAGGGCAATGGTAAAGGACTGGAAGATGCTCAGGATAATGGTCAAGTAGCGCGTGTACTGGGTAATTTTGCGGCGGCCGAGTTCGCCTTCTTTCTTGAGGCGCTCGAGGTAAGGCCAGACGACGACAAGAAGCTCGAGGATGATGGACGCGGTGATGTAGGGCATGATGCCCAGGGCAAAGATGGTCAAGCGGCGGAGGTTATTGCCGCTGAAGAGATTGAAGATGCCGAGAGCGGTGCCCTGGTATTCCTTGAAGAGCTGTTCGAGAAGTTCGGTATTAATGCCGGGAGTGGGGATGAAGGCACCGAGGCGGTAGACACCCAGCAGGGCCAGCGTGAACAGACACCTGTTGCGCAGGTCCGGCATGCTGAAAATATTGCGGAACGCCTCGACTAACTTTTTCATTTGCTAACCTTTGCTGCAAAAACCATCAGGTCCAAAGACCTGAACGACATTCAAACGGGCGACCCGGCCGAGCCGCCAGAGTTTCCAGCGCAGCGCGAGCCCCGAGGGCAAAAACGCGCTATGCCAAAACCTCGATTTTACCACCGGCCGCAGTAATTTTCTCCTGCGCCGACTTGCTGAACGCATGGGCCTGAACCGTGAGCGCGACTTTCAATTCTCCATCGCCCAGAATCTTGACGCCGTCGCGCAGGGCGCGAACGATGCCGCGGCCGGCCAGAACCTCGGGCGTAACCGTGTCGCCCGCGGCGAAAGCGTTCAGCGTTTCCACGTTGACGATCGCGAATTCCTTGGGGAACGGGCTGTGGAAGCCGCGCTTCGGCAGACGCCGGTGCAACGGCATCTGGCCGCCTTCAAAACCGGGGCGGCGGGAATAGCCTCGACGCGACTGCTGGCCTTTGTTGCCGGCGCCAGCCGTCTTGCCCATTTTGGAGCCCATGCCGCGGCCGACGCGGACCTTGCGATGGCGCGAGCCGCGCGGCGGTTTCAAATTCGAAAGCGTTGGTTTCATTGTTCGTTATTCCTGGACCTCAACCAAATGGTGGACCTTGGCGATCATGCCGCGGACCGCGGGCGTGTCCTGGCGTTCGACCACCTGCTGCATGCGGCGGAAGCCGAGGCCGCGAATCGTCTGGCGCATATCGCGCGGGCAGCCGATGAAGCTGCGGACCCATTTGATTTTCAAAGTGCCGGATTGCTTTTTCTTCGTCGCCATAAATTCGAGTTTCCCGGGGCTAAAGCCCCAAACTTTATATTGAGCCCTTACGGCACGACTAAAGTCGTGCCCTGACACGAACAGCCCTTTAAAGCGGCGGCCTTCGCGTTGCGTCAAAGCGGCAGCAAGCTGCCGCACTCCAAAGCGCTTCGCGCAAAAAACACTACGCGCCGGTGGTGCTGGAGGCGGTTTCCTCCGCCGGGGCTCCGCCCTTGCCGCGCGATTCAGCAACTTTCGCCGCGTCCTTCAAGTGCAGGAGCGCGTCGAAGGTGGCCTTGATCACGTTGTGCGGGTTGGACGTGCCGAGAGACTTGGTGAGCACGTTCTGAATGCCCGCCACTTCCATCACCGCGCGCACCGGGCCGCCGGCAATCACGCCGGTGCCTTCGGGAGCGGGCTTGAGCAACACCTGCCCCGAGCCGTAATAGCCGACCACCTGGTGCGGAATGGTCGAACCTTTCAGGTTGAGCTTGACCATGTTCTTTTTGGCCTGCTCGATGGCCTTGCGAATGGCCATAGGGACTTCGCGCGCCTTGCCCATGCCAAAGCCGGCATGGCCGCCCTGATCGCCCACCACGACGAGCGCAGAGAAGCTGAGGTTCTTGCCGCCCTTGACCACCTTGGTGACGCGGTTGATCGAAACCACCTGATCTTTCAAATTCGCCGCATTCGCCTCGAGGGGGCGGCGCACAGCCAACGTATCTTTGAGCTCTTGTTTCGGCATATTCAGAACTTGAGTCCGGCCTCGCGGGCAGCTTCCGCCAAGGCCTGGACGCGGCCATGATAACGATAGCCGCCGCGGTCAAAAACGACCCGCTCGATTCCTTTCGCTCGCGCGCGTTCCGCGATGACTTTTCCGACTATTTTCGAAGCCGCGACGTTGCCGCCGCCCTTGATGGTGTTGCGCACTTCCTTGTCGAGCGAACTGGCGGAAACGAGAGTCGCGCCCGTGCGGTCGTCGATCACCTGCGCGCGAATGTGCTTGTTGGAGCGGTGCACGCAGAGGCGCGGCTGCTGCTCCGTGCCCGCAATGTGCGTGCGCAGGCGCACGTGAATGCGGCGGCGGTGCGCGTCGCGGGATAAACGCATAACCGAAATGGCCACTTCGCTTCTCCTTCTTCGCTGCCCTCGAGGGCTAAAGCCCTTCGAGTGAACCAGCGTTCTGTCGGAGCTAAAGCTCCGATCTCCAAACTCTACGCCGCGGTCTTCGCGGCTCCGGCCTTGCCGGCCTTCTTCTTCAGGCGCTCGCCGGTGATACGGATGCCCTTCTGCTTGTACGGATCGGGCGGGCGCAGAGCGCGCAGGTTTGCGGCGATCTGGCCCACCTGAGCCTTGTCCGCGCCAGTCACGGTCAAATGCGTTTGCTTCTCGACGGCGATCTGAATGCCGTCAGGAATCGGGAAATTCACCGGATGCGAGAAGCCCAGGGCGATCACCAGAGTCTTGCCCTTCACTTCCGCGCGATAGCCGACGCCCACGATGTCGAGGTCCTTCTTGAATCCTTGCGTCACGCCGGCAACGGCATTGGCGACGAGCGCGCGAGCCAAGCCGTGCAGCGCGCGATACTCCTCGGATGCGCGCTTGGCGACCAGCGTGCCGTCTTTCTGCTCGAACTGGATTCCGCGGGGCACGCGAACCGCCATCTTGCCCTTGGGGCCCTGGACTTCGACGGCGCCGTCCTTGAGCTGGACTTTCACGCCCGACGGGACGGTGATAATTTTGTTTCCGATACGCGACATAAGTCCTCTTTACTGCCTCTCCTCGGCGATTTGCCGCAAAGAGAGATTCTTCGCTCCGCTCAGAATGACAACCAAAACCACGGAAACAGCCAAAACCGCAGAACCCCTCGCGGTTCGCGCTACCAGACTTCGCAGAGCAGCTCGCCGCCGATGCCTTCCTTGCGGGCGGTGCCGCCGGTCATCACGCCGCGCGGGGTGGACAGGATCGAAACTCCCATTCCGCCCATGACCGCGCGGATGCGCGTCTTGCCCACATAGCGGCGCGAGCCGGGCCGCGATACGCGCTTGACGCCGGTAATGACGCTGCGGCGTCCCGCCGAGTAGCGCAAGAAGAGGCGCAACACCTTCTTGCCCTTTTCATCGACCACCTTGAAATTCGCGAGGTAGCCTTCTTCTTTCAGGATGCGCGCGATTTCGACTTTCATTTTGGAGCAGGGCAAATCGACGCGCGGATGCTTGGCGCGCGCGGAATTGCGGATGCGCGTGAGCATGTCGGCAATGGGATCGGTCATCATTCCGGTTCTACGTATCCTTTCCTGCTATCTAACGGGCGGGCCTGAGCCCCCCAACGAACTTTCCGACCGGGCGCAGCAAGCCTTCGTTTCGATCAGGCCAGGGCAGCGCCCATACGTTCTACCAACTGGACTTCACGACGCCGGGGATTTCTCCCTTGAGCGCCAAGCCGCGGAAACAGATGCGGCACATTTCGAACTTGCGGATGAAGCCGCGCGGGCGCCCGCAGATGCGGCAGCGGTTGCGCCGGCGAATCTTGAATTTCGGCTTGCGCCGCAATTTCGCGAATTGACTGTCACGAGCCATGTTTTTCCCTGCTCCTTACGACCGGATCGGCATGCCGAGCAGCTTGAGCAGCTCGCGCCCTTCCTCATCGGAGCGGGCGGTGGTGGTGATGGTGACGTTCATGCCTTTGATTTTGTCGACGCGCGTGTAATCGATTTCCGGAAACACGAGCTGGTCCTTCAGTCCCAGGGTGTAATTGCCGCGGCCGTCGAAGGAATTCGGCGGCAAGCCCTTGAAGTCGCGCACGCGAGGCAGGACCACGCTCGAGAGGCGGTCGAGAAACTCGTACATGCGCTCGCCGCGCAGCGTGACCATGCAGCCAATGGGCATGCCGCGGCGGATTTTGAAATTGGCGATGGACTTCTTCGCGCGCGTGATGACCGCCTTCTGTCCCGCGATCTGGCCGAGTTCCTGCGCGGCGGTGTCCAGCAGCTTGACGTTCTGGCTGGCTTCGCCGAGGCCGATATTCACGGTCACTTTGGAGACGCGCGGAACGGCCATGGCGTTCTTGTAACCAAAGCGCTTGGTCAGCGCTGGCATCGTCTCCTTGCGATATTTTTCGTGCAAACGGCTGATCATCTTGTCTCCATCTAACTCTCGATCGTGGCGTTGCAGCGGCGGCAGGTGCGCGTGCGCGTGCCGTCGGGCAGCCTGGCGTACCCGATGCGGGTATGCTTGCCGCACGAGGGACAAACGAGCATGACGTTCGAAATGTTGATGGGCGCTTCCTTCTCGAGGATGCCGCCCCTCACGTTCTTCGACGGATTCGCCCGCGTGTGGCGCTTGATCATGTTGGCGTGCTCGACGGTGACCGTGCCCTTCCATGGATCGACGAACAGGACTTTGCCGGAGCGTCCCTTCGAGCGGCCCGCCATCACCTGAACGGTATCGCCGCGGCGAACGCCGAGGCGCATTTTGGTTTCTGCTTTTTCGCTCATCGCTACCACACTTCCGGGGCCAGAGAGATAATTTTCGTGAACTTCTTTTCGCGCAACTCGCGCGCCACCGGCCCAAACACGCGCGTTCCAATGGGCTCGCCCGCATCGTTGATCAGGACCGCGGCGTTGTCATCGAAGCGGATATAGGTGCCATCACGGCGGCGATGCTCCTTGCGCGTGCGAACCACAACCGCTTTCACGACTTTGCCCTTCTTGACCTGCCCGTCGGGCGAAGCTTCCTTCACCGCGGCGGTAATGACATCACCGAGACCCGCCCGCAAACCGGCATCGCCGCCAATCGGCAGGATGCAGGTAATCTGACGCGCGCCGGAATTATCGGCAACGGTCAGCCATGTTCTCATCTGCACCATAGAAGTGCTCCGTGTTCCTCAACTGTCCAGGGCTGAAGCCCTCTGATTTCCTTGCACCGCTATACACCGGGCTAAAGCCCGGCGCTTCCACCGTCTACGCGACGCGAGTGGAGCGCTGAATGATGGCTTTCAAGCGCCAGCGCTTCAGCTTCGAGAGCGGGCGGGTGGAAGCGATGCGCACCACATCGCCGACACGCGCTTCGCCGGTCTCATCATGCGCGTAATACTTCTTCGCCGAGCGCACCACGCGGCGATAGAGCGGGTGCTGCGCCGTGCGCGTCACCTTGACGATGATGGTCTTCTGCATCTTGGTGCCCGCCACCACGCCGACGAGTTCCTGCCGCGCCCCACGGTCACGCGTCTGCTGCGGCGCGGGCGCTGTTTCGTTTGCCATCAGCCTTTCCTCTCAACCGGGGCCTGCCCGGATTGCGACAGTTCCACCTGGCGCAAGAGCGTGTTCACGCGCGCAAGATCCCTCTTGGCCTCGCGCAACTTCTTGAGGCCCTCGGCCTGCCCGCTCGACAGCTGGAAGCGCAGGCGGAAAACCTGTTCGGAGAGCTCGCGATGCTGGATCTCGAGCTCGTTCTGATTCATCTCGCGGAACTTGTCGATGCGGCGCGTCATCGCAACTCCTCCGCGCGCGTCACAAACTGCGTTTTGATGGGCAGCTTGTGCGCGGCCAAGTCCATGGCCTCGGTGGCGGAAGCAAGATCGACGCCCGCCATTTCGAACATGATCCGGCCCGGCTTCACGACGGCCACCCAGCGCTCCGGCGGCCCTTTGCCCTTGCCCATGCGCGTTTCGGCCGGCTTCTTGGTGAAGGGCTTATCCGGGAAAACGCGAATCCACAATTTGCCGCCGCGCTTGATGAAGCGAGTGATGGCCACGCGCGCCGCTTCGATTTGCCGGTCGGTAATCCAGGCCGGCTCGAGAGCCTTGAGGCCGTACTCGCCGAAGGCGAGCGAGCCGCCGCGCCAGGCTTTTCCGGTACGGCGCCCGCGCTGCTGCTTGCGGTACTTCACTTTTTTCGGCATCAACATCGTTCGATTTCCTTAACTCACCGGGCCGGCTGCGGCAGCCGCGGCAGCCTGCGCCTCGCGGCGCGGAATCCGTTCGCCCTGATAAATCCAACACTTCACGCCAATCACGCCGTAGGTGGTCTGCGCTTCGGCGGTGCCGTAATCGATGTCCGCGCGCAGCGTCTGGAGCGGCAAGCGGCCCTGCAGGTACCACTCCTTGCGCGCGATTTCGGCGCCGTTTAAGCGGCCCGCCACGCGGACCTTGATCCCCTTGCAGCCGAAACGCAGCGCCGAATCGACGGCTTTGCGCATCGCGCGGCGGAAGGCCACGCGCTTTTCGAGCTGCAGCGCGATGGACTCGGAAACGAGCTGCGCATCGAGTTCCGGGCGGTGGACTTCCTGGATGTCGATGTGCACTTCGCGATTCGTGCGCTTCTGCACTTCGTTCTTCAGCTTGTCGATTTCCGAGCCTTTGCGGCCGATGATGATGCCCGGGCGCGCGGTGTAGATGCGCACGACCAGCTTGTTGGCGGCGCGCTCGACGTCGATCGAGCTGACGCCCGCCGAGCGCAGGCGCTCCTTGAGCTGCCGGCGGAGGATGACGTCTTCGTGCAGCAGGTCCGCATATTCCTTCTTGGCGAACCAGCGCGACTTCCACGCCTTGTTGTAGCCCAGGCGGAAACCGTACGGATGCGTTTTCTGACCCAAACTGGCCTCCTACTTCTTCTTGCGAAGTTTTTCCGTTTCTTTCTTGCGCTTCTCGATGGCCTTGCGAGCGCGGCGAACCGTTCCCTTGATGCCCTTCGACGCCTCCGCTTCCGCGGCGGCAGCCGCAACGCGCGTCTCCGCGGCGCGCGTGTGTTCCGCGACGCCCACCACGATGTGCGCCGTGCGCTTCTGGTAGCGGAAGCCGCGTCCCATCGGCGCGGGGCGCATGCGCTTCCAGCGCGGGCCGTCGTTCACAAAGCAGCGGCTGACGACCAGCCCGTCGACGTCGAGCGACTCGCCCGCATCTTCCGCTTTGCGTTCGGCGTTGGCGATGGCGCTGCGCAACGTCTTCTCGATTTCGCGGGCGATGCGCTTCTTGGTGAAGCGCAGCGTCTGCAACGCGTCTTCCGCGCGCCGGCCGCGGATCAGGTCCACGACCAAACGCGCCTTCTGCGGCGAGACGCGAATGAACTTGGTCTGCGCCAAGCCTTCAATCTGACTCGAAGCTATGGTTGCTGTCGCCATTTCTCAATCGCCTTCCTTAGGATGGCCGCGCGCCGCCGCCCGCGGGAGCAGCGCCGCCCGTCGCCGCGCCGGCCGGGGCCGGAGCGCCCGCGGCCGCAGCCGCTTTCTCCAGCGCGGCTTTCACCGCGTGGCCCTTGAAGGAGCGCGTGGGCGCGAATTCGCCGAGCTTGTGCCCGACCATCTGCTCGGTGATGTACACGGGAATGAATTTCTTCCCGTTGTGCACGGCGAGCGTGTGCCCGATCATTTCGGGAATGATGGTCGAGCGGCGCGACCACGTCTTGACCACTTTCTTCTCGTTGCGCGCGTTCATCCCTTCCACCTTGTCGCGCAGGTGGCCGTCGACGAACGGGCCTTTCTTCAGCGATCGCGGCATGAAACGGCTACTCCTCCACGCGGCGCAGCTTGATCCACTGCGCGCGGCGAATCTTGCGGAAACCCCGCACGGGCCCAGGCACGCGATGCGAGAGCGGGCAGAAGGGACAAACAAAACGCGTCCCTTGCGCGTGCGGAATCTTCTCCACCGTTACGGCCCATCCGGGCCGGCACAACCGGAACATTACCTGGGGCGCAGGGGCGAACTTCGAAACCACTTTTCTCACGGGCTTCAGAGGACGGCGAGCCGCCTTCCGAGGCCGCGCCGGGCGCCGGGACGCCCGCCGAGACGTTCTTGTGGCTGTCATGTTCATCTCAATTCCCCGCCGCGCCGGGATCATTTTTTTGCTTCTACTCCCACTTCACTTGCAACCCTGGCCGGTCAAGGCCGGGGGAAAGCTTTCGCTACGGCTTGCGCCGCTGCACGATCATGCGGTCACTGGGACGCTTCTTGCGTGTCTTGCCGCCCAAAGTCGGGAAGCCCCACGGCGTCTGCGGGTGATTGCCCTTGACGCGTCCTTCACCGCCGCCGTGCGGATGATCGACAGGATTCATGGCTACGCCGCGCACCGTCGGACGCTTGCCGCGCCAGCGCGTGCGCCCGGCCTTGCCGTAGGTGACGTTTTCGTGGTCCAGATTGCCGAGCTGGCCGATGGTGGCCATGCAATCGACGCTGAATTTTCTCACTTCGCCCGAGGGCAGCTTCACCAGCGCGAGATCGCCTTCCTTGCTGAGCAGCTGCGCCGCGCCACCGGCGGCGCGAACCACTTGCCCGCCCTTGCCGGGATAGAGTTCGAGGTTGTGCACCATGGTGCCCGGCGGAATGTGGCGAAACGGGAGCGCATTGCCGGGCAGAATGTCCGCGCCCTCGCCGTTCTGCACCGTCATTCCCACTTCCAGGCCGATGGGCTGCAGGATGTAGCGCTTTTCGCCGTCGGCGTAATGCAACAGGGCGATGCGCGACGAGCGGTTCGGGTCGTACTCGATGGCGGCCACTTTCGCGGGAACGCCGAGCTTGTCGCGGCGAAAGTCGATGATGCGGTAATTTCGCGCGTGCCCGCCGCCGCGATGCCAGATAGTGACTTCGCCTTGCGCGTTGCGGCCGCCCGAGCGCTTCTTGGGCTCGATCAGCGACTTTTCGGGCGTTTCCTTGGTGATCTCGCTCTTGTCGAGCATGGTGAGGAAGCGCCTCGCCGGCGTGTACGGTCGAAATGTTTTTAGCGCCATCGTTGCCTCTCGCTCGGAACGGAGAGCCGCCTCTCCGCCCGCTTCGCGAAATTACAAACTCTCCGCGTATTCGATCATTTTTTCGCCGGGCGCCAGCTTGACGTACGCCTTCTTCCAATCGCGGCGAAACCCTTCCGCGCGCCCGCGGCGGCGCATCTTGCCGTGAAAAATGGCCGTGCGCACGTGATCGACTTTCACTTTAAAGACGGTCTGCACCGCTTCCTTGATTTCCGTTTTGGTCGCGTCGCGCGCGACCTCGAACACCACGGTGTGCTGCGTTTCCTTCACGCCGAGCCCTTTCTCGGTGATGATGGGCCGGCGAATAATCTGATAGGCGCGCGTCGGCATCGTTTATCCCTTCTTGCCCTTGGGCTTCGCCTTCGGCTTGGCCTTCGCGGCCCTGGCCGCAGGCTTTTTCGCGGCTTTGGCCCGCGACTTCACGGCGCTCTTCCTTGCGGCGCGCTTCTCACCCGCCGGCGCAGGAGCCGATTCGGCCTGCGCGGACGCTGCCGAGGCTTCGGACTTCTCGCCCGAGAGCCCGCGGCTCAGCTTGAGGGCCGCTTCGCGCGAAAGCATCAGATGGTCGTGCCGCAGCACTTCGTAGGCTTCGAGCGCCGCCGTCGGAATCAGCGAAACGCCGTCGATGTTGCGGCTGGCGCGCTCGAGGTTCACGCTCGCCGCGTTGTCCACCAGCAAAATCGTTTTCGACTCGCCGTCGAGCTTGCCGAGCACCTCAGCGAAGGGCTTGGTCTTGTGCGTTTCGAGCTTCCACGCGTCCACCACGGTCAGCTTCTGATCCGCGAGCTTGGCCGAAAGGGCCGAACGCAGCGCGCCCAGAATCATTTTCTTGGGCAGCGAATATTCGTAGCTGCGCGGCACCGGGCCATGCACCGTGCCGCCATGCCGCCACAGCGGCGAACGCACCGAGCCGATGCGCGCGCGCCCGGTTCCCTTCTGCCGCCACAATTTCTTTCCCGAGCCGGCCACTTCGCTCTTCTGCTTGGTCTTGTGCGTGCCCGCGCGGCGGCCCGCTAGATAGTGCCGGACCGCTTCGTGCAGCAGGTGCGGGTTCACGGTTGCGGCGAAGACGCTGTCGGCCAGCTCGAGCTGTCCGACTTTCTCGCCTTCCAAATTTTTCACATCCACAACAGGCATCGTCGTCTCTCTGTCCAGACCCTTACCGGGCCGTTTTCGCCTTGCGAATAAAAATGTACGCGCCCGCCGGGCCGGGCACCGCGCCGCGCACGAGCAGCAAATTCTCTTCCGGGTCGATCTTCACCACGCGCAAGTTCTTCGAGGTTTTCTGCTCGTTGCCCATATGCCCTGGAAAATGCTGGCCGCGCCAGACGCGCGACGGAAACGAGCTGGCGCCAATGCCGCCCGGCGCGCGGTGGAACATCGAGCCGTGCGTCGAGTCGCCGCCGCGATAGTGCCAGCGCTTCACGCCGCCCTGAAAGCCTTTGCCCTTGCTGACGCCGGTGACGTCAACGTACTCGCCGATCTTGAAGCCGTCGACCAGAACGCGGTCGCCCGCCTTCGTTTCTTCCTTCGAATCTTCCAGGCGCACTTCTTTAACGTAGCGCATGGGCGCCACGCCGGCTTTCTTGAAGTGGCCGGTGAGCGCCTTGTTCACGCGCTGCGGCTTGATGAATTCGACCAGGCCAAGCTGCACCGCTTCGTAGCCGTCTTTGTCTTTCGTGCGGCGCTGCACCACGACGCAGGGACCCGCCTGCAGGACGGTGCACGGAACAGCCGTGCCGTCGTCGGAGAAGACTTGCGTCATCCCCAGCTTGATTCCGAGTATGCCTTGAACGGCCATTTTCGTAATTTCCTCGAAACGTAAACGGGCGCAGAAAGCAGCGCCCCTACAAATCCACAGCTATTTCACCGCGTGTTCGCGGCCAAACGCCTTGATTTCGACGTCCACGCCGGGCGGCAAATCAAGCTTCATGAGCGCGTCGACCGTATCGGGCGTGGGCTCGAGAATATCGATCAGACGCTTGTGCGTGCGCATCTCGAACTGCTCGCGCGATTTCTTGTCCACGTGCGGCGAGCGGAGCACCGTCCACTTGTTCTTC
>Ga0075272_1000023_pt1 | contig 49189 bp, 40 predicted proteins | sample SF_Rice_5C_0N_40_FD_69776 | JGI IMG/M metagenome (GOLD analysis project Ga0075272, IMG submission 69776) | Rice paddy soil microbial communities from Twitchell Island, California, USA - SF_Rice_5C_0N_404 | ecosystem: Environmental > Terrestrial > Soil > Paddy field/soil | place: USA: Twitchell... | reverse complement strand
TTTGATGTCGGCCAGACGATCAGCATTGACACGGGTACGAACCTCGAAACCGCTGTCATCGCGGCAGTTGGCTCGGCGGGCGCTAGTACGGTGCGCACCGCCACTGCCATAGGCGCGACCGTTATCCCGGTCGCCAACGCGCGAGGCTTCAGGCCCGGCCAGACCATCTCCGTTGGTAGTGGCACGAACTATGAGACCGCGGTTGTCGTCTCCACCACTCGATTCCGCGACGCCACCATCACCGTCTCCGCGCCACTCACCTCGCCCCACGCAGTCGGTTCACAGCTCTCCGGCACTGGCATCACACTCACTTCGCCTTTGGTCCGTGAGCATGCCAGCGAGGCACACGTCATCGACAGCGCTTCCACGCCTGGTGCGCCGAACCACTATTACCGAAAACCTTTCTGACGACGTCTGTGGACCCGATCCTCGTTGGCGGCGAACATCTCCTTATGGAGCGATAGCCCGCGCAAGTCGCAGTCGATCGTCGTTGCGCCAGCTGCTGCGAGGCTCCGCGGCTGCGCGGGCGAATGTCCAGAGCCGGAGACGCTCCTGATCAACGCCAAGGACACCCGCGAACCTTGCGATCGTTATGTCCGGACTTCGTCGCAGTCTCGCATAGCAATTGAACAGATGTTGAGTCGCGTCGTAGGCGGGATCTCCCAGGAACGGCTTAGGATCGATGACGAGCCACGGCTCGCGTTCCGCCCTCAGGACGTTGCCCGCGTGCAGGTCGGTCGCCAGCAGCACCACGCGAGTCGAATTGCGCGACAGTTCCGCAAAGAGCCGTAGACCTTCGCGGACCAGCCCCGCATCAGGCCACTCCTCGACATGCGCCAGCGTCTCGTTGCTCCAATGCTCCATCAGAACCGACAACGGGCGAAACGGGTACGCGGTTGATGGCGCACGCCACAAGCGGCGTAATAAATCTGCAATCACCGTGTCCTGCTCGTGCTCTTCTAGAAGGCGGAGTGTCGTCCCGGGCCTGCAACGCTCCAAAAGCATTGCGCCAAGCTCCTCATTGCTCTTGTATAGCCGTACGGCCGGGTCTCCGTCCCAGAAGCGGAGACCCTGAATTTCGTGCTCTTGCTCCATGTGCGGCATGCCGACCTTCAACACCGCCGGTGTCCCGTTTGCGCAACGCACCGCAGCCACGTAGGCGCAGCTCGGATCTTCGCCATGCAGTGGGGCATCGAGACTTAGCTCCCACCCACGCAGCAGCTTTTCCACGACATCAGGCAGGCGCTCCAACCATGTCATGCGCTCAGGGGACTTGCGGCAATTTTCCAGCACAGCGCTTGGAATTCTCATCGCTTTGCTTTTCATTGCAGCAATCCCCTTCTCGCATCGCTTCTTTGAGGTAGGCAGGGCATCTTGACCCAATGCGGATTCCGCAATAGGCCGGGACTTTCGTCGCCTGAGCCGGTGACGATCGCGATTTCTTTCTTTCAGTGACGTCAGGGAGACTCAGCCTGCAGGAAAGTGCACCGACGAGAGCAGCGCGCTCACTCCATTCCACATAATTTGCACCCCGATGCAAACCAGCAGGAACGACGAAAGCCGAACGATCACCGTCATCGCTGTCTTTCCCAGCATGCGAGCGAGCCGGTCCGCGAATCCGTAGCACAGGAAGATCGTCACGGCAATCACCCCCATGGCGATGAGCGCTGCGACGACGACGACGACCTGGTGATACCGGTGCGCGTGCTCGCAGGCGGCCATCGGGTGGTCTACGAGACACAAGCGTCGGCGTTTGAAGAAGCCAGCGAGATGACGGGGGTTCAGCGGCGAGTTCGCATCATGGCGGGCAACCTGCAGCAGATCAAAGAAATCAAAGGGCTGCTCTGGCCACCACAGGCGCTGCCGCTCGTATTTTTTTCTCGCGCAAAGTTTTGCGCTCTTTCGTGCCAGTCCTGTTGGTACTGCTCGCGCTATCCAATTCCCTTTTGCTGCGGGATCAGTTCTATCGAGTGACCGAGTACTGCCAGATCGCGTTTTATGCGCTCGCCATTGTGGGAATTCGGTGGAACCTGCGGCCCGCCCTGCTGCGTTTGCCCTACTACTTTTGTTCGGTCAATGCGGCGTATCTGTGGAGCGCCTGGCGCTATGCACAAGGGACGAAGAAAGTGAAATGGGAATGATCTTGAAGCTCTGCCGCGCATCGGAATCTGTGGTCTCAGGACTGCCGACTACGGCCTGCGCCGCTTGGCCAAAGCTCTGCGAGGGGTTCACGGCGATTGTTCGGGAGTCACCTCCGAAGCGACGTCAACCAAGGATAGGCGGCTAAGAGCGCGGCGGTCCGAATGGATTCGCGGGCGGATGCATTTTGTATTCGTGGGGCGGCGTGGCGCCGAGCAGATACCGTACGAAATAATCCCAGCGGCGGCGAGTCATGTACGGAGTGTCATCCGCGTACCCATGGCGCTCGTTCGGGAAAGCAATCAGGTCGAAATCTTTGTTGGCCTTGATGAGCGCATCGACGACGAGCAGCGTGTTGTAGGGCGGAACGTTGTCGTCGATCGTGCCGTACGCAAGCAGCAGATGGCCTTTTAGGTTCCTGGCGACGAGCTCGTTCGCCTGATTGTCGTAATTGGTGGTCCCGTCGGGATGCCGGACGAGCAGGCCCTGCCATTTTTCTCCCCAGTCGTCCTCATAGTCGCGGTTGTCGTGGTTTCCGGATTCGGCGACACCCACTTTGAAGAAATCAGGATAGCGGAACATGGCGTCTGCCGTGGCGAAGCCCCCGCCGGAATGGCCGTAGATGCCGGCGCGGGTGATGTCGATCCAGGGATAGCGCTGTGCGAGCTGCTTCATGCCGGCGACTTGATCAGGGAGCGTGTTGTCGCCCATGTCGCCGTAGTAGGCCTCCTGGAATTTCTGCGAGCGCCAGGGCGTGCCCATGCCGTCGAGCTCGATGACGACGAAGCCGAGTTCCGCGAGTGACTGGCAGTCGGCGCGAGCGGCAGAAAAATTGCGGCTGCCGACGCTGCCGGTCTGCGGGCCGGGATAAATGTGATTGATGATTGGATATTTCCGCTGAGGATCGAAGTTGGTGGGCTTAAACAGGAGGCCGTAGAGATCAGTGACGCCATCGCGGGCTTTTACGGTGAACGGAATGGGCGGCTTCCAGCCGGTGGCGACGAGGCGCGAAATGTCGGCCTTGGAAACCGTGGCCACGAGTTTGCCGGGGTCGTTGCGCACGACGGCGACGGGCGGAACTTCAGGAGTGGAATAGCTATCCACAAAATAGCGGCCGTTCGGGGAAAACGCGATTTGATGCGTGAAGTTCTTCTCTGGAGTAAGCAGCGTGAGACCTTTTCCGTCGAAACCGATGCGATAGAAATGGATGTAGTAAGGATCGACTCCGCGCTGTTTGCCCGCGGCGGTGAAGTAAAGCAGGCGCCTTTTTTCATCCACGTGCAGCAGCTGCGCCACATCGCCTTCGCCACTGGTGATTTGGTGTTCGAGCTGACCGGTTTTCAGGTTGTAAAGATAGAGCTGGCCCCAATTGCTGCGTGAGGAATACCAGACGACTTCACTCGATTGCGGGAGATAACGCCAGTTTGCCGCATCGATTCCCGAAGTGTAAAACCTCGCAACGTCTTCACTGAACACGTCGCGGACATCGCCCGTGCTCGCATCGGCGACGCGAAACCACTCATGTTTGTGGTCGCGCGAAGTCGAGACGAACGCGACGTGCTTGGAATCGGGACTCCACTGGACGTCCGTCCACACGCCCGGCTTGCAGGCGATGTCGTCGCAGAGCGTGGACCGATGCTGGTCCGGAGGCATTTTGAAGCGAATCAGGCGCGGCGTACCCGAATTCAGATCGACGACCACGCGCTGGATGGTGGTGACCACTTTGTCGCCCGGAAGCGGGTACTTCCATTCTTCGAGCGTGGGATGGCCGATGTTGGTGTGGACGAGATACATGTCGCCGTCGCCGCGCTGGTCCTGCTGGTAGGTGGCGATTTTGGTGGAATCAGGCGACCAGGCGACGATCGGATGGTCGCTGTGAATCCAGCCGGCATTATCGGTGGCGTAGCCGAAGTCCTTTACGCCGTCGGTGGTGAGCTGTGTTTCTTTTCCCGAGACCAGATCGCGCATCCACAGATTGTAACTGCGAATGAAAACAACCTTCTTGCCGTCAGGAGAAATGGATTCGTCGTGCGCGAGGGAATCACGGAACGCGGCGGCGTGATCTTCCAGGGCGAGCAGTTCCGCGTCGTCGGTTGCGAGGGAGCATTTCACTTGCGGATCGAGCGTGCATTGCCAATGTTTGCCTTTGACGTCCACAAAGATGGAATGTTCCCCTTTCGACAAATCGAACGCAAAGAACGGCAGATGGTGCGCGTTGTAGCGGCCTCCGGTGGCGACGGAGAGCGCAGCGGCGACAGCGGCGTGATCGAAAGCGGGCTTGCGTTCGCCGGTAGCGCCGTTGACGATGACGAACTCGTTGCCTTCCGCGCTGGTGGAGCGATACCAGAAACGATCGCCGGGAAGCCAGGTTGGACGAACGGTTCCGTAGACCAGACGGTCCACGTTGTAGGGCATGAACCGTTCCGCGCGGGCGTAATCGGCATAGGTCAGCACACGAGGAGAGGAGTTCTGCTGGGCATTTTCCTGCCCGGTTTGGCGGGCGGATGCAGTCGAAGCGCATGCGAAAAGCAAGGCGAGCATCAGCGAAGCAGACATTCGAAGTGCAGGACGGTGGATCATGAAAAATTGCATTCTTCCCCCAGAGACAGCGCACAAAATATGACGAAAATCAGAAAACCAATGCAAGCGCGCGAGTATCGCATTAACAGAGGAGAGGGGCAATTGAGCAGAAGCGCCGGATTAAACTTTCGCCTGCGGCTGCTTGTCTTGCCACAGCCAGGCCACAGTCGAAGATGCGTGTACGACTCAATGGGTTCGAAGCTACTTCACCCATCTACAGGAGGCCCATGTGATCGAAAATCGGAAGGCGGCGATCGACAATCACGCCGCAACTTTTTGATGAACATGACGGCGCTTGCCATGCTTGCGAACGACCCGGCCATGGCGCGTTCGCAACTGAGAGAGAAGCGCACTCTGCAGATTTCGCGCATTCGCCCGAAAGTCAAATGGCACACCGTGTGCTCCGGCGACCTGAAGGCAATGACCAAGGGGGTCTCTTGACTGAGCATCTGTGGTCCTCCATAATGGAGGAATGAAGGAGGATCTAACATGGCGATCCTGAACGTGAAGAATCTTCCCGACGCTTTGTACAGAAAGCTTCAAGCCCGGGCGAAGCGCCAACATCGATCGGTCGCGCAGGAGGTCACGCATCTCCTCAGCGAGGCTCTTGAAGTACCGAAACCTCTGTCCATCCTTCAGCTCAGAGGATTGGGCAAGGAGCACTGGAAAGGGGTCGAGGCGTCGAGACATGTTGAGCGAGAACGAAGGTCATGGAATTGATGGCGGATCTTGAACGCGGCCCGCTAGCCGCGGACACGGCCATCTTTATCTACTTCATTGAAGAACATCCTCGCTTTCTGCCGTTGCTCGATCCCCTCTTCCGAGAAGTCGATCGCGGACGCAGGCAATTAGTTACATCGGCGCTCACTTTACTGGAGGTGTTGGTCGTTCCTTACCGTGCAGGAAACCATCTGTTGGCCGACCGTTACGAGGCTCTTCTCACCCGGAGTCGCGGGGTCCGCGTCGCGGATATTTCGCGCGATCACTTGCGCGCCGCTGCGCAGCTAAGAGCAGCGACCGGAGTCAAGACGCCGGACGCTCTCCAGTTGGCGGCCGCCTTGGAGGCGGGCTGTGCTGCCTTTCTCACCAACGATCGCGAGCTACCGACGATACGCGGGCTGCGTATTCTGCAGCTAAGTTCTTATGCGGGGTGATCCCAGCACAACGAGCAGAAACAGAGCACACCCTTCCCTTTATCCCGCCCGTGTCGACACTTTCAAGTTTGACGGTTTCCGCGCTGGTCAAAGCCCACCCTTTTCCTTCTGCTTGATTCAAACGGAAGGGATGCGCGGTTGGGGCGATTTGCTGTTCACCGCCTGGTGATGTGATTCTAGTATGTATCACATGGAGAAGACCACCACGGTATACGACTTGCGCTATCATTCTCCCGAAATTGAAGCTCGGCTGACCAAGGGTGAGGAGATCATCGTGCACAAACGTCGGAAAGTGATTGCCCGACTGGTACCCGTCGGGCCGGATGCAAGAACCTACCCGGACTTCTCCGCCCTGCGTCGCGGGATCTTTGGCAAGAAGAAGGCACGCAAGACAGGTACGGAGATTGTCTCCGAAGGGCGGGACCGCTATTAATTGCCTATGCGGATACGGAATTTCTGATTTCTCTGTATGGGCGGGGCGATCACTCAGCCCCGGCCACGGCCTTGGCCAAAGCTGAGCCGGTGTTTCTTCTCACCCACTGGGCGAGCTGAATTCCCAGTGCGATCCCATTGCAAGTGTTTCGAAAGCAGTGGACGCGTCGTAAGCTCGCTTGGTTCACGAGAAGTTCTTGCAACATCAGGCGGCGGGAGTGTACCGCAACGAGCCACTCGGCCCGGAGATCTGGGAGAAGGCCCTCGTTCTGTCGCGTCGGCACAGCGCCAGGCTGGGCACAAGGACGCTCGACCTCAGCCATGTTGCCGCCGTTGTTGTTCTGAACCCCGACGCGTTCTGCAGTTTTGACAAGCGCCAGCGCAAACTCGCGAACGCGGGGCACCTCCACGTCCTTCCGGCCTGATGAACTCGGCAGGCCGCATCGCTCCTTCAGAACGTCTCCGAATAACGATTGCAATCCAAGTTCACTCTCAGCACCTGTCGCTGCGGCACAACGTGCGTCAATTCTTCGCGCGATTCGCGGAGGCAAACGCGGTTCGCGCACGGATCAGAAGCCCTGTGTTGGTGTCCAGTTCCCGTTCCAGAATTTTCTCTTGCTGCGCGACCACATCCCAGCGGCGCGCTTCCGCCGCTTCCGTCATACCGGGCAGTTCCAAATGCGCATAGGTGTAGCGCGACGCATAGAGCGTGTGCTTAAACCAAGGGCGGCCGGGTATGCCGTTCGGGTTGCACCAATTTCGCTCGACTTGCATCAGCGCACGATTCAGATTTTCGGCGGCGGTCGCGCTCACATCGTCCGAAGCCAGCGCCGCGGAAGTGGTCTCGTTCAGGTCCTTCGCTGCGGCTTCGAACGCGCTGATGCGTCCTTGGAGCGGAGCCATGTCGACGTGCCTCTGCACATGACTGCGCGCATCGAGTTCATCGACATAGAGGCGAATCTGCCTGGCGTAGAAGACGAAATCGTCGGGAAGGATGTCGCTATTGGCCAACCGCAGCGCCACGGTGGCCCAAAGTTTCGTCATTAGAGTTTGATAGCGGTAGCCCGAATCGCCGAAGTGGTTGGTCCAGTAGAAATCATCGTAGGCGGAATGATACACGCCGTACGACCCGTCGAATTCCAGCAGGACCGCCGGGATGCCGAGATGATTGAGGAAAACCGTATGGTCGGAGCCGCTGCCAATCTGCGTGTCTACGAGCTCGTCGTCCGGAACCGGCGATAGCTTGAGTTCCTTTGCCCGCGAGTCACGCCATTCATCATAGAGCGTGCCGCCCGACGGGGCGCGAAGCGCGCGGCTCACTTCCACCAGGAGTGGCGCGAGCGAAGGCACGGCGCTGCCGTGGAAATTTGGGCCGGACGCCGAATAATCCACATTCAGATACGCGACCGCGTTCCTGCTTAGCTCCTTCGCATACTGCTCGCCCCATTCCGTCGAGCCGGTGAGAGCATACTCCTCGCCATCCCAGTCGCCGAATACGAGAGTGCGCTTCGGCCGCATCCCTTTCTGGAGCAGTTGGCCTAGATCGCGCGTCAGTTCGAGCATGGATGCAGTGCCGCTGGATGGATCGACGCCGCCGAAGACCCAGGCGTCGCGGTGATTGCCGAGAAGGATCCATTCATCCGGATGTTCCGAGCCGGTGATGCGCCCGACAACGTCGTAATAGGGCTTGATAGCGGTGTCCATCTCCACGTGAACGTGCACGCGCGCTTGGCCACCCAAGTGATAATGCAAGGGCAGCGCGCCTTGCCAAAATTTCGGCGCGAGAGGGCCGCCGATGCTCTTCAAGATCGGTTCGGCGTCCTGCCAGGAAAGCGGCACTCCGATAATGTTGGGCATCGAGCGCGAATCGCTCGGCAGGATATGCTTGGCGCCCGACACCGAGGCCCAGCCCGGTGTGGTCGGATCGCCGGGCTCGATGAAGTCATACGTGATCGAGCCGCGCTGGATATCGCTTGCCGGCCCCCACGGGCCGTTGGGGAACACTTTGCCCTTCGCATAGCCGTCTTCGGCAGGATCCGAGTAAATCAAGATTGCCGCCGCCCCGAGCTTCTGCGCGGTGTATGCCTTGAAACCGCGATAACTGTAACCGGGCTGACCGTACGAACCGGAGTAGCGGGCGAGCACGATTTTGCCGCGCACGTCAACGCCGTGAGCCCTCAAGTAGGCGTAATCTTCTGGATTGCCGTAGTTGGCATACACAACGGGCGCGGTGACATCGCCCGAGGCGGAGTACCCGAAATAGGCTCCGGAAATTTTTGGGTTTTTCGTGTCGGGGTCCTGCGGGTAGACCTCTTCACGCAGATGCGCCCGATACCTGACTGGGCTGACCAGCTCGACGGAGATTTTGCGCGGCTTGGAATCGAGCACATCATATTCCTGGATCGTCACGTCCTCGATGCCCTGCCGCTTCCATTGTTTCGCCACCCATTGCGCCAGTTCATTGTTGCGTTTCGACCCAGCCGTGTGCGGCTCAGCGGTCAAACAGCGATGAAACGCGCGAATCTGTGCCGGGGACGCCAGAGAACGCGTCAGTTGTTCGTACGTTTGCTCCTTCGCGGCAGATTGCCGGGTGAATCCAGAAAACCTCGTTTGCGGCGCTGCGGCGGCGGCGGCCAGTCCGATCGCGGCGGGGCAAACGAGCCAAGCCAGATTTCGCCAGATGCTTCGAGTGTGATGCATCGCTTTCGTTCTCCTCGTTCTTTTGGCCAAACGTAGAAAACCGCAGACCCGCCTGCAGCCGTCCTGCGATTCTAAGACGAAATAATCTAGCTAAGAGAGGGGATTTGCAGTTGGTCGATGCAAAAACCGCGTCAATTACCAAGCAATCCGTCGCAGTCCAGCGACCGAATCGAAATGCTCGTCCCGGCTCAAGAGCGGAAGAGCATGCTGGCGGCAAAGCGCTGCAATCCACAGATCGTTGGTTGGAATGGGCTTGCCTTTCTTTTTCAATTCGAGCCCGATTGTCGCGTAGAACTGAGTAGTGTCATCGTCAACGTCGAGCATCGTCACGGCAGCGATCCATTCCCGGAGCCAGTTCTCATACATGTCCCGGTACCGGGATTGCGCTATCCCCAGCCGGTACTCGCCAAGCACAATCACAGGAACCGCAATGCGTTCTGCTCCCGCGACCACCTCTAGCGCCGACGGCTCCCGCTCGGCGGCTGCCGACAACGCGTTCGTATCCAAAATCAACGCCATATCTCCGCGTCGATTTTCTCCGAATCTTCTTCAATGAGCCGGTTGATCCGCGCCGTCTCCTTTCGCAGGTGCTTCAGCTTGCCCATATGTCTGACCCATGGTTTCGGACCGTTCCCGCCGGCACCGGCGAGTTTATCCTTGACGGCTTGTGTGACGAATTCCCGCAGCGGAATCCCGCGCTCCGCCGCTGCCGACTTGGCACGTCGAAAGACACCATCAGGAATCTCAAGCGTCGTCTTCATAGATTCCATGTTCCCATATTTACGGGAGCAGGTCAAACTGTCGTTCCATGTCGCGGTTCACGGCGAGGGGTTGACTGAACTCAGCGATCACATTACGAACCACAACGGAAATCCTCGCCGAGGACGCGATCCATTGTGGCGACCAGCAAATCCGCATTGGCGCGTGTGAACACGAGCGGCGGCTTGATTTTGATCACGTTGTGGAAGGGCCCGTCCGTGCTCAGTAGGATGCCGCATTCCCGCATGCGATTGACTACGTAAGCGGCCTCCTCGGCCGCCGGCTCCAGCGTCTCGCGGTCGAGCACGAGTTCTACTCCGAGGAACAGCCCCAGCCCGCGCACATCGCCGATCAAAGGATGTTTTTCCTTCAGAGTTTCGAGTCCCTCTTTTACGTACGCGCCAACGTCGCGCGCATGAGCCTGCAGATGTTCGGCTTCGATCACGTCGAGCACGGCTATTCCGATCGCGCAGGAAACAGGGTTGCCGCCGAAGGTGTTGAAGTATTCCATGCCATTGGCGAACGACGCGGCGATTTCGGGCGTGGTCACTACAGCAGCAAGCGGATGACCATTGCCGATGGGTTTGCCCATGGTGACGATGTCAGGCATGACGTCCTGCGTTTCAAATCCCCAGAAATGCGTGCCCACGCGGCCAAAGCCGGTCTGCACTTCGTCCGCGATGCAGACGCCGGCAGCCGCGCGAACGCGCGCATAGACCTCGCGAAGATAATTCGGCGGCAGCACGATCTGCCCGCCGCAGCTCGGCAGGGACTCGGCGATGAACGCGCCAATCTGCCGGCCCTCTCGCGCGGCCCGTTCAATGGCCTCGAACACCTGCTGCGCGTACTTCCGTCCCGTATCGGGATCGTGGCGTTTGAACTCGCCGCGATAGTCGTCGGGCAAAGGAACTTTGTGAACGTGCGGCGGCGCACCTGCACCTCCTGGACCATCGATTTTGTATGGGCTGATTTCGATGAGCGACGAAGTGTTGCCGTGATAGGCCGCGTCCAGGACGAGGATATCTTTCGTGTTTGTATGCGCGCGGACCAAACGCAAGGCCAGTTCGTTCGCTTCGCTGCCCGAACAGACGAAAAAGCAGACGCGCAGCGGCTCGGGCAACTTCCCCGCCAACCGTTCGGCGTACCGCACGAGATTCTCGTGCAAGTAACGCGTATTCGTGTTGAGAACCGCCATCTGTTCCTGACCGGCGCGGACGACACGCGGATGGCAGTGGCCCACGTGTGCCACATTATTTACACAGTCGAGAAATGGCCGGCCCGATTCATCGTAGAGATGTTGCATCGAGCCGCGCACAATTTCGAGCGGCCGGCGATAGGAAATGCTCAGTGATTTGCTGAGAAGTTGCGGGCGCAGCGCCAGAATCTGCTCGGGCCTCATCTCCGCCGGTGTCTTCTCGCGCAAATCCGGAATGCCGGCGATCAGATTGGGATTGGGACTGATGCTGAGCCACGTTTCCCGGTCGCGTGGCAGCGCCACGCCGGGAAAATCACCTTTGTTGCCGAGCATGGCTGTGATGATTTGAAAATGCAGATGCGGCGGCCAGCCGCCGTTCGCCGGGAAATTGCCGATGCGAGCGATTTGAGCGCCGCGTTTGACGCGCAAGCCTTCGCGCAAGCCGTCAAGCGAGTCCTCGCTCAAATGGCCATAGAGCGTGAAGAACGGGAGCGCATCATCGCCCGCGGCGTGCTGCAGAACGATCGTGGGGCCATAGTCAAGCGGGAGAGCATTATTGCGGAAGCTGTGCACAACGCCGTCGAGCGGCGCGAACACCGGCGAACCCGGCTCGCCGAACAAGTCGAGCCCGATATGGATGGTTCGCCACTCGGGGCCGTCGATACCCGCAACCTGAAATCCGGACGAGGCGTAAAGGCAGCGCGGCTCGTTGTATCGGCCGATCCCAATCTGCGCGCCCGTGGATCTGAGGCGCGCAAATAAGCGCTCGGTCGCCGTGTGCACTTCCCGCCAGCCATCCAGCAGGCCCAGTTCAGGACTGTCGACGCTTAGATCGAAGATAACGTTGCGGGCCGATCGCGGGTCCGGTTCGATCAGCTTGCCGAAGCCGGCGGAATTCTTCTCGAGCCAACGCACGATCGCCGGAGTGTGCGGGTTTGGGTCCAGCCCGCAGGCATGCCGAAAGGAGAAATGCGCAAAATCAGGATGAATCGCCGCGAGACGTTCGAGCAGTTCCCACGCCGGCGCTTCGCTGATGGTCAAGTAATCGTTGCCCGGCGCGGCGGCGCGCTGGTAGGCCGAATTGGTCACGCTCACGCACAGCCGCATGCAAATCAACGAAAACAGAATTTCCACTTCAGTTTCCGTGAGAGGAAACGCGTCGTGGTAACCCGCGGCGACGTGCGCGGCAGCAGCGAGCGGAGCCGGCTTGCCAAGCATCGCGTATGCGGCTCCCACCGCAAGATCGGAGATCGTGGCCGTTCGCAGCATGTCGCCAAAATCGATCACGCCGATGACGCGCCGCGTCCAAGGGTCCCCTTGTCCAACGATCACGTTGTGGTCGTTCGCGTCGCTGTAAACGATGCTCGTGCGCAGAGTGGCGAGCCGTGGCGCGGCATTCTTTTCGAAGTCATCCAAAAAACGTTCAACCAGGCTGCGCCGTTCCCGCGACGCGATGAACTGCAAATATTCGCGAATCCAGCCGGCGCGCCTCGCGTCCCATTTCAGCTCGCGATCGGCCCCCGGATGCTGAAAATCCACAAGTCCGTTCGTGATCGTACCAAGGGTGACTCCCAAGCTTCTCAGAAGTTCGGGGGTGTGCGGGGAAACATTCGCGAGCAGCTTTCCGGGAACATACGTCAGCAGCCTCAGGAAATGCTTCGAGCCGTCGCCATTCTCGATTTGCACCATCAAGGCGCCCTGGTTGGCCGGGCAGAGGCGCGGCAGCCGGAGGGATGGAGCCGCATCTGCCAGGTGCTGCATGGCCTTGTTTTGCATGTCGAGCACGGACTCGCGCTCGCCCGCGTTGGCCAGTTTGAGCACAAATTGCCCGCCGGAATATTCGGTGAGGAGGAAATTCTGGTCACGCTCGCTGGGAAGAGGCTGAGCGCTCGCGCGCAAGCCGTAATATTCGCGGGCTAGACGCTCGGCGTCCGCCGCGGTGAACGCCGGCAAATCGAATTTCACCTCGAGCGGCAATCGTGACGACTCCGCGTGCGAATCAGGGACATCCCGAAGTCTAGCGTGAAACTTCGGCAGGCGGGGGCGAAATCGAAGTACGCACTGAGGCTTGGCGTTGATACTCGCCCGCAGATGTTTCGCGCGAACACTTGTTCGACTAAGGGCTCAGAACTCCAACTCGGCGACGAGTTGTATGTTGCGAGGACTGCCGTTGCCGAAATAAGGATTGAATGAATCCGGCGTGCTGGTCAACGGGAAGCCTGAACCGAAGGTCGTGGAAGGGCTGGCAAAGTTTGGATGGTTCCATATATTGAAGAATTCAGCGCGCAGCTGCAGCCGCCAATCGTGAGAGATGTGCTGAGATTTGACAAACGACATATCAAAATCGTTCAGTCCCGGCCCGCTGAACGCGTTTCTTCCCAAATTGCCGTACGCTCCAGGCAGAGGCTGCGCGAACGCAGTCGGATTCAAATAGGGCCCCAAGGGATTGAAGGACACGTGAGGATTGCCGACCAGATTCGGGCGGTCGCGAAATTCGCCCGTCCCGGAATTATCGGACGGCAGAGTGATGTTGAGCGGCCCGCCGGTTTGCAGTGTGGTAATGCCGGCCAGTTGCCAGTTCGCAGCGACCGCGTGCAGCCAGCCGGACAGACGTGTGGGCGCAGGGATGCGCCAGGCGTACGCGATCGTAAAGCGATGGCGAACATCGAACTCCGAACGGCCGTAGTCGAGATGCAGGTTGCGGCTGTCTTCCGGGGGCCCTTGGTAGAATCCGCCCGCACCTGACGCATCGTCCAGCGATTTGGAAAACGTATAGCCGGCGCGAAAGGTCAGGTTCGCGGCCGAGCGCTGGGCGGAGACCTGCAGGCTGTTGTAGTTCGAATGCGCGATATCGGAAACGGCGTTGATCACACGAAATTGAGGAAAAGCAGCATCGAACGGCCGGCGAGCCTGCTCGCTCAACGGATCGGCACTGCCGGGGGTCGGCTGGTTGATGTCGATCACCACGGGCAAATCCGTGCCGCGCGTTCCGTAATAGGCAATGCGCAAAGATTGCGCGCCCAGCTGCTGTTCGAACGCGAGGTTGAAATTCTGGTAGCGCGGATCGGGCAAACGGGTGCTCACGGCAAAAACATCGAAGGGCGGCTGCGGTGCGGCTGGCCCGAAGATCTGGATGCCCGGGCCAAACGGCACCGGCGCCGGCGGCGTAATCGTGAAGATGGCGCTGGAACCGATCGGATTGAAGATCGGGCCTGCAAGGATCGAGTTCGCGTTGTTGCTGTTATCCATCAATTCGTCAAATGCCGGGGCGTCGAAATACATTCCCCAGCCGCCGCTCAGTTGGCGCGAGCCGCCGAGCCCGAGCGCAAACGCGGCCCGCGGCGCGAAATCGCCGTGGTTTGGCTGGTATTCGCGTTCAAGTCGGGGAGCGCCGACAAGCAACAGCCCGGCGTTCGGAAGGAAGTTACTCAGCCTCCCATACTTTTCGGTCGGCACAGAAAAATCATCGTGGCGCAATCCCAGAGTGAGCTTCAGGTTCGGCCGAAGCTGCCAGGCATCCTGGACATACGCCGCCCAGCGATGCTGGCGCAGGTAGCGTTGTGAGTCGCCGCGCGCAATGGTGGTCACGCCGGGAGCGGGCAGGCCTGCCAGGAGGTCCGCCAGGCTGGCAACCGCAAAATCGCTGGTGAGTTGATCGCCGAGCTGGGAACCATCGAACACCAGGCGTCCGCGCATGCCCGTATCGGTGTACGCATTCTCCTGAAGCAATGTGAAGCTGCCGCCGAAACTCCATTGATGGGCGCCGCGAATCCATTCGAAATGATCGGAAAAATCGTAGACGTCGCTGGCTCGGCCGCGAGGCAAGGAGAGAGAGGCACCAAGATTTTCGTATTCCCCGGGAGCGATGTCGATTTCCGGCAAGCCGGAATCGCGGGCCAGGTTGGCGCCGGTGTTCAGGCCGATGGTTGTTGCATCGAAACCTGCGTCTCCGGGAATTGTTGTTTCGTAATAACGCGAATAGCCCGCGCGGGCAGAGTTGACCATTTTGGACGACAGTGCCCGCTCCCATTCAACGGCAAACAACTGCACCACTGTGTGGGATTGCGAGGCGTAACTCGGCAGACGCGAGCCTCCTCCCAACCCCAAGTGTCCCTGGGGAAAACTCTGTGTGTCCGCGCCAACCGCGTACGAAGCGGAGATCGTGTTCCGGCCCTTCTCGCCGTGATCCAGCTTCAGCATCAGCGTGTTACCGTCACTGCGCCCGATGTCGGAGAAGCTGAGCGCACCCTGGCCCAGCGAGGCGGGGTAGAGCGCAAGAATGACTGGAGCCAGCGCGTTCACCGTGCGCCCAGTCCCGTCAACGAGCGAAGTGGCCGTGGCAATTTCCTGCGTCGTGGGAAACCGGGATGCAAAGGTAACCCCAACGCGCTCGTGTTGCCCTTCATACGAACTGAAGAAGTGGCTGTGATGCGGCAGCGGGCCGCCGAGTGTGAAGCCGAACTGGTTGTTCCGGAATTCAGGGCGCGGGCGCCCAAAGGCGTTGTTATAGAAATTATTTGCGGCCAGCTTGTCGTTGTCGAAATATTCGAACAGTGAGCCATGCAGATGGGCCCCGCCGCTCCTGATCGTGGTCAGCACCGCCGCACCGGACGGCCCATACTGGGCGCCCGTATTGGTTTGGACGTCGATTTCCCCGATCGCATCGAGCGGCAGCAGGACTGCCGGCGCACCGAAGGCGCCTCCCTGCCCGATCGCTTCCGCGCCGCGGAATGGGTCGAGATTATTTGTGCCGCTGACGATGTAGGTGTTGAACTCCGCGCGGCTGCCGTTGACGGGAAACGACCCGAACGTGCCGCCGCTTGCTCCGGCTCCCGGGATGAGCGTTTCCAGGCTGCCCGATGCTTGCCCGCGCACCGGCAACGTATGCACTTGCTGTCGAACGCCGCCCGCATTCGTCTCGGTCGCTGCGTTCGACAACGCTCGCCGCGGGGCCAGAGTGATCCGCATCTGCCGGGTCTTCCCTGCCTGCAACGAAATGCCTGTCGCTTCGACGCTGGCATACCCCGCGTGCGTGACGCGCAGGTGATAATTGCCCGCAGGTGCAAGGTGGGCGAATTCGAACCGGCCGAACTGATCGCTTACCGCAGTCGCTGTCGCCTCGCTGCTGTTTCCGAGGTAAAGCAGCAGTTGAGCGCCCGCCACGGCGTGGCCTCGGGGATCTGACACTTTGCCGCGCAGCGTGCTGGTCCCTGTCTGGCCAAAAACCTGGACGGCGACAAAAGTGGAAAGAAGGGCCGCGACCGCGCACAGTTGAGCGGCCCGGCGGCAGCATAGCGGCAAAGACGGCGGCATCCGCCTGCGCGATGGATTCGCCAAGCCTCTGTTCGTGCACTTCTGATCTGAGTCTCCCGATGATTGCAAGATCGCTCTCAGTTCCCTGATCTTGTAAATACTCGCTCCCGGCAAGGGTTTCCGAGGCTCAGTGTTGGTATATCCAGGCGAATGGAAAAATTTCTTGGGCCCTGTACAATTCACCTCGCGATCAACAGCGGCTCCAGAGCCATCGCCGTACGGCAGCCCCATCCCGCCCGTTTTATCGAGAGGCAACGAGCCCGCAGCGGAATCATCATACCCTCGATCCGCAGACCGCGCATGAGGGCACCAAACTCATTGCTGGCCGTCCAAGCCCGCCGAAACTGATACCGAAACGATACGCCGCGCATCACCACCGTGATGTGACGACGGTCATCGCCGCTCGTGTGGCTGAGTACAGCTTTATCCCGCGGCACGAGCGCACACTTGAGGCGTAGGTAAGCGGAGGCGTCCCGTGACGATTTTGATTGATCGTCTGCGGTCAGCTGATCCGACCCCCTGCTTGCATACGTTTGGCTTTGGTTTCGACTCCTCGAGTTCCCGGCGCTACCCCTTCCCACCCACTCGAAATGTGAGGACACTCCCATGACCTGGCGGATGGCTTACGAAAGCAAGAGAAGGACGGCAAGCGAAGCTGTTGAAGTGGTGCGGTCCGGGATGCGCGTCTACATCCAGCCGGGCTGCGCTGAGCCCGAGACGCTGGTGGAAGCTCTTTTCCGGCGCGCCCCGTTCGTGCACGACGTCGAAATTGTCCACATGATGACGCTGGGCAACGCGGATTACGTGAAGCCCGAGATGGCCGAGCACTTCCGCCACAATGCGATGTTTATCGGCGCGAACGTGCGTGAAGCTGTGAACGACGGGCGCGCGGATTACACGCCCGTTTATCTGAGCGAAATCGAAGATCTCTTCGAAAGCGGCTCCATGCCCATCGACGTGGCTTTGATCCAGGTCTCGCCACCCGACCCGCACGGCTTCTGCAGCTTCGGGGTGGGCGTGGATACCACGCTGACGGCGGCTAAGTGCGCGCACCACGTCATCGCGCAAGTGAACGATCAGATGCCGCGCACCTACGGCGACAGCTTCATTCATGTGAGCGGCATCAGCGCCGTCGTTGAATCGTCCCGGCCGCTATGCCAGTTGCCGCAGGAACACCTCAGCGACATTCACCTGGCGGTAGCCAAGAACGTGGCGGGCCTGATCGACGACGGAGCCGTGATTCAGACCGGAATCGGCGGCATTCCGGACGCCGTGCTTTCCTTCCTTTCCGACCGGAAGGATCTGGGGGTTCATTCCGAACTGGTCTCCGACAGCGTGATCCCCCTGATCGAGGCCGGCGTGATTACGGGCGCGCGCAAGAATTTCAACCCGCGCAAGATCATTCTGGGTTTCGTCCTTGGGACCAAAAAGCTGTTCGATTTCGTGGACGAGAATCCGATCTTCGAGTTTCATCCGACGGCCTACACGAACGATCCGCTGCTGATCGCGCGCAACGACAATATGATCGCCGTTAATTCCGCCCTGCAAGTGGACCTCACCGGCCAGGTCTGCTCCGACTCGATCGGCACCTACTTCTACAGCGGCATCGGCGGGCAGGTGGACTTCCTGCGGGGATCGTCGCGCGCCAAGGGCGGCAAGCCCGTCATTGCGCTGCCGTCCACGGCCAAGGGCGGCACGGTTTCTCGAATCACACCGACTCTTACCGCCGGTGCCGGCGTCGTGACCTCCCGGGGACTCATCCGTTACATCGTGACGGAGTACGGCGTGGCTTACTTGCACGGCAAATCCATCCGCGAGCGAGCACGCGCGCTGATCCAGGTGGCCCATCCGAAGTTTCGCGATGAGCTGTACGAATATTGCGAACGCACAAAGTGGCTGCAGCGCCGCGATTCCCTTCTGACTGAAATGGTGAGGTGATCATGGCCACAGGACCGTTTGGCAAGGTGACCATCAGCGTCGAAGAGTGCAAAGGCTGCGGCCTCTGCGTCGATTCGTGCCCGCCGAAATGCCTGCATCTGGCGCCGCAACTGAACGCCTACGGCGTTCATCCCGCTCGTTACGACGGCGAGCGCTGCACCGGATGCGGCATCTGCTTCTACTGCTGTCCGGAACCGGGAGCGATCGCTGTCTACAAAATGCCTGTTCGGCGTACGCCGGTGACGCAGCCGGGAGGAACCCATGCGACAGCTTTGTAAAGGCAATGTCGCGGTCATCAAGGGTGCGATGCTGGCGGGCTGCCGCGCTTACTATGGCTATCCCATCACTCCCGCAAGCGAGATCGCCGAAGCCGCTGCGCTGTATCTGCCGCAGGTTGGCGGAACGTTTCTGCAGGCCGAAAGCGAAGTGGCGGCCATCAACATGGTCTATGGCAGCGCGTCCGCCGGAGTTCGTGTGATGACCGCCTCCTCGGGCCCGGGACTCAGCCTGATGCAGGAGGGAATCTCCTATTTGGCCGGATCGGAGCTTCCCTGCGTCATCGTCGATGTCGTGCGCGGCGGGCCGGGGCTCGGCAATATCGCCCCGGAACAAAGCGACTATTTCGCCATGGTCAAGGGTGGAGGCCACGGAAACTATCGCAACCTCGTTGTCGCTCCCGCATCCGTGCAGGAGATGGCGGACCTGACTGCGCTGGCCTTCGAGCTCGCGGATCGCTATCGGAATCCCGCCATCGTTCTGACGGACGGCTTCGTCGGCCAAATGATGGAGCCGGTCGAGCTTGAAGATCGCCAAGCGGCGATCCGTGAGAAGAAATGGGTCGTGCAAGGCACGCGCGAGACACGCGAAAACCTGATCACCTCGATTTTTCTCGAGCCGGACGATCTTGAAGCGCACCAACGCAAACTTGAACAAAAGTACCGCCTGGCGCAGCAGGCCGAGCCTCGCCACGAGTTGTACCAAGCGGAGAATGCGGACACTCTGCTCGTTGGGTTCGGGATCGTGTCGCGCGTGCTGCGCTCGGCCGTGGAAACGGGCCGCAAAAACGGCCTGCGCCTTGGCCTGTTCCGTCCCATTACGCTGTGGCCGTTCCCGGAGGCCGCGCTGCGGGAAGCTGCCGCAGACGTCGAGAGAGTGCTCGTCGTCGAGCTCAGCAATGGCCAAATGCTGGAAGATGTGCGGCTCGCGCTGGGCGACCGCGTGCCTATCGAGTTTTACGGTCGCGTCGGCGGCAACGTGCCCTCGATCGAGGAAGTGCTCGCTCAGCTCGTCTGCAACGCGGTGTGCGAGCAGACGGTTTGAAAGAGGCCAGCCATGCCAGAGGAAACGGCAGGAGCCACTGCAAACAACGGTTTTGAACTCATCCACTCGAAGTCGCCCGTCTTTTTCCCCGTTTACGAACGCAAGGGCGAACTGCGCCACCAGACGCATTACTGTCCCGGCTGCGGGCATGGCATTGCCCACAAATTGATCGCCGAGGCGCTCGAGGACATGAAGCTTCAGGACAGCACGATTCTGGTGAGTCCGGTGGGCTGCTCCGTCTTCGCCTACTACTACTTCGATCTGGGAAACGTTCAGGTCGCGCATGGCCGCGCTCCCGCGGCCGCTACGGGCCTGAAGCGCGCCTGTCCGGACAAAATCGTGATCGCCTATCAGGGGGATGGGGACCTTGCCGCCATCGGCACCGCCGAAATCATCCATGCCGCCAATCGCGGCGAAACAATCACCGTGTTCTTCGTGAACAACGCGATTTATGGCATGACCGGCGGCCAGATGGCGCCCACCACGCTGGTCGGGCAGAAAACCACGACCTCCCCGTGGGGACGGCGTCCGCTCAACGAAGGTTTCCCGCTGCACGCCTGCGAACTGCTCGCCACCCTCGATGCCCCGGTCTACATCGAGCGCGTCGCGCTTTCAGACAACAAGAACATCATGCGCGCGCGGCGCGCCATTCGCAAAGCGCTCGAGGTCCAGCGCGACGGCGTTGGCTTCTCCTTCGTCGAAATCCTTTCACCCTGCCCGACGATCTGGGGTATGGAGCCAGTGGATGCGCGCAAGTGGGTCGCCGAAAAAATGATTCCGGTTTTCCCCCTGCAAATCTTTCGCGACAATAAGCCCGCGCCGCTCGCGGACACCCCGCCCCCCATTCTGCCGCTGGCCGAAGTCCTGGAGATTCAATCCGCGCCGGCTCGCGCTGCCATCGAGTACTCGCATCCGTTTCACGAGCTGAAGATCAAGATTGCCGGTTTCGGCGGGCAGGGAGTACTGCTGCTGGGTCAACTGCTCGCTGAAATGGGGATGCGCGAGGGACTGGAAGTCAGCTGGTTGCCCTCGTACGGACCTGAAATGCGCTCGGGCAGCGCGCATTGCGACGTCTGCCTCTCGGAAGAGCGCGTTGGTTCGCCGCTCGTTTCCCAACCTGACGTTTTGGTCGCCATGAACGAAATTTCGCTGCGCAAGTTTGCTTCGTGGGTGCAGCCGGGCGGGCTGGTCCTTTACAACGCTGCTGTGCTGCCCGCGGATTTTGACCCTCCCGCAGCGCGCATCGCTTGTATTCCCGCGTCGCAAATCGCCGACACCCTGGGCTCCGCGAAAGTGGCCAACATGGTGATGATGGGCGCTCTCCTCGAAGAGACCGGCTGCCTCGCTCCGGAAACCGCAAAGCGCACCATCGAAGATCGCGTAAGGCGCACCGAACTCCTCGAGACGAACCGGAAAGCTCTCGAAGCCGGGCGCCGTTTCATCGACAGCGATATCTGGGTTGGCGCCGAATCCCAACCGGACGGCTTCGCCTATTAGTCCGCCTCAAGAACTCCGTTCTGTCGCCCGCGGGGCCGCGACAGCCGCCAGCCGGTCGGCCGGCGAGTCATCGGAAGACGATCGCCCCCCAGCGGGAATCTTTTGCTCGATCACCCTGCGGATGCGCTCGAAGGCCCAGTCGATTTCTTCGCGGCCGATGATCAATGGCGGCGCAATGCGAATGACCCGGTCATGAGTCTCTTTGCACAGGATTCCCTCGTCCTTCAGCGCTTCGCAATACGGCCGGGCGTTCGTGTGCAGCTCCATCCCGATCCAAAGGCCCTTTCCCCGAATGTCCTTGATTTGCGGGCTTCGCAGCGTTTCGAGCAGGCCGAGGAAGTAGGCGCCCAGTTCCGCCGACCGCTCGCTCAATTCTTCTTCGACAATCACACGCAGCGCCGCGCGGGCGACCGCACACGCGAGCGGGTTGCCGCCAAACGTGCTGCCGTGATCGCCGGGCTTGAACAGGCCCAGCACCTGCTGCGGCGCCAGCACCGCCGATATCGGGTAGAAACCGCCACCCAGCGCTTTCCCCACGATCAGGACGTCCGGCTGGATCTTTTCATGCATGTACGCGAATAGTTTGCCGGTGCGGCCCAAGCCGGATTGAATCTCGTCCGCGATGAACAGCACGCGATTCCAACGGCAGATTTCGAGCGCTTCGGCCAGGTAGCCGGCGGGCGGAATCACGATTCCCGCTTCGCCCTGAATCGGCTCGACCAGGAACGCGCAAGTATTTGGCGTGATCGCGTCCTCCAGCGCCCGTGCATCGCCGAACGGAATCACCCGGAAACCCGGCGTGAACGGCCCGAATCCTTTGCGGTACTGCTCCTCGGTCGAGAAGCTAATTATGGTAACCGTACGGCCATGAAAATTGTTCCGGCAGACGATGACCTCCGCTTGCCCTTCGGGAATGCCTTTGACCTCATAACCCCACCGCCGAGCGATCTTGATCGCCGTCTCCACCGCTTCGGCGCCCGTGTTCATGGGCAGGGCCAATTCGAAACCGGTCAGCTCGTGCAAGTCCTGATAGAGCAGCGGAAGCTGATCGTTTCGGAACGCGCGAGACGTCAGCGTCAGCTTGCGCGCCTGCTCGGTCAGTGCCTGCAGAATCGCCGGATGGCAGTGGCCCTGATTCAGAGCGGAATAGGCCGCGAGGCAGTCCAAATAACGTTTGCCCTCATTGTCGTACACCCACACGCCTTCGCCGCGCTCAATCACCACATCCAGCGGATGGTAATTGCGCGCGCCATATTGGTTCTCCAGGTCAATGAAGTCCTGCGTCTTCAGCTTGCTTTCGTCCATCGTCTTCTGCATTGGTTCAGTCCTTTACGTTGTATGCCGCGCATTTTCGAGAAAGCCTGATCTCATCCATTGGCTCTGGACCCGGCCGTCGCAAGCATGCCGGGCCAAACTCCGTGGCAGAACACATGCGTGCCCACGCGTCCTTCGACAGCCGCATACAGGTCGTCGCTCGAGGCGATAATCGCTTCGCATCCGCCGCGGCGCAGGAACTGCAATACCGACGTGATCTTCGGCGCCATGCTGCCCGGTGCAAACTGGCCCGCTGCCAGATATTGTTCGAGTTCGGTTTCCCCGATTCGGTCGAGCGCTCGCTGTGTGGGCCGGTTGTAGTCGAGATACACGCAGTCCGTATCGGTTCCGATCACGAACAGGTCGGTTGCAAGCTGAGAGGCGAGCAGGCTGGACGTAAGATCCTTATCAATTACTGCCTCTACGCCGACGAGTTCGCCGTCCTTCCATGCAACCGGGATTCCCCCTCCGCCACAGGCAATCACCAGCGCGCCAAACTCGAACAACCTCTCAATCAGATCGAATTCCACGATCTCCATCGGCCGTGGCGACGGCACAACGCGACGATACCCGCGTCCAGCGTCCATGACGATCGTCCATCCCAACCGGCGCGTGTATTCGGCGGCTTCTGTGCCGGTCAGGAAACGGCCAACAGGCTTGGTCGGGTTCTTCATTGCCGGGTCGTCGAGAGACACCAGGCATTGCGTCACCACAGTCACAACCGGCATCCCCAGGCCAGCCTCACTCAACTCGCTTTTCAGCGCCTGCTGGAGCAAGTAGCCCATCTCTCCTTGCGTAGACGCGCCACACAGGTCCAGCGAACGGCCCGGCACCCTGCCGGCTGCCGTTTCGGACAGCAGGAGTTCGGCGCCCACCTGGGGCCCATTCCCATGCGTGATCAGAATCCTGTACCCGCGAATCGCCAAGTGCGCAATCTGCCTGGCGACACGTCGTGTGTTCTCGCGCTGCTCGCGGATCGTGCCCTGCTCCCCGCGATGAATCAGGGCGTTTCCGCCGACGGCAAGGACCATGCTCCTCATGCGCGCACCCGCTCATCCGCGGACCAGTTCCGCAGCGTAGGCCGGCCGTATGGCTTCGACGGGCACGTGTTGCATCAACTCAACCAGGATGGCCTTTTGCGCGTGCAGCCGGTTTTCAGCCTGCTGGTACACGACCGATTGCGCCGAGTCGATCACCTCTGCGGTGACTTCCTCTCCCCGGTGAGCGGGCAGGCAATGCATGAAGATAGCGTCCGCCTTCGCCAACGAGAACAATTTCCGGTTCACCTGGTAGGCGCGGAACACCTGCTTTCGTTGTTCCGCCTGCGATTCCTGGCCCATGCTCGCCCACACATCCGTGTAGACCACGTCCGCGCCCACCAGGGCGATCTCGGGTTCGTTGGTCAGCAGTACCGAGCCGCCCGTAAGCGATGCGCGGCGGCTCGCCCACTCGATGGCCTCGGCACGCGGCTCATAACCTGCCGGCGTCGCAATCGAGACTTCCGCGCCCAGTTGCGCACCAGCGAACAGCAACGAATGAGCGACGTTGTTGCCATCCCCGATGAACGCGACCTTCAGCCCGCTCACCCGGCCTTTCACTTCCTCCATGGTGAGGTAGTCGGCCAACGCCTGGCAGGGATGGCTGAAATCGCTCAGGCCGTTGATCACCGGTATCTCGCAACACGCGGCCATCTCTTCCACGATTTCGTGGGCGAATGTTCGAATCACGATGCCCTGAACCATTCGTTCGAGGTTTCTGGCAACATCGTGAACCGTCTCGCGCCTTCCAAGATCGATCTCGGCTGGCGATAAGGAGACGCAGAACCCGCCGAGCTGATGAATGCCCACATCGAAGCTGACGCGGGTTCGCAGCGAGGGTTTTTCGAAAATCATCGCCAGCGTCTTGCCCCGCAAGACGTCGCGGTAGCCCGCTGGGCGCGCCTTAATCTGGCGTCCCAAAAAGATCAGATATTCCGTCTCAGCGGGCGATAGATCCCGGATCGAAACCAAGTCGCTCATGGCCATGGCTACACCTCGGCGGGCGCATGCGCTCGCGCGAATTCAGCGAGCGTTTCGGCGAGACCCGGATGGCTCAGTTCCTCTACGGCATAGGTCACGCGCACATAGGGCTTGTCCAATTTGATGATTCGAGCCAGATCGATGGGGGTGGCAATCAAAACCAGATCGCATGGAACCCGCCTGATGGTTTCCTCGAGTTCGTGCCGTTGTATCGCGCTATAGCCCATCGCGGGCAGAAGGTCCGTAAGTTGCCGGAAGCGGTCAAACGTGCTCGCGATCGAGCCAACCGCATACGGGCGCGGGTCCACCAGTTCCGCCGCGCCGAATTGCCGCGCCGCAACCACGCCTGCCCCGTACGGCATCTCCCCGTGGGTTAGTGTCGGCCCGTCCTCGACCACCAAAACGCGGCGGTTCCTGATCACCTCTGGCGCTGGAACGAAAACTCTGCTGGCCATCTCGAAGATCGCTGCCTTGGGGTTGTGCGTGCGGATGCTGTTCCTGACTGTCTCGAGGCCGCCTGGCGTCGCCGTGTCGACCTTATTGATCACCACAACGTCGGCGCGCCGTAGGTTCACTTCCCCGGGAAAGTAAGACAACTCATGTCCCGGCCGGTGCGGGTCGGCGACGACGATCTCCAAATCCGACACGTAAAACGGCGTGTCGTTGTTACCGCCGTCCCAGACCACCACGTCCGCTTCCCTCTCCGCTTGACGCAGAATCCTTTCGTAATCCGCGCCCGCATAGACCACACTGCCCTCGGCCAGGTGCGGCTCGTATTCTTCGCGTTCCTCGATTGTGCATTGCTCGGCGTCGAGGTCATCCATGGTGGCGAAGCGCTGCACCGCCTGCGCCGCCAAATCTCCGTAGGGCATGGGATGCCGCACCACGACGGGCTTGAGTCCGTTTCGCCGGAGCTCCCGGACAACCAGCCGCGATACCGGGCTCTTCCCGCACCCTGTTCGCACAGCGCAAACAGACACAACGGGAAGAACGGATTTGACCTGCGTTCGTTCCGTCCCTAACAGCCAGAAATCCGCACCTACGGCGACCGCGCGGCACGCCAGATGCATCAAGTTCTGGTGAGAAACGTCGCTGTAGGAAAAGACCACCACGTCCGCCCGCAGATCCCGTATCAAACGCTCCAGGCCGTCCTCTGGATAAATCGCGATGCCCTGCGGATACGCTGCTCCGGCAAGAGCCGTAGGGTAGCGGCGGTTCGCAACACCGGGAATCTGTGCGGCAGTGAATCCGACGACTCGGAATTCGGGGCTATCGCGGAAACAGACGTTGAAATTGTGGAAGTCTCTGCCGGCCGCTCCCAGAATCAGTACATTTTTCATGGAGGCCTCTCGGAGTCGCACCGAACGCCTCCATAGTCGCTCCCAGGAATAAACCTCTGCGGTGATCCCTGGCACACCCGAGCGTGATAGCGACCGATCCGGCCGCCCACGACTGAGCGGAGCAAGATGCTCCAGTTCCGGCGCGCGTGATCGCCGTCACGCGCCCCTGGGGCACAGCGATTCGGGGGGAGGGGCTTGTAGCATCACAGAGATGTGTGAGTCGCCGCACAACACGCGGATTCCCTGACGGCTGCGCTCCTTACTGCGCCACGGAGCAGGACCGGGCTTCGTACTTTCCCGGATCCATCATGATGCGAAGCACTTCCTTGTTCTGCGCGTACTTGATGTGCGCTCCCTCTGGAGGCGCAATGATCCAGTGCCAGAACGTGTTGCGAACCACGCAGTTTTCGACCACCGTGTTCGGGACCCGCGGAAAGTGCCAGCTCAGCAGATCGCTCGGATCGCTGAACGCGGTGATATGAGTCTCTGTCTTTCCGAAATACTGTCGCACGGCTTGCAACGCTTGCATTTGCGCGCTCAGGTCTGCGGCGCCCCCGGTCTGCGCGGCTCCGGAGGGCTGCGGGGGAATCACGGTCGCCAGGTACAGCAGCGGAATCTGGTTGGCGAAAAAGTACAACATGGAGGTATGTTCCAGGATATAGCAGGTGGCGCGGTCTTCGGTCTGCGACACCGCTTCGGCGCCGCTGCTCGATGGAGTCGGCGCACTCTGCAGCGCCGCGCACCGGCGCGCTGTGACCCGGTCTCTTAAAGTGGAAAACACCAGAAAGCTTCCCAAGCTGTGAGACACGATGATGAACTCGCGGTCGGCTTGCGGTTCCGCGGAAAGCTGCGCATGGCCGGGCGTTGTTCCCTGGATCGTGAATGACGCGGACTTGGCGAACAACTGCAGCATGGCGTCGCGAAAGAGACCTCGCATTGGGCCGACGGCCATCATCGGGTCCGCAAAGCCCCAGTCCATCAGGTTGTTCTTGACGCTGCGATTGAATCGAGCCCCCCTCGGCTGAAGCGATTCCGCCGCTTTCGCCTGAGCCGGGGTAATCCACGCGTAGCGGTGCTCGTCCGGCTTGTGCGGATCGCTCTTCCCTGCGCACAAATCGAGCAGCTCTTTGTCTGGCCCGGCCAACTCTGCTTCGCCGAGAACGATGTTGCGGCACTTGAGCGGAAATACGAGCGGCCACCAATTAATCTCATCGACCACGACCGGACCGCCATCAGTCCGGCGAAGCACGTAATGATCAACAAAGGGCCGCGAGGCGCGCCAGTTGTCAGCCGTCCACACCTCCGTTCCCATGTACTTGTATGAAGGCGGGGTGCTGGAGGCGAACGGGCCCTTGTCGGCCTCCTCGCGGCTCACACGAACCGGGTACTTCGGCGAACGGCAGCCCTTCAGGAAGGCGCAGAGATGCTTTTGAAAAACCCAGGAGCCGCCGGCCTCCTCGGCTCCGATGCCGTGAATGTAGACGATGTGAACGGCACGCTGCCCCGCTGTGCACAAGGCCCGTCCCAGCGATGGCTGCATCTGCGCACATTTTGGATTATCCAGGCTTTCTTTCGACTGGGCTCGGCCGTTCTGAGCGATGCCGAGAATGAGGAATATAGCGACGAGGAGCGCATAAAAACGTTTTGCCATGCCCACCCGCGGAGTATAGGCCCGCACCGATCCTCCCGCATGATATTGCAGCAATACCAGTTGACGTCGCATATAGCAGGATGCGCACCGAAAATCCAGCGCGGAAATTGCGTGGCGCATCGTTCAAAAACCTGAACGATTGGCGATGACAGTTCAAAGCCCTTTATGTCGCAAGGCGAAAACCGCGCTGGATGAATTTTGTGGCTGAATCCTGCGCACCGCATAAACCCTTCGTAGCCAATGCGAATCGCTGATGCCCCCGGCAACTCGTTGAACATCAAAACGCCGGGCGCTCGCGGCACGCCGATTGCACTAACGATTGTTCTAATCCCCCGAATTGAGAGGTCGGCGCATGGTCGAATCGGCTAGTCGGAACCGGAGCCAAATCTCAAGGGTTCCAGGATCGCCAAGGGGCACAGCTCGTCTCGCAGCAATATGCGTGATTGCATCCGTCCTTGTCGCGGGCGCGGTGGTTGCGCGTGCCCCATCTGCGAGAATCGCCCACGATCGCGGCGCATCGCAAGAGCAGCCCGCGGGCGCCCCCGGAACTGCGCAGGGGCCGGCGATTCGCAGCGAGTCGGATGTGGTCCATCTGGACGTGCTCGTCACGGACCAGGACGGAAGGGTTCTCAAGGCCCTCAAGAAAGAGAATTTCCGCGTTCTGGACAATGGACAGCCTCAGGCCGTAACGAATTTCGCGCCGACTTCGGCGCCCATCACAATGGTCATCCTGATGGAATACAGCGGAACAGCCTACAACTATTTCGCCTACAAGGCAGCGAGCTGGGGCTCCGTGTTCGTCAATTATCTCGAGCCGCGGGACTGGATCGCTCTGGTCACGTATGATCTGAAGCCGTCGATTCGCGTCGACTTCACCCGCAACAAGGCCAGCATCCGCGATTCCCTCGCTACGCTGAGTTTCCCTCAGTTCCGCGAAACAAACCTGTTCGATTCCCTGCTCGACACGCTCGACCGGCTGGAAGAGGTGAAAGGAAAGAAGTCGCTCCTTCTGATCGGCACCGGCGCGAATACCTTCAGTGCCAATTCACTCGGATCGGTGATCGATCGCATCCAGCGGACCGACGTCACGATTTTCGGTGTCGGTCTCGCGGAGAGCGAATACCTCAGAACCCATAGAGGCAGCATCACCTATCTTCAGGCCAAAAATCAGCTGGATACTTTTGCAGACGAGACGGGCGGTGTCACGTATTTCCCCCGATTCGAGGGGGAACTTCCCGACATCTTCCGCAGCATCGCCGGCTTTCTTCGGAGCCAATATTCCATCGGGTTTGCGCCCTCCAACCTGGCCGCGGATGGCCGATACCACAAGCTCAAAGTGGAAATCGTGGGGCCGGACGGGAAGCCGCTGCAGGTGACCAACGAAAAAGGCAAGCGCCGCAAGCTCGTTGTCTATGCGCGCCGGGGCTACTTTGCTCCCTCTGAACCGCAACGCTAGATTCGCGCCGCTCTGCAAGAGCTCTGGCCCGTGTCAGCACGCCCCCTGCAGGCGCTGTCCCTGAACCCGATCTGGCCAGGCGTGGCAGAGCACCCAGCGGGGCGGGTTGGCACAATCCGTATCCGACACGTCATTTTGGGTCTAGAATTCCTTCGGATTGACTGCAGCTGTTAATTCGCTTTGCAGGAAATGGCGCCTCAACATGAAGCGCCACGCTGGAAGTCCGGAGAACATAGACATGGCGAGATCACTTGAGCGCGCTGCCCGTTTCCGTTTGACCCATCCTTTCCGTTTGGTCACCTTGCCGGTCGCCTCGGCTTTGTTCCTTTCGTCGCTAGCCTGCGCCGCGCCGCGTGGTCAACAAGAAGCCAAGCTGTTCTTGCGCGGCGGGTGGGCGCTCCAATCTTCGTGCAAGTTCTCCGCAACGGGGTCACAGATTTCGTCAGCCGGGTTCGACACGAAAGGCTGGTATCCGGCAACCGTGCCGACAACGGTGCTCGGCGCCCTGGTAGCCGAAAAAATCTATCCGCATCCCTACTTTGGCAAAAATCTCCGTTCGATTCCCGGCACCACCTATCCCATCGGAGCGAATTTCTCCCTGCTTCCCATGCCGGAAGACAGCCCGTTCCACTGCTCCTGGTGGTACCGCACGGAATTTCGTTTGCCGCCTGGTTATGCGGGGCGCCATGTTTGGCTCAATTTTGGCGGCATCAACAATCGCGCCAACATCTGGCTGAACGGACGCCAGATCGCGAGCGTTGCGGATGTCGTCGGAGCGTACCGGACCTACGAGTTCGACGTAACACCGGATTTGCAGCACGGCGAAAAACAGGTCCTGGCCGTGGAAGTTTTCGCGCAGCGTCCCGAAGATCTCGGAATCAATTGGGTGGATTGGAATCCGGCGCCGCCGGACAAGGACATGGGCCTATGGCGTCCTGTGTATCTGCGCGCGAGCGGACCCGTGGCCTTGCGCGATCCGCTGGTCACGACGCATTTCCCGACCGCTTCGCTCGACCGGGCGGACTTGACCGTCGAAGCGGAACTGCACAACGCCTCGAGCACATCCGTATCGGGCACTCTCGAAGGCCGCATCGGATCCGTGCAGTTCCACCAGCCCGTCACTCTTGCGCCCGGCGAAGTTCGCGCGGTTCGGTTCACGCCCGAGCAGTTCGCGCAACTCCAGTTCAAGAATCCGAAGGTGTGGTGGCCGCGTCAGATGGGCTCGCCGAACCTGTACGTGCTTTCCATGCGCTTTCTCGTCGGGAAACAAGTCTCGGATGAGGACACGATCCGCTTCGGCATTCGCGAAATCACCGCCAAACTCGACGGCCAGGATCATCGGCTCTTCTTTATCAACGGCAAGAAGATCCTGATCCGGGGCGGCGGCTGGGCGCCCGACATGCTGCTGCGGGAATCGGCGGCCCGCCTTGAAGCGCAGTTTGACTACGTGCGAGCCATGAACCTGAACACCATTCGCCTGGAAGGAAAGCTGGAATCGGACGAGTTTTATGATCTTGCCGATCAGCGAGGCGTGCTCATCATGGCCGGATGGTGCTGCTGCGATTTCTGGGAAGAGTGGGCCAGATGGAAGCCGGGCGACGTGGATATCGCCACCGCCTCATTGCGTTCGCAAATCATGCGCATGCGCAGCCATCCCAGCATGCTGGTTTGGCTGAATGGCAGCGATAATCCGCCGCCGCCGAACGTCGAACAGGCCTATATCAAGGTCCTGCAGGAGTCCGATTGGCCGAATCCGTTTATCTCTTCCGCGTCCGAAAAGCTGGCCGGCACGGGACCGTCCGGTGTGAAGATGCTTGGCCCTTACGATTACGTTCCGCCGGGCTACTGGTACACGGACAAATACGGCGGCGCGTTCGGCTTCAATACGGAAACCAGCCCGGGCCCGTCGATTCCCGTGCTGTCAAGTCTTCGAAAGATGATGCCTGCGGATGATATTAATCCCGACAATCCGGTGTGGAACTATCACGCGGGTTCGGAAGGCTTCAAGAATCTCGGCCATTTCGAAGAGGCGATGAACGCGATCTATGGCGCTCCTGCCGACTTCGCCGATTACGAACGCAAGGCCCAGGCCATGTCCTACGACAGCGAGCGCGCCATGTTCGAGGCGTACTCGCGCAACAAGTACGGCACCACGGGTCTCATCCAGTGGATGCTGAACAATGGCTGGCCCTCGCTCATCTGGCACCTCTACGACTACTACCTTCAGCCCGCGGGCAGCTATTTCGGAGTGAAAAAGGCCTGCGAACCGCTGCACGTCCAGTATTCCTACGACGATCGCAGCGTCGTCGTCGTGAACAGCCAATACGAAGATGTTTCCGGGTTGACGGTCAAAGCCACGCTCTGCGATTTCGGCCTGCACCAAAGGTTTTCGCGCACCACGCAAACGGGCATCGGTTCCGACAGCGTTGCCTGGATCTTCACGATCCCCGACAGCGCATTCAACCCCATTTCTCCGGTGTATTTCCTTGATCTCACGCTCGCCGACCGCCAGGGCAGAATCGTGAGCCGGAATTTCTATTGGCTCTCGCCGAAAACGGACACCTACGACTGGGAGAAAACAACCTACAAATACACCCCCGTCACATCGTTTGAAGATTTAACCGCGCTGCAAAAGCTTCCGGAAGCGCAACTCTCGGTTGCCGCCAGCGCCGGAAAATCGCAGGGCGCGCCTGCCGTCCGGGTAAGGCTGCGAAACACGAGCCGCCATCTGGCCTTTCAGATTCGTCTGGCCATCAACAGCGGAAAGGGAGGCTCCGAGATTCTGCCGGTGTTCTGGGATGATAATTACATCGAACTGATGCCGGGCGAGTCGCGCGAAATCACGGCGCGCTACGGCTCAGACGAGGCATTCCACGGCGCGCCAGAGTTGATCGTCTCGGGCTGGAACTTCAAACCTGTAACAATCAAGGTAGCCGCTGCTAGGCAGTAGTGGTTCGAGTCTGGAGCAGCCACATCTAGAATTCGCGTTCAAAAACTTGAACAGAGCGACCGGGCTCTTCAACGTCCTTGACGTGAACCTGCCCCTCCACGGACGGGTGCGAAACGGGCATTCGACAGAGCGTTTCTCGAACACAGGGCTCTAGTTACATTCTGGCGATTTCCCAAGACAGATAACCTGCTGGCCATCCGATTTCGGAACGGCAGCGCGATTGCTCCGCACCGTATCGTGTGTTTCGGGCGCCTGGCAGTCCCGGGTGACTGCCTGGCTCGGAGAGGAGCCCCGATGTACTTCAAACGATTCGTGGCGGCGGTTCTTTGCGAGTTGCTCGTCTTCTTGCCGGCTGTGAATGCGCAGGCGCAGGAGGTCCCAGCAGGCAATCCTGCGAAAACCGAGGCGACGGCCAAGGCGAACCCGCCCCTCCGCGAGTACTTGCAGAAGTCCTATCTCGATCTTTTCGAGCTGACATCCAGGCCGTCGTTTAGCGCGGCCGAGATCCAGGCTCAACGCGAGGCGCTGAAAAGGGGCAAGGAGATTTGCGTCAAAGGCTTCAAGGGTCACGCCAAAAACTACCAGAATCAAATCGACGCCGCTCGAAAGGACTTGAAGAAGAACACGGTCAAGATCTCGGAATCCGACCGCAAGCAGTCTCACTGCAACATCCAGAATCTGGACTTGCTCAAGAGCGAGGCCGACGTTCTGGCCGGGCATGCGATTCCGACCGCCTATGACAACCTGAATGCGAAGCTCGATCTGCTGCAGCAGTGGCCGGCCGCCTACCAGCAGATCCAGCAGGAGCTTGCCAGCGGTTCGTACGCGAACCGGCGCTGGGGCGACGTCAAGGATATCGGATTTCGCGAGATCGCTTCCGGACAGCAGGACGACATCAAGGACGGCCAGAAAGCGGTCGAGGAGATGAAGCGGATCGGCATCATGCCGCCGCCAGTCGAGGATAAGGCCATTCAGCAGTACGTTAACTCGGTGGCGCTGCGGGTGGTCCAGCACTCCGACCTGAAGGTTCCCTTGCACGTGGAAGTGCTGCAGTCGCGCGAGATCAATGCCTTCGCGCTTCCCGGCGGATACCTCTTCATCGAGCGCGGCCTGCTGGAGGCGACCGACGACGAGTCGGAGCTGGCCGGTGTAATCGCGCACGAGATCGCGCACGACGCCGCGCGGCATGGGCACAAGCTGATGAAGCGCGCAACGATTGCCGGCATGTTTTACCAGGCCGCGCAAGTCGCAGCCATCATCCTGACCGGCGGTGTCGCCGGCATTGGCATGTACTACGCGCTGCAATATGGGTTCTATGGCCTGGGCCTTGTGTTGAATCTGAAGCTGTTGGGTGTGAGCCGCGATTACGAGCTGGAAGCGGACCAACTGGGCGCTCAATACGCCTGGAGCGCCGGCTACGATCCCTCGGGCTTTATCCGCTTCTTCGACAAAATGGCCACCAAAAAAGGCTACATCAACGGCGTGAGCTGGTTCCGCACGCATCCACCGTTCTACGCGAGGATGGTCCAGACGCAGCGCGAGATCATGTTCCTCGAGCGCAAGCCGGCCGCTATCGTCCAAACATCCGAGTTCGAGCAGATGAAGATCCAGCTCGCTCCGATCGCCGCAAAGGCCGAGAAGGAAGAGGCTGGAGCGCCCAGTTTGAAGATGACGCGCGAAGAAGGCTGCGAGCCGCCGAAGAAGCTCGAGTACAAGCCCGATCAGCCGATTGAACAGCTGTGCGCCGCCGGTCCGCGAACCCTCGAAGCCGGCGCGCAACAGAAGCCGTAAGGGGCTCCGGACCCCGGGGCCACCGCCTCCGCGGTGCGGGGCTGATCGCAGCCGGGAGCAATTGATCGAGAGGCGAACACGATCGTGCAACAGGCCTTGCTCTTCTTCGTCATCGTCTTTGCACTCAACCTCATCCCGGCGTTCGCACCTCCCACATGGATGGTCTTTTCGTTCGTGGGTTTTCGCTATCCCGGCGCAAACGTCGCGGTCCTCGCTCTAGTGGGCGCCTTGGCGGCTGTCACCGGAAGATTGACTCTGGCTAAGCTTGCCCGCGTGATCATTCGCCAGAGGTTTCTTAGCGAGAGTGCCAAACAGAACATCGACACGATCCGGGAAAGCCTGCAACACAAACGAAAACTGACCTTCGGCGTTTTCCTCTTTTACGCCTTCTCGCCCCTGCCCTCCAATTACGTCTTTATCGCCTACGGCTTGACCAACATGCCCCTGCGCCTGATCGCGATCCCCTTCTTCCTCGGACGCTCGGCAAGCTACGCGTTCTGGGCCGAGGGTTCCTCGGCCGTCGGGCGCTGGCTGGCTCTGGAGTCCGGCATCGCCCTGCCCTTCCTGAGCGCGTATTTCGTCCTCACGCAAATCCTGCTCCTCTACCTCGTCTACCTCTTTACGCGGGTGGACTGGCGAATGCTCCTCGAGCAGCGGAAATTCCACTTGCTGGAACGGCATCCAAAGCTACCCGCCTCGGCGCCGCACCGATGAGCGACCGGCCACGGTTTTGGACAGAAGCGATCGGGCTGCGTTCAAGATTTTTGACGCGGCCTCGGTGCTCGAATCGGAGCGCTTGTAAAACTCCTTCTCCACCAACCACTTACCTTCCCCGTACGGTGGCGATGCAAATGCAGTAGTCACGCTAAGTGTGTGTCGATCAACTCGGATTGAGACAGGAGGAGATAGCAATGAGCCGAGTGGCACTCTCGAAAACGCTCCGCAAGGCAACGGCGCTGGCTGCTGTAGTTCTGATTGGAGCCGCAACGCTTCCGGCCGCTCCATCGGACCAGCCTTCCGAGCAAACCATAAAGAACCTGCAGGCAGCTTTGAATGGCGAAAGAAACGCCCATGCGCGATACCTCGCGTTCGCGCAAAAGGCCGACGAAGAACACTACGGGGAGGTGGCCAGCCTGTTCCGGGCCGCAGCCGCGTCCGAGGAAATTCACGGCAACAACCATGAAGCGGTCCTGCAGAAGGCCGGAGTCACCCCGGAGGTGACGCTGGAAACGCCCGACGTCCAGTCCACCGCCGAGAATCTGCAGGCCGCGATCAAGGGCGAGAACTACGAGTGGCAGACCATGTACCCGGAGTTCTTGAACCGGGCGCAGCAGGAGCGTTACGTGCCGGCCACTGTGACCTTCCAAGAGGCTTTGGGGACCGAACAGGAGCATGCCAGGCTCTACGAGCATGCCCTCAAAAACCTGGACCAGCTGAAGGGCTCTTCCGCGCGCACCTACTACGTCTGTGGCGTATGTGGCTTCACCACCGACGAGTTGAACTTCGAGCGCTGCCCGAATTGCCTGCAGCCGAAAGAGCGTTACAGCCCTGTCAGCTGAACGCCCTCGGTCGCATGGGCCGGTTAGCCTCTGCCGAATGAGCAGCAAAGAGGAGAACGGAAATGATCATCGGATTGGCTGCTGCACAAGCGATGGCTCCCATCCCGGACTGGAGCGAGATGCACCCGCTGATCATTCACTTCCCCATCGTGCTGCTGCTCGTTGCGCCCCTCTTTATCCTGGTGGGAATCGCGATGAATCCGCAGGCTGGCCGCCCATTCCTGATTGCCGCGCTGGCGCTCATGGTGCTGGGAACCGTGAGCGCCTTCGTGGCCGTGTCGACTGGGGAGTCTGCGGCAGCAATCGCGGAACGCACTCCGCTGGTATCCTCGGTCCTCGAACACCATGAAGACCTCGCCCACACCACCACTGTCGTTTTCAGCATGTTGACCGTTATCTTCGCAACCATCCTCTTTCTGCCCCGTTTCCTGAAAAGTGAAATACCCGTTGCGGGACTGCGCATCCTGCTGCTCGCCTTTCTTCTCTTTTATGGTGCGGGAACGGTCGTGCTGGTGAATACAGCTCATAATGGCGGGCGGCTGGTGCACGAATTCGGCGTTCACGCCGGACTTGTGCACGCACGGCAGTCCGGCCATGAAGTGCAACCGCAACACGCGGGAAACTGAACGCGGGAGCGAAACGGAACCGTCGGAACTACCCTTCCCTCTCGCCTTTCAAACCATATTTCGCGATCTTATAGGAAAGGTGGCTCCGCGAAAGGCCCAAGCGGCGTGCCGTCTCCGCTTGGGCGCCCTGCGTTTCCTTCAGAGTCCGCTCGATCAGCGTTTTTTCCGCCTCGGAAACGAATTCCCGCAGGTTGACGCCGCGCGGCAGAAAATCCACCCACTTCTTCGGAGCGCCGTCACCCGGCGAAGTCGCCTCTGGCGCCGCTCCCACGATGGGGAAACTCTCCGGCCCGATCACTTCCGACCGCGACAGAATGCAGGCTCGTTCGATGAGGTTCCGCAATTCGCGAATATTTCCGGGGAAGGAGTATTTCGCGAGACGTTCCAGCGCCTCGCGGCTCAGTTCGTGCTTGGGCGCCTTCAGGTCGCGCGACGCCTGCTCCAGAAAGAGCCGGCAGAGCACCGGAATATCCGCAGGCCGCTCGCGCAGCGGAGGAATCGCAATCGGCACGACAGCAAGCCGGTAGTATAAGTCCTCGCGGAACGAGCCCTCCCGCGTGCGCTGGCTCAGCTCGCGGTGCGTCGCCGCCAGAACTCTCACGTCGACTTGACGCGGCTTCGTCGAACCGATGCGCGTGACCAGGCCGTCCGTCAGCACGCGCAAGAGTTTCACTTGCGCTTCGAGCGGCATCTCACCAACCTCGTCGAGGAACAGCGTCCCTTCGTGCGCCGCTTCGAACAGACCCGTGCGGCTGCGGTCGGCCCCGGTGAACGCACCGCGCTCGTGGCCGAAAAGTTCGCTCTCGAGCAGCGTTGGCGGAAGAGCCGCGCAGTTCAAGGCCACGAACGGTTTCGCCGCGCGCGGGCTGCTTCGATGGATGGCCTTCGCCACCAGCTCCTTCCCCGTCCCGGTCTCCCCCAGAATCAGCACGGGAGCGTTCGTCGGAGCCACCCGGGCGATCAGGTCCCGCACGTTCTGGATCGCTTGCGACTCCCCGTAGATTTCCGACGATCCCTCCAGCCGGTCGACCGTCCGGCGAAGTTTGTCGTTTTCGCGCAGCAGCGCGGTGCGCTCGCACGCGCGGTTTGCGGTCGCCCGAATTACCTGCGGCTGAAACGGCTTGGTGACGAAATCGAAGGCGCCCTGGCGCATGCTTTCCACCGCCAGCTCGATGGTGGCGAACGCCGTGACCAGAACCACCGAGACAGTGGGGTCCGCTTCGCGCACCGCGGCAAGCACCTGCAGGCCTTCTCCGTCCTCCAGCTTCTGGTCGGTGAACACCACGTCAAAATCTCCCGAAGATAGCTGCCCCTTCGCTTCCGCGACTCCCGCTGCCTCCTTCGTCGTGTGGTGGTCCAGGCTGAGCGCGGAGGCCAGGATCCTTCTCATGTGCGGTTCGTCGTCGACAATCAGGATCCGGCCCATGTGGACTCCCTCGCCATTTCCCCGGCCTCGCTCTTGGCGGAAAATTCGATCGCAAAACAGACGCGCCCGGGCTCATTTGTCTCGAGCAATAAATCTCCACCGTGCGCTCTGGCGATGTTGCGCGCAATCGCAAGCCCCAGGCCGGTGCCGCCTCGCCGGGTTGTGAAGAACGGCTCAAAGATGCGGTCGAGAACTTGCTCCGGAATGGGAGGCCCCGCGTTTTCGACCTCCAGGCGAACGGTATCCCGGTCTGTGAGCAGCCCTCGCAGTGTGACCGTACTCCCCGCGGGAGAAGCTTCGATGGCGTTCTTCACCAGATTGATCAGCGCCTGCTGCACCCTCGCGCCATCCATGCTGACAACCAGATCCCGCTGGCCGTCCACACCCACGCTGACGCCCATTTCCGAGGCGTACCCTTTGCACGCGCTGGCCACGTAGAACAGCGAATCCGAAGCGGAGCTGGCCGTCTTTTCCAGCACCTGGGGCCGCGCGTACTCCAGGAAATCGCTGGTCAGCTTCTCCAATCGCTTCGCCTCTTTGGCCGCGATGTCGAACATTTCCCGACGGTCCGTTTGCGCTACCCCATTTTCATACGCCATGGTCAACGAACTCGAAATCATGGCCACCGGGTTGCGTATTTCATGGGCGATGGCGCTGGACAGCCGTCCGACCGCCGCCAGCTTTTCCTCTTCCGAAAGGAGCTTGCGCGTGCGCTCCAGTTCCTCCAGATTCTGGGCCAGGTGGGCTTCCTTCTGCCGCAGCCGGTTTACCAGCAGCCACACGATCACGCCAACCAGTATGTAAATCAGACAGACTGTTCCGGCCTCCATGTATTCGTCGAACTGTGGCGACGGGTTGACTCGGTAATTCATCCACACCCAGTAGAAGTTAAGCGAGCTGGCCAGGGACACCACGGCAACGGTGGCAGGAAGCGAAAACCGGAAGGCAGCCTCCAGAATCGGGATGATCATCAAGGCGAAATACTGGCTGTCCTGCTTGCTCGTCGTGGCCGCAACAAACGTGATCGCCGAGTTTACCGCGATGGAAGAAATCGTCAGATGGAGCACGACGTCGCTGGTAATCCGGTCCGGCCACGTCTGCGTCCAGATGAACGCACTGACGTGGAAAAGGAAGCCCGCCCCTAATGCAAGAAACAATACGGGCGAAAGATTGCCCAGATACGGAGCCAGCAGAACGTGGGACAACGGGAGCAGGGCAATCACGAACAGGTTCAGAAAGCTAAAAATGCCCATCTGCTGGCGGAACGCCGTCGCGCTTCCGCTGGGTTCCGCGAGGATGGTGGGCATTCTGCTCCGCCTGGACCACGGCTTCGCGCGGCCCCAAACCTCTACCCTGGGGTCGCCTTGCGAAGAGACGTGATCTAGTCTAGAGTCCGCCGGTCCGTCCGGAAGTGACGAGGATCACACCACCTCGCCCGCCCCGGCGCCCCTCACGCCACCGCGATGAATGGGGGATCTCCTGTGCTTTCAGCGCACAAGCGTGACCTCAGCAAGATCCCCCTTTTGCGCACGTATTCGAGGTAGTAGGTCTCGGTGCATCTCCCGCAGAGCCAGAAATGCTGGACCGAGTGGGTGTTTGCCGGCTGCCCATCCGCGCGGGGCGGCCGGCGAAAGCGGAAGAAAGTCCCTTGTTGATAGTCAAACCGGGCCCTGCACGCGGGATTCGCGCATTCAGAACACATGCCTGCCTCGTTTAGTTGGGCCGCCCAAAGGGCGCACCCGGCTCTTGGTGAGTCTCTCTTCCACTCGGGCGGCGTTACGCCCTCTGGTCCGCGCTTCTGCTCGCTACGTGTTCAGTCCAAGATCTTCCCCGATGTGGCGGTGCTCACTTCTCCACCGATTGGTTTCTCGCTCGAGTTGCCGGGCAAGTTCCGAGACACGCTTGCCGCTCGGATTTTCCTTTCCGAGTTCCTCTTCCATTTGCTGCAGCCGGGTCTCGATGCGTGACTGGATCTGTTCCATCGTGCGCGTGCGGTTCTGGACAAAGTCACGTTGTTCGTCGTTGAGACCCTGCATCATCTGCTGGTGTTCCTGCTGCAACGTGCGGATTTGCTCCCGCAGCTGATCTCGCTGCTGGCGCATCTCCGCGAAATTCGGGCCCTTGTTGCTCGCGGACCGTGACATGTCACGAGCCTGCGTGCGCGCGTGATCGGCTAACTGATCGCAGGTGCGGTACTGCGTGCGTTCCTGATCGGTTGCCATGGTATGCAGACGGTCCCGCTGATGCGTCCGGTCCTGATCCATGGTTCCCCGGCCGCCGCTGGTTCCAGCACCTGCTCCGGGGCGCCCAGCTTGATTCTGCCCGCGGCCTTGTCCCGCTCCGCCGGGGCGCTGCGCCAGCGCGATGGAAGGCGCTAACATCAGGACAGCTGTGATCACCAACAATCGATTTCTCATCGATCCTCCTTGTCGGACAGCAGCTCAAATTTGCAGTTGAAGTTTCAAGATCCGCCCAAGCGCAGGCGAAGTCGCTCAAAGAACGAAGCATCTCGAGAGTCTGGTGCATCGATAACCACTCTCGGCTTCCCCTGAGTCGCCGGCGTGCCCTGCGGGCCGGGCTGCTTCCCCGATGGCGCGGCTCAGGATTCTCCTGACTTCCACCGGCCGAGGCGGCAAAGCCAGATAGTCGAAGGCGCCTTGTTGCAAGGCGCTCACGAACTCCGCCCATTCGCCTGTGCGCGACGCTACGATCACGGGAACCGGTGCGATCCGGCTTCGTCCTCCACCGATCACTTCGTGCAGTATTTCCGTCGAGAGACACTGCTCGCAGATGACAGCCTGCACTTCACCGCGTTCCAGGGCGCGTTTGCATTCTTCAAAGGAATCGCTGAGCCGCGGAACCATTCCGGCAGCGCTGATGGCTCCCAGCAGTTGGGCTCGGTTCTCAACTGACCGGAAGACCACGAGCACCTGGTGCCGAAATTCCCCTTCGGGAGTCTGTGGTTTCACAGCGTCTCCTCTGCCCGGTCGGCGTAAGCGTTCCCGACGATGCAAACGCGCCCCATGCCTCATCAAGCATCTACCGTGCCGATCGAGGAGTTGGTGTAAACACGCCACGGGAAAGTGCTTTGCAGCGTCGCGACGTGCTCGGAGTTCTGCTGCGGCGTTCAAAAACCTGAACAATCCTCTGCCGCGTTCAAGAGTCTTTACATCCTTTCTGCCTCGCTCCGCCGGCCTTCTCTGCGCCCCTTCACCAGGTCTGCTGCGTCTGTGACTGGCTACCACCCCAGGCTGCGCGTTCTTCCCGAATCATCAGCCACTTAGCGGCTTTGCGCAGTCTGCTCTGCGCCCATCGGTCGCCCCTTTTTTCCACAGCCGGCGAATTCAACGGCCTGCCGCCTCGGCACATCAATTGCACTCCCGTTGTAAAGAACGACTAGCACCAGAGGAGGTAGTCGAAATGACCAAACATGTGTGGGCACGCAATGCCTCGATCCTTTTCGGGGCGCTCGCGTTGTTATCCGTGGGACTCACAAACACCGCCTTTGCGCAAGAACGAACAGTCGAGGAAAAGCAGACTGGCGCGGCGGAAACACAAGTCGATACCCGAAATTCGACTGTCGTGTACATCGAGGGCAATCACCTGGTCGTGCGCCAGGAAAACGGCACGCTGCAAGCCCTGCAGATTCCCTCCGAAGAACGCTTCAACATTGATGGGCAGAAGCTGACTCTCCAGGAATTGAAGCCGGGCATGGTTCTCACCCAGGAAACCATCTCGACCTCGCGGCCGATCGTGGTCAAGACGGTCGTGATCGTTGACGGCACCGTTTGGCATGCCGGAGCCCGGCGCCTCATCATCCGCACCCATGAAGGGAAACTGGTGGATTATCGGATTCCCGAGTGGGGCACCATCAAGGTCGGGGGCGAAGATCGCGAACTGCACGAACTGAAACGCGGCGACCACATTTCCGCCACGATTATTACCGAAGAGCCGATGACGGTGGTCGATCGCGAAACGCGTTCGCATGGACATCATCCGGCTAACTGAAGCGGGTGGTTCGGAGCCTTGGCTCCCGGAAGTGAGCGAAGCCGAAGGGGCAGCAGCAAAACTCGAGCCGCTGCCACGTCGGTTAGCTGCCGGTCAGCGGTGAGCCGGCTGGCATGGATAGCCATCCAGCCGCGTAAAGAAGGGAGGGAGCGATGTCCATACAAGTTGCGATCGTCAGCGCCGATCCGCATCACTGGCAGATGCTCAGCAGCCTCATCTCCGGCTGTGGCCTGCTTCCCTTTCGCTGCGAAACGCTTGCCGCTTTGACCCGCGTCGTCGGGCAGGAACCCTTCCGACTTGCGATCTGCGATGAGGAACTGCCCGACGGCAACTATCGCCAGTTAATCACCAGTCTGGCGCGCTTGCGGCGCTCGGTACCTGTGGTTGTGATCTCGCCGGTGGATGACTCGCGCTCTTACCTGAACGCCATGCTGGCGGGAGCGTTTGATTATGTGGCGCTGCCGGGTCACCCCACTGAGCTCGAACGAGCGGTCGCCGCAGCCCTTACCGAGGGCTTCGACGAGCCCCAACCAGCGGCTCTGGTGGCTTGAGAAGTCATGAAGCCTCCGGGAGCCAGCTTATTCTTCACCGCCCTGCTGTTCGCGGCGAGTGCGGCGGTAATTCAGAGCGCGGCATCAAACGCTTCCGGAATGAACCTCGAACGCCAGGGAACAACCTGCACCGCTGAGAGATCGATCCTTCTGAAGTATGCGGCACGGAGTCCTGGAAGGCCGGATTCTCGCAAGGTGACCATCTGGGAATTGCCCGGCAAGGAAGCCTTCTTTTTTGTCTCCGGCATGGCCATCGACGCCGATGGCGCTCCCAATGCCTACGGTCCCGCTGGCGCAGGACTGGATGATCTGATGAATGCGGGCAGTCCGGCGCACTGGGACGGGATTGTGGCAGATCCAGACGGTGATCCCTGGATTCAGGGAGAGGCCGACCCTTTCCCCGGCTATTACGTCTCCTGCACGTCGCTGGTCGACTTGGCCCAGAAAAGCTCGGACCCCGCGCGCTACGTGGACGCCTCGAAAATTCCCTATGTCGTGTTCCCGAAAGAGGTAGCGGACCGCGCACGGGCGCAACTGGGGGACTTCGCCGTCGTCATGAACCTGCGCAACGGCAGGTCATCCTACGCAATCTATGCGGATATCGGAACGTTAGGTGAGGGCTCAATCGCCCTGGCGGATCGCCTGGGGATTCCTTCCGATCCGCGCGAGGGCGGCGAGTCTGAGGGAATTCTCTATCTCGTCTTCCCTGGTTCCGGCAATCTCCAGCCGCGGACCCTCGAAGAAATCCAGAGTGAGGGCGAAAGCCTTTTGCAACAGTGGGGCGGACTCAACAGGTTAGCTTCCTGTGTTGAGGAAGATTGAAGCGCTTGCCGATGCAGCCCGACAGTCCTCAGTCCCAAACAGTACTTCAGCCGCCCCTGTTGCGGAGCCACCCCGAAAATCTCATTGCGGGCCGAGCAGCCGCAGATCGAACGACGCGCCCGAGCCAACGAATTCCAGTCCTATCGCGAATTGACCGGGAGCCAAAGCGTCGCAGTAGGCCACTCGCGCGGCAGACGTGAAGTGGCCATCCGGCAAGGACACCAAGATCGTATCGTCCGCATACCATTCGCTCGCCGCAATCACGCGCACGCCGCGCGAACTTACGTTTTGCATAGTTGCGCGTTCAACGCCCAATCGCCCATGCGTGCCAATAAGCATCGCCGGTCCGCTGATGCCGATTCGCCGCTCGGCCCGCTCGAGGGAACGCGGCTTGACCGCACCAGCCTCTCCAAAAGAATTCTCGACATCCCTGGAATACCTGCGCACTGACCCGGCCCCTTCCAATAGTCGCAGGACCTTGATCTTTTCCGTCGGTATGGCATCGCGCTGCTCTTGCCACTGCCGCATCAGGTTCAGAACGTTCATGCTGGCCCCCTTGCGCGCCTGGTACTCGCCGGCGCGGCTCGTGAAACGAGCACCCCTCCGGTTCAGCGATCCATCCCCTGCTGAAACCCAAGTTGATTGGAAAGTGAGTGAGATTACGGGGCGAGAGTACAGGATCAAACCTGGCCAACGCAAACCAATTCGTCATCCATGGCCCGAATAGTTAACAAACAAGTGTCTATGGTCTGGCGACAAGGCCACAGGAATCGCCCGCGCCTCAATTGAGCATTGCCAGCGGAGCCGGCTGCTCGACGAGCCTTGGGCCCTTCACAAACGCCGCATGCGTCCAACCTGCCGCAAGTCGCCCCAACTGACACCGCTACACCGGAGGGCGGCGAAAGCCGCCGGTGGCCTGCTCAATTTTCGCCGCGACTCCCAGCACCGCTTCCTCTTCCCACGGCCGCCCCACAACTTGCACCCCGATCGGAAGGCCTTCCGGCGATTTCCCAACCGGTACAACCGCGCCCGGCAGGCCAAGCAAATTGAACCACGCCGAATAGGCCATGGCGTCCAAATATTGGACCGTGCGCCCTTCTATCTTCCACTCGCGCTCGCCGTGCCGGAACGCGGGAATCGAGGCAACCGGGCACAGCAAAATGGAGAATTCCTCCATTTTGGAAAGGAATTTCGCGCGCAAAACGTCGCGTTCGAGCAGCGTATCCAGCAATTCGGTCGCGCTCAAGGGCGGCTGCTGCGCGATGGCGTCGCGAAATTCGCGCAATATGGGACTCATTTGGCTGTCATTGCCCTCGAGCATGGGCGAGAAAGCCATTTGCCCCGCGCGGCAGAACAAGTTGAACCACAGCCGCTGAACGCGATCCAGGTTTTCCGGCAGCCACTCGATCGCCTCAAAACTCGCCGAGCGCAACGCCTCCGCCGCCTTTCGCACTGCCGCCGCCGTTTCCGGCGTCACAGGCGCCATTTCGTGCTGCGTGAAATAACCCACCCGCAGCGTGCGAATCTCGGCGTCGCTCCAACGCCGCAGCGGAACAGGGGCGGCGCATGCGTCGCCCGGATCGGGCCCGGCTACCACCTCGAACAGCCGCTCGACATCCCGCACCGTCCGCGCCATCGGCCCCACCACTCCGAGCTGCGCGAATGGGCCCGCGGAGCCAGGAAAATGGCCGGTCGCAGGAACGCGTCCGGGCGTAGGTTTCAGCCCGCAAATTCCGGAGAAGTGTGAGGGAACGCGAATCGAACCGCCGCCGTCGCTGCCGATCCCGCCGCCCGAGCACCCGGACGCAATCGCCGCGGCTTCTCCCCCGCTTGAACCGCCGGGTGTCCGCTCGGGATTCCAGGGGCTGTTGGTGCGCCCGAACAGAGCATTATCCGTTTCCCAAGCCATCAGGAATTCGGGGACATTCGTGTTGCCCAGCAGGATTGCTCCGGCGGCGCGCAGCCGCGCCACCAACGGCGCGTCAGCGGACGCGATGTAATCGCGCCGCAAGCGGCTCCCGCATTCGCACAGCCAACCGCCCACATCGATCGAGCTTTTCATCGAGATGGGGACGCCATGCAGCAAGCCCAGCGTCCGCGGCTTCGCCGCGTCGCGAACGGCGGCGTCTGCCGCCTGCGCCTGCCGGCGCGCGCCGTCAAAATCCGTGTGCACGTAAACGTTCAGCTTGGGATTGAGTTGCTCGATGCGCGCAATGTGCGCGTCAATCAGCTCGGCGGAGGATATTGTGCGCGCGCGAATGGCCTCCGCCATTTCGCAGACAGAAAGAAAGCAAGGATCGTTCAAGACGGCTCCTCGGGGGACAGGGATGAGTTGCAGAGTCTACCACGTACGCGGCCGCGACCTGCATGAGGCGGAACCCGTCGATGGAACGCAGCAGGCGGGGCGAAGGTCAAAAGTCCTGCAGATCACCGGCGCGTGTGATATAGAACGTGGGCTTTCGGCCCGCCGTCCGGGACTAATAGGAATCTACTATTGACCCTCGGTATCGCGGGTGTGATGGTAATCACACTTCGAGGGCGGATTTTTGGGGTGCCAGGGCCTTGGCTGGTCGGTCGGTTCCTTCCGGGCAAGCTGCTCCTCTCGCCGCGACTGTGGGCTTGTCGAACTTCCTAGCCCAGCGGCAGAACCTCGAAGCACTGCAAATTTGCGCGGACCAGCTCGCCGGCCTGCGCTTCGAGTCCTGGTGGGGGACTAACGTTGCGAAAGATTCTCGGATATTTGACGCTGCGAAGGACGTTTGGTGGTCTGACCGCAGCCCTGGCCATCTCCGCTTTCATCCTCTATAGCTGGCCGACGCCCACGATCTGGTACGAAGGGATCGTTCTGCTGCATCTCCTGCTGGGCGTCGCCTTCGTGCTGGCGGCGATTTTCAACCTGCGCCGCCTGTTGCGGCAAGGAACGCTGGGAGAACGGGTTGGCTGGATCGTCCTGCTGGTCGGCGGCCTGCTGGGCGCAGCCATTATCTACACCGGTGCGCGGCACCAGGAATGGGATCTGCTCTATTCCCATATCTTCCTCAGCATTTTGGCTTGCGCGATTCTGGTCTTTGCCATTGCTGGGCAGCGCGGCTGGCTGGCGGCCAGCACGGCGAAATCGGCGCTGCGGCTCGGCCTGTGCGTGGCGGTGGCAGCGGGGATTGCGGCCGGGTCATGGTGGCTGCGCACGATCCCGTGGAACGACACGTACGTGATTCGCAATCCCACGATTGCGCCCGCCAGCATGGACCAGGAGGGCGAAGGGCCAAGCAGCCAGTTTTTCCCCAGTTCGGGAAAGACACTGACCGGCGGGACCGTCCCACAAAGCTTTTTCCTCGACTCGCAAGCGTGCCAGCGCTGTCACGCGGATATTTATCGCGAGTGGGAAAGCTCGATGCACCACTTCTCCTCGTTCAATAACCAGTGGTACCGCCAGGCCGTGGTTTATATGCAGGACACGGTCGGCGTGCAGCCCTCCAAGTGGTGCGCGGGCTGCCACGACGCGGCGCTCTTCTTCCCCGGCCATTTCAACACTCCCATTTCCCCGCGCGTCCACACGCGCGCCGCGCAGGCCGGCATTGGCTGCATGGTCTGCCACTCCTTCCGCATGATCCAGAACACCATGGGGAACGGCGGCTATGTGCTGCAGTACCCCGCGCTCAGCAAGCTGGTGGCGACCAAGAATCCCTATCTGCAAAAGTTCATCGATTTCATGATTGAAGAAGATCCGGATCCGCACCGGCGCACCTTCTTCAAGCCGTTCATGCGCAAGCAGACCGCCGAATTCTGCTCCGCCTGCCACAAGGTCCACCTGGACATCCCGGTGAACCACTACCGTTGGGTGCGCGGTTTCGACGATTACGACAACTGGCAGGCCAGCGGCGTTTCGGGCTTTGGCGCGCGGTCGTTCTACTATCCGCCCCATCCGGAGAGTTGCGAGAACTGCCACATGCCGCTCAGGCGCTCGAACGATGCGGGCAACATCGACGGTTTCATCCACAATCATCGATTCGTCGCCGCCAATACGGCAGTTCCCTACGCGAACAAAGACGAGACTCAACTTAAGGACGTGGAAAATTTCCTGAAAGACAACAAAGTGCGCGTCGACATTTTCGCTATTTCGCCGGACAAGCCGCTGCCCAGAGTCAACCCTCGCGCCATGCAGCCGGAACAGCCGCAGATCGAAACCACCTTCGCGGTGGGCGAGGAATCTGAAATGGCCGCCCCTTCCGCTCCTGTACCCACTGTGCCCCCGCAGCCGGTGACCGCGCCAATCAATCGCGCAGGCGCCGCGGTGCGTGCCGGCGACGCGGTTCGCGTCGACGTCGTCGTGCGCACGGTCGGCGTCGGCCATTTCTTCCCCGGCGGCACCGTCGACGCCTTCGACTGCTGGCTGGAACTGAAGGCGACCGACTCCAAAGGCCACGTCATTTTCTGGAGCGGCGGCGTCCAAGATGGCGGGCGGGGCCCCGTGGATCCCAGCGCTCATTTCTACCGCGCGCTATTGATCGACCGACACGGCAACGTGATCACCCGACGTAATGCGTGGGCCGAACGCGCCACCGTCTACGTGCACTTGATTCCGCCCGGCGCGGCCGACACCGTTCACTACCGCCTGCACGTCCCCAAAGATGAAAAAGGCCCGATCCACCTGCTGGCCAAGCTGAATTACCGCAAATTCTCCTGGATCAACACCCACTTCGCGTTTGCGGGCGTGTTCCAACCCGGCCCCTATGCCCCCGGATTCGACGACCGCAAGATCACCTATACCGGCGATCTCCAGGACGTCTCCGGCAAGATCAAGGCCATCCCTAATCTGCCCATCGTCACGATGGCGCAAGCTTCTGCCGACCTGAACGTGCTGCCGCCCACCGCGCCGGAGCCCAAGGCCAAGACCGCATTCGACGTGAATGAATGGCAGCGCTGGAACGACTACGGAATCGGCCTTCTGCTGCAAGGCGACCTGAAAGGCGCCGAAGACGCCTTCAAGGAAATCACCAAACATGATCCCTCAAATCCGGACGGCTGGGTGAACGTCGGCCGCGCTCGCGTCCTCGAAGGCGATATTACCGGCGCCAAGCAGGTGCTGGACAAAGCGCTGCAGATCGCGCCGAAATTGGCCCGCGCAAACTATTTTTATGCCACCGTGCTAAGAGAGCAGGGCCATTACAATCAAGCGTTGGCCCACCTGCGTATCGCTTACCAGCAGTATCCTGAGGACCGCGTCGTCAGCGACGATATTGGCCGCATCCAGTTCCTGCAGCACAAATATGCCGCGGCCGTCCGCCAGTTCGAGCACACCATCTCCATCGATCCCGAGGATCTGGAGGCGAATTACAACCTGATGCTCTGCTACACCGGCTTGGGCAATGCGAAAGAATCGAAGGCTTTCGAGGTGCGCTACCTGCGATTCAAGGCCGACGAGGCTTCTGACACCCTGACCGGTCCCTTCCGCGCGCAGCATCCCAACGCCAATATCGAACGGCAGCAGATTCACGAGCATAATTCAGGTGATATCGCTTCATTTCTCACCGAACCGCCGGCTCCGGGCCACACGCCCGCCGAGGTCTCGCAAAAACGTAACTACGGGCGAAGGCTGGCTCAGAGCGGTGGCCAATGAGCGCGCGGGCCAAAAACAGGTTGTGGATCGCTCTCTTGTCGGGGCTGCTCTCCTTTGCCTGCCTCGTTTCTGCGGTCGCCGCGAAGAAACCCGCCGCGCCCGCCAACACCATCCATTTCGAGGACATCACCCGCGCAGGAGGAATCCATTTCGTCCATAACAACGGCGCCTTCGGGAAGAAGTGGCTGCCCGAAACGATGGGTCCCGGCGTCGCGTTCATCGACTACAACAATGACGGCTGGCAAGACCTCCTGTTCGTGAACGGCACCGACTGGCCCGGACATCATGTGCACGGCGCGACCACTCTGGCGCTTTACCGCAACAACCACAATGGAACCTTCACGGACGTGACCAAGCAAGCGGGACTGGCCGTTCCGATGTACGGCTTGGGCGTCGCGGTCGGTGATTACGACAACGACGGCTACGACGACATCTTCATCACCGGCTACGGCCAGAATCATCTGTTTCACAATAATGGCAACGGCACATTCACTGACGTCACCAGGAAGGCGGGACTCTGGGGCATCAATGATTTCAGCACCGGCGCGGCCTGGGTCGATTACGACCGCGATGGCCGTCTCGACCTGCTGGTAGCCAATTACGTGCAGTGGTCACCCGAACACGACTTGTACTGCACGATGGACGGCAAGTCGAAGTCGTACTGCACGCCCGAGTCCTATCACGGCGCTTCCGTCCGCCTCTGGCACAATAACGGGAACGGCACATTCACCGACGCCACCAAGAAGGCCGGGCTGTACGATCCCACCTCTAAAAGCCTCGGAATCGCTGTTTTCGACGCGAACCGTGATGGCTGGCCCGACATTGCCATCAGCAACGACACGGAGCCAAACAAGCTCTACATCAACAATCGCAACGGAACGTTCAGCGAGCGAGGTGTTCCCGCGGGCATCGGCTTCAGCGAAGACGGCGTAGCCCGCGCGGGCATGGGCATCGACGCCGCGGATTTCGACCGCTCGGGATATCCCAGCCTGGTGATCACCAATTTTTCGAATCAGATGATGGCGCTCTACCA
>Ga0075272_1000022_pt1 | contig 49520 bp, 43 predicted proteins | sample SF_Rice_5C_0N_40_FD_69776 | JGI IMG/M metagenome (GOLD analysis project Ga0075272, IMG submission 69776) | Rice paddy soil microbial communities from Twitchell Island, California, USA - SF_Rice_5C_0N_404 | ecosystem: Environmental > Terrestrial > Soil > Paddy field/soil | place: USA: Twitchell... | reverse complement strand
ATCGCCAGCCCTGCTCCGGCAAGACCCAGCACGGTGGATAACTGCTTGGGCTTGCCAAAAACCAGGATGAGAATGACCAGCACGATTGCCAGGCGTACCGTCACGCGAAAAACGGACTGCAATGTCGTCTTCTGTTTTCGCTCCAGTGACAACCGCGCCAATGAATGCTCGATTGCGCGGTTCAGCGCGAAGGCGAGCACCATCAGCAGAATGATCCATAACACTCCCGCGAGTATGCCGTGCAGCATGCGCCGTTCATCCCGCGTTGACAGCGATTCCCAAGTCGCATCAGCGGCGCCCAAACTGTCCATGGCGCGCGCTCGAGCGGCCAGGAGCCGGTCCATGCTGCGGCCCGCGGAAATCCGCTGGATCAGGACGATGGCGGGATTCACGGAGGGCGCTGCGTTCTCCGCAACGTGCGCTGTTGAAGCCGGCGGCGCGGCCGCACCGGCAGATGCTGGGGGTTTTGTCTTTTGAGCGGCTGGTGGGTTGCCGCCCGAGTTCAGTAGAGCGGCGATCTGTTGCGGCGTGAGCTCATGACTTACTAAAGCTTTTCGCTGAGCCTCGTCCGTAGCCACCTGCTTTTCGAGCGCGGCACGTTGTTGAGACAGCCTGGCGGCAGCGGCATACGCTCCCTGTCCGGCCTGCCGGATTTGCGCTGCGTCCCAATGAATCGATTTCCAGTCCGACCACTTGGCCAGCAGGCTCCCCAAAGGCTCGGCGCTCGGCAGGGGAGGGAATTTGAATGTGTCCGCGGCCTCGGACGCTGCCTCGTGTTCCGCCTTCAGCTTCTGCAGGCGGCTGGCGGCGTCTCCTCCAGCCTGAATTAAATCGTCTTGGGCGTCGCTCAGCGCTTCCTTCCAGAGATTCAGCTCTGCTTCCTGGATGTTCAATTGCTCTTCGAGGGCGCTGCGGCGCGCGCCGCCAATCTTTCCGACCGCCCGTTTGAGTTCGTCCACTTCCGTCTGGCGCGTTTGCACTCCCGCTCGTATCTTGGCGATTCGATCCTGGATGGCGCGAATTTCCGGAGTTTCGACGACGGGCTGAATGGCGGAAAGTTGGAGCGCGTAAGCGTATTCCAGATCCAACTCATGATCGGCAGCGTCCAAGGCCTTCTTTGCGGCTTGTTGTTCCTCGGGCGTTTTGGCCAACGCCGCCAGCCGCAGCACAGTCGCGAGATAACGCTGATCGATGGCCGGCGCCTCGGAATTCGACGCGGCGCTCGTCTTGCTCGGGCCATTCTTCGACGTCCTGGTCAGGTAGAGACTAACGATGGTCCCTGCCAGGAGCAGGACCATCGCGGCCAGCGTAAGTTTTTGCCTCTCTTTCATGTTGCTCCAGCGCGACGTGCAGCGAAGTTCCGGTTTTTCAGTCTCGAACCATGCGTTTGCTGATTCTCACAGCGTACATCGAGGATCGCAGGATGCCCCGCTATAGAGATGTGCTTGGGCCCCCAATTGGTAACCTGCGAGCGCTCGCAGTCATCCCCATTCGGGCCACACTCATTCGTCGCCTTCGGATACGGGCTCACTGGCTTCTGGGGCACCCGCGAGAAGGCGCGGAATCGCCGCCTTGCGCTTGAACCGTGGCGGAAGCGCGGGGTATGATGCGCGGCGCACTCGTGGTCGCATTACTTAAATCCGCACTGAGAGGGAGCTTTTCGCATGAGATTGAAGCGCTCGCACCGCGCGTTGTTGGCCGCGCTGCTGATGGTCTTCGCTGTTTCGTTTGTTTCCGTCGCGGCCTTCGCCCAGGCCGGTACGATTTCGCTCACCGTGGACGCCACCAAAACGCCGCAGAAATTCATTCCCTGCACGGAAGTCATTCCGGTGAAACCCGGCCCGCTCACGTTGTATTACCCGAAGTGGATTCCGGGCGAGCACTCGCCAAGCGGCCCCATCGCCAATCTCACCGGGCTAAAATTTTCGGCGGACGGGAAAGCGATTCCCTGGCGCCGCGATCTGACCGACGTCTTTACCTTCCACCTGGACATTCCCTCCGGCGTGGATCGCCTCGACGCCAAATTCGATTATCTGGAGCCCAGCGGCGGCGGAATGTATGGCGGCGCCCCTTCGGCGACCGACAAGCTGATCGTCCTCGAATGGAACCAGACCGTGCTTTATCCCGCCGGGCCCACCGCGCACCAGATCATGGTTTCGCCCAAGCTGATCCTGCCGGCGGGCTGGCAATTCGGCACGCCGCAGAAGGTCGAGAGCCAGTCTGGCAACGAAATCACCTTCGCGACAATCTCGCTCGCCGAACTCGTGGACTCGCCCGTCATCGCCGGCCAATACTATCGCGCCATCAACATCACGCCTCCCGGCGAGAAGATTCACCATGAGATCGATCTCGCCGCCGACGATGCGGCCGATCTGAATATGAGCCCCGCGGTACAGAAGGGTTTGACCGACCTCGTTGCCGAAGCGGGCGTTCTTTTCGGGGCCCGCCACTATCGCGATTACCACTTCCTGCTCGCGCTCAGCGACCACGTCGCGCACTTCGGCCTCGAACATCACGAGTGCAACGACAGCCGTTTGCCCGAACGCGCCCTGCTTGGCCCGGACGCCGCGGTGATGATCGGCGGCTTGCTGGCCCACGAGTATGCCCATTCCTGGAACGGCAAATTCCGCCGGCCCGCCGACCTGTCCACGCCCAATTACGAAGTACCCATGAAGACCGATCTTCTGTGGGTCTACGAAGGTTTGACCGATTATCTCGGCCCCATGCTCGCCGCACGCAGCGGCTTGTGGACACCCGAGGAATACCGCGCGAATCTCGCCAACATCTCCGCCGCGCTGGGCCCCGGACGCCCGGGCCGCACCTGGCGGCCTCTGCTCGATACCGCCGTTGGCGAGCCGGGGCTCGGCTTCGCACGCGGCTGGCTGAACTGGCGCCGCGGCACCGACTACTACGATGAAGGCGATCTGCTCTGGCTGGAAGTCGCCACCATCATCCACCAGCAAACGCACGGCGCGAAAAGCATCGACGATTTCTGCCACCTCTTCCACGGCGGGCCCAACGAAGGCCCGCAGCTGAAGACCTACACATTCGATCAGGTAGTCGAGGCGCTGAATCAGGTCGCGCCCTACGACTGGGCGAAGTTCCTCCACGAACGCCTCGATTCCACCTCGCCCAACCCGCCGCTGGGCGGCATCGAAAATGGCGGCTGGAATTTCGTCTTCAACGATCAGCCGATCAAGACGCAGAGCCGGCGTCCCGTACCGTACGATGAAGGTACCATCGGGCTGGGGCTTGGTCCGGATGGCACGGTCTTCGATTCCATCGTGAACGGCCCGGCCTTCAACGCGGGGATTACCTCCGGCATGAAAGTGGTGGGCGTGAACGGGCGGCTCTACACGCACGACCTGCTGGAAGACGCCATCAAAGCGGCCAAAGACACCTCGAAACCAATTTCCTTGCTGGTGGTGAACGACGATTACTACCTGAACTGCAACGTCGATTACCATGGCGGCGAGCGCTATCCGCACCTGGTGCGCAACGAGAGCAAGCCCGACTACCTCGATGAGCTGATCAAGCCGCACGTGGCGGCATCGGCCGCCGCGGCGGCTTCGGGCGGCTCCTCGCTGTAGGAGCTGTTCACACTCATTCGCGCGTTTGCGATCGAGGGCTTGGCGTCAGGGCACGATTCTTCTTCGTGCCGTAACCGCCAGCGCTGGGCTCGATCAGGAGGTGTCTTTCTCCGCATTCTCGGCGTTTCTGCGGTAAGCCTTTAGGGCAGGTCCAGCTGAATGGCGCAGTGCGCCGCGACCCTGAAGCGCCGGTCGTGCTCTCGCGCGACCGCATTGAAATCGATTCGTGTGGCGCTTCTCAATAGCCGCGATCGCGGCGACTAGTAAATGAGCTTCAGCGAAAACTGGATCTGCCGCGAGTTGCCGGCCGTTTTGCTGATTTGGCCAAAGCCGGAACCGGTGAGCACGTTGGCGGGCAGGCCCAGGTTGACGATGTTGAACAAATTGAAGAACTCCGAGCGGAATTGCAGGTCGACGCGCTCCGCGCCGCCGCTGCGGTGGCCGAAGGGCGTGTCCTTGATCAGCGCGAAATCGAAATCGTAGAAAGCGGGCCCGCGAAAGGTGTTGCGCCCCAGAGTGCCGAAGCGCCCCTGGTTCGGTCCCGTGCCACCGGGCACGTGAATGGGGATGGAGAAGAAATCGGCGGCGTTATTGGCGCCTTCGCCGAAATAGTCCTGGCGGTTCGCGCGCGCGGTGGAGAGATGCGGCGTGGCGATCTGGTCGGGACGGTCGACGCCGAACGATCCGTAGCCGGTTTGCTGGATGCCCGAGTAGACCGTGAACGGCGCGCCCGAGCTGATGCTGGAGATGCTGAGCAATTGCCAGCCGTAGGTGACTTTCTTGTTCAGCCGGGAGAGCAAGCCCGCTTTTTGCAGTTGCAGGTCCTGAATCAGGCTCAGGCCGAAGCCGCGCGTCACATCGAAAGACGAGGGCGCTTTCTCCGGATGGGTGTCGAAGGGATTCTGCGGCGCGCCGGAGGTTACCGCGCCGGTCGAGCCCGTTCCGCCGATCACTTCGCTGGTATCGTCGATCGACTTGCTCCAGGTGAAGCTGGCCTGGATTCCCGGCCCGCCATGCGCAACGGTTCCCGAAAGGGAAGTCTGCAAGGCGTGATAGGTCGAGTGAGCGTCTCCAAAAATCACGTTCTCCATGCCGAAACCGCCAATCACGTTGCCGGAGCTGTCGAACTGCGTATACGGCGCGAAGCCGGGACTCGCTCCGGGATAGGCGTTGGGAAACCCGAGGCGCGGGAGTCTCTCGGCGGCGGTTCCGACGTAGCTGGCGTCGGCGGTGAGGTTGCCGAGCTTGCGCTCGATTCCGGTCGTCCAGGTAAACAGCGCGGCGTTGCCGAAGGAGGGGTCGATGCCGCTCAAATTCAGCGCGCTGACCACGTGGCTGGGAGTCAGCGCGGCCATGTCCTGCTCGTAGCGGTTGACGTCCATCACCGTGTTGGGAGGAACGTCTTTGGGATTGCCGGAGGCGAAAATATCGACGCCTTGCGGCGTGCACACGCGCGGCAACTGCGCCGGTGTGATTTGGAAGCCGTAAGCGATCGGAGCGCCGGAAGCCGCAACCAGCCGGGGATAGATGACGAAGGGAGTCGAACCCGTCAGGAAATTATCCTGCCAGATATTGGGCGGAATCACGGTGATGCCGCCGCCTGCGTGGACCACGAAGTTGCTGGTCGCTTGCCACGACATCTGGACGCGCGGCCCGAAACCGCTCCAGTTCGTGCGGTAGCCCGGCTGCGGGTTGATGACGTATTGCTGCACGCCGTTGATGGTTTGAAAGCCGCCGGTGCGATGCGCGCGCTCCGCGATCGGCGTGTAGAGCTCCCAGCGCAGGCCGTAGTCGAGCGTAAAGCGCGGCGCAATCTTCCACGTATCCTGCGCCCAAAGGCTGTAGTTGTTGCGCGAGATGGCCGCGGGGCCGATATGCTGCCCGCTGGAAGAGTACGGCGGCGCGAGCGCGGCGGTGTAGGCAAAAACGCTGCCGGAAAGGAAGGCGGAGAGCGTGTCGGGCAGCGGATCGCCCACCGCGATGTTGTGCGTGCCGCTTTGCGACGTGATCGCCTCCGTCGCATACGCTGTGCCGCCGCCAAAATCGTATTCGCCGTTCGGACTGATGCCGAAATACGTGGTGTCGCGGTTGAGGCGCACTTCGAATCCGGCTTTGAAGGCGTGTTTGCCCGCCGTGTAGGCGACGGTCTGGCGGCCCTGGAACAAGTTTCCGTACGACTGCATCACCGAACCCGCGGCCGAATTGAACGCTTCGTAGAGGCCGTCGTTGAATTTCACGGCGGGGTCTATGTAATCAGGAGTCGGGAATCCAGGCGTGGAGCGTTCCACGCTCAGGAGCGTTTCCAGAATCAGGCGAGGCGACTGCGTGCGCGTGTACTTGACCGCGGCATTGCGCTGGTGGTCGATGTATTCGACGGCGAAGGCCGGATCGATCGCGGTTTGATCCGGATTCGTGGTTGGACCCGTGAGATTGTCCATGGTGACGCGCGCGAAGAGCTGATCCTTCGGCGAGAGCTGGTGATCGATGCGCGCGGAGACCTGATCCGCATTGGTGACAACCTTCGACGCTGTGGCGTAGGTGCGGTCGCCGAACGAGCCGGCGGGATTATTCGGCAGCGGATAGCGCGCCAGAATCGCCGCAATACTCGGATTGACCGGGACCGTCAGCGTGTCGCTCGAGCCATCCGGATAGGTCACCACGTCGATGCCTGCGCGCTCGGCTGCGGTTGGCACGGGCATCACCTGCGTTGTGCCTAAAACTTGCCGGAAGCCCTGGTACTCTATGAAATAGAAGGTGCGCCGGCGGCCATCGTAAAGCCGGGGAATATAAAGAGGACCGCCGTTGGTGAAACCGAACTCGTTGCGGCGGAAGGGCGGAATGCGGCCGGGATAGGCGGGCGTGGGGTGGTCGAAGTAATTGCGCGCGTCGAAGGCGGAATTGCGCACGAATTCGAAGATGGAGCCGTGAAAGCCGGCGCTTCCCGAGCGCGTGATGATGTTGGTGAAGCCGGAAGCGCCGCGGCCCACTTCCGCGGGCATCCAGCCGGACATCGACTGAATCTCCTGGACCGCGTCCACATTGAAATTCGAGAACGTGGAGCCGCCCATCTCCGGGTCGCTGATATCGGCGCCGTCCAGGGCGAAGGTGGCTTCCACACCGCGCTGCCCATTGATGGCGAATTGCTGGGTGAAATTGGTGGCGCCATTGGTGTCGGTCATGGTGCCGGCCGCGAGCAGCAGCAGCGCGCTGAAGTCGCGCTTGTTCAGCGGGAGTTCGCTGACCGCCTGGCTGGAAAGCTGTTCGCCGCCGGTGGCTTGACCCGCCGTGCGGTCTGGCTTGGACAGCGCGACAGTCAGTCTGCCATCGGCAGAGAGGGTAAGCACCACAGCCGGGCTGTTATCCGCGATGGAGACCGGCTGCTGGTAATCGATTTCGCGATCTGCGACGCGGAGCGTCAGGCGATATGTCCCGGCAGGCAGCGCCAGTTGAAAACGCCCGGCAGCACCTGTGAGCGTTTCGGCTTTGCCGCTCGCGCCGGCCAAGCGAACGGTCGCGCCGATTACCGGCTGGCCGCCTGAGTTGTGCAGAACGCCGCGCCAGAGGGGAAGAGACTGGCTCCAGGCGGGAATGGCTAAGAAGCAAAGCGTGAGAAGCGAAATCAAAGCGGCGTGGACGATCCGCACGCGGGGGACGCGGGAGTGCTGACAGGCTGACGAGCCAGGGAACATTCGGAAGCCTCGAAAGTGCGCCGACATGCTACCGCAAGGAACGGTTCGCTGTCGCTGCATCTGTGCTCACAGCCGCGGGTGATGTGGGTCATAGACAGCAGAGTGCGCGCTTACTTACCATAAATGACACGCAATTGTAACGTTTTGGGCCCACCGGCATAAGCGACAGCGATGATGCCGATGTGGCCCGGCAAACTGCAAGCACCTCGGGCGACCCGAAACAGCTGAACAAACGCCGCCAGCAACGTTGGTGTTGCACGCGGCTCTGGCCGGTCGCGCATTTTCGTTACGCATCATCCCTTTCACTGCAACAGACGCGGGCCGCAGGCCTAGTGGCCAAAAGGCGCCTGGAAAAAGACGAGGCGCCCACGAATGACCACGCGCAGGCGCGCGAGTGGAGTTGAAGGAACGAGTGCAGGAGGAACACGCCAATGATCAAGAACACGCGGAACGCATGGATACTGCCGGCGTCGCTCGCATTGCTGTTCGCGGGATTCACCAGTGCGACGTTCGCGCAAGAGCGCACGGTTGAGGAGAAGACGACCGGGCCCGCCACGACGCAGTTCGTGGAGACGAGAGACTCCACCGTCGTCTACATCGAAGGCGACCATCTTGTCGTCCGGCTGAAAGACGGACGACTCGAAGCGCTGCGCATTCCGGCGGAGGAGCGCTTTGACATTGATGGGCAGAAGCTGACCTTGCAGGAACTGAAACCTGGGATGGTTCTATCCGAGGAGGTTTTCTCGACGTCGCGGCCAGTGACGGTTCGGACGGTGGATATCGTCAACGGCACGGTCTGGCAAGCAGCCCCCGGGCACCTCGTCATCCGGACCCGTGAGGGGAAGACCGTCGATTATCGTGTCGTGGAGTGGGCCACGATCAAGATCAACGGGCAAGAGGAAGCCATTACCTCCTTGAGGCACGGGGACGCCATCAGCGCGACGATCATCACGGAAGAACCGTTTGTCTACGAATCGCGGGAGGTGCGCAAGCGCGGGCATCGCGCGAACTAACCGGCAGGTTCCCAGACCGCTCCTCCAGAACCGTGACAGAAACCGGGCGTCTAGGGGATCACTTCGGCGACAGAACCGGTTGTCGCGATGGGGAAGAAGAGAAGCTTGCGTTGAGCCGGCCCCTGTCGCCGCGCGCCGTGCGCAGCTTTGGATTCTGACGCGCCCTCTTCGATCACGACGCGATAGGACTTGCCTTCGGGGATGACGTAAAAGTCGGCGTCACTCTCGAGGACGAGATCGCCGCGCGAGGCGGTCACTACAATCTGCTGTGGATTGAAGATGATCACCTGGCCGCTGCTGGCGTGCGTTCCAGAACCGCGCAGCGTTCCCACCGGGGTTTTCAGCTCGAAGTACAGCGGGTCAGGCCAGGAAAACCTAGCGGAACCTTTGGCCAGCGTCACGCTGGCCACCGCGCCGCGCTGCTCCAGGCTGGCCGAACTCGAAGCGCTCAGGTAGAGTTGCCCGGAACCCAAGCGGAGATGAAGCGCGCCCCCCGTGTCTGTTTCGACCACGTCGCCGGGATAGATGTCGGCGCCGTGGAAGGCGGCCATGCGATCCAGGTGTGCGCGAGCGGTTTCCTCGATGGAGCCGAGCGGCTTCGTCTTGGCGTCCGGCGTCCCGGCTCTGGCAACGGTTGCGCAGGCAAGAGAGCCGGCCGCGCCGAGCGCCGCGATCAGAGCAAGCGAGGCGGCCCGGCTTCCGAATGAGTTGGGTCTTCGGTGACGCATCGGGCGAGTCTGGGCGAGGGCTGTGTTGGCGTCAATGGACTGCAAGGACAGGATTGTTCCGGCTGTTACAGCGCGGAACCTGTTCTTCGGGGCAGTGTCCATGGGACTGAACGTTGAGCTGGTGTGAGGTGTGTTGCGGTGCGACAAGCGCGGGTTGCTCGTTGGGGCGCCCCGCCGGCCGTTCGCGGGTGCCGCGCACCGGCGTCATGAAACAGATTTGAATCGAATTGCGTATCTGTGGCAGAAGGGCCGTTGGGAGCGAAAGGAGCGGGCACATGATCAAGTTTCTGTTGTGGTGCATCCTGCTGGTACTGTGCTGGCCGCTCGCGCTGCTCGCGCTGGTGCTCTATCCCCTCGTGTGGCTGCTACTTTTGCCGTTCCGGCTGCTGGGGATCGCGGTGGACGGGGTGTTCGATCTGATCCGGGCCATTTTGTTCCTGCCGGCGCGAATTCTAAGAGGTCCGCGCGCCGCGTAGAGCCTTCGCCGCTCCGGCCATAAGCGTGGGGAACACGATGCCGCGTCTTTTGTCCCATTGCAGGCGGTTGTCGCGCCGGGCGTTGCGCCGCAAGTGACAATGAAATAGAATCGCGGTCCATGCGAGGAAAACAAAAAGTCATTACCGAGCTGAACGCCGCCCTGAAGGAAGAACTGACCGCCATCAACCAATATTTCCTGCACGCCGAGATGTGCGAGAACTGGAAATACGAAAAACTCGGCGAATACATCAAGAAGCAGGCCATCGGCGAGATGAAACACGCCGAGCTGTTGATCGAGCGCATCCTCTTCCTGGACGCCACGCCGAATATGAGCGAACTGCTGGCCATCCGTGTCGGAAAAAACGTCAAGGAGCAGATCGCCAGCGATTTGAAGCTTGAACTGGACGCGGTGGAAATGTACAACCGCGCGGTGCGCATCGCGCAGGATGAAGGCGACAATGCTTCCCGCGAGCTTTTCGAGATGCTGCTGAAGGACGAGGAAGACCACGTGGACTGGCTGGAAGCGCAGATGCACCAGATGGAAGAGATGGGCTACGAGCGATATCTGAGCCAGCAGATCCGCGAACAAAAGTAGGATCGGCGGGCCGGCCTGAGAGGCATCCCCGCGAAGGTCGGCGGCCGGAAAATCGCGGAAAAGATTGCAGAGCCGAAGCTCCCACCGCGAAGCACTACCTGATGAGAAGCACTCCCGGATATATCACGCGGGGGTGCGTCCGCTCATTCCACGTATAAGCCCGCACGCTTTCTGCGCCAGAGGGAACACGCGGTGTAAACCAGGATGGCCGTGACGGCGGGCGCAATAAAGAACAGAACGCGGAGGATGGTCCGAATTTCGACGACGGAATAGCCGCCGGCGCTGGCGATAATGTCGTCGCTGCCCGCGAACAAACAGACCAGTACCAGGATGAACAGCGCGCAACCGAATGCCGTCTTCACTGGCGTTTCGTAGGGCAGCTTGAGCACATTGTGCGGCTCGTCATCAAACAAGGCCCAGCGTTCGAAAAAGGGATAGAGATAGAGCGCCAGGAAAATCAGGGCGGGGAACAGCACGGCGGGAAAAAAGATCTCAGGAATGAGCCAGCCTCCAATGCGCAGATTTGCGCCCGGAAAGAGGCGCATGGAGCCCTCGATCCAGCCGAGATACCAATCGGGCTGAGCGCCGGCCAGAACCGCGGCGGGATTGTTGGGGCCATAGATCCAGATAGGATCGATCTGGACCAGGCCGCCCAACGCCGCGGTCAAGCCAATGACGAAAGCGAAAAGCCCGAGGGATTTTGCGGTGTACGTGGGCCAGAGGCGAGAGCCGACGATTTGCCGGTCGGTGCGCCCGGGCCCGGGATAATTGGTGTGGTACTGGCGCCAGATGATCAGCAGATGCACGCCGATCAGCGTCGCGATCAGTGCAGGGACCAGAAAAATGTGCAGGGCGTAAAAGCGGGGAATGGTCGCGCCGGTGGGAACCGTGCCGCCAAAAAAGACGCTGGCCAGCCAGGGACCCAGCAGCGGCACGGACATCGTTATCGCGTAGGCGATGCGCACACCCGTGCCGGAGAGGAGATCGTCGGCCATGGAATATCCCAGGTAGCCGTTCATGAGCGCGAGCAGCAGCAACGTGAGGCCGATGACCCAGTTGATCTCGCGCGGGCGGCGATAAGCGGCGGTGAAGAAAATGCGGGAGAGGTGGGCAATGATCGCGGCGATAAAGATCAGCGCGGCCCAGTGGTGCATTTGGCGCATCAGCAGGCCGGCGGGAACATCGAAACTGAGCTGCAGGGCGGAGCGATAGGCTGCGCTCATGCGCACGCCGTCCAAGGCGTGATAGGAGCCGTGATAGATCACGGTGGCGGCGCTGTCGTTGAAGAACATGGCCAGAAACGCGCCGGTGACCACCAGAGTGATGAAGGAATACAGCGCAATCTCGCCTAGCATGAACGACCAGTGGTCCGGGAAGACGTGGTTCAGCGCTTCCTTCACGGGCTTGGCCAAGCCAAGACGGGTGTCCAGCCAGCGGGCGAGGGCTCGCACGATCACGATGGCATGCTCCAGTAGCCCGGGCCGGGCGGCGCGCTGAAGTCGCCGTCCGCGCGCACATTTCCATTCGCATCGATGTACAACGGAAGCTGTGGAAGCGGCCGCGCGGCGGGTCCGCCGGTCGGTTGCGCGCCGGTCAGAACATTGAAAGTGGATTGATGGCAGGGGCAGAGCAAGAGCCCTATGTTGGACTCATATTCGCCCACCGGGCATCCGGCATGGGTGCAGACGCGGGAATAGGCGATGTAGCCCTGGGGCGCCCAGTTCGAGCGGTCCGGCGGCAGGCGCAAATCCTGCACGGGAACTCGGAGCAGGACGGCCTGTGCTCTCACGTCGCCGACTTTGTTCTCGGGAAAGACGACGGCGGCGGCGCCCGCCTGCAGGGTGTCGATTGTGACTTTGTCGCCGGTGTCGGTGACAAGCTGCTGTCCGCGATGCCAGATGGGGCTGTTCAACCGGTCCGAGTAAGACTCGCCGTAGAACGACCGCCAGGTGGAGACGACGGCTGCCGCCAGCGCTCCGAAAATGGCAGCGCTCATCCAAGTGACCAGCGCGCGGCGCTGGATGCGCGGTTCGCCCGGATAAAAATCCTCGAAAACCAGCTGGCGATCCTCCGCGCTCGAAGGCAGCGGCCCGCGCGGCGCCACGGCTTCTTGATGCAGCATGAGGCGATGCGACCAGAAGACCAGGGCGAACGCGAGGCCCAGAAACGTCAAAGCCAGGCAGCTGCCCAGCAGCATATTGTTCGCGCCGTTCCAATACACCACCACGAAACCGATAGCGGCCGCGAGCGCCAAGATCAGAAAGGAAAGGACTAGAACGGTGCTTCCCGCGCGACTCGGGTGCTCGCCGGGCGGTTCCGACGAGCCGGGATAACGAGGAATCGCAGGCGGCTTTTGCGGATCTTCGCGCGCGGTGGGCCGCCCGTAAGACCCGGCGGGAGAGCTTGCTTCGGCAGACATGAAGAAGGCGTTTGGCGCAGATGGCGAATCGTTCGTGCCGGGAGCCATACCCAGTCCCGCAGCCATTGAGCTCCAGCCCGCGTAGCCAAAGCCCTTGCTGGCAAATGTCATCCCTTTCCTCCCCATTCGATCCAGACGGTCAACCCGATCAGAGCCGCCAGAATTACCCAGGCGGCGAATCCCTCGGCGACCGGGCCGTACCAGTTCAGCGGGCTACCTCCGGGGGAAGGAGGCTGCTGCACGGATTTCACGTAGGAGACGATCGAATCGAGTTGCTGGTCGCTGATCTGCGAGGGAGGGAACGCAGGCATGGGGCCGGGTCCCCAACGAATCGCCCCGGCTACGAGCTCGGGACTAATGCCGATGAGGTTGGGCGGGTTCACTCCGGCAAAGGCCAGAACGCCGCCGCGCACGGCCGTGCGATGGCAGGGTGCGCAGTTGCGCCGGAAGAGTTCTCCACCCTCGCCCAGGTTGCCGGGCTTGAGCGGAATAATGGCGAGGCGCTGGGTCACATAGCCGGCGACGGCCCGCATTTCGTCGACGGTGAGGACGCGCAAGAAACTCGGCATGTGGCTCGGGCCGACTTCCTCCGCAGTCATCACGTCGCCCGGATCGTGCACCGCTTGAATGTTCGGACCGGCAATGGTGATCGCGGCGCTCACACCCTGGCCCGCCGCGCCGTGGCACATCGAACATCGCTGCTGGAAGATGGCTTGTCCATCAGGCGGCGCTGCCGATGCGGGCTGCTGCCGGCCAAACGCGAGTTGGGGCGCCAGAGAAAGCAGGAGCGGAAGGCAGAGCAACGGACGACTGAGCATGAGCTCTCCGGCAAGGGACTGTGGTTCGCTTCTCGATCAAAACAACTGGCGGCCGCGCGGCGGCTTTTTCGACGGGCGCAACCGCCCGTGATCGGGAAACCGAGCGGCTGGATGGAAATGAATGTGCGTTATCCGCTGGTGTTGGTGCCGGAAGCAGTCCGTGCGGGTACAGCTCAGTTTCGGCTGCTTCTGGCGTTGCGAGACTTCGACTGCTGCATCGCTTGCACGACGGCTGTACGGATGCGGGACTGAGATTGCTCCTGCTCGCCGTGCTCTCGACTGGCCAACTGTGCGGTCAGTTCGCGTTCGGCGGCGAACCAATCCTCTTCGGCGTGGCCCTCTTCACAACCTCGCTGTTCGTAGATTTCGTAGGCCCGCCGCTCGATTTCATCCCTGCTGGGCGTTCTGGGCATAGACAATCCCTGTTCCTGGTATCCGGCTCCATCGAACAAGCCTGTAGATAACGGTACGGGGAGCGGCGCTGCGGTTCAATCCAGTAAACACCGTAATCCAAGCTGCGGCTTCGCAGTGGAATGGTCGGTTGCCGTGTCACCCCGCGCCGTCGCGTTCAGTGCTGCGTCGCCAGCGAGCGGTAGAACTTCTGCAGAACGTAGAAGGCTTCTTTCTTCTGCCCGCGATTTGAAATCACGCCTTTGCGATTGTAGTAGTCCTGAATTCCGCTGAGAAAGCGTCTGGGCGAGTGGAAGTCCATCAGGACCCAGGGAGACATTCCGGCGAGGTATGGGATTTTCTGGAGCATGGCAATCTGGCGGCGAAAAACGTCGGCCTGATATTCCTCGGTCCAGCGCGCACCGGCGTCCCCGTGCATGCCGTAGACCGCTCCGGCGCCAAACTCGCTGACGATGAGCGGCTTGTTCGGATCGGCAATCTCCCAGCGCATGTGGTCCATGGATTCCGGCGTGCCGTCGTACCAGCCGACGTATTCGTTCATGCCGATCACGTCGAGATCCTGAGCCAGCGGATCACTGAACGCGCGCTCTTCCGGCGCGGGCCGGCTGACCGCATTGGAGGCGGCGGTGATCAGGCGCGTGGGATCGAGGCCGCGCGTATAGTCCGCGAGCGTTTTGAGGAACGTCAAGCGATCCGGGACCACCGGTGTTTCGTTCCCGACAGACCATAAGATCACGGCGGCGCGATTTTTGTCGCGATCCACCAGATCGCGCATTTCTTCTTCGGCCAGTCCGATCGTGTGCGGATTCGTCCACTCGTTGTTCCAGTAGACCGGAACTTCCTCCCACAGGAGCAAACCGAGGCGATCGGCGGTGCGCGGCGTTCTTTCGTTGTGTGGATAATGCGCCAGGCGCATAAAGTTGCAGTCGAGTTGCTTGGCCCAGCCCAGCAGGGTTTCGTCGTCGGCCCAGGAAAACGCCCGCCCGCCGCGGAAGGGCGCTTCGCCGTGCATGGAAATGCCGCGCAGGAAAATCGGTTTGCCGTTCAGGAGGATGTGCGTGCCGCGCACGGCGATGCTGCGAAATCCGATTTGCTCTTCGACGCGATCGCCCGCGCCGGAAAAGACCACGCGATAGAGTTTCGGATGCTCCGGCGACCATAGCTCCAGCTTGGCTGGAAAACGGAACGCCGCATAGCCGCCGGCATCCGTCGTGGCTTCCTGCTTGATTCCTGCTTCGGGTATCTCAACGCTGACTCGCTCGGGTTGCGTCGTGCCGTCCAGCTGCACCCATCCGGCGATTTCCTTCATCGAGCCCTTGGCCAGCTGAATGAAGTAGTCGCGAATAAAGGTTTGCGGCACATCCACCAGGTCGACATCGCGCTCGATCCCGCCGTAATTCCACCAATCCGTGTCGAGGCTGGGAATGCCGTCGGCGCGGCGCGCGTTGTTCACTTCGACCACGATGAAATTCTCGCCATCGCGAATCGCGTGGGTCGCTTCAAAGTCAAACGGGGTGAAGCCGCCCTCGTGCTCGCCCAATTTCGTTCCGTTCAAATACACGCGGGTGAAATAATTCGCGCCGCCAAAATGCAGGAAAGTGCGCGTGTGCTCGCGCGGATGATAGAGGAACGTGCGTTCGTACCACACCGGCCCTTCGTAGAAAAACAGGTCCGCGCGCTGCGAATTCCAGTCGCCGGGAACCTGCAGGGTGGGGGAAGTATCGAAGTTGTATTCGACCAAATCGCTCTTGTTCTTAGGCTTGCGATTTTCCCAGAAGCGTGAGCCCAGGCCCGTTTCGTAGGGATCGACGATGATGTGCCACGTACCGTTCAGGCTTTGCGTCGCGCGGCCGGAGATATTGGCGATCAGCGTGGCCGGCTTGGGATCGGCAGACGCCGGAGTCAGCGCGAGAAGAATCACAGGTAACAGCAGGGCCCGTCGTTTCATAGCGGGAGTAGGTTGAACAGAGCGTCGGCGGAAGTCAAACAGGATTTTTCGCGGCGGAAGCGGCGCCAATGAGCCGAATCGATTTTCTAGAGCGCATCGGCGTGGCGGCGGAAAGGATTCAGATTGACATCGCGACAGGCGAGTGTCAGAGTTTCGCCGTAAATTGCCGGGAGAAATTTCGGGGAAGACTCGCCATGAAGAGAGTGTCTCCTGCCGTTCTGCTGATTCTGTTTCTGTCCGCGCTCCCCTCAGCCGCGCGCGCGCAGTGGGCGCCGCTCAACCCTGTCACCAGCGTCGAAAAGCAATCCGATGGCGTGCTGCTGAAGATGCGTGCCGGCGTTCTGCGCCTGCAGGTCTGCTCGGATTCGATCGTGCACGTGACCTACGCGCTCGGCTCGACCATTCCCGACGTCCGCCAGTTCATCGTGACGAAAACCAGCTGGCCGCCCGCCCAGTGGAACATGGACGAGAACGACAAGGCCGTCACGCTGACCACGCCGAAGATGAAGATCACCATCACGCGCGCGAACGGGGCCATTCTCTACGACGACGCGTCAGGCAACAAACTATTCGAGGACGGCAAGCGCACCCTCACGCCTGTGGTGGTGAATGGAGAAAAGGCGTATCGCGCCGAACTGTCTTCCGGCCTGTGGGATTCGACCGAAGCGTTCTACGGCCTGGGCCAGCATCAGGCGGGCGTGTGGAATTACCATGGGGAAGCGGTCGACCTGACGCAGACAAACACGAACATCTCCGTTCCGTTTTTCGTGTCGACGCGCGGCTACGGCATTCTGTGGAATAACACGTCGCGCAGCCTGTTCGACAACCGCTTTCCGCATGCGCTGTACCTGGCGTCGGACGTGGCCGACACGGTCGACTATTACCTGATGTATGGCCCGGACTTCGACCGCATCATCGACGCCTATCGCGAGCTGACCGGCGAAGCGCCCCTGTTCGGCAAATGGGCCTACGGCTTCTGGCAATGCAAGAACCGCTACGCGTCGCAAGCCGAACTGCTCAGCATCGCGGCCAAATATCGCGCGCTGCATATCCCGCTGGACAACATCGTGCAGGACTGGTTCTGGTGGAAGGTGATGGGCGATCCGGTGTTCAACAAAAACTACCCCGACCCGAAGGGGATGATCGCGCAGCTGCACGACGAGCACGTGCACATCATGTTTTCCTTCTGGCCCTACTTCGATCCCGGCTCGCCCGTCTACGACTACATGGACAAGCACGGCTACTTCATTGCGAAGATGGTGCAGGGAACCGGCGACATTCATCCCACGGGGCAAGCACTCTACGATCCCTTCAACCCTGAAGCGCGCAAGTATTACTGGAGCCTTCTCGACCGCGTCTTCAAGCTTGGCGCGGATGCCTGGTGGCTCGATACGGACGAGCCCGAAACCGAAAATCAGGAAAAGAATATTCTGGAGACCGAGAAGGTTTATCTGGGCAACGGCGCGCGCTACGCCAACATGTTCCCGCTGATGCACACGGCGGGAGTGTACGAAGGAGAGCGCGCAGCGGAAGCTCAACTGCCCGCTTCCGAGCAGAAGCGCGTGTTCATATTGTCGCGCTCGGCGTTTGCCGGAGCGCAGCGCAATTCCATCACCGCGTGGTCAGGGGATGTGGAGTCGAACTGGATCAGCTTCCGGCGCCAGGTTCCCGCCGGGCTGAATTTCGAGGTGTCCGGCTTGCCCTATTGGACCACAGACATCGGCGGCTTCATCCTGGGCCACCCCGATGATCCGGCCTATCGCGAATTGTTCGTGCGCTGGTTCGAGTACGGCACCTTCTGCCCGATTTTCCGTGTGCACGGGACGCGCGTTCCGAGCGTGAACGAGTTGTGGTCGTACGGCCCCGACGCGCAGCAGATTCTGACCAGCTTTGACCGCCTGCGCTACCGGCTGATGCCGTACGTCTATTCGCTCGCATGGATGGTGACCAGCGAGGGCTACACGCCGATGCGTCCGCTGGTGATGGACTTCCGCACGGACGTGACCGCGCAAAATATCGGGAACCAGTTCATGTACGGCCCTGCCATTATGGTGAATCCGGTCACGCACCAGGACGCCACGTCGCGGCGCGTCTATTTGCCCGCCGCCAAGTGGTACGACTTCTGGACCGGGCATGAACTTGAAGGCCCGCGCACGATCGACGCGGCCGCGCCGCTCGACCGCATTCCGCTGTACGTCCACGCAGGCTCGATTCTGCCCATGGGCCCGGAGATTCAGTACGCCACCGAAAAGACGGATCCCATCGAGCTGCGCATTTACCAGGGCGCCGACGGCAACTTCACTTTGTACGAAGACGAGAACGACAACTACGATTACGAGAAGGGCCTGCACTCGACCATCCCCATCCATTGGGACGATGCCACGCACACGCTGACCATCGGCCAGCGCCAGGGTTCTTTCCCCGGCATGCCGGCGTCGCATACGTTCCACATTGTTCTTGTAGGCGAGGGCCGCGGGATTGGCATCGCTCCGACGGCACAGCCCGACAAGGTCGTGCACTATTCCGGGCAACAGATCAGCGTTACGCCTTAGCGGCTGCGCACGCAATCGGTTCTACGCTCGGAGCGGATGATCGACCCGCGGGGAATCGCCGCTTCACTAGCCGGCGAGGGCTTTGTACTGCGCGGGAGTCAGCGGCACGACCGATAACCGGCCTTGCCGCACCAGCGGCGAATCGGAAAAGAGCTTGTTCGCTTTGATCTCCGCCAGCGATACAGGCTTGGCGATGGGCTTGCCCGCCTCAATCACCAGCCGCGGGCTCTTGGGGTTGGAGGCGTCCAGCGAAACCACCGTCGCCGTTCCGACGGCGCTCTTGCGGTCGCCCGTCTCGTAGATGATCAGGCGCGCGCCCGGCGTCATCTCGCGCATGTTCTTCAGCGCCACTGGATTTGATACGCCGTCCCACTCCGTCTTGCGGTCGCGCTGCAAATCCGCAAACGAATATTCCGACGGCTCCGTCTTGAGCAGGTAGCAGGTTTCCATGCGTTTTACTCTAATCCCGCTCGCGTCGGTTTGCCACATGCCCTTTCGCCGGGAAAACGACACAAAGAGAATCGGTGCGATGAGGATGGTGGAGGCGGGGGGAGTTGAACCCCCGTCCGAGAAGCCTTGCCACTCGAAGACTACATGCTTAGCCCGTTCCGGGAGCAGCCGGCCGGTGAAGGCCAGCTGCCGTTTCGCCGGTTGCGCTCAGAGCGGGCAAGAAACGTTTCCGGCTAGTCCGATGATCTCGCCAGCGCGTTACGGACCGAAACGCGGCAGCCAGCCTGCTGAATGACGCCTCATCCCAAGCGCACAGGCGACGTTCGGGGAGACGCGCTGACTAATTTATGTTAGGCAGCGAGAGCCAATGGTTGGTTGGCAGTTATACTGTTTCACCCGATTGCGGGCAGGTGAGGCCCGGCATGCCTTCGAGCCGCGACAGCTTCCGTCGAAACCGTGTCGCCCCCGTTGGTATAGCCTCATTTTACCACGACTGAGAAACGCAGCCTTTATTCCTCCGGCGCCAGGTTCCAACTCACCGGAATTGAAACGCCCACTCGCCAATGTCAGGGACTGCGCTTTAGACGACCCGCAACACCACTCACTACTCACTATGATGGAACCCCCGCGCCGAATGTGAGTTGACACTCCGCAAAGCCGTTTCCATAATTTTGAGAGTGACCCCTACTGCGAAGGATCGACAGAAGTCGCTCGAACGCGCGCTGGAAGACGCGGTTTCCCGCGCCTTGCGGGACAATCTTGCGCCGCTTCAGCGCACGGCCGAGGAGCTGCAGCAGGCTTACGCCGACCTGGTGTCCGCGTGCTCGTCGACGCGGCCCGCCAACGCGCTCCCGGCGATGCTTCGCGCGCAGACGGCGGCGTCGGCCTTGGCTGCTGGGCTTTCGGTGCTGTCGAATTTCGTTACGCTGGCGCTGAATCCCCGCGACAATCCGGCTGCCGCGGAACAAGCCGAAGAGGAAGAATCGGGCGCGACGGCAACGGAAGAAGCTCCGGCGCCGCCGGCGGCAACTTCATCCGCAAAACCCGAATCTGAGTTGACGGGAGGGGTGAACCGCCAGCCAGCTGTAGCGCCGAGCCATGTCGCACCACATCCGCCTGCTGCTGTCCCCGAACCGGTCGTCGAAACTGCTACGGCCCAGAGTGTTGCTGCTCAAGAAACGGCGGGGGCGCAAGCGGAGGTGTTTGACCTTGCCAGTCTCCCGCCTGAAGTACAAGATTTACACCGCCGGGCGAACCGCGTGGCCAAAGTCGCCATGCAGGATATAAAGCTTCTGCGGCCCAAGGACGTCCGGCTGGGCTGCGAGCATAAGGATATTTGCCATCGCTTACGCACTGATCTCGATAAAGCACGCAAGGAATACGACCGCCGTTTCCGCACGATTCTGGACGACCCCGTCGACTACTTCCATCACTGGATGGTGCAAATCCTGGCGGAAGGCGATCCGGCAGCCTTGGGAGAATATCCTTATCCCTCGCCGGTCAGCCGCCTCGCTTGAGGATGCGCCGGCCCCGTGCCGGAAGGCCCTGTGGAATGCCTCCTGGGCCGCTAAGACAAGTGCGCTGAAAATTGCCGCTCAAGTCACGCTGGCGGCCGCAGTGTTTCTCCCGCTCGCTTCGCTTCCGGCCTTTGCGCAGACGCGCACCGCAACCGCCTCTGCTCCCGCAGTCCCGGCTGCTGCAGTGAAACATGCGCGAGCAGCCTCGCCGGTCCGTTCGCATGCCGTGCGTGCGGCCAGAGCCAACACCTCCTCGCTAGCGCTGTCGCTCAGAGAAAGACAGCTCGAGCGCCTTTGCCGCTTGCTGAAGGAAAAGAAGTCCACCTGGGCCTACGCGAGGCTCCGCACCATTGCGATGCGCAAGTCGTCCGGAGCGCTGGGGCCGCGCGCGGCGCTGGCTCTCGGGCATTACGACTACGGACGCGGTGAGTACGCCAAGGCCGCGCCGTGGTTCCAGCGCTCGCTGAGCGATCTGCTGCTGCGTCAATACGCGCTCTTCTGGAATGCGGAGAACGATCTGGCGCTCAACCAAAACGCCGAGGCTCTGGCGGACCTGAAGCAGCTGCGCAACGATTACCCGGATTCCGTGATCACGAAGCAGGCGCTGCAGGCGCTGGGCACCGCGGCGCTCGCCGCCAATCAGCCGCAGGACGCGATTGCGGCATTGAACGCCTATTCTGGGACGTCCGAGTCCCCATCGCTCCTGCTCTTGCGCGGCGAGGCCTACGAGAAAGCGGGACAGATTGCCCAAGCCGCCGCGGACTATCAAGCCCTGAATCTTGGTTTTCCAACCACCGACCCGGGCAGGGAAGCGGCAACCAAATTAGTTTTTCTGGCCAGCAGCCCCGCAAACGCCATTCCGCCGATTCCAATCGACAAGCAGGAAACCTACGCCGCGGCCATTTTCCAAGCGGGCTATTGGACCGAAGCGCGCGACGCCTACTCGCGCATGCTGCCGCAACTGACGGGGGCGGATCAGGAACGCGCGCAGCTGCGCATGGCGGAATGCGATGCGTTCCTTCACAACGATCCCGCCGGACTGGTGGCGCTGAAGATCGCGGATCCCGACGTCGACGCGGAACGCCTCCACGCCCTCGCGGAGGTGTATCGCTCCCAAAACGACGACACCAACATGGCCGCCGCGGTGGACAGCGCCGTGACGCGCGCGCCCCAGAGCATCTGGACCGAGCGCGCGTTGATGCTCGCGGGCAATCAGTATTGGGTCGAACTCAATCGCGACCAGGCCGCCGGCTATTACAAGCGTCTGGAAGAGAATTTCCCGGACCGCGCGGACGCGGTACCTGCGCAATGGCGCGTCGCCTGGGTCGCCGTGCTGGAGCGGCAGCCCGGCGCTTCGCAGCTGCTGACCGACCACATCCAGCGCTATCCCACATCGCCCTACGTTCCCGACGCGCTGTACTGGCTTGGGAGGCTAGCGGAAGAAGCGGGCCACCCGGCCACCGCGCGCAGTTACTACGACAAGCTGGCCGAGCGTTTCCCGCAAAACTACTTCGAGACCGCCGCCGAGAAGCGCTTGCGCAAGATTGGCGACGGCACGGAAGCCGATCCGGCGGTGCTCGCACTGATTCCTCCGGCGCCGCCGATTCCCAAGCTGGACGATCCGATCCCCGCATCCGCGACGGAGTGGACCGGGCGCGCGAATGCGCTGCGTTCGATCGCCTTCGACAGTTCCGCGCAGCTCGAGCTTCAGGCTGCCTACGCCGCGACCGAGTCTCCGCGCCTGCTGTTCGACGCGGCGCAGGAGGCGGTGGCCGCCGATCACATGGGCGCGGCCATCGTGGCCATTCGGCAGATTTATCCTCAGCTCGAGTCGCATCCGTTTGACGATATCCCTCTGGATGTCTGGAAAACGGCGTACGCGCTGCCGTACCGCGCGGAAATCCTCCATTGGGCCGCGCGCGCCGATGTGGACCCGCTCCTGGTTGCGGGCCTGATCCGCCAGGAGTCCGCGTTCGAGAAGGAAGCGCATTCCAACGCGAACGCGATGGGATTGATGCAGCTCATCCCCGAGACCGGCTATCGCATGGCGCGCATGTCGCGCATCCGCTATTCGCACCTTCGCCTGTTCGATCCCGCTTATAACATTCGCCTCGGCACTTTCTATCTGGCGCAGCTGGAGAAGCAGTTCGGCAGCGTGGAATTGGCTTTGGCGGCGTACAATGCGGGCGAAGATCGTGTGACGGCGTGGACCACGGGCCAGACTTATCGCGAGCCGGCCGAGTTTGTGGATTCGATACCGTTCACGCAAACGCGCGAATACGTCGAGATCGTTTCGCGCAACGCCGATATCTATCATCGCCTGTACGGAGCGACGCATGGATCCCGCCACGCCACAAAGCGCAGCCGCAGCGCCCGGCGCTAGCCTGCGCCTTTCGGCCAAGGCCGAACGCTTCACCGAATCCGTCATCCGCGAGATGACGCGCCTGGCCCTGAAGCACGGCGCGGTCAACCTCTCGCAGGGCTTTCCCGATTTCCCCGCGCCCGCCGAGATCAAGGCCGCCGCGCAGCAGGCCATCGCCGCCGACATCAATCAGTACGCCATCACCTGGGGCGCCAAGAAATTCCGCGACGCCATCGCCGAAAAGTTTTTGCGCACGCAGGGCGTGGCCATCGATCCGGAGCGCGAGATCACCGTCTGCTGCGGTTCCACCGAAGCGATGATGTCGGCCATGATGGCCATCATCAACCCCGGCGACGAAGTGGTCGTCTTCGAGCCCTTCTACGAAAATTACGGTCCCGACGCGATCCTCTCCGGCGCTACGCCGCGCTTCGTGAAACTGCAGCCGCCCGATTGGACATTTGCTCCTGCCGAGCTGGCCCGCGCGTTTGGCCCGGCCACCAAAGCGATCATTCTGAACACGCCGAACAATCCGACGGGGAAGGTCTTTCAGCGCGCCGAACTCGAGACGATCCGCGACTTGTGCCTGCGTTGGAACGCCTTCGCCATCACCGACGAGATTTACGAGCACATGGTCTACGACGGCGCGGCGCACATTTCCATGGCTTCGATCGACGGCATGCGCGAGCGCACCATCACCATCAACGCGCTGTCCAAAACCTACAGCGTTACCGGCTGGCGGGTGGGTTGGGCTATCGCGGCTCCGCAGGTGACCGACGCCATCCGCAAAGTCCACGACTTCCTCACCGTGGGCGCGGCAGCTCCCTTGCAGGAAGCGGGCGCGGTTGCGTTGCGATTTCCGCAGCATTACTACGACACGCTGGCCCGCGAGTATGCCCATCGCCGCGAGCGCCTGTTGGGCATTCTGACTGACGCCGGATTCCGCTGCTTCAAGCCGCGCGGCGCCTACTACATCATGACCGACATTTCGGCCTTCGGCTTTCCGGATGACGTTGCGTTCGCAAAACATCTCGTCAGCGAAATTGGCGTCGCGGCCGTGCCCGGCTCGAGCTTCTATGAGGATCCCGCCGACGGCCGCACCCAGCTTCGCTTCACCTTCTGCAAGACGGAGAAAACCTTCCAGGCCGCCGCCGAGCGCCTGGCCAAACTCCGCCGCTAGCTTGCCTCTCAGCCGCGTTCGGCGTATACATGGCACCAATCCTATGCCCTCCTTCACGCAATACATGGCTCAGTACGATCACGAGCACACCAACCCGTGGAACAAAGTTCTGCACGGCGTCGGCATTCCCATCATCCTCGCGGGAATCGTCCTTCTTCTGCTGACCTACTGGCGCATCGGCCTCGCGCTTTTCATCAGCGGATGGATTCTGCTCTTCGCCGGCCACCGCATCGAAGGCAACAAGCCCGCCTTCTTTCAAGGCGTGATCTATTTTCTGGTCGGCCCGCTCTGGATCGCCAAAGAACTGAAGGACGCGCTATTCGGCTCGGGTTCGCGCTCTTCAGCCGCGCCTCACTAGACTTCCCGATGTCATCCCGAACCCAGTCCCGCGATTTGCGCGGGAATGGGGTTGAGGGATCTGCTTTTCCTGGTGTGCGTGCCACGCTCGGCCGCGCTGTGTTCATCGGTGTTCATCTGTGGTTTCACAGGTGCTAAAATCCTTCCGTTTGAGTGGGAGAAATGACGATGGAACTGGATTTGATTCCCGCGGGTACGCGGCTGACGCAAAACGGCGAGGGTGAGCCGCACGACATCGGCGCGAGCGGAACGCGCACCTTTCTGTGCACCATGCTCATCGCCGAGCAGATCGAGCAGGAATCGCTGGACATTGCCGTATGGGGCTCCGTGGACGGGCAGGACTGGGGCGCGAAGCCGCTGCTCATGATGCCGCAGCGCTTTTATCGCGGCGAAACGCGCCAGGTGCTCGATCTCACGCTCAAGCCGGAAGTCCGCTTCATCCGCGCGCGATGGGAACTTGTGCGCTGGGGACGCGTGGCGCCGCATCCCATGTTTGTCGTGGGATTCCATCTTAGCGAGGTACCTGCCTCCGCGCGTCAACCCGCTGCGCCATCGGCCGCGCGTTAGCCGTTCCATTCGCCGAGCCGTTTTGCGGTTCGGCCAACGAGATCGCTTCAGCACGTACCATAAACTCCCAAGGAGCGCAGAGGAAAAACTCTACCTCCGCGGATTGACGCTCAACCGCCAGCGGCAATCGTCGCGGGAATCTGCCAAGCTGCAAACCCCTTCTGGCGAAGCCGGCCTGATTTGCGGATACTGGTCACAGAGCAGTGTGAGGCATCGATGGCTTTGCGCATTGAAGATTACGCGTTGATTGGCGATCTGGAAGCGGCTGCGCTGGTCGGCAAGGACGGATCGGTCGACTGGCTTTGCTGGCCGCGCTTCGATTCCGACGCGTGTTTCGCCGCGCTGCTGGGCAACCCCGAAAACGGGCGATGGCTTCTGGCTCCTTCGGTTCCTGCTAAACGAACGCGGCGGCAGTATCGCAAGGACACGCTGATCCTCGAGACCGAATTCGTGACCAGCGATGGGTCCGTCACGCTGATCGATTTCATGCCTCCCCGCGAGAGGCATTCCGACCTGATTCGCATCGTGCGCGGGAATCGCGGCAATGTCCCCATGAGGATGGAGTTCGTGCTCCGCTTCGATTACGGCAAATCCATTCCCTGGGTCACGCGCTTGCGCTCCGGCACGTTGCGCGCGGTGGCCGGCCCGAACATGACCGTCTTGCGCACGCCGGTGTCCCTGCGCGGCGAGGGCTTGACCACCGTCGCCGAGTTTACCGTCCGCAAGGGTGACACCTTTCCCTTCGTGCTGACGTATAACGCGTCGAACCGCGGCCTGCCCAGAGCCATCGATCCAAACCTGGCGCTGCGCCAAACCGAAAAGTCCTGGCGCGATTGGATTCGCACCTGCAAATACCGCGGGCCCTGGAAGCAAGCGGTCCATCGATCGTTGATCACGCTGAAGGCGCTGACCTACTGGCCCACCGGAGGAATCATCGCCGCTCCCACCACCTCGCTGCCTGAGTTCGTGGGCGGAAAACGAAACTGGGACTACCGCTTCTGCTGGCTGCGCGATGCCTCCTTCACACTGCAGGCGCTTATGGGCGCAGGGTACCAAGGCGAAGCCGCCGACTGGCGCAATTGGCTTCTGCGCGCCATCGCCGGCAGCCCGGAGCAGGTTCAGATCCTCTATGGCCTGGGTGGCGAGCGCGAAGCGTTCGAAAGGGAAGTGGACTGGCTGCCGGGCTACAAGGATTCGCGTCCCGTGCGCGTGGGCAACGCCGCCGCCGAGCAGTTGCAGCTCGACATCTACGGCGAGCTGATGAGCGCCCTCTACAACGCCCACTGTGGGGGCCTTCGCGAAACGCATGCCGAAGAGGACCTGCAGATCGCGCTGCTCGATCACCTGGAGAAAATCTGGCGCGAGCCGGACGACGGCATCTGGGAAATGCGCGGGCGCCGCCGCCATTTCACGCATTCCAAGGTGATGGCCTGGCTGGCCTTCGACCGCGCCATCAAGATCGCCGAACAGTTCGATTGCAAATGCCCCGTCGAACGCTGGCGCGCCGTGCGCGAGGAAATTCATGAGGATGTTTGCCGGCGCGGCTACAACGCGGACGTCGGCAGCTTCGTCCAGTTCTACGGGTCGAAGGAGCTGGACGCCAGCCTGCTCTTGATTGCAAAGGTTGGCTTTCTTCCACCGTCCGACCGGCGGATCAGGCGCACGGTGCGCGCCATCGAGCGGCAGTTGCTGCAGAACGGGCTCGTGCTGCGCTACCGGACCGAGCGGACCGAAGACGGCTTGCCCCCGCGCGAAGGCGTGTTTCTCGCCTGCAGCTTCTGGCTGGCGGACAATTACCGCCTCATGGGAGAGCACGCCAAGGCCAAGCGGCTCTTCACGAAACTGCTCGCGCTGCAGAATGAAGTGGGTCTGCTTGCCGAAGAGTATGATCCAAAGGAAAAGCTTTTGCTTGGCAATTTTCCGCAGGCCTTCTCGCACGTCGCGCTGATCAACACGGCTTTCGATCTCAGCCGTCGTTCCTGAAGCGGCCGGTCGGGCCCGTTCGCTAGTGCACGCCCTGGCCTTTGCCCGCGGCTTGCTGCCGCGCGATTTCCTGCTCCGCCAGTTTGGGCAGCAGATCGCTCGAATAGCGAAGAAGGAATCGGCGCCGCTCGTACTCGCTGCGTTCCTCCAGAACTCCCTGCCGTTCCTTCAAATCGAGCGGCAGCCGCGCCGCCAGCCGGTAGGCCAGAGGCACAACGTCACGCGGCTCGCGCCCCGGCCAGGGATGGCCGAACAGCAGCAGATGACACTGCTGGAAGATGTCGGTCAGCTCCCTCTCCGACTCGCCATCCTGCGGCGTGGCGTCTTCCGGAAGGTAGTCGACCACCGCCTCGTAGTATTCCTTCTCCTCCAGCAGATCGATGATCCGGAAAATCGCGCGGCCCTCGGCCAGAATGTCCATTCGTCCGTCCGGGTACTCCTTCAATTTTTGCGTGATTTCGGCGGTGCAGCCGATGGCCACTGCCGAGCTGTTTTGCGCCAGCACGATGCCGAACTCCTGCCGCCCCACCAAGCACTGCCGGATCATCTTCTTGTAGCGCGGCTCGAAAATGTGCAGCGGGACGCCCATTCCGGGCAGCAGCACGATATCGAGAGGGAAGAGCGGGATGCGCGAGGGTCTCATGAGCGGGCCACCCAATCGGCCGTGAACTTGTTTAGCGCAGCGAATTCAGCGCCGACTGCATTTCGTCGCGCGCGTGCATGTCTCCGGATTTTTGCGCCACGACGATGCCGTCGGAAAGAAGTTTGCGGGCGTCTTCCAGACACCCCAGCCGCGCCAGCAGCTGCGCGAACTGGAAATAGCCCGCCACGTAGTCGGGATTGTTATTCAGGAGCTGCTCGAAATGCTCCGTTGCGGCGTGATCGTCGCCTTCTTTGGCGCACTCCATGGCCAAGCCATACCGCGCGAACGCGTCCGCGGGCTTTTGCTCCACGAACTGTTCCAGCATCTGGCGCCGCGACTTCTGCGTTTGGGTCATGGCCCTAAACCGCGTATTATAGCGGGCCGTGCCAAGCGCGCCAAGCACCGGCAGCAGACGCGCCGGGGCAAGAGGGCACCGAGCGATGAAGAAAGGCGGGGAACGGATGTCGAAAACGTGGAAACATGGCGCTGCAAGCGAGGCGAAACCGAAAACCGAGCCGGAATCCGAACTGCCCGGCAAGCCGGTCAGCGCCTCGCGTTCGGAACTGGTCGAAGCGGTTCTGCCCAACGATGCGAACCCGCTGGGCGCCATGCTGGGCGGGCGCGTGATGCATCTGATCGACATTGCCGGCGCGCTGGCGGCGCATCGCCACTCCAACAGCCACGTCGTCACCGCCTCCGTCGATTACCTCGACTTCCGCTTTCCCATCCACGTGGGTGAGTTCATCGTGCTGAAATCCAGCGTCAACCGCGTCTTCCACACCTCCATGGAAGTGGGGGTCAAAGTTTTCTCGGAAAATATTCTGACGGGCGAAAGGAAGCACACCAGCAGCGCCTTCGTCACCTATGTGGCCATCGATCTGCAAGGCCTGCCGCGTACCATTCCCCCGCTGATTCTCGAGACCGACGAGGATCGGCGCCGCTACCGTGACGCGGGCGAACGCCGCCGCGTGCGCCTCGCCATGCGCAACAGAACCCCTCTAACCGAATAGTGATTCGATTGGCGTTGAGCTGCGGGATTCAGGCGTGCGAAGCGATGCGCTCGTGCACCGCGTCCGCGGTTCGCAGCGCTTGCTCCACGCATTTCCCGATGGCGGGACCTTCCAGATAATTTCCCGAGAAAAACACGCCGGGAATCTCGGATTGCACTTCGCGCAGTCGTTGCACGATGTGCCCGTGGCCCAGATTGTATTGCGGCAGGGCCTTGGCGTGTTTCCAGGTTGCGGACACGGCCGGCGCGCCGTTGATGTGCAGGATGCGGCGGTTCTCCGCGTTGGCCACCGCCGCGATTTCCTCTTCCGGTTTTTGCAGCAGGGCCGGATCGGTGGCGCCCCCAAGGAAGCTCGTCATCAAAACGCACGATTCGGGCGCGCGCCCCGCAAACAGCGACGAATTCCACACCGTTCCCAGGGTGCGCATCTTCTCTTTTCGCGGGACCAGGAATCCAAAGCCGTCGGGAGCCTCGCTGAATTGGTTTGCGTGATATCCCGCCGCGGCCACGGCTACCGGCGCGTAGGGCATTCCGGAGAGCAATTGCGCTGCTTCGGTGGAAAGCGGTTGCATAAGCTGCGCGGAAACGTACGCGGGCGCGGCCAGAACGATGGCGGCGGCCTCGATCGTCTCGTTCATTCCGTTCTCGACAACGTGAATTTCGAAACCGCGCGCGCCGTTGTCCCCGCGCTTCAGCTTGGCTACGCACGCGCCGGTTCTCACGGATGAGCCCAGATCGCTCGCGAGTGCCCGCGGCAAGGCCGAAAGCCCTCGCCGGAAGGAGCACAGTGGCGGCGCCTTCTTTTTCTCCCCGTTTGCGGGCTTCGATTTCATCGCGCCGCGCAGGATGCTTCCGAACCGCCGTTCCCATTCCTCGAGCGTCGGAAAGGCGGAGCGCAGGCTCAATTGTTCCGGGTCGCCGGCATACACGCCCGAAACGAACGGCGAAACCAGGTACTCGAGAATTTCATGCCCGAACTTCCGCCGCACGAATTCGGCCACCGATTCTTCATGCGCCGGCGGCTGCGTGTGCTTGAACGGCTCCGAAACGATTTTCCAGCGCGACCCAACTCCCAGCAGCGACGAGCACATCAGCGCCGGCGGTGACATCGGAATTTTCTGCAAGCGCCCGCCGCGCAGAACGTAGCGCGGCGCGGCCGGATCGGCTTCGAGCAGTTCGCCCTCGAGCCCAATCTCGCGGATCAGGTCGAGCAGCGCGGCGGTGCCCTGAAAACTCTGCGGCCCGCGCTCGAAGAGGAAACCGTCTTGCTCCACGCTGCCGATCAGTCCGCCGGGGTGGTCGGACGATTCAAGCAGCGTAACCTCCGCGCCCAGCCGCTTCAGCCGGTGCGCGCAGGTCAGCCCGCAAATCCCCCCACCGATCACGATCACGCGACTGCAATCAGGCATACGTCACCCGCAATGTCATCCCGAACCCAGTCCCGCGCTGTATGCGGGAATGGGGGTGAGGGATCTGCTTTTCTCTCGCGCTTGCGTTGTCGGTTCGCACAGCCATTTCAGAGCGTCTTGGAAAACAGCGGTCGCTTGTCCATTTGCTGCTCCCGCAGGTAGCGGTCGAACGTCATCGCCACGTTGCGGATGAAGATGCGGCCCAGCGGCGTGACGCTGATTTCCTCCGCTGTCAGTGTGACCAGGCCCTCCGCGCTCGTTTCCTTCAGCCGCTCCAGTTCCGCCGCGAAGTACTCATCGAACTTGATTCCGAATTCGCGTTCGACCTCGCTCTTCGGAATTACGGTGTGGCACAGCAGCCGGCCAATCACGCTGCGCCGGATGCGGTCGTCTTCCGACAGGCGATATCCCCGCATCGTGGCGATTCCGCGCTCCGCCACGCGCGCCTCGTATGCCGGCACTTCCCGCCGGTTTTGCGCGTAGGCGTCTCCGATCGAGCTGATCGCGCTGACGCCCATCCCGTACAGATCCGCGCCCGCTTTGGTCGTGTACCCCTGAAAATTTCGGTGCAGCGTGCGATTGCGCTGCGCCACCGCGAGTTCGTCCGTCGGCCGCGCGAAGTGGTCCATCCCGATGTAGATGTACCCGGCGGCCAGGAAACCCTCCAGCCCGGCGCGGAAGATCCGGAACTTCTCCATTCCCTCCGGCAGGTGCACGGCGAACGAGCCCTGCTGCTTCTTCAGCCAGGGAACGTGCGCGTAGCTGAACATGGCCACCCGATCGGGCGAAAGTATCAGCACCTGCTCGACCGCCTTCCGGAAACTGTCCGCGGTTTGGTACGGCAGGCCGTAAATTAGGTCGACGTTCAGGCTCTCGAATCCCAGCTCCCTCGCCGCAGCGATGGTGTCGCGCGTCATCTCGTACGGCTGGACGCGATGCACCGTCTTCTGCACGCGCGGATCGAAATCCTGAATGCCCATGCTGAGCCGGTTGAAGCCAAGCTTCCGAAGCGTTTCCAGGTGCTCGCGGCTGGTGACGCGCGGATCGATCTCGATTCCAATCTCCGCGTCGTGCGCGAACGAAAAGCGCTCGCTCGTGAACCCGAACAAATCCTCCATTTGCGCGGGGCTCAGATAGGTAGGCGTTCCGCCGCCCCAATGGAACTGGATCACCGGCCGTTTTTTCGAAACGCGTTGGCCCACATGATCGAGTTCGCGCTTGAGCGCATCGAGGTAGGGAATCGCCACGTCTTTATTCTTCTGGATCGAAACGTTGCAGGCGCAGAACAGGCACAGGCTTTCGCAGAACGGGATGTGCATGTAGAGCGAGACAGGCGTGGCACGCTCATCAGCGGCGGCAAAGCATTGTTCCAGATCGTCCGGGCCGAAATCGTCTTTCCACACCGGCGCCGTGGGATAACTCGTATAGCGCGGCCCTGGCCGGTTGTATTTCTCCAGAAAATGGTCCGAGATCTGGCCGATTCCGTTCATCGCGCCTGTTGCGTTCGTTTCTGCGCTTGTTCCCATGATTCGAGTCAGTCCTCTTTCCCCATCGCCATGCGCACCGCAATAGGCGCTGAGTGTCCCGCTTGCACGAATGCGCGCGCATTTTCCACCGGGGTATTCGGCAGAATCCCGTGGCCCAAGTTCAAGATGTGCCCGATTCCGCCCGTTTTCTCGATCGCCTCGCCCACCGCATGGCGAACCGCCTCAATCGGCCCCAGCAGAATCGATGGATCGACGTTTCCCTGCAGCGCGATCTTTGGTCCCAGTTCGCGCCGCGCCTGCGCCAGATCCGTTTTCCAGTCGACGCTCAGCACGTCCGCGCCGGTCTTCGCCATCAATTGCAGAATGCGCGCCGAGCCCTTGGCAAAAAGAATCCTCGGCACGCCCGATCCCGCCAGCGAATCGAAAATCGACCGCGTCGCCGGCAATTCAAACTGCTCGTACTGGCGCGGTGTCAACTCGCCCGCCCACGTATCAAACAGCTGAACGACAGCCGCGCCCGCCGCGATCTGCGCCCTCAAATAGCAAACGGTGACGTCCGCGATCCGCTTCATCAGCTCCCGGACCAGCGCCGGCTCATCCGCCAGCATCCGCTTCGCCGTCGAAACGTCGCCGCGCGTTTGCCCCTCGATCATATAGCAGGCCAAAGTCCAGGGCGCCGCCGCAAAGCCGATCACCGGCACATGCGGTCCAGCAGCGCGGCAGATTGCTCGAATCGCGTCCCCCACAAAGCGCGTCTCGCGCTCCGGATCGAAATCGCGCAGCCGGCGCAAAGCCGCTGCGTCGCGAATCGGCTCCGAAAGAATTGGCCCCGAATCAGGCACGTCCAGCTTCATGCCCATCGCTTCCGCAACCACGAGAATATCCGAGAAGACGATGATGGCGTCCACACCCAGCGCGCGAAACGGCTGCAACGAAACTTCCGCGGCCAGTTCCGGCGTCTTGCAAATCTCCAAAAATGAATGACTTGCACGCACCGCCTGATACTCCGGCAGATAGCGGCCCGCCTGCCGCATCAGCCACACGGGCACGCGCTCGACCGGCTGGCAGCGGCACGCTCGCAGGAATTGCTCTTTTCGGTTTGCGTCGCCTAACGCCATAAAAGCGGAATCCCCGTAATCATAACAAATGCCGCGCCATGCCGCAGCCGGGCGAGCCATCCTGGCGCCGCCGTTTCGCGTCCAGCGCACGCCGCGCCAGGGAAATCATATGCCAGCGGCGGGCCGAGCTATGTGATGAACGTCACAGCCGTTAGTGCGTTCAGCGCTATAATCCAGCTTTGGTTGGAGATGAACCCTACATGGGCCACCTGCTCTTAGCCTACTTGACGGTCGTCCTCTACGCGGCCAGCTTCGTGTTCTACGCACGCGTGCTCTACGCGCCCCAGGCGCGGCACGGCTGGGTGGCCACTTTTCTGCTTGCCGCCGCCATCGTTTGCCAGTATTTTGCCTTGCTGCTGCGCTCGCACTGGACGCACTCGATCCCTTACGATGATCTTTACGGCTCGATGTCCTTGTTTGCCTGGCTGCTGGCGGTCACTTATCTGGGCCTGGAGTTCTTTCACCGGCAGCGCTCGGTGGGCGCGTTTGTCACCTTGCTGCTGACCATCTGGGGCGCGGCGCTGCGCATTGCCGTTCCGGACACGCCGCCTCCTCCTCCGCCAGCCAACGGACCCCTCTTCGCCTTCCACGTCACGCTGAACACCTGGGCCTACGCCGCCTTTGCCCTGTCTTTTGTGCTCAGCCTCATTTACCTCGTCCAGGACTGGGTCTTGCGCTCGCGCAGGCCCAGCGTGACCTTCTGGCGTTTTCCGGCGCTCGACGTGCTCGATCGCATGTCCCGCAGCAGCGTCTACGTAGGCCTGCTGACGCTGGTCTCCGGTGTGAGTTTCGGTTTGATCTGGCGTCACCGCTTGAGTGGCAGCTATTCATGGGGCGACCCCAAGGTGCTCATCACATTGGCCATCCTGATCGTTTACGTTGCCTATCTGGCGCTCTCGCGCATCCCGGCCTGGCGCGGCCCGCGCGCCGCCGTTCTCTGCGCCGCCAATTTCCTGATCGTGCTGTTCAGCTATACGTTTGTGAATCTCTATTTCACGCGGTTTCACCGCTTTATCTGATGGCGACGACTACCAATCCGGCACACGTAGCGGCGCAGCGAATCCAGCTCGCTCTGATCGGCTGCAACCATCGTTCCGCGCCGGTAGCCATTCGCGAGCGCGTCACGTTTACCTCCGAACAAGCGCTATCGGCCGCGGATGAACTGCGCCGCCGCGGCATCCTGGAAGAAGCCGTGGTGCTCTCCACCTGCAACCGCAGCGAAGTCTACGGCGTTTCCACCGCGGGCCCGGGGACCATCGCGGAGATGGAGAAATTCTTCGTTTCCTTTCACGGCCTCGCTTCCGTCGACCTGAACGGCGCGCTCTATCGCTGGACCGGCAGCGACGCGGTTCGCCACCTCTTTCGCGTGGCGGCCGGGCTCGATTCCATGCTGCTGGGCGAAGCGGAAATCCTGGGCCAACTGCGCACCGCCTATGGCCTCGCGCTCGAACACGGCGCCACCGGCCCGGTGCTGAACAAGGCCTTCCAGGGCGCGCTGGAAGTAGGGAAGCGCGTTCGCGCCGAAACGGAAGTCGGGGCGCGGCCCATGTCCGTCGCTCTGGCGGGTGTTCGCCTGGCCGAGCGCGTTTTCGGCGACCTCCGCGGGCATGCGGCGTTGATTGTGGGCGCCGGCGCGGTGGCCGAGCAGGTGGTGGAGCACTTGCGCAATCGCGGCATCGGCACCTTGCGCGTGGCGAACCGTTCGCTCGACCACGCGCAGGAACTCGCGCGCCGTTTTGGCGGCGAAGCGCTGGCCTGGGAATCGCTCGAACACACTCTCGACCAGCCGGACATCATCGTGGCGTCCGTGTCCGCGTCGAACCCCGTGCTTACGCGCAACGCGCTCGAACGCGCCATTGCCGGCCGGCACGGCCGCCCAATTTTCGTTATCGATCTTGGAGTTCCCCGCAACGTCGCGCCCGATTCAACCGGGCTGTATAACCTGTATCTCTACAACGTCGACGACCTCGGCGAAATCGTCGAGCAGAACCGCAAGGCGCGCGAAGCCGAAATCCCGCGCGCGGAATCCATCGTCGAAGAGCAGATCAGGAAATTCGAGTCCTGGCGCATTGCCCTCGAGTCCAGCTCCATCGCCGACGATTTGCGCGAACGCTTCTATCTCCAGCGCGAGTCCCTGCTGCGCGAAAAACTCGGCCAGCTGTCCGATGTCTCGCCGGAAGAACGCGCGCGCATCGCCGCCATCACGCAAGAACTGATCGACCGCGTCCTCGAAGACCCGACCCGGCGCTTGCGGCACGGCGGCGGAATGCGCGGGCGGCTCGGCGCGGTCGAAGCCCTGCGCCACCTGTTCGGCCTCGACGAATCTGCTCCCCGCAAGGATAAGAAGAATTGACGCGACGGCCGACTGCTTCTTGTAGCGCCGGCTTCTCTCCGGCGGTTTGCGTCTCTACGCGCGATGGGCGCTTCCCATGACCCCGCTTCGCATCGCCACGCGCGGCAGCACCCTGGCTCTCTGGCAGGCGAATCGCCTTCGCGAAGCCATCGAGCGGGCGGGGCATCCCGCTGAGATCGTCACCGTGAAGACAAGCGGCGATCACTTTGCCGTCGCCTCTCTCGACCAGATCGGCATCCAGGGCGTGTTCACCAAGGAACTCGAGGAAGCGCTCTTCTCCGGTCGCGCCGATATCGCCATTCACAGCATGAAGGATGTGCCCACGGAATTTTCCGCCTCCTGCCGCCTCCTGCCCGTGTTTCCCCGGCACGATCCGCGCGATGCGCTGGTCTCTCATCGTGGTGAAACGTTGGAAAAGCTGCGTCGTGGCGCGCGGATTGGCACCAGCAGCTTGCGCCGAGCCTCGCAGCTGCGCGCGTTCCGCTCTGATTTCGAGATCTGCGAGATTCGCGGAAACGTCGACACGCGCCTGCGCAAGGTCGAAGCGGGCGAATGCGACGCCATCGTGCTGGCCAAGGCTGGGCTCGACCGCCTCGGCTTCAGTTCGCGCATCACTCAGGTTCTTCCGCCAGAAATCATGCTGTCGGCGGTGGGACAGGGCGTCCTTTGCGCCGAATATATGGAGGCCGGTGGTGATTTGGTCCTGCCATATCTGGAGCCTTTGTCCGACCGGGAAACTTCTCTCGCCATCAGCGCCGAGCGCGCGCTCCTGCGTGAATTGCAGGGGGGCTGCCGCGTTCCGCTGGGCGCGTGGGCCCGGTTCGAGGAAGGGAAGCTGCGCCTGGACGCCTGCGTGCTCTCGCCGGACGGCGCCGAATCGATTCGCCGCAGTGTCGCTCGATCGTGCGGCTCCGCGCCCGAAGCGGCTGCGTTCGGCCGGAGCATCGCCACGGAATTGATCAACGCGGGCGCGGACCGCATCCTCCGGCTCGCCGGCCGCTCCGTCGGCCAGGGATAAAGCAATGTCGCGAGGGGGACCACTCTCCGGCAAACGCATCGTCGTCACCCGCGCCGCCGACCAGTCGCGCGAACTCATTTCCGCGCTGGAGGCTCAGGGCGCGCAGGTTTTGCTGCTTCCGCTCGTTGCCTTCGCCCCTCCCGAGGATTGGCGCCTGCTGGATGCTCAGCTGCAAAGGCTCAACGCCTTCGACGCAATTCTCTTTCTGAGCCGGAATGCAGTACGATATCTCTTCCAGCGCTGCCGGCAGCTCGGGATTCAATGCGAGTTCGCGCCGTCGAACGCGCCATTGGTCGCGACGGTTGGGCGCGCGACGGAAGAAGCGGTGCGCCGCGAAGGTTGGTCCGTGAACTATGTTGCTGAAGGTCGCACAGCTGAATCGCTAGCGCGCGAGCTGACCTCGCGTCTGACGGGCAAGAACGTGCTGCTTCCGCGCGGGAATCGTGGCGACGATGTGCTGCGCACGGCGTTGCGCCAGGCTGGCGCGCGCGTCACGGAAGTTGTGGCTTACCGCACAACCGCGCCGGAAACGGTCGCCCCGGAAATTCTCGCCGCCATTCGCGCCGCCGAGGTCGATTCCGTCGTTTTCGCCAGCCCTTCCGCGTTCCAGAATCTGTGCGATTTGCTTTCCGCGGCCGAGCTCGCCGAAATTTCGCGGCGCGTCCACTTTGCCGCGATTGGCCCGACGACCGCTCGCTCGATTCGTGAATCCGGGGCGCGCGTCGCAGTCGAGGCGGCCGAGCCCTCCGCGGCCGGAATCGCCCGGGCGCTGGTTGGTTGCTTTGAATCCCGGACCGCGAAAACGAGGCTCGCATGAGCTTCCCGACCCATCGTCCGCGCCGTTTACGCCGCACCGAAGCGCTGCGCGGTTTCGTGCGCGAAACGCAGCTTTCCACGCGCGGCTTGGTCTATCCCATGTTCGCCTGCCCCGGCAAAGGTGTGCGCGTCGAAGTCAGCTCCATGCCCGGCGTGTACCAGCAATCCCCGGATCAGATTGTCGAGGAGTGCCGCGAAGTCGCCGATCTCGGCATCCCGGGGGTCATCCTTTTCGGCCTGCCCGAGCACAAGGACGCCGCGGGCTCGGAAGCTTCATCCGCGCACGGCGCCGTGCAGCTTTCCATCGAAGCAATTCGCAAAGCGAAGCTCGACCTGATGGTCATCACCGACGTGTGCCTCTGCGAATACACCGACCACGGCCATTGCGGCGTGATCGAAAACGGCGAAGTCCTCAACGATCCCACACTGGAGATTCTCGCCAAAGCCGCCCTTTCGCACGCGCGCGCGGGCGCCGACATCGTCGCCCCTTCGGACATGATGGACGGCCGCGTGGCCGCCATTCGCCGCAAGCTCGACGCCAACAATTTCCAGAACGTGGCCATTCTTTCTTACGCCGCAAAGTATTGTTCCGGGTTCTACGGGCCCTTCCGCGAGGCGGCGCAGTCCGCCCCGCAGTTTGGCGACCGCCGCAGCTACCAGATGGATCCCGCGAATGCGCGCGAGGCCCTGCGCGAAGTCGCGCTCGATATCGAGGAGGGCGCGGACATGGTCATGGTCAAGCCCGCGCTGCCCTATCTCGACATCATCCAGCGCGTGCGCGGACGCTTCGACGTTCCGGTGGGCGCCTACAACGTCAGCGGCGAGTACGCCATGGTGAAAGCCGCGGCGCGCAACGGCTGGCTGGACGAAAAGCGCGTCGTGCTGGAAATTCTCACGGGCATTCAGCGCGCCGGCGCCAGCATCATCCTGACGTATCACGCCAAGGACGTCGCCCGCTGGCTTAAACAATGCTGATGTCGCGCGCAGGCTGCGCCCGCTCCTTAGCTGTCGACTGTTAACTGTTAGCTATAGACCGTGAGCTTCCGGATGGCTACTCATCAAACGCGAACATCGGGGCAGGCCAATGAACGCCCACATTCGACGGAGGCGTTCGCCCGCGCTGAAAAAATCCTCGTTGGCGGGGTGAACAGTCCCGTCCGCGCCTTCAAGGCGGTCGGCGGCACGCCTCTCATCATCGATCGTGCCCGCGGCTCGCGGCTGTGGGACGTCGATGGTCGCGAGTACATCGACTACGTTTGCTCCTGGGGCGCGCTGATTTTGGGCCACGCGCATCCTCAAGTCGTCGCCGCCATTGCCGATCAGGCCCAGCGCGGAACCAGCTATGGCATGACCTCGCCGCTCGAGATCGAGCTGGGCGAACGCATCGCCCGTGCGCTGCCCTCCATCGAGCGCATCCGCTTCGTCAGCTCGGGCACCGAAGCGACGATGTCCGCCATTCGCGCCGCTCGCGGCTTTACCAAACGCGATCTGATCCTCAAATTCGACGGCGGCTACCACGGCCATTCCGACAGTTTCCTGGTGCAAGGCGGTTCCGGCCTCGCCACCTTCGGAATCTCGTCCTCGCCGGGTGTTCCCGAGGCGCTCGCGCATCTGACGCTCAACGCGCCGTACAACGATCTAGCCGCCGTGGAACAAATCTTTCGCGCGCATCCCAAGAAAATCGCGGCCCTGATCGTCGAGCCCGTTGCCGCCAACATGGGAGTTGCGCCGCCCGTCGCCGGTTTTCTTGAGGGTTTGCGCGAAATCACTCGCCGTGATGGCGCGTTGCTGATTTTCGACGAGGTCATCACCGGCTTCCGCCTGGCGCTCGGCGGCGCGCAACAGGTTTACAGAGTGCAGCCGGACCTCACCACGCTGGGGAAAATCATTGGTGGCGGCTTGCCGGTGGCCGCCTACGGTGGCCGCCGCGACATCATGGAAATGATTTCGCCTCTGGGGCCGGTCTATCAGGCCGGAACGCTTTCCGGCAATCCACTCGCCATGCGCGCTGGGCTCGCCACTCTGCCGCAACTCGAAGCGCCCGGCTTTTATGCGGCGCTCGACGCCAAGGCTCAGCGCCTCGCGGACGGCCTTCGTTCGGCGCTGGCCGAATCGCGCATTCCCGGCCAGATCAACCGCGCGGGCTCGCTGCTGACGCTGTTCTTCTGCGACCAGCCGGTCCGCGACTACGCCGCCGCGAAAAGGTCCGACACTGCTCGTTTCGCCGCCTTCTTTCGCGAAATGCTGAACCGCGGCATTTTTCTCCCGCCCTCGCAATTCGAGGCGCTGTTCGTCTCCGCCGCCCATTCCGACGCGGACATCGACGCCACGCTCGCCGCGGCCCGCGCGTCCCTCGCCGCGATCGCCTAGCGCGCCCGCTCCTTCGGGGTCAGCATTTTGCTTCCGATCGAAGTTGCCGAGTGGACGATGCTCGCGCGTCTCACGCCAGCGCCTGGATCACAGCGCGCGTAAATTGTTCGGTGGTGGCCGTGCCGCCCACATCGCGGGTCAGCGTTTTCCCCTCGCCGTAGACCGTCCGTATCGCCGCGTCGATTCGCCGTGCCTGGGCATGTTCCTTCAGATGATCGAGCATCATCACCGCGCTCATCAGCAAGGCGGTGGGATTCGCCAGGCCTTTGCCCGCGATATCCGGCGCGGTGCCGTGCACCGCTTCAAACAGCGAGGCCTGCTCGCCGATGTTGCCGCTGGGCACCACGCCCAGCCCGCCCACCAGCCCCGCCGCCAGATCGCTCATGATGTCGCCGTACAGGTTGGGCAGCAGCAGAACGTCGAATTGCCGCGGATCGAGCACGATCTGCATGCACGCGTTGTCGATGATCAGCTCTTTGTATTCGATCTCCGAAAATTCTTCCGACACCTTCCGCGCGCACTGCAGGAAAAGGCCGTCCGAGCGCTTCATGATATTGGCCTTGTGAATGGCGTGAATCAGCTTGCGCCGGTGCCGCCGCGCGTACTCGAACGCAAAACGCGCGATCCGCGTCGACGCTTTGTCCGTGATGATCTTCAGGCTCTCGACCACCCCCGGCACCACCGTGTGTTCCAGCCCTGAATACAGATCCTCCGTGTTTTCGCGGATGATGACGAGGTCCACGCCCTGAAATCGCGACGCGACCCCCTCCAGATTCCTCACCGGCCGCAGATTCGCATACAGCTCGAGCGCCTTGCGCAACCCCACGTTCATGCTCGGCGCACCGTGCCCGACCGCGGTCGCCATGGGCCCCTTCAGCGCGACGCCGTTCCGCCGCGTCGACTCCACCACGCCCGAACGCATGAAGTCGATGCCCTTGTGCTCCAGTTCCGCGCGCGACGGTATTTCCTCCCACGTAATTTCCGCCCCCGCCGCCTCCAGAATCCGCCGGACCGCGCTCGAAATCTCCGGGCCGATGCCTTCCCCCGGAATCAGCGTGACTGTGTGTGTCATAAACGCGCCATTGTAGCAGCGCCGCGCGCAACTAGCGAGATCGCAACGTGCTGCCGCGGCGTGCTCGTCACTCGTGTGCGGCATGCGCTGTCCGCATTAATCCCGCGCATCCTGGCTGTACTCCCGGCGCCTCCGTGCGCTATTCTGTGTGCCCGCGCGAAAAGGGCCGCGCCATCGGGCGTGACCTCGAGCGCGCAAATGCGCAGGGAAGGCGAAGCGAAGTGAACAACCGGCAGGGAAGTCAAGCGGGCGGATTTTCGGTCATCGAGCTGCTCATCGTAATTGCGATCGTCGTGGTGATTGCGGCCATCGCCATCCCGAATCTGCTTCGCTCCAAGGTGGCCGGCAACGAAGCCTCCGCCGTGGGTTCGTTGCGCAACGTCATGAGCGCCGAGGCGGCCTACCGCGCGATGTACAACATCGGCTATTCGAACGATCTCAGCTCCCTGGCCGGCTCGCCCTCGAGCGGCCAGGCCTCCTGCACCGCCGCGCAACTGCTCGACGCCACTCTCGCCCAGTCCGTGGTCAACAATACAACCCAGAAAAGCGGCTACCGCTTCACCTTCTTTCCCGGCACCCAGCCGGATAAGCCCACGCTTCCGGTCCCTTCCGGTTGCACGGTAGGCAAGGCGGACGGCTACGCGGTTCAAGCTGATCCCGTCGATTCCAACGCCGGCAAGCGCCATTTCTGCGCCGACGCCTCCGGCACCATTCGCTTCGACACCAATCGTCCCATCGACGTCACCGCCGCCGAATGCTCCCCCAGCGCCCCGGCCCTGCAATAGCGTTGTGCGTGGTCTCCAAGCGATCAAAAACCACTGTGGTTTTTCGTCTGCCGAGGGGTTCAACGGCAGACCTTACGCGTTTGAATCCGGCTCCGCTGCACTCGCGTCGTGGTCCAAATAGTTCTAAGGAACCCGCTGCGGTGGGTCGCGCGGAAGAGCGCAGGCTGTCAATCGGCGGTGACAAAAACCGTCACTTTTTGCGGGTCCAAACGCTCCCGCGCTTCCGGCAGGCCCAGACAACCCTTCACCCATGCCCCCGCTTCTTTCCTATGTACCTGAAAACAGGTAGTATGGAACTTCGTGCCGCAAACGTTACCCCGCCGTTCCGTCCTGGCACAGGCCGTGCACTATACAGCCGCGTACCCTTGAGAGGCACGGGCTCCAGGCAAGGCCCTGGACCAGAGGAGACAAGGGATTTCTGCCCTGATCGATTCGGGGCGAAACGTCAGATGTGGGAGCGGAAGCTCCGAGGAGAAAAGACAGAAATGAATAACAGGCAGAAAGGCTTTTCGTTAATCGAATTGCTGATCGTCGTGGCGATCATTTTGATCATCGCGGCCATCGCTATTCCCAACCTGATGCGCGCCAAGATCGCGGCCAACCAGTCGGCGGCCGTGGGCAACCTGAGGACGATCTCCTCAGCTGAGGCGACGTTCTCATCGACCTACAACGACGGATACGCCACGAGCCTTGGTGCGATCGGCGACAGCACTGCCGGCGCTGGCCCGGCGTCTTGCACCAACGCAATGCTGATCGACGAAGTCCTGTCCGGCGGCGGTGGAACTGCGGTCCAAAGCCAGAAGAGCGGCTATCAATACAATTTCACGCCGAACGCCGTTCCGGCTCTGACCACGGGTATCCCGGCTGGCTGCGGTGGCTCTGGCGACACCGGATTTTCAGTGTCGGCCACGCCTCTCGCAACGTCGACGGGAACTACCGGGTACTGCATTGACGAATCGGGCGTCATTCGCGTCGACATTAACGAGACTCCTCTGACCCCAATTCCTGCGCCGTGCGCTACCTCGGGTAAGCCGCCGTTGCAGTAGTTGCGGAGTGTGTTGGAATGTCGGAAGGGGAGGAGATCAGCGATTTCCTCCCCTTTTTTTTCGAAAATCGGGACGCACTGAAGAGGACGGCAGATCCAAATGTTCGAAAACGATTCCAATCCGAAACCGGCCCAGTCGGCTCCCGCAACGCTCCCACAGCGTTCCTCCGGCCTGCTGCAAGCTCAAAGGGCCACAGGCATCGCGGCCACTCGCGTAAAGCGCGAGCACGGCAAGAACGGGTTTTCACTGATCGAACTGTTGATCGTCGTCGCCATCATCCTGATCATCGCGGCCATTGCCATCCCCAACCTGCTCCGCGCCAAGCTCGCCGCGAATCAGGCAGCGGCGGTCCAGAACGTCCGGACGATTACGACCGCCTCCATAACATATTCCTCTACTTATAACACCGGATTACCAGACAGTCTCGCTACTCTCGGCGGTGTGCTCCCAGCCTCATGCAACGGTGCCGTTCTTCTCGACGATGTTTTGACCACGGCGCCCTATCAAAAAAGCGGTTACAAGTTCGACTACCAGCCGGTCGGAGCGGCCGTCCCCAACGGTCCTCCCGGATGCCCATCGGCATATAACCAGTATCTGGTGACGGCGGTGCCCGCCGCAGTCGGGAACACCGGTCAGAATAGCTATTGCGCAGACGAACCGGCCGTAATCCATTATGATCCTACTGGAAACAAGCCCGGCAGCGTGGCTGCGTGCGACGCTCTTCCTCCCCTTCAATAGGGACTGTGCCGAAGCGGTACGCGCAATCTTGTAGTCCGCACCCTCCTCTCGACATGCACCCGAGAGAATCGGCCTTCGCGCGTCCAGTAGATCTCCGCCCGTAGCGGCGCGCACTTCGCTTCGTTGGCTCGCTTCGACGAACTTCCTCGCAAGAGAAATTCCGGTTCGACTCGGCACATCTTCCGCCAATGGAACGCACAACCGCTCGCGTCGCGCCAAACAACCCCGGGCACGTGGTGGCGCTTTTCTTCTATCTCGCTGAAAACAGGTCGTGAGAGACCCTCGTGCCGGCCGCCGCCCGCAGCCCACTCCCGGCATGGCCCGTGCATTATCCCGCCGCGTGCCCTTGAGAGATACGGTTTCCAGGCAAGGCCCTGGACCAGAGGAGACAAGACATTTTTGCCTCGGACACGCTGGATTCACCATCGCCGCTTTCGCTTCGGTCCTTGCTCCGGCACGGAACGAGGCGGTTCGCACGCGGTTTCTCCCTCATCGAACTGCTGATTGTGGTGGCCATCGTTCTGGTCATCGCGGCCGTCGCTATTCCTGACCTGTTGCACGCTAGAATTGTGGCCAATCAAGCCGCCGCCGTCGAGAATGTTCGCACCCTCACCAACGCTTCTATCGTTTACTCTTCGACCTACGGCAACGGCTTTCCGAACAGCCTCGCGACTCTGGGCGGTCCTCTCCCGGCCTCGTGCACGGGGGCGGTCCTGATCGACAAGATCCTGAGTACCGCGCCGCATCAGAAAAGTGGCTATACCTACGACTACGTGCCCCAAGGCGCCGCGCTGCCTGTCAACGGCACCTGCCCACAGGGCTACAGCCAGTTCCTGATCGCGGCCGTCCCCAGCCAGTTCGGTTTCACCGGTCAATTGAGCTATTGCTCCGACAAGACTGGTGTAATCCGTTTTGACCTCACCGGCAAAAAAGCCGCCAGCATCGCCGACTGCAACGCTCTCCCTGCCCTTCAGTAGAGCTACGGCAGAAACCGCGTTCGCAGTGCGGCGGCTGCGCACAGCCGTACCGCAACGGGCCAGCAGCAGTTTCCAAACGGAACGCACCTCCCGTCCTTCGCTGACCTTCGACGAACTTCCTCGCCACAGAAATTCCGGTTCGACTCGGCACATTTTCCGGAAACGGAACGTCCCGCTGCTCGCAGCACTCCACACAACTCCCAACGTGTATTTCCGCTTTTACTCCATCTCGCTGAAAACAGGCCGTATGGACCTTCGCGCCGCGAACGCAACGCGACCGCCCGCAGTTCGCTCCTGGCATGGCCCGTGCACTATCCAGCCGCGTGCCCTTGAGAGGTACGGTTTCAGGGAATGTCCCTGGACCAGAGGAGATAGGAAATTTCTGCCCTGATCGAATCGGGGCGAAACGTCAGAGGCGGAGCGCAAGCTCCGAGGAGAAAAGACAGAAATGAACAAGAGGCAGAAAGGCTTTTCGTTAATCGAATTGCTGATCGTCGTGGCGATCATTCTGATCATCGCGGCCATCGCTATTCCCAACCTGATGCGCGCCAAGATCGCGGCCAACCAGTCGGCGGCCGTGGGCACGCTCCGCACCATCTCGTCCGCCAATGCGACATACTCATCGACGTACAGCGATGGATACGCGCCCGACCTTGCCACGCTGGGCGGTCCGGCGGGCGCCGCGGCTACCTGCGCTCAAGCCGGATTGATCGATGAAGTTCTAAGCGCCGCCCCTTCTCAGAAGAGCGGCTATCAGTTTGTCTACACCAATAACAACGTTGCGGCGCTCAGCGCCGGTATCCCCGCAGGCTGCGCGGGCTCTGGGTTTACCGGCTTTACTGTGTCAGCAACCCCACTCTCAACCTCCAGCGGAACCACCAGCTACTGTATCGATGAAACCGGAGTCATTCGGTTCGACACGACGGGCGCAGTAATCGCCCCGCCGTGCGCCACTTCCGGTATGCCGCCCTTGCAGTAACTGCGGAGTGCTTTGGAATGCCTGAGGGGAGGAGATCCAAGGATTTCCTCCCCTTCTTTTCGAAATCGGGATGCGCGGAAGAGGAGACAGATCCAAATGTTCGAGCACGGTCCCAATCCGAAATCGGCCGAGCGATTTCTCGTCTCCCAGCGAGGGCATGGCAAGCGCGGCTTTTCGCTGATCGAACTGCTGATCGTCGTGGCCATCATTCTGATCGTCGCGGCCATTGCCATCCCCAATCTGCTCCGCGCCAGGCTTGCCGCGAATCAGGCCGCAGCGGTCGAGAGCGTCCGGACGATCACGAGTGCGGCCATCGTCTACTCTTCGACCTACAGCACTGGATTCCCCGACAGCTTGCCCACCTTGGGAGGAGCGGTCCCCGCCTCCTGCAATGGAGCTGTCTTGCTGGATGACGTCATCACCACGCCGCCACATCAAAAAAGCGGCTACAAGTTCGGCTACACCCCCGTAGGCGCCCCGATCGCGAACTCGCCGCCCGGATGCCCCGCGGCTTACAACCAATACCTCGCCACAGCCGTGCCACTGAAAATTGGTACGACGGGCCAGAGCAGCTACTGCGCAGATCAGCCGGCGGTGATTCACTTCGATACCTCGGGGAATTTACCCGCGAGCATCGCCGCCTGCGACGCTCTTCCCCCCCTGCAGTAAGCGTCCTGCGGCGCGGATTTGGCTTCGCCGGGCTACCGTTTCAGCAATTCCATCGGGCTGTGGGGATAGAGATGCGCTTTTCCGTCCCGCCCGATCACGTAGGGGTAGCCCGCCGGATCGAGGGGATTCTGCGGAAGGAGCCTGGCAGTGACCAGATCGTCTATCGACGTGGGCGCCCGGGCGTAGAGCTGCCGGTAACGCCCGATCAACTCGTCCAGATGCGTCTCGTCATCTTGGACCTTGAGCAACTGCAATTGCTCGAGCGCAAATTTCTTGACGTTTTTGTCGTCTGTCGAGCGGTACAGTTCGGCGAAAATAATTTGCGACATTTCCGGCGAGCCACCCTGTTGCGCCACGCGCGCGGCCATCACTTTCATGATCAGAGGCGCGCCTGGAATCTTCGATCCTGCAAGATAGGCGTCCGCTGCGTTCTTGTAGTCCTTCAACCTCCAGTAATAGAGCACGCCCAAATCGTAATCGAGCCGCCATTCCTGCGGATTCGCCGCGATTCCCCGCTTGACCAGATCGATCGCCAGGTCGGTGCGGTTCGGCCGCGGCATGGAAAGGAAAACCGCGCCAAAACGGTACGCGACGATCAGGTGGGGATCGAGCGCCGTCGTGATGTTCAACAGCGGCGCCAGCAAATCAAAATTCACATTCGGCTTGCCCAACCGCGACCCGTAGTACTGCACCGCCCGCGTCCAGTAAATGTCCGCCAGCAGCGGCGCGTAACCCAGGCTTAGCTTCTTCAGCAGCGGTCCGGAGGTGACCACCAACTCTTCTTTTTGCGCCGCTTCCGAACGCGTCTGCATGTTGATCCGCGTTTGCAGCGCCGCAGTTGCGCCCAGCAGCACCGCAATCGCCACCAGCGGCTTCCACAGCGAACGGATTTGGCTTCTTCGGCTCACTTCGCAAACTTCTTCATAAAAAAGCGGCGCCCAGCTTCATAAAAGCATCGAGGTCAACCCGGCACTTTCATCGTCGCAAAAAGCGCTGGCCCCGACAAGTTTCCACGCCCGCCCGCATTTCGATTCGATTAACGTCCACGGGCGGTCGCAAGGCCATCCGCTGCAGCCACAGCCCCGCCCCGCCTTGGCGCAACGCGAGCACGTTATTCCAGTGCGGACGTCACATCGGTGTGCGCAAAGTCCCCGCCCTTGAACAGCAGCGGCTCGCCCGCGGCCTTGGCCAGCGCATAGGCAAAGCAGTCCCCGAAATTCAGGCCTGCGGCGTGCCCGCTGCCCTTGCCGAAATCGCGATAGGCTTCGCGGGCGATGCGCGCCTGCCGCTCGGTCACCGGCTCGACGGACATCTTGGCCGCGCGGAAGAAATCGTCGAATCGCCGGCTGGCGATCGGATCCCGGCTCGCATCGATCACTACGGCCGCCTCCACGTAGTTCACCGCTGAAATTCGCCGGCTCGCCGCTTCCGCAATGGCCTTCGCGCAAGCCTGCGCTTCCGGCTCGTCGCGCAGGATCGCGATGACCGCCGAGGCATCCACAATCATCGCGGCAGCCCTTTCTCGTTGTACAGCAACTTCCCATGGTCGGCGGAACGGTATGGCTCCTTCAGCCGGGCCGCGCAGTCTTTCCCAATCTTGAGCAGTTGTTCGCTCAACTCCGGGCCGCGTTGCGCCCGAATCCGCTCCAGCCGCTCTCGCAACGCCCGTGTAATCGCTGCGGTGATGCCTTCCCCCGTCGAGCGCGCCAGCTCCCGCGCCAGCTTCTGCGTCTCTTCATTCTTGATGTTCAGTGCCACATTACACCTCGATACCTTACACAGGTACCATTATACCACAGACCCCCACACCGGCTCCGCTCTTCGGTCTGAACCGTCCCAGCCGCGCCGCGTGTGCCGCATTCGTTTCCCGCGCCGCGAATTTGCTAGACTCGTCCCGTATGCGGAATCTTGCGCGGCGATCTCTGCTCTCGGCTGCCGGCGTTCTCGTTCTATCCGGCATGTCCCTGGCCGTGCCAGCTCTTTCCGTGCGGCCCGTTCCGCCGCCCGCAAAACCGAGCCCGCGCCAGGTCGTGCGGGCCTTCGAAGCGCGCTATCGCCACGCCTCCACGTTGAAAGCCGCATTTTACGAGCGCTACAGCAGCGGCCAAGGCACGGGCGTGGCGGAATCCGGCACCGTCTATTTCTCGCGCCCCAAGCGCATGCGCTGGGAATACGAGTCGCCGCAGAAGAAGCTGTTCATCGTCGACGGCACCAACGTCTGGTTCTACATTCCCGAGGACCACACCGCCAGCCGTGCGAAGCTGAAGCAAAGCTCCGACTGGCGCACGCCTCTCGCCTTGCTCGCCGGCAACGCGGATCTGAAGCGCATCTGCAAGAACGTCGAGCTCGTGCCGCAAGCGCAGACTGCAGGTTCCGCCAGTTCCGAGTCGGCCACCGAAGCTAGCGGCTCCGTGCTCCGCTGCACCCCCCGCGCCGCCACCGACGAAGCCGGCCAGTCCCTTCGCGACGTGCTCCTCACCGTCGACCCCCGGGGCTATCTCGTGCGCGTGCTCATCGAGCAGCCGGGCAACATCTCGACCGAATTCCGCTTCGGCAATTGGCAGGAAAACATCCACATCGCCGAAACGAAGTTCCATTTCCAGCCGCCTCCGGGAGTCGAAATCGTCGATCAGGACAAACTTGCCGGCGACGCCTACTGACGCCTCGCTGGAGACGCCCCGCTGGCCCTTCGCCTGTTCTTTGCTTCCGCCTCTGTTTCGCGACCGCGCTTCCGAATACCAGTACTCATCGTACAGCGAAAAACACGGTTACATAGGGAACTGCGCCGCTTGATTTCGCTTGGCCCGGTGCTACAATCCCTTCAGTCCTAGTGCCTTTTTGGGGGGCACGTGAACGGTTGCGCGGCGCGGCGGTCGGGTCATTGTTTTTTCACAGCCGCGAGTTTGCGCGCAGGCTTGCTGGTTCTCCTCCTACCCCTCGCTCTTCTCATCGGTCCTTCGCTGCGCGCGCAGGATCTGCCTGCGGGACCCGAAAAGAAGCCCAGCACTCTCAACGCGCAGATCATCCATCGGGGCAAGCCGCTCAAGACGTCGACGAACCTGGTACTGGTCAACGCCACGGTGACCGACCCGTACGGCCGTCTGGTCACCGGCCTCGAGCAGGACAACTTCCGCGTCTACCAGGATGGTGTCGAACAGGAAGTCCTTACTTTTTCCAGCGAGGATGTGCCCATCTCCGTGGGCGTCATCTTCGACATGAGCGGCAGCATGTCCGACAAGATTGAGAAGTCGCGTCTGGCCGCCGTGCAGTTCTTCCGCACCTCCAACCCGCAAGACGAGTTTTTTCTCGTCAACTTCAATGACCGGGCGCACCTGATCACGCCCTTCACCACCAGCGTGGACGAACTCCAGAATCGCCTGATGTTCACCGCGGCCCACGGCATGACCGCCCTGTTCGACGGTATCTACCTCGGCCTCAGCCAGATGAGAAGGGCACACAACACCCGAAAAGCTTTGCTCATCATATCCGATGGAGGCGATAATCATAGCCGGTACACCGAAACCGACATTCGCCGCTTCGTGCAGGAAGCGGACGTCGAGATTTACGCCATTGGGCTCTATGAACCGGACGGCGGCCCGACTCCCGAGGAGCGCGAGGGTCCTGCTCTTCTCGAGAACCTGACCCGCATGACCGGCGGCCGGACGTTCGCCGTTCACAATCTGGATGAGCTTCCCGACATTGCCACCAAAATCAGCATGGAGTTGCGCAATCAGTATGTCATCGGGTACAAACCCAGCGATCACGCTCACAATGGAAAGTGGCGCAAGATCAAAGTCAAGCTTCGGCCGCCCAAGGGGCTCCCGCCGCTCAGTGTTTACGCGCGAACGGGCTATTTCGCGCCTGGCCACTAGTCCCGCCTTGCTGCGGAATCTGGTTCTGCTGGCAATCGCTTTTGCGCTGGCGCCGTGTGCGCTCGCTCAGCAGCAGCCCCGACAGCAGCCCCCGCCACAGCAGCAGCAACAGCAGCCGGGCGTTATCCCCGGGCCGCCTCCTCCTCCCGTTTCCGAAGGCCAGAGCCATCGCATCCAGCAGCGCGTCGATTTGGTCGTGCTGCACGCCACGGTGACCAACAAACAGGGCAATTTCGTTCCCGGCCTGCAGAAAAATGATTTCCGCGTCTACGAAGACAAAGTCGAGCAGCGCATCGCCGTCTTCCAGCGACGCGACATCCCCGTGACCATGGGTTTGGTCATCGATAACAGCGGCAGCATGCGCGAGAAGCGCGCTCAGGTGGCCGCCGCGGCCCTCGTTTTCGTCAAGAGCAGCAATCCGCAGGACGAAGTGTTCGTGGTGAATTTCAACGACGAGTACTACATCGATACGCCCGGCGATTTCACCCACAGCATGCCCGACCTGA
>Ga0075272_1000021_pt1 | contig 50406 bp, 41 predicted proteins | sample SF_Rice_5C_0N_40_FD_69776 | JGI IMG/M metagenome (GOLD analysis project Ga0075272, IMG submission 69776) | Rice paddy soil microbial communities from Twitchell Island, California, USA - SF_Rice_5C_0N_404 | ecosystem: Environmental > Terrestrial > Soil > Paddy field/soil | place: USA: Twitchell... | reverse complement strand
AGAGTCCCGTCGGGCTCTGGCGCACGCGCCGAAAAAGCAGCAACCCGATCGGGATCAGCGAGCCCAGGAACAGTTCGAGCAAGAACAGACGGACCTCGTATCCCGGATGGACCAGCAGCGCCAGCGCGCCGCGATGGTAGAGATCCTGGAAGCGCAAGACGGTGTACACGATCAGCAGAACCAGCAGCACGCGTCCCATGCGCGCCAGCAAGCTCAACTCAAGGTGTTTTCCAAAGGCGCGCGCACTCATGTGGGATTCGAAGATGGTCATGGCCAGTCCCACGCAAATCGAGGACAGAAAGAAGAAGACGGGCAGCAGCGGCGAGTACCACAAGGGGTAAAGCTTGTCGGGAACGATGAGATAGAGGCTGCCCAGCGATGACTGATGCAGTGTGGACAGGATCACGCCCAGAATCACCAGCGGAATCGAGATGGCGTGCTGGATCTGGGCCAGCTTTTCCAGCCGCAGCTTCTCGAAGATCACGGCGGAGAATTCCAGCGCCAGGACGGTGGTGTACAACGTCACGCACCAGGCCACTTCGAACATCACCGAGTGCGGGTTCCACATGACCAGCGGATGCCAGATGCGATAGCCGCGCCCGAGGTCGAACAAGAGCGCCACGCTGACGAGCAAGTAGCCGAGGAAGGCGGTCAGGACGGTGGGGCGGACGATGGGCTTGAAGTCCTTCAGGTTGAAGATGTAGACGGCCGCGGTCAGCGTGAACCCACCCGCCGCCAGCATGACGCCGCACAACACGTCGAAGCCGACCCAGATGCCCCAAGGAAAGGCATCGCTCAGGTTCGTCGCGCCGCCCAGCCCGCGCGTGAAGCGCAGGAAGGTGGCATAAGCGCCGGCCAGCAGTACGATGGCCAGCACTGCTTTCCAGAAAGTAAGCTTCGGTAGGCGCATCTATTTCTCTCCCGAGCCGTGCTTGTGGGTTGGTTCGTTGCTGGTCTTGGCCTCCGCCGCAGCTACTTGCTCGCGCCGATTGGTGATCCACCAAATGCCGCCGAGCGCTACGCCGACCAAAGTGACCACGTCGGGAAGCCGCGAGAGAACGCGATAAGTGAACCAGGGCATGGGCGTCTTGCCCACATTGACCGGCAGGCCGAATTTCTCGAAGGGAACGCTCGAAAGCCGCAAAACGGAGGTGCCGCCCGCTTCCTCCAGACCGTAAATGTGGTTGACGTACTGCGAAGGGTTCTTGGCGATGCGGTCTTTGGCCTCCGCGATCAGCGCGTCTCGCTCCCCGAACTTGGTCGCACCGGTGGGACATGCCTCGGCACAGGCCGTGGGCTTACCGGCGGCGACGCGGTCCGCGCACATGTCGCACTTCCTCACGCGGGGCAGCAGGGAGTTCCACTCGTACTTGGGGATGTCGAAGGGGCAGGCCATCATGCAGTAGCGGCAGCCAATGCAGCGCGAGGCGTCGTAGGTGACCGGCCCCTCCGGCGTCTTTTGCAGGGCCGCCACCGGGCATACGGAGGCGCAGGTGGGCTCTTCGCAATTCATGCAGAAGCGGCGCATGTACTTGCCGTCCTGCACTTTGTCGAGGACAACATTGAACTTATGGGCGGAAAGGGTCTGCTCGGCGGCAATGGCGTCGTTGTAAGGGAGGTGATTGCGTTCGGCACAGGCCTTTTCGCATAACTTGCAGTCGATGCATAGGGTTGCGTCGTACAGAATGGCTTTGCTCATAGGGTCGGCGGTTGGGTCCGGTTCTTTTGGGTGCTGAACTCTTCAGCGGGAGTGATTGCTCGTTTTCGCATTTGCGGACCCAAGTCCTCAGTACTGGGCCTGACGCTGTAAAGAATCTCAGCTTGCCGAAATTTTGGCCGTGATACGCGGTACTCGTCTCCGTGATTAAGATCACCGGGCCTGCGGTGGGCTTGCGGGGCCTTGGGGCGTGCTCAAACGTTTAGCGCCCGCGGCACCAAGGCGATGCCACGGGCGCTCGGGCCATGACGGCTGTGTTGGCTTCAGGTCAGGAAGAACTCGCGCGTGAGGCTGCTCCACTGCTCCTCGGGGAGGTTGACGCTGAGGTCGTGCACGGCCAAACCGCCGTCCTGAGCCACCGCGCCAGCCAGCATCGGCATGCGTGCGCGAAGGCGGCTCGCCGTCTCGGCCATCCACTGGCGCGCCAGATTGCCGCTCAGCAGGTTGCGGAAGTTGGTCTGCGCGTCGGGCGACATCACCGTCAAGAACCAGCCCTCTCCATAAGGATCTTTGGCGGGAAGAGAAACATCGTGCAGGACGGCGTCGTTGACGTCGCGGACTTCGCCTTCGATCGGCGAGACCATTTCCGCCACCTCGCCATCTTTCGCAATCGTGAAGATCTTCTGGCCCTGCCGGATCCACTGGCCGCGCTTGGGCAGTACGATGCGTTCGGCCTTGCCAATCAGTCGCGTGGCAAAATCATCGATGCCGATGCGCACCATCGTGTGGCCTTCGCGCAACGCCCAGGTGTGGCCGGGGTGGTAGCGCAGATTTGCCGGGAGCTGGAAGCCTCCCACGTACTCGGGCTGCGTTTGCGCGACGCCGGCGTTGCCCGCCAGAACATCCGGCACAGTCTTCAAAGCCCTCTTGCGCGACCTCACATAGTCGATAGTCAAAAAGACCGCGATGGTCAGCACAACCAGTAGCACTGTCATGGCCCGCCTCCTTGTGCTTGCTTTCGTAATGAAGAAAGGCACGAGTCATGCCAACCAAGGTGTTTTTGGAAATTTTGCGCTTAATGGATGTGTTCTGAAGGGGATACGCAGATCAGCGCTTCAGGAACGGATGGCTGCGATTTTCAGCGGTTGCTGCGAATTTCATCGCATGACGATGAAAGGTCTGGCGTTCATCGAGCGATGTGATTAACAGCAGGAAACTTGCGAGGCGCGAGAGGGCGCGATGCGTTTCGCATCGCCACCGCAGAGAAACTCATCGGCATGAGGGGCAGAGATAGCCGTTCGCGCGGAGATCGAGCCTCTTGCACCCAACGCGACGTTAGTCGTCGTCGCCTAGAAGGATGGCTGCGGCGAGGACTGTGGTCCACAATCCGCGTTTGTCGCCGACCGCGGATTGGGTGATGTTCATGGTGCGGACGATCTTATTGGAGATGCGATAGACTTCCTTTTTCTCGTCCCACGACAAATCCGGATCGAATTCGACGTTCAGCGTGGTAGCCAGCATTTCCGCCGCGAGTTCCTCGGCATACTCGCCCGCCACTTCTTCCGTTTCGCCGAAGGAGTGGTGCTCGGAAAGATAGCCGTACATCGACTTGTCGGCCGGCAGGCCGAGTCCGACGCCCGCGGCGATCAAACGATGCGGCTCGCGCGTCTGGTTCTCGCTGATCACGGTGAAGGCGACCTGTCCGGGCTTGAGATGTTTCAACCCTTCGCTGCGCGAGATCAGCTTGCAGTAGGGCGGAAAAATCGACGAGACGCGCACAATGTTGCAGGCGGCGATGCCTGCATTGCGCAAGGCGAGCTCGAAGCTCGAAAGGCGCTCGCGGTGTTTTCCAACTCCCTTTGTGAGGAAAATCTTCTTCGCGACGAACGCCATGGATCGTGCCGGGTTGCGGTGCCTCCGCAGGTGAGAGTTGGGAAATAATTTGCGTGCGAAAAATAGCAAGCACGCGCAGCGATGTCAATCACTATTCGACCTACGTTACAATATCTTTATGACGTGTCGCTCCGCACCGGAGCGAGGAGAGAAGCGCCGCATTGAGGGAGAGAGGCTGAATCGGCTGCCCTGACGAGCCGACTGGCGCACCCCGGCGCCGCCAGCGAGCCGCCGAAGGGACGAAAAGGGCCTGGAGAGCATCAATTAGGCAGGATGAAGGAGCCGCCGCCCGAATGGAGAACGCACCCAATCTCGAGCGCATCGCGCGCGAGCTGAACGAGCAGCACGACGCGCCGGCAGCGAAGGATTCCCCCACCATCTTTCTCGACAACTGGCTGGCCCAGCTGGTCGCGCGCGGCGCCAGCGATTTGCTCCTGGTGCCCGGCGCGCCGCCGTCGATGCTGCTCGACGGCGAGGTACACAATCTGGAGCCGCAAGTTTTGTCCGGGCCGGAGATCGAGGCCGCGGTTGTCCCCGCGCTGAATGCGCATGCCCTGGAGCTTTACCGTGCGCAGCAGATCAGCGATGCATCCTACCGGATCGCGAACCTTGGCCGTTTCCGCATCAATCTTCACCGCGAGCGTGGCCACGCTGCGGCTGCGGTACGCGTCCTGCCGACACGAGTGCCTGCGCTCGATGAGCTGCATCTGCCGGCGCCGGTCGAGGCGCTTTCGCGGCTGGCGCGCGGGCTGGTGCTGATCGGCGGTCCGGCGGGATCGGGGAAGTCGACCACCATGGCGGCGCTGGTGAACGAGATCAACCGGCGCGAATCGCGCCACATCGTGACCATCGAGGACCCCATCGAGTACGAGCACACGCACATGCGCAGCGTGATCGAGCAGGTGGAAATCGGCACGGACGCTCCGGATTTTCCTACGGCGCTACGCGCGGCGTTGCGGCAGGCGCCCGACGTGCTCGTGGTCGGCGAAATGCGCGACGCCGAAACGATGCGCATTGCCGTGTCCGCCGCCGAAACGGGACACCTGGTCCTCTCGACGCTGCATACGACCGACGTGGCCTCGACGGTGGCGCGCCTGGCGGATTCTTTTCCGCTCGAACGTCAGAACACGATTCGCCAGGAACTGGCGATGGCGTTGGCCGCTGTTTTCACCCAGATTTTACTGCCCAACCCCGCCGGCGGGCGCGTTCCCGCCGCAGAACTGCTGATGGTCGGCTACGGGGCGCGCCAGCACATTCGGTACAACGCGCTGCAGCACTTGCACCAGGAGATTACGATCACCAAGCGCAAGGGCTCATTCACGATGGAAGAGTCCCTCGCCAAACTCGTCCTGGGGGGCCAGGTCGACCGCGAAGAGGCGCTGGCCTGCGCGATCCATCCCGAAGACCTCTCCGTTCTGTTGAAGATGGAATCAAAAGCCAAGTCCGCTTGAGCAGGACGCCGCAAGTTCCCGGCGATGATGCTTCCCGCCTGCCGCCGAAAGCGGTTCCGAGCCCGTGTATCAAGGTGTACACTCACAGTATCGCTAAAGGAGGCCGTCATAAGGGATTCTAGTGCGTTGAGCTTTTTGCGTTCGGGAGCGGCGCGCATCCGCCGCAAGGCGTTCGTTTTGCACCGCCGGCGGCTTGCGACTGCGAGCGGGGCATCACTGCTTCTTTTCGCCTTGGCGGCCGCGAATGCGACGGCGCAGCAGGTTCACGCCGCGGAGGATGAGCTATCGGACGCGAACATCACTGTACGCGTGTTTGGTTCCGATAACCGGCCGCTCAAGGAACAGGCGTTCGTCACGCTGTACCAGCAGGGCTCCAGCATGCAACTCGGAACCGTAACGACGTCGGTGGCGTCCACGGCGGTTCTGACCGGGATGCCCGGATATGGACCCTATACGGTTGAAGTGAAGGCGAAGGGGTATCAAACAGCGCGGAAGGATTTCCAGTACAACATGGCTTCCGGTCGCGTTGAAGTCGACATCACCATGCAGCCGCTGGCGAGCGAGACCGCACCGTCCGGCCCGCCGCCGCTCGATCCGAAAGCGCAGCAGCACGTGACGCAGGGCCTGCGGGCCATGCAGTCAGGAAAATACCAGGAGGCGCAGAAGGAATTTCTGGCGGCGCGCAAAGCGGCGCCGCAGAGCGCGCACGTCGATTACTTGCTGGGCGCAGCGTATCAGAAGGGCAACGACCTGAAGAGCGCCGAAAAGTATCTGAGGGAGGCGACGTCCATCGATCCGGATGATGTGGAGGCGCTCATCGCCCTAGGTCAGTTGCACGACCAGGGGAAAGACTACCGGGATGCCATTCCGCCGCTGGAAAAAGCCGTGGTTATCGACGCCAAAAACTGGATGGGGCACTGGGTGCTCGCCGACGCCTACCTGCACGTGGGGGAATACGAGAAAGCGCGGAAAAATGCGGAAGCCGCGGTGGAACTCGGAGACGGCCCGGCGAAGAAAGCCCGGCTGATCGAGGGAGAAGCGCTCGCGAACCTCGGCCGGCGCGACGACGCGATCCGGGTTCTGGAACAGTTCATTCACGATGCGCCCGGCGATCCCGCCTTGCCTGCCGTCCGCGCATTTATTGCGCGCTTGCAGGCGTCCGCTCCGGAGGCGGCGCGCAAGCCCAACTGAGTCGCGATTTGTGGGGACGTTGTGCAGCAGCCTACTTACCGCCTGGACGCAGAAGACGTGGTGAAGACCGGCCGAAACCGAATCGCCTCAGCCGGCGGACCTGACGATACAGCAAGCTTTCCGCTTGGAAATTTCAAATTGTTTTGGCCATGCGCACAATGGGCAGGAATTCGTTATCGCCCAGCGGCACGTTCACTTGTTCCAGCGCCGCATAGCCCTTCGCCGCGTAAAACGGCACGCCACTGAGCGTCGCGCCCATTTCCAGCCGCCGGAATCCGGCAGCTTTGGCGGCCGCTTCGCACGCATCGAGGATCAGGGTGCCGATTCCTTGCCGCGCCCAATCCGGATGGACGAAGAAGGCGCGAATCTTCGCGGCGTCGCATACCGGGTCGAGCAGATCGTCCTCGCGCGCGCGCCACTGATCGCCGCCAAAGAGCGTTTTGCGCTTGCTCCATCCGCCGCAGCCGACGATGCGAGATTGCACTCCTTGTGAGGCAGCTTCCGGGGTCGTTTCCGCAGCGAAGTAGGTGCCATCCGCGATCAGCTGCGTATCGACGCCGTAGACGCTCTTCAACGCCAGATCGATCTGCCGGGGCGAGTAGTCGCGCGCCTGCAGTCCCCGCACCGACGCTTCAATCACCTCCCGCAGCGCCGGGATGTCCTCGGGATTCGCAATTCGTATTCGGATGCCGCTCAAGACGCCATCACAGTCGTACTGAGGAGCCCCTTTGGTCTCGCAAGCGCCCAAGTTCCATTCCGCCGTTCAAGGAAAAAGTACGTGCCGTACCCGCACAAGGGACCACAGTGGTGAGAGGCCCAAACAAGCGCCTTAGTCCGGGAACGATTGAATCCGATGCTGCTCACCGATAAGAAATCCTGTGCCCCGGGATACCGATCGACGAAGTCGATGTCATGAAAGGTGGTCTTCACCACTCCTTCGATCGCCCGTCGATCGACTGGGCTTGGCGTTCGGCTGGCGCGAACGAAACCCCGCAGCGTCGCGCCCCACGTTCTGCGAAAACGCTTATCTCCTTTTAGCCCGAGAGATTCTACGTCGGGTACCGCGTAGTTCCCTGCTTTAGCCGGTAATACAATTCGGTAGGAGTGGGGTGGTTCCTGGCGCAACAGCTCCACCAAGACCGTCGCGTAAATTGCATTGGCGTCCGCGGACACACGTGCCGCCGCAGCCCCGGATTGTCGGGCAGCGTACGGACACGAAAAGGCGAAACAAAGCCATATGATCAGGACGAACGTCCTTCAGGCTTCCTCGTGGCCTTGGGAGTGGGCCAGGCGCTCGATCACCGCCATATCCTCCAGCGTGGTGGTGTCGCCAGAGACGCGGCCCTGCTGCGCCAGCTCGCGCAACAGACGGCGCATGATCTTGCCGCTGCGCGTCTTGGGCAGCAGGTCGCAGAAGCGGACGTCCGCGGGCCGCGCAATAGTGCCAATGGTGTTCGAGACGTGCTCCATCAGAACCGCGCGCAGGCCGTGATTGGGCGACACGCCCGCGCGCAGCGTGACGAAACAGATGATCGCTTCGCCCTTGATGTCGTCGGGACGCGCCACCACCGCCGCCTCGGCCACCGCATCGTGGGCCACCAGCGCGCTCTCGATTTCCATGGAGCTGAGGCGGTGCCCGGCCACCTTGATGACGTCATCGACGCGCCCCAGCACCCAGATGAAGCCATCCTTGTCGCACTGCGCCGCATCGCCCGCGAAGTAAACGCCGGGGATGCGGCTCCAGTAATCGCGCTGGTAGCGCTCATCGTCGCCATAAATGGTGCGCAGCATGGAGGGCCACGGATTCTGGATGGTCAAATAGCCCGTTTCGCCCGGCTTAACGGGCTGGCCTTTCAAATCGACCACGCGCGCGTTGATTCCCGGCAGCGGCAGAGTTGCCGAGCCCGGCTTCGTCGGAGTGGCGCCCGGCAACGGCGAAATCAGGATGGAGCCCGTTTCCGTCTGCCACCAGGTGTCGACAATCGGGCAGCGATTTTTCCCGATCGCCTCGAAATACCATTTCCAGGCCGCGGGATTGATGGGCTCGCCGACCGTTCCCAGCACGCGCAGGCTCTTCAGACTGTGCGGGTTAATCCAATCCATGCCCCAAGCCATGAAGGCGCGCACCGCCGTGGCGGAGCTGTAGAAAATCGTCACCTTGTAGCGGTCGACGATTTCCCAGAAGCGATCCTTGCGCGGAAAGTCCGGCGCGCCTTCGTACATGACTACGCTGGCGCCGGCGGCCAGGGGGCCGTAGACGATGTAACTGTGGCCCGTGACCCAGCCGATGTCGGCGGTGCACCAGTAGACATCGTCGTCGCGCAGATCGAAGACGAGTTGCGTGCTCCACATGCATTGCAATAAATAGCCGGCGGAAGTGTGCAGCACGCCCTTTGGCTTGCCTGTTGTGCCGCTGGTATACAGGATGTACAGCGGCTGCTCGGAATCGAAGGGCGGGGCGGGGCAGTCGGCTGAAGCGGCATTTTCGAGTTCGTGCCACCAGAGATCTCGGTCCTCGTGCCAGGCAATTTTTTCTCCCGTGCGCTCGACCACGATGCACTTCTCGACCGTGGGGCAATTCTTCAGCGCGGCATCGGCCGTGTCTTTCAGCGGCACAACTTTGCCGCGCCGGAAGCCGCCATCCGCGGTGACCAGGATCTTGGATTTCCCGTCGGCGATGCGGTCGGCCAGCGCCGTCGCGCTGAAGCCGCCAAAAACGACCGAGTGCATGGCGCCGATGCGCGCGCAAGCCAGCAGGGCGATGGGCAGCTCGGGCACCATGGGCATGTAGATCGCAACGCAGTCGCCCGCGCCGACGCCCAGGCTCTTCAGGGCATTCGCGAATTTGCAGACGCGCTTGTGCAATTCGGCGTACGTGAACTGCATGGTCGAGCCATCTTCCGCTTCCCACAGGAGGGCGGGCTTATTGCCGTTCTTGGCCAGATGGCGGTCGAGGCAGTTGTAGGAGACATTCAGCTTGCCGCCCACGAACCACTTGGCATGTGGTAGCGTCCATTCGAGGATTTTCTTGGGCGGCTCGAACCAGTCGAGCATCTTGGCCTGCTCGCCCCAGTATTCCTCGGGATGATTGGCGGCGCGCTCCCACAAGGCGCGGTATTCTTCGAGCGATTTCACGCGCGCGCGCTTGCTGAACTCCTGCGGCGGCGCCAACGGCTTCTCGTCCAATACGTGCGGATCAAATTCGAGCATGGTCCCTCCCGGCCTGAGACCTCTGTGGTTGCCGTACCGCCCGATGGCGCGTATCAGGGCTCGCCGGCGGCCTGCTTCCCGAAAGGACTATAACGCGGTTGGGAAGAGAATGAAATCCGCTTGCTGCCGGCAGGATTTGTAAGAATTTGCGATTCCCAGAAACGGCGAAAGCAGTCAAGTTGCGCCGGCGAGCGATGATGCCCGGTGGGGGACAGGCGTAGTTACCCCATCGTTACTGTCCTATTTCTGTCCCTGCGGTTGCTTGACCGGGTGGAACCCCGATTGTAGGCTCTGCACCGCATCGGGCTGTGTCCTGGCAGTCCGCTGTCTCCAGCTCTCCAGCACTCCGGCGGGCCCATGCGCTATCCCTGACCGGACAAGGAGTACAAGCATGAAAAACCTGCTAGCGATCCTGGCAATCGGGGCTTGTTTGCTCTTTCCCAGCCTCACCCCAGCCGCAACCGCCAAATACGCGGCGGTGGACAATCTCTTGACCACCTGCTCCATCACCTCTACGGGCACTCTATCCACAGCGACTCCTCTGGTGACCCTCGCGGGCTTGACCGACTGCACCGGCACGAACGTTACGACCAACGCCAGCGGAAACACGGTGACCGCCAACACGGACGGCCCCAACTGGGTCGTTGTCAGCACAGCGAGTCTTCACGTGTCCAACAGCCAGTCCATTTTTGTGACGCCGTCGCTGGTTACCGGCCTCTACACCGAAGTCAAAAATAACAGCGGCAACAACACAAGCACCTCCACAGCACAGGTGATCCTGCGTGTGGTGGACTTGTCGAGCTGCGCGCTGTCCGGCAACAACTACGGCAGCGCCAGCGCTCCCTGTGGCACGGAGATCGCGGCCGAACCGGTGGTGGACTGCACCACCAGCATTCTCGGCTGCGTCTCGAATGGCAACGGCACCTACGGCGTTAACTTCGACCAGCGAGTCCTTGGGCTCAGCTCGAACCTCAACCTCGGGGAGTTCATCGATCTCGCCATAGCCACGGCCGATGGGCATTCCTTTGGCTTTGGCTTTGACGACGTTAATGTAGGCACCCATTTGATTGCCGTGGAAGCCGCCGTCAACGTCTCCGGAAGCGGCAACAGCATATCGGCGGCCGCCTTCGGCCTCGGCTTTACCACGGTTGAGGCGGTTCAATTGACCCAGGGCGCGAACGACATGGACTTCTAGCGCGTTCGCTTATCCCTCACCTAATAGGCGGATCTGCCGGCGAGCGTTGCGCTTCGCGTGACGCTCGCCGGTTTTTGGTGTACACATCGTGCGGCTGCTTGGCGCAAGACCATCACTCGGGAGTTCGCATATAATTGCGCGCAAGCGGTGGCAGGCCCTTCCCGTCCCCGTGACCCATGCACTACAAGACGGTGACCGCCGTCACAGGCTTCTGCGCCTCCCGGGTTGAGCATGAGCCCATGGCGTACAAGGTACAGCGCGAACTCGAAGACGGAGAACTGGTGGAAGTTACGACGCGCGCTGATCTGGAAAAAGCGGAGGTGTTGGTCCGCGCTCTCAAGGAACATTGGCCCGGGGTCTATCGAATCACCGAAATCGTAGACGAAACCGGCGCGATATTTCACAGATCGCTTCATTGACCAAGTTATGTGCTAGGTTCAGTCATGCAGTTCAGCCCAGCCAGAACGATAGCGCTCGCATTGATGGCGCTCTTGTTTCCGGCAGCCGCATCCGCGCAGCTGCCCAGGCCGCAGGGACCCCAGGAAACCTCTCAGACGCCTCCTTCCGCCAATCTCAACGTCTACCTGCGCACGGAGGGCGGGCAGCCTTTGGCGGACGACGTCTCGCCCATGGTTCGTATTAGCTCGCCGGAGAGCGGCGCGCCGCTCGCGAGCTTCCCCACGCGCGCGGGCGACGCCTGGGTTTTCACCGGGCTGGCGGCGGGCGGGGAATACGAAGTGGAAGTGACGGCGAACGGCTATCTTCCCACGAACCAGAGTGTCACCATCCCCAACATCCCCGGCGCAACCGCCAGCGTCATCATCTTTCTGCGGCCTGCCGACAAGGACTTGCTCTTTCGCCGCCCCGCCGGGCAGTTCGTCCTTGCGCCCAAGCCTGCAAAGGAAATTCAACACGCGCTGAAGGACCTGCAATCCGGGCGGATCGCCTCGGCGCGAAAGCACGCGGAGAAAGCTCTGAAGCTGGCCCCCGGAAACCCCTACGTGCAGTACGTCATGGGCATGACCTTCATGCTATCCCACCAATTTGCGCAGGCGAAACCGTACCTGGAACATTCGGTTTCGATCGATCCACAAGAAGCGCCTTCGCTGACTGCGCTTGGCACAGCGCGGTTACAGCTGGGCGATGCTCGCGGTGCTGCGGAGGTGCTGCAAAAGGCGATCCAGCTGGATGCCAAGTCCTGGAAAGCAGAATGGCTGCTGGCCTCGGCCGACCTCGGAGTGAAGAAGTACGCGGATGCGCGCGATCACGCCGAGCACGCTTTAAAACTCGGCAAACAGGAGGCGCGGCCGGTCCAGTTGATCTTAGGTAAGGCGCTTGCAGAGCTGGGAGAACGCGAAGAAGCTGCTCGCGCGTTCGAAACTTTTGCGAAACAGTTCCCGTCGAATTCGGAGGCTGCCAAAGCGCGCCATTGGGCCGAGATATTGCGCCAGCCTCTGCCACCGCCGGTGCCAAATCCGCAGCCAGAGATAGGCCCGAACGCCGGGGTATCACCACCGGTTCCGCTGGCCGAATCGAGCGCCGCCAAAACAGCTTTCTCGCCACAGCCGCCGGTGGAAGTTCCCCCCAGCCCGAACTGGGCGCCGCCGGACATTGACGCGGTACGCCCCTTCGTGATTTCGACGGCCACTTGCCCGCTGCGGCAAGTTCTGGCGCGAGCGGGAAAGCACGCGGAGGAGTTCGTCAACGCGCTGCAGGAGTTTTCGGCCAAGGAGGATTTTCAGAGGGTCGAGCTGAAGAATGGCAACAATCTGAAAAGTGTATCGGAGGATCGATTCGAATACCTCGTGTTCATCGATCGCGCGTCGCCAGAGGCTTTCGACGTGCAGGAAATCCGCCAGCGGGATTCGCAACCCGCGGGTCTGCCTGGGAAAGTCATCGATGAGGGCGCTCCGGCGCTCGCCCTGGCATTCCACCCGGTGGTGAAAAAAAACCTCGACTGGGAATGCGAAGGGCTCGGCACGTGGGACGGCCAAGCGGCCTGGGTGGTCCACTTCGCGCAAAAGCCGAAAGCGCCGAACGTGCTGTCCTGGTTCTATGGGCCGTCGGGCAGCTCGCGGCGATCGATCTAAACCGCCTCCACAATTCCATCGATTACCGCCCGGTGCGTTTCCGCGAGCACAATGTGCGCTTGTGGCTGCCGCAGACGGTGGATACCTACATGCAGTACCAGGGACATTTCTGGCACTTTTACCACCGCTACAGCGACTTCAAGCTTTTCTGGGTCGGAGCCTCGCAGAAAATCAGCCAGCCGAAAGAGGAAACGCAGCAGCAGTGAGCCCCGCTGGTGCGGCTAACATCTTGTTTTCTTCCGAACCGGCCGACTTGGCATGTCGCGCTGTATACATCCGGTGTCGGAAATGGCCACACAGTGGCGGCAGTTGAAACTCCTCGAAATTACGCGAGCGCCAGGTAGCTCCAAGTGCAGGTGCAGGCTACGGGGTGGACCCGAAGGCAACGGCGATCGCAATGCCTGCCGCAAAGAGCGCGATGCTGAGGAGGGCCATGCCGGCGGTCGCGCTGAGCGATGGCCTGGGAGAAGGGGTTGGAGCCATTTTGTCGTGCTCCATTTTGGAGACTTGAGCCGACCGATGGTTCGCAGCCATTTCATCGGCATGTTCGTATGCATCGGTATGAGAGCTGCGGACGGTCATCATTCCGTGCTTGAGGTGACGAGCCACCAACCACCAGTTGATCGGGTAGGCCACACAAGCCCCGGTGAGAAGGGCTATGGACATGATGAACCAAAAGCTGGCGCCCAGCGCAGACTCACTCCCCGGAATAGCAGCCATCAGAATCATCATCACGGGAACCATCCCGGCCATTAACGCATTCATAGAGAGAAATTCAGGAATGAACGTCAGGCGCAGAGAGCGGGCAAATGAACCGCCGGCCATCTCGCGCATGAACAGCGCCTGGAAGATGGTCCAGCCGAAACCGAACCCGAGAAAATACTCCAGCGCGATGTGGGCTGGCGCAGGGAGACGAAGCGCGCTACCAATTGCGGCCCCGGCGAGAATACCTAGCCCGTCGCCCGCCACGCAGTGCATCGTGGAACCGAGCACCTGCCGCCATCGGACAGCTACGTAGCGGGCATGCAGCCCTGGCAGGGGTTCGCGGCAACCCAAAACGTACAGGAAAGCGCCAAAGGGTCCGGTGTACGCCGAGATAAGAACGAAGGCCCATTTGAGGACGGGCGATTCGGGGGTCGAGCGGATGTCCACAGCGACGAATATGACCGCCAGAGCGGTCAGAGTGAACCACAAGAGAATAATGCCGCCGAGCACGACAGCTATTCTGCGCCACTTGACGTGGGATGCTGTGACCACCGTGCCCGCCGCCGTGACGGTGATCACAGCCTGTTGCTTTCTCCTCAAACATGTATTGTTGCGTACGTGACCTTACGCCTGACCTGAAAGGACAGATGGCGATGGCCGGTCCGCTTTGCGCCTCGCGAGCGCCCGAGGCTTTGCCCTACGGGCGAGCTTCAAAAATCAGATTGAGCGGCGTCTCAGCGGCGCGGCGGAAATGCGTAAACCCGCCCGCGGTGACGACCTGGCGAATGCGTTCTTCGCCCGCCTGCGCGCCCAGGGCCGCACCGACTTCCTGGGCCAGTGAGGCCGGCGTGCAGATCATGGTCGAGGCGCAATAGAAGACGCGGCCAATCGGGTTGTGGTTTTGCTCGGCATGGTCGTTGGCAAACGGCTCGACGATCATCCACGTTCCATTGGGTTTCAGCGTGGAGAGGACGTGCGCGGCCGCGCCCACCGGATCGCCCATGTCGTGCAGGCAGTCGAAGAAAGTGACGAGATCGTAGCCGCCGTTCGCGGGATAGCTCTTCGAACTGGCCACTTCGAAGGTGATCTGATCCATCAGGCCGTCGCGTCCCGCGAGATGGCGGGCGTACTCGATCGACCCGCTGTGGTAGTCGAAGCCATAGAAGCGCGACTTGGGAAAGGCACGAGCCATGAGCAGAGTGGAAGAGCCGTGGCCGCAACCCACGTCGGCGACGGCGGCGCCAGCCTTCAGCTTTTCGATGACGCCTTCGAGCGCGGGCAGCCAGGAGGCGATCAGATTGTTGGCGTAGTTGGGCCGGAAGAAACGCTCGGTGCCGAAGAAAAGATTGGCGTCGTGCTCGTGCCAGCCGACGCCGTCGCCGGTGCGGAAGGCCTGAGTAATTTTGGGCTCGTCCTTGAAACAGGAGGAAATGATGTGGAAGGCGCCCGGAAGATCGAGAGTCGTGAGGGCGAAGGCCTGCTCGGTGGGCAGTTCGTAGCGCTGCGTGCCTGCGTCGTAAGTAACGTAGCCGCTGGCGGCGTTGGCGTTCAGCCACTCGCGGACGTAACGCTCGGTAGTTCCGGTGCGCTCGGCCAGTTCGGCGGAAGTCAACGGCCCCGCTCCGGCCATGGCCTTGTAGAGGCCCAGCTTGTCGCCGATGACGATCAAGGCGGCGTGCATAGCCGCGCCCATATCGCCAACGGCCTTGAGCATAAAAGCATGAAGCTTGGATTCGTCGGGTTGTACCGCTTGAGTTGGTGTGGCCACAGGGCACCTCTCCATTTGGCTAAATAGAATGGGAAACGTTGCGCGGAATTGTACGGGCGAGTTGCGGCGAGTGCAAGGCGATTCGAAAGGGCGAGTTTGGCGCTACGAGCGGGTCACGTTCCCGGAACGATAACGGAAACCGGCCGGCCCTCGTCCTCGGAAATGTGGGGGCGCTCTGCGCGCGTCACAGGGCGCGGGCGACAAATCGTTGACACTTGACGCCGCCGAAACGATAATCGGGCTTGGCTTCCCAGCCACTAGCGCGCGAACGCGATCAGCCGGGCAGATCCAGCGCCCGGTCTTCTAACCCTTGCCGTTTCGCCTGCGCAGTCCTGGCGTCGAATCGGCGGCATCGGCTCTTCTCACGGCCCATTTGCAAAGAGTGGAGGACGTAATCCAGTGATGTGGGTGTACGCGGTCGCGATGTGGCTGGCGCCGGGCACGAATCCGGTCACGGATTATTGGAACCGGAACATGGACCCGCTGCGGAATCCCTTCCGCGGGCTCTATCACCTGAACTCCTTCGATCTGGCGGTCATGATTCCGTATTTCGTCGTGATGATCGTGCTGGCGGCGTACGGAACGCACCGGTACGCGCTGGTCTACCGGTTTTTCAAGAACCGCAAGAATGTGGCGGGGCCTCCGCCGGAAATCGAGACGTGGCCGAAGGTGACGGTGCAACTGCCGATCTTCAACGAGCGGTACGTGATCGAGCGGCTGATCGAGGCGGTGGCGCAGTTCGATTACCCGCGCGAACTGCTGGAGATACAGGTGCTGGACGACTCGACGGACGAGACCCAGGAAGTGGCGTCGAACTGCGTGCAGCGGCACCGCGAACTGGGCCTGCCGATCCATTACATTCACCGCACGAATCGCGAAGGGTTCAAAGCGGGCGCGCTGTGCAACGGTCTGAAGACGGCGAGCGGGGAACTGGTGGCCATCTTCGACGCGGATTTCATTCCGCCGGCGGATTTTCTGCGCCGCACCGTGCCGTACTTCGTGGACTCCAAGCTGGCCATGGTGCAGACGCGCTGGAGCTACATCAACCGCAACTATTCGCCGTTGACCGAAGTGGAAGCGATCCTGCTGGACGGGCATTTCGCCATCGAGCACTCCTCGCGGTTCCGCAGCCGGCTGTTTTTCAATTTCAACGGGACGGCGGGCGTGTGGCGGCGCGCGGCAATCGACGACGCGGGCGGCTGGCAGCACGACACCCTCACGGAGGATACGGACCTTTCGTATCGCGCGCAGTTGCGCGGTTGGCAGTTCCTGTATCTGCCGGAGATCGATTGCCCCTCGGAACTGCCCATCGAGATGAACGCGTTCAAGACGCAGCAGGCGCGCTGGGCAAAGGGGCTGATGCAGACGGCCAAGAAGGTTCTGCCGCGGGTGATGAGGTCGAAGGTTCCGCCCGAAATCAAGGCGGAGGCCTTCTTTCATTTGACGGCGAACGTCAGCTATCCGCTGATGGTGGTGCTGTCGATTATATTGCTGCCCGCGATGATCGTGCGCTTCTACCAGGGATGGTTCCAGGTGCTGGTGATCGACGTTCCGCTGTTCATGGCCTCGACCTGCTCGATCTCGTCGTTCTACCTGGCGGCGGAGCGGGCGTTCTATCCGAAAACGTGGAAACGGACGTTCCTGTATTTGCCCTTCGTAATGGCGGTGGGGATCGGTCTGTCGGTGCGCAACGCGTTCGCGGTGATGGAAGCGCTGTTCGACGTGAAGACGGAGTTCGTGCGCACGCCCAAGTACCGCGTGGAAGCGAACGCGAAGACGCTGGCGTCAGTGAAGAAAAACTACCGCAAACGCGCGGGATGGATGCCCTACATCGAGCTGGGGCTGGGACTGTACTTCGCGGCGACGGTGGTCTACGCCATGCAGAACGAGAACTACGCCACCGTTCCATTTTTGGTTCTGTTTGTGTGGGGCTACCTCTACACCGGATGCATGTCGCTCGGTCAAACCTACCTGGAGCGGCTGCGCCTGCGCGTAAGCGCCGCCAGCGCGGCGGAGAGTCCCGCGGCGGCGAGCAGCACCTCGCCAAGTTTCTAAAGCCGCGTCATCCTGAAACAAATTTCCCGCGCAACTCACGCGCTGCCACTTTTTCTTCGCCGTTGACTTCTCGACGCACTGCGCTATTATAGCGGCCTCCCTGCTGCACCGAGGACATCAACTCCGTGGCTTCTCCACAACTGAACGTCATTTCGCAAACGGATTTTCGCGGTCTGAAACTTCGCGCTCGAGGCAAGGTTCGAGACATCTACGATCTGGGCGATCGCCTGCTGATCGTGGCCACCGACCGGCTGTCGGCGTTCGACGTGGTTCTGCCGACGCCCATTCCGGACAAAGGGCGCGTGCTGACGCAGCTGTCGCTCTTCTGGTTCGAGAAATTGCGCGGGGTAATTCCGAACCACGTGATCAGCGGCCAGGATTTCAGCGGCGAACTCGCTCCCTATGCCGCGTCGCTGAAAGGGCGGTCCATGGTGGTGCGGCGCACCGAGCCGGTGCCCATCGAATGCGTGGTGCGCGGGTACCTTTCCGGGTCGGGCTGGAAGGACTACCAGAAGACAGGCGCGGTGTGCGGCGTTCCGCTGCCGGCGGGGCTGCGCGAATCGGACAAACTGCCGGAGCCGATTTTCACGCCGTCGACCAAGGCGACGACCGGCCATGATGAAAACATATCGTTCGAGGAAACGGCCCAGCGGATCGGGCGCGGGCTGGCCGAGACGCTGCGGGACACCAGCATCCGCTTGTACAGTCAAGCGGCGGAGCATGCGGCCAACTGCGGGATCATCATAGCGGATACGAAGTTCGAATTTGGGCAAGCGGGCGGCGAACTGGTTTGGATCGACGAGGCGCTCACGCCGGATTCCTCGCGTTTTTGGCCGGCCAGCAAGTACGCGCCGGGAAAAGCGCAGCCGTCCTTCGACAAGCAATACGTACGCGATTATCTCGAGCACATCGGTTGGAACAAGCAACCTCCTGGGCCGTCCCTTCCTGCAGAGGTGGTCGCAGCCACACGCGAGAAGTACAGGGAAGCGTACCAACGCATCACAGGTCACACACTGGATTGAATTGAGCGGCGGTTTGGACGGCTGGACGGGGGTCCGGCTGCGAGGCGTTATTTCTTGAGGGGAAGAGTGTCGCATTCGTGGAGTGTGCTACTGTGAAAGACCAACTGGAATCGCTCGTGGGCATGATGGTTGAGCGCGGCATTCTCCTGGAAGAGGCCGTGGGGGAATTCGAAAAGAAATTCATCAAGCGCGCCCTGGAGCGCGCCAACGGGAACCAGTCACGAGCCGCGAAGCTTCTGGGCATTCACCGCAACACGCTGGGCCGCAAGGTCGAGGTATATAAGCTGGACCACGTCGGCCGGCGCCGCTAACCTTCCGGCGGTTCACTCTCGCAACAGGAATGAGGCAGGAAAGAACCTTCCAGACTGTTTCCAGTGTTGTCCGCGTTCGGTCGGCGGCACGGAAGCTTGGGATTGTGCCGCGTCACTGCAACGCTGCCGGGGGAAAAACAAGAGGCCGGGAAGCGATGCTCGGGAAGGCCTGAGCAGCCTGTTACAGAAATTACACCACACTGAAACACAAGAGTCACAATGGATTGATACGACTTGAGGTGTTCCAGCAAGTCATTCATGCCGTTCGCGCTTATCTTGAAAATTCGCTCCACAGCCAAGGAGGATATCTTGTCGCTTCGCGGAAAAATCGTTCGGACACCGACGCGCCGTTCGATCTTGATGAGCAGCTGCCTGGTGCTTGCTCTAGGGGTTTGTGTTGCGCTGGGCACCAGCCAGGCTGCGGGAGATGTCAACATCCTGGAAACGGGGTCGAGCCTGCTGTATCCGCTGTTCAATCTTTGGGTTCCGGTGTACGCGAAAGCGCATCCCGGCGTGAGGATCACGACGCAGTCGACGGGCAGCGGCACGGGCATTGCCCAGGCCACCGAAGGGATCGCGCAGATCGGCGCTTCGGACGCGTACATGAGCGATGCACTGATGAAGAAAAACCCGAACATACTGAACATTCCGCTGTGCATCTCCTCGCAAATGGTTAACTACAATCTGCCAGGTTTGAACCGCGAGCACCTGAAGCTGAGCGGGCCGGTGCTGGCGGGGATCTACGACGGCTCGATCAGGAAATGGAACGATCCGGCAATCGCACAGCTGAACCCTGGAGTGAAACTACCGGATCACAACATCATCCCGGTGCATCGGACGGACGGAAGCGGCGATACCTTCATCTTCACGCAGTATCTTTCCTTCAGCACGCCGTCCTGGGCTAACAAGCTCAGCTATGGAACTACAATTAGCTGGCCGCCGGTCCCCGGCGGATTGGGCGCCGAAGGCAACCCGGGCATGGTGACGGCGATCAAGGACAATCCGTATTCGATCGCGTATATCGGGACGAGCTACGAGCACGCGATCCTGCAGGACAACCTGGGCACGGCGTTGCTGAAGAACCGCGACGGCCACTTCCTGCTGCCCTCAGCCAAGACAGCAGCTGCCGCGGCGGCGGTGATGGTGTCCAAGACGCCCAAGGACGAGCGCGTCAGCTTGATTTTTGCTCCGGGCGCCGAGTCCTATCCCATCATCAACTACGAATATGCGATCGTGAGCCGGAAACAACCGACGGGCGCGATGGCCTCTGAACTACGACAGCTGTTCACCTGGGCCATGAGTTCGACGGGAGGCAGCGCGCCGCATTTCATGGATGCCGTGCATTTCGTTCCCTTGCCGGAGCCGGTGGTGAAGCTAAGCGCGGCGCAAATCGCGGAGATCCAATAATCCAGACCCAACACCCCTTCCGCCACAGCAACCCGCTTGCCGGCAGCGCCCCTGTCGGCGAGCGGGTTAATCTGTTATCTTGCTGCGGATGAGGGACACCGGCTCCAGTTTGCCGGCAGTGCAGCCCGAGCCGTTCGGGCGCACCCCGCTTTGGAAGCGAATCTTCACGTTTCGAAAATTTACGGGCCTGCTGGGCTGCGTAGTGGCCGCAGTGCTCGTAGTGATCGTGGCCTTTCTGGTTGCATATGCCTGGCCGGCGGTCCGCTTCAACGGCTTTTCCTTCCTGACTGAAAACAACTGGAATCTGGGCAACATGTATGCCAACCCGATCATGGTTCACGGGCAGGAAATCTTGCCGGCCGCCGCGTACGGCATCCTGTTCCTGATCGCGGGCACGCTGCTCAGCACGCTGATCGCGCTGGTCATTGCGATTCCCGTCGGTGTCGGGGCGGCGCTCTTTCTGGCCGAGGCTGTGCCGCCGATGGCGCGATCGTGGCTATCATTTTTCGTCGAGCTGCTGGCCGCCATCCCCAGCGTGGTGTTCGGGTTGTGGGGCTATGTGGTGGTGATTCCATTCCTGGGCCACTCTGTGTTTCCGTGGATGGCGAAGTGGCTCGGCTGGATTCCGTTTTTCGGAGGTTCGACCGGCAGCGGATATGGCCTGCTCACTTCGGGGTTTGTCCTCGCCTTGATGATCGTGCCGCTGATTACGGCGACATTGCGGGACGCGCTGGTCAGCCAGTCTCCCTCGCTGCGCGAGGGCGCGGAGGCTCTGGGCGCCAGCCGATTCGAAGCGTTGTGGACGGTGAAGCTGCCGTCCGTGCGGCGTGTGCTGATCGGGTCGTGCATCTTGGCGACGGGGCGTGCGCTGGGCGAAACGATGGCCGTGCTGATGGTCGGTGGCGGTGCGCTGAATTATTTGCCCAGCAACATCTACCAGCCGATCACCACAATGGCCGCATTCATCGTCTCTCAGCTCGATAGTGCCATGCAGGATCCGACCGGGATGGCGGTGCGCTCGCTGTCTGAAGTGGCGCTGGTCCTTTGCCTGATTTCCATCGTGGTAAACGGCTTCGCCCGCATTCTACTGTATTACGAGGGCCGCCGGAGCACGGGGGTAGTCGTCTGATGGCTAGCGCCGTTCGACAAATGCCGGCAGCGTCAGAGGGGCTCGGACTGAAGCGGCGGCTGTACGCGTACATCGGCTGGGGACTGTGCGGCCTGGCGTTTCTCCTGCTGGCCGCGGCGATGGTATGGATCTTGAGCGTCGTTTTCGTGCGAGGCGCACACGCGCTCAATCTGCAGGTTCTCACACACATCACCGAGGGAACCGGGGGCGGGCTATCGAACGCCATCGAGGGTTCGTTGCTGCTCTCGTTTGGGGGGATCCTGCTGGCGGGTCCGCTGGGGCTTGCGGCCGGAATCTATCTGGCGGAATACGATCGCGGGCGTCTGGCGCCGATCATCCGCTTTCTGGTGGATGTTCTGGTCGGCGTGCCCTCGATCGTCATCGGTTACTTCGGATATGTAACCATGGTGGCGGCGCTGGGATGGGGATTCTCGCTGGCGGCGGGGAGCATCTCTCTGGCCATCATCGCGCTGCCGTACATTTGCCGGACCAGCGAAATGGCCATGCGGCAGGTGCCGCGGTCGATGCGTGAGGCCGCTTACGCGCTGGGTTCGAGCGACAGCCGCGTGGCACTGAGCGTGTGCTTGCCGATCGCGCTGCCGGGCGTGCTGACGGGGATGCTGCTGGCGCTGGCCATTGCCATTGGAGAAACGGCGCCCCTGCTGTACACCGCCGGGTGGTCCCAGTATTTGTGGACAGGCCATTTCACCAACGAGTCCATCGGATATCTGACCTACGCGATCTGGGCGTTCATCACGGAACCCTTTGCCAGCGCGCATGCGCTGGCTTACGCCGCGGCATTCTTCGTCACCTGCTTCGTGCTGGTGATCGGCGTGATTGCGCGCGCCGTGCTGGACGAGAGCGGATTCTGGCGGCGGCTGCGGCGCCAGAGTTAGCGCTGACCCGATTCAACCCCCAACAACGAAGTCTTTGACTCAGACTGCCCGTTCAGGAAGAGAGTCCGTGCCCCAAGGTTGAAGAGGGGAGCGGATTGGACCGCTCCCCCAAGAAGCGTGTTTAGCGGCGACCCTTGCGCGGGGTGCGACGCCGGGCGTTTGGCGCCGGCGGAATCACCGCGGGATCCACTTTCACCTGATCCCAGTGGAGAAGGAACGGCGACGGGTCGTAACTCACGATGGTGCCGGAGAAGCGAATCCCATCGTTTTTCTTGAGGCGCGTGACGTCGGGCTGCGGCGTCACCTGCGAGGCGGAACTGGCCGGGCCCGCCACGGCTCCCGCAGGAGGAGCAGCGGTCCACACCTTCACATCCATGTTGGCGGTTGTGGCCTTCTCCATATCATCCGCTGTGGCGCCGGTGTAGACCATGAAGTCGACGTAATTGCCGCTTGTGTTGATGTCAATGACCTTCGCGGTGACTTCAGGGAACTGGGCGTCGCAAATAGCGAGCCAAGTCTGCTTGGCCTTGTCGCCACCGCCGCTGAGATCGGTGATCACGCTCAGGATGTTGCTGGACTGGCGGATCTGATTCAAGCTCGCCTGATCCGGGATGGTCCAAGTAGCGGGGCGCTGGGGCGAATTCTGAGCGAGTTGGAGCAGTTCGTTGAGCTGATCGGTGGCCTGCGAGTCGCAGCCGGGCTGCTCGTACACCAGAATCTGCTTCTGCAGATAATCCTTGATCTTGTCGGAATCAGGAACCTTGAGGTCGATGGCGCGCGCCAGCGACCAGAACGCATCCAGGTATTGCGGGGGCTTCGTCTGCAGGTAAGCCAGGCCCAGACGGTACTCGGAGACGGGATCGTCGGGTTTGTTGGTGAGCGCGTTCTTGAAGGCCTCGATAGCGGCCGCTTCATCCTTGAGATTCAGGTCGGCGAAACCGGCCGCGGCGTAGAAAAAGGCCAACCCGGGTTTTTTCTGGTTCTGCCAATCCGTGTCGCTGCCCTTGAAGCTGGCGGGCTTGGGAAAGGAGTCGAGCATGTGAGCGCCCTGGAGAGCGGCATCGCGTTCTTTGGTCAACTCGTCCTGAGCATTAGGGTCGGTGGCTTTGAAGCTGGCTTGAAAGGCCACCACGCGAGCCTGCAGGGCCTGAAGGCGGGTGCCGACGGCCACCTTATCGCCGAGCGCCACGAGTTTGTCGGCAGATTCGATCGTTTTCGGATAATTCTTCAGCTGATTGTAGGTCTGGAAATAGAGGGTGTCGACGTACGGCATCAGCGTCGAATTCGGATACTTGGCGACGAAAGCGTCGAGCAATTTGAGCCGCGCCTGCGGATCCTTTTCCGAGTTTGCCGCCTCGAACGCGTTGTACTCGGGAAGGGTGTAACCCGGCTTGCTTTGTTGTTGCTGGCCTCCCTCCTGCGGGGCAGGATTCGCAGCTGCGGGGAGGGAACAAAAAGGCACCAGCGCGAGGGCTGCGAGAACCATGAGGGATCGGGTGAAACGTTTTCGCGTGATCACTTACCTGCCTCCTGAGCCAGATTCAATTTGGGCAAAACGGCCGACTTCGGGAACGCCAACCTGCAGGTCTACGGGACTGATCAAATCCACCGGATTATAGGGAAAGCCTTCCGCACACGCAAGGCTAAATCGAATTCTCGAGGTGAGGTGCGAACCGCTCTGACCTCGCTCTTGACCCCCACGACCGAATGATAGCATGGTGAATGGGCCCGACCAATCGTGGCACATGGAGGAAGAATGGCGGAGATGGGATCGCTGGCTGGGAAGACTGCGCTGGTTACCGGAGCAAGCCGCGGAATCGGCTTGGCTATTGCGCGGCGGCTGGGAAAAATGGGAGCGAAAGTGAGCATCTGCGCGCGCGACACAAAGCGCTTGGAAGAGGCCGCAAACATCCTGAAACAGGATGGCATCAGCGCGCTGGGGATGCACGCAGATGTGACGCGTCCTGACGACATTGAGTTGCTTGTGCAGAAGACGCAGACCTCGCTGGGTCCGATCGAAATCCTTGTGAACAATGCGGGAACGGGATATTTCGGGCCGCTGCACGAAGCCTCCGAAACGGACTGGGACACGGTTTTAGACACCAATTTGAAGGGAGTGTTCCTGCTGACGAAAGCGGTGGCGCCCGGAATGATCGAGCGGCGCGGCGGGCACATCATCAATGTCGCTTCGCTGGCGGGAAAGAACGCGTTTGCCGGCGGATCGATTTACTGCGCCTCGAAGTGGGGCTTGCTCGGATTCACCTATTGCGCGGCCGAGGATCTGCGGGCCTACGGCATACGGGTGAGCGCCATCTGTCCGGGATCGGTCGTCACGGAATTCGGCCAGCCGACCCGCAAGGACGCGAGCAAGATGCTGAAGCCGGAGGATGTGGCGCATGCGGTGGAGATGCTGGTCACGCAGGCGCCGCAGAGTTTCATTAGCGAAGTTTCCATGCGGCCGACGCAGAAGCCGTAGCGCTCTCCTGCTGTCATTTCTCCTGATGGGACAATTGCGCTCTGTGCTTCCCCTTGGGGGGAGCGGACGAACCCGTGTGCCCGAAAACGCTAGGACGGGGCCATGCTCCCGCAACGGAGTTTCGCAGCGCAGGAATGGGTGGTCCGCACCTAATCGACTGATACAAGGGAAGTTACTGCGGAAACGGGGCAGTGTGAATCCTGCGGGGCGAGTGGTGCATCCAAATCGTTTGAATTTGAAGTAATTCCGCAAATGCCGACACGCTATGCAGGGAACGACACAGAAGTACGAGCGCTGAACGCGTTCATCAATTTGGCGCGGGCGCTCGACTCGCTGACGGGGCGCTTGAGCGCGGACCTCGAAGGGAGGGGATTGACCCTGGCGCAATTCGGGGTGCTGGAGGCCATCCAGCACCTCGGGCCGCTCTGCCAGAAAGAATTGGCGGCAAAGCTCCTGCGCAGCGGCGGGAACGTGACCGTGGTGGCGGACAACCTCGAGAAGCACGGATGGGTCAGGCGCGAGCGGCAGGAGAACGATCGGCGGCTGATCCGCATTCATTTGACGCAGGCCGGGCGGGCGTTGATCGAACGCGTGTTTCCAAAGCACGTGGAAACACTCGTCGAGCAGTTCAGCGCGCTGGAGCCGCAGGAGCAGGAAGAACTGCGGCGGCTGTGCCGCAAGCTGGGACGGGCAAACAAGAAATCGAGCAAAGACGGCAAGCGAGAGGAGACCGACAATGTTGCAGGTTCGACCGAGTGAAGAGCGCGGGCAGAACAAGCTTTCCTGGCTGGATTCGCGCTTCAGTTTTTCTTTCGATCAGTATTACGACCCGGAGCACATTCACTTTCGGGCGCTGCGCGTGTTGAACGAGGACGTGATCGCGCCGGGACAGGGCTTTGGGATGCATCCGCACCGCGACATGGAAATCCTGACCTGGATTTTGGAAGGGGCGCTGGAACACCGGGATAGCACGGGCGGGCGAGGGGTCATCCGTCCGGGTGAATTGCAGCACATGAGCGCGGGCACGGGCGTGATGCATAGCGAATTCAATCCGTCGTCAAAAGAGCCGGCGCACCTGTTGCAGATCTGGCTGCTGCCGGAGCGCAAGGGCCTGAAACCGGAATACGAACAGCTCTCGTTCTCGGATGAGGAACTGCGCGGAAAATTCCACCAAGTGGCGGGACCGAAGGCGCCGGTGACGATTCATCAGGACGCGAATCTTTACATCGCGCGCCTGGACAAAGGCGGGGAGGCAAACCACGCATTGGAAAAGGGACGCCATGCGTGGCTGCAAGTGGCGCGCGGCTCGGTTAACGCGAACGGGACGGAGCTAAAGGCAGGCGACGGCGCGGCAATCTCGGGCGAGAGTGAGGTGCGCGTCGCAGCGAAAGAAGCCGCCGAGGTTTTGCTGTTTGATTTGGCATAAGAAGATGGCGAGCGGGGACATCTCACAGGGAGAAAGGGAATGGCGAACTCATCCGGAGACATCGTAGCGGTTTTGGGACGAATACTGCTGAGCGCGATTTTCATCTTCAGCGCCTTCAGCAAAATCTTCGCGTTTCGGTTCTTTACAGGGATGCTGGCGGCCAAGGGATTTCCGCTGGCCACGGTGGCCATCGCGATTGTTATCTTCATCGAGGCCGTTGGCGGGCTGGCGATCCTGACCGGGTTCCAGGCGAAGGTGGCGGCATGGATCGTCTTCCTGTATCTGATTCCGACCACGCTGCTGTTCCACAACTTCTGGACCGTGCAGGGGATGGCGCGCATAGACAGCCAGGCCCATTTCATGAAGAACCTGGCGATCATGGGCGGGCTGCTGCTGCTGGCCGCGAACGGGACAGGGCGCTACTCGCTGGATGCGGCTGCCAGCAGGAGACGCCAAAGCGGCGAGTTGTCCACTTCGCAGGTGTAGCAGGGAAAGCGCATAGCAGGGAAGACCGGCCAGCCCTCAATTCACGAAGGAGGGGAAAATGGAAGCGCTGAAAAGACAGTCAGAGACTGCGGTTCCGATCCATGAAATTCTGCGCGAGCGCTGGAGCCCGCGGGCATTCGAGCCGCGCCCCGTCGAGCCGGAAAAGCTGCGCAGCTTGTTCGAGGCGGCACGATGGGCGGCGTCGTCGTACAACGCGCAGCCGTGGTACTTCATTTTGGCGACCAAGGATGACGAAGAAACCTTCAACAGGGTGCTCGATTCGTTTGTGGAGGGGAATCGGGCCTGGGCGAAGAATGCCCCGGTGGTCGCGCTCAGTGTGGCCCGGCTGAAATTCGAGCACAACGGGCAGTCGAACCGGCACGCCTTGTACGACGTGGGCCAGGCATCCGCGAACCTTGCCTTGCAGGCCACGGCCATGGGCCTGCAAGCCCATCAGATCGGCGGCGTCCTGCCGGAGAAGGCGCGCGAACTTTTCGCCATTCCGCCAGACTACGAGGTGGTTGCGGGAATCGCTCTGGGCTATCCGGCAGAGCCGGACTCGTTGCCGGAGGAACTACGGCGGCGGGAAGTGGCGCCGCGCGTGCGCAAGGCGGTCGACTCGTTCGTGTTCAGCGGGAAATGGGGAGAGACCGCGCCTTTTGCGAAGTGAGCGGCGCGGGAGCCGGACTCCTACATGGTGCTGGGATCCGAGGAGCGCGTGCCCTGCAGCACCGCGCAGCGGTCGAATTCGGCTTTCGCTTTCGCCGTGAGTCCCTCCTTGCGGTAGACCTGGCCCAAAATGTAGTGCAAGCGGGGCGTGTCGGGTGAGAGTTTGACCGCCTGTTCCAACTGGGCCTGGGCTTTCGGGAGATCATTGATCTGCACGTAGGCCTTGCCCAGCAATTCGTGCGCTTGTGAAATCGAAGGCGCGATTTGCGCCGCTTGAACGAGGACGGGAACCGCGTCCTTCGGGCGATTCTGGTCCAGCAGCAGCGTCCCGAGACTGAGATAGGCCTCCGGGTCCTTGCGTGGGAAGTCAGCCTGCCAGGCGATGGCCGTTTGGTACGCGCTGATGGCCTGAGGATCATCCCCGAGCCCGGCGTAGGACAGCCCCAAATTTTCTTCGGCCTTCACGTTTTTGGGATCGAGCGCAAGGCACTTTTTGAAGGCGCTGACCGCTTCCGGAAAACGGTTCTCGTTGTATTTCGTGCGGCCGAGCTGGTACCAGCCATCCGAATCGCCCGGATTCCATTGTAGCGAGAGAGTCAGCCATTTATCGGCGTCGATGAAGTCGTTGAACAAGATGTAATCCATGGCGACGATTTTCAGGTCAAACGCGCTGGGCCGCTGATAGCGAGCCCCGGCCGTGTATTCTGCGAGAGATTCCTTGGCATTCTTTTCCCGCAGCTCGATAAGAGATTTGGCCGGCGCGGAGTAAACCGCGTTGGGACCGGGATCGATTCGATCGGCTTGCGCCTGGATCTGGCGGAAGAGGATGAAGCCGAGCAGAAAATGGGCGGCGGCCGAATGGGGCGAAGTCTTCAAGTCCTGGCGAATGAGATGCTCGGCCTCGTCGAGCTGCCCCTTCTGAACCAGCAATTCTGCTTTAGCGACGGCAGGATCGGGACGCGCGGAAGCGGCAGCCGGCGCGACGTTCTTGCTGGAGGCGCTTGGCTCATGCACGGCTGGTTTCGCGGTTCCGTTCGATGTTTGCGCCACGGCACCCGGGCCGATGCCGAATGCGAGGGCGGCGATCGCCGCCGCGAGCCGCGGACCGAACGGGCGGCTACTTGAGACAGATCGTAGAATCCAGTTCCGGGACATCGAAGCAATTTGGAGAAACGAGTCGCGCAGCGAGTTCCTCTGAAGAATGGAAGAGAAAGGACGCGCGCGTTCAGCGCGATTATACGCCCTGTTTTGATGCTATGATGGTGTCCGCCCGTTGTCGCAGTGTCTATGCAAGGCGCGGTAGCCAAGTGGTAAGGCGAAGGTCTGCAAAACCTTTATCGGCAGTTCGATTCTGCCCCGCGCCTCCAAAATCCCGCTGAGTCCGGCTGATCGCGATTTGGTCGCGATTTGGTCGCGATTGACGGCCCCGAACGCGCGCAGTAACGTGCCCGTTCCGTACAATGCCTATGTCCGAGAACTCCTTCAACGGAACCTGGAAGCTCAACCTATCTGCGTCTAGTCTGCCCTTCGCCGCACCGCGATCGGTAACATTGGAGATTATCGTCCAGGGGGACGAGGTGTCCTTGCAAGAGAAGTCCGTAGACGCCCAGGGATTTGCCGAAACGGTTGCCATACGGGCGAAGTTCGATAACAGCATTTACCCCGTGGTGGGCTCTAGCCTTGCGGATGGCCTCGCGATCGAGCGTCTCGACGAGCGCACGTGGCGAACCCGTGGCACAAAGAAGGCAAAGCCCGTTTTCACTGCGATGCTCACGCTGGCTGCGGATGGGTCCTCTCTTCGAGAAGTGGCTGAAACGACCCTGGCGGATGGAACCCGTGCGCCGGCTATCCTCGTTTATGAGCGCCAGTAGTTGCAGAGCCGGCGCGTCGGATTTAACGCTTAGAGTTTGAAGGCGATCTCGTTCGTCCGCCGTTGCCCGCGCAGGAACCGCCCTGAATCGCGCTACTCACCTTTGCCTCTGCCGTCTCTCTGAGCTAAACTTTCTGTTTTCGTCGAACCGGGAGATCAGGCCATGCTGGTCGTCATGCACGCGCACGCCACCGAAGAGCAGGTCCGCGCGGTGTGCGAGCGCATCGAATCGCTGGGCTACAAGGCGCTGCCCGTTCCGGGCGCGGGCCGCACCGCGGTCTGCATCACGGGAAACAAGACCGTGGTCGACGTGGGCTCGCTGGAATCGATGGCGGGCGTCGCGGAATGCATACCGGTCAGCAAGCCGTACAAGCTGGTCAGCCGGGACGTCAAGGAAGAGAACAGCGTCATACGCATCCCGACGCCGCTGGGCGATGTGGCGTTCGGCGACACCACGCTGGCGATCGTGGGCGGTCCTTGCGCCGTCGAAACGCGCGAGCAGGCCTTTGCGGTGGCGCGCGGGATCAAGGCGGCGGGCGCGCGGCTGTTTCGCGGCGGCGCCTACAAACCGCGCACTTCGCCGTACAGTTTTCAGGGGCTAGGCGAACCGGGGCTGGAGATCCTGAAGAACGTGCGCGAGGAATTCGGGCTCGGCATCGTCACCGAAGCCATCGACAACGAATCGCTCGACCTGGTCGAAAAATACGCGGACGTGATCCAGATCGGCGCGCGCAACATGCAGAATTTCTCATTGCTGAAGCGCGCCGGGCGCTCGAAAATGCCGGTGCTGCTGAAGCGGGGGATGTCCGCCACGCTCGATGAATTCCTGATGGCCGCCGAGTACGTGATGTCCGAGGGCAACTACAACGTGATTTTGTGCGAGCGCGGCGTGCGCACCTTCTCGGACTTCACACGCAACACGCTGGACCTGAGCATCATTCCCGCGGTGCAGAAGCGCAGCCATTTGCCCATTGTCGTCGATCCGAGCCATGGGACCGGCAAGCGCCACAAGGTGCTACCCCTCTCCCGAGCCGCAGTTGCGGCCGGCGCGGATGGTCTTCTCGTCGAGGTCCATCACGACCCCGACCGCGCTCTCTCCGACGGCATCCAGTCCATCCTGCCCGAAGAATTCGCGCAGCTGGTCATCGAGGCGCGCGAAATCGCGGCTGTCCTCCACCGAACCGTCAACTAATCGCATGCATGGTTTCGTTCCGGGCAGCGCAGCACGCCGACAGCCGTTTTTTTCCGCATCAAAAACCGAGTGGCTTCCATTCCCTCGTCTTGTCTTTCTCGGCGCCTCTGCGGTTAAAAAAAATCGCAGTCAGACGCCGGGTCGACAAAGTTTGGGGCGGTGCGGGCGTTTGAGAACAGCATAAACGCGGGCGGATGGGTTTCAACGCCTTCTGCTAATTTGGCTGGGCGGCCGCGAGCCGAAAAAGATCAAGCCGAGGCCCAGCACGAGCTCCGTTGCGCTGGCCGCGCGTGGAATCGAGATGATGCGGCGGGTCTCGACCAGCACGCGCTGATTCGCGATCGTTTCCTGACGTTGTTTGGCGGGCAGTGCCCAACTCGGGTGAACCAGCGCAATGATCGCGATTACAACCAGAAAGACTCCGAACACGCTATAGAAGGTGATCTTCACGCGCGGCCCTCTCACGATCTCAATTAGGGCGAATCGAAATCCGCCGCGCGAGTCTAGCTTTTCCTGAACGCGATTGCACGAAGAAAGGCGAATATCGGCGTTCCGGCGCAAGGATGCCGAAACCTGCTCGTCGGGGAATCATTGTGGGGAGGTCCGCGCGGATTCTGCCGCGCGAGCGGGTTTCAATCCAAATCCAGCGGATGATCGAGGACGAGTTCGAGCTTGGTATTCTTCTCCAGCGTCAGCTCATGTCCCAGCCCCGAGCTGATGAGAAACGCCGTGAGTGCTCCCGTGGCGGCGCCAATGGCCGCTCCCTTTCCGCTGCGCGCCACGACTCCCGGGGCAGCGCCGACCAGCGCACCCGCTGCCGCTGCTTGCGCTTCTTCCTGACGCTTGCTGCTGGTGCTCTCGATTGCGCCTTCGCGCTCGTAGACGGCGCGAACGGAGCGAATTCCCGGAAGGTCGGAAACAACCGCGACGAGCGGCCGCCAGCCGCGGGGAGTGGCGATATCGTCGAAGGCAAGCCAGATACGGGCGCGGCCCACGTCGTGCGCGCGTTCCACTTTGTCGATGTGGCCGCGAATCTCGGCGCCGGGGCGCAGGACCTGCCCGTCAGGGGCGGTCAGCGGGTCGAGCGTATGGGCTCTGAATGCCGCCCCCGGCTTAGCCGTCTGCGTGCTGATGGCGTCATCCAGCCGGATGAGAAAGCGCGTTCCTGGCGACACGACCCCAGGTTGATCGTTCGCAGATTGCGCGAGCGTGGCGGCTGCACCCGCCGGGCGAGCCTTCGCGCACAGGGGGCCAGCACTGGCCAGCAAAGCGACTGAAAGGAGCAGCGCGCCAGTAGCTTTCATTCTCCCTCTCCTGACGGGTGGTCTGGGTCTAGAGGAGGTGAGATGTCGGTTGGGGAGAGAAGGTGGCTTTCGGGCCGGTTCCATTTTGGGAAAACAGCCCTTCCCAATCTTGCACTGCATACGAACTATTGCGGTTGGAAGGATCGGTAGAAATGCGAACTTGTTGGCGGGTTCCATTTTGGTCCAAACTGCACCCGTTCGCTCCTTGCGAATGTGCGCTAAACGGCGTGGAATCAAAAAGAACAAGCGCAGCGCCGAATGGCGGATGGAAGCTCTATTGCACGCAGGAGAAGTACACGTACAGTTAAGATAAAGGACGGCAACTGTGTCTAGCGGTGCGAGTGCGGTTACTGCTAAAGAACGGCCCGTAGCGACGGTCCTGATCGTGGACGATGAGGCTGCCACGCGCCAGCTCTGCACGGACATCGCCTACGACGCGGGCCTGGCCACGCGGACGGCCTCGACCACGGAAGAGGCTCTGGACCTTTTGGAGCAGTATCCCGTCGAGATCGTGATCACGGACTTGCGCGTTCCCGCACTGGGCGGGCTCGAACTGTTGAAGCAGATCCGCGAGCGCTGTCCGGACACGGCGGTCATTGTGCTCACGCAGTATGGAACCATCGAGAACGCGGTGGAGGCCACGCGGCTGGGCGCCATGGATTATGTGACCAAGCCCTTCCACGTGCCGGAACTGCGGGGGAAGCTAGAGCGCGCCGTCCGGCTGCTCGAGGTGGCCCAGGAGAACCGTGTCCTGCGCGAGCAGTTGCGCACGCGCCCGGGTTTGGCCGGGCTGATCGGTGTCTCGCCGAAAATGCAGCGTGTGTACCGGCTGATCGAGAAGGTGAGCCAGCACACGTATCCGGTGTTGATTCTGGGCGAAAGCGGGACGGGCAAAGAACTGGTCGCGCGCTCGGTGCACTTCCTGGGCCCGCGGCGGAACCGGCCCTTCGTGCCGGTCGACTGCTCGTCGCTGGCCCCAACGCTGATCGAGTCGGAACTCTTCGGGCACGTTAGGGGCGCGTTTACCGGAGCCACGCAGTCGAAGCAGGGGTTGATGGAGGCGGCCGAGGGAGGCACTCTTTTTCTGGACGAAATCGGCGACCTGCCCGTCGACCTGCAGGCCAAGCTGCTGCGCGCGATCCAAGAAAAAGAAGTGAGGCCGCTGGGCTCGACGGAACGCATCCCCATCTCCACGCGGGTGATGGCGGCGACCAATCGGAACCTCGAAGCGGGCGTTCGCGAAGGGAGATTCCGCCACGATTTGTACTTCCGGCTGAATGTGGTGCAGATCAAGCTGCCCTCGCTGCGCGAGCGGAAAAGCGATATCCCCCTGCTGTTGAATCATTTTTTGGAAAAATTCTCGGACGGTGAGCGCGGCGTGCGCACGATTTCCGAGGATGCGATGACCTGGCTGATTGGCTACGACTGGCCGGGAAACGTGCGGGAGCTCGAGAATGTCGTCGAGCGAGCGGTTGCCCTCGGGTCGGGACCCGTCTTGCAGATCGCGGATTTGCCCACGAACCTGCATTACGGCACGGGCGAGGGTCTCGCGCCAACGGACGAGCTGGTTCCACTCGAAGAGCTGGAGAGGCGCGCGGTCCTGCGCGCGCTCCGCGAATCCGGCGGGGACAAGATGGCCGCGGCTCGCTTGCTGGGAATTGGAAAAACGACCCTGTACCGCAAATTGAAGCAATACGAAGCAACGCCCAAGAACGAACCCACGCCAGCCCGCTGAACGGAATTTCGCGCATACAGAACGTGAGAAGTGCATCCCGCCGCATTGCCTTTACTGCTTCTCGTCGAAACGGAGCAGAAACATCGCCCACACTCTCCTTGACGAATCGAGTTTCCGCGCGCGTTAAATCCCAAGATGTTGCGTTGGAAATAGGGCCGTATTCCTAGAGAGAAACGCATCCGTTTCGATCTGGGAAGATCTGCGCTTCGACGTTCCTCCAGAGTCCTTCAACCCTAACGATTGGCGTTAGATAACGCCTTGTTTTTGGCCAGTTTCATGCAAGGGGAAAGGCTGGTGCTGGTCCAAGAAGCCAACGCGAATCGAGCGTCTGCAGAGGAGTGGGCGGCGGCCAAAGGCCGGGTCGGCGATCACGGGACAATGCCCATGCCGTCTTCGAAGACCAGCCGGGGGCGAGGGTGAACAGCGCAAAGAAACGGACGGACCCAACCACCGTGCCACCCATACCCCTGCCAAAAGCAGCGGAGCCTCAGGCGGCAAGCGCAACGCGCCGGAATGGCTCGCCCAGGCAGGTTGCGCTTCCTGCTGCGCCGCAGGACGGATTTCAAGCCGTGTTCGAGTCCAGCGGCGAGGCGCTGCTGCTGACGGATTCGACCGGCACCATTCACCAGGCGAATCCTCGCGCGCGCCATTTGTTGGAACTCCGGGAAACCAACCCGCGGGGAATCAGCCTGGGAATGGTGCTGGCCGAGCGCTCCGGGGAGTCGCTTCTGCTCCTATGCGACGCTGCGAGCGCGGCCAAGCGTTCGATCGTCGATGCGGCGCTGGTGACCGGACAGCACATCCGGATCACGCTCCGCGCGGTCCTTGCAGACTCCCGGGACTTGCTGCTGTGCCTGGAAAGAGAGCCGCCGGTTGAGCGCAGCGGGCCATTGCAGCAGTTGCGGGCGGAACTGCGCAGCGTGTTGGATTCGGCATCCACGGGAATGATTGTGTACGACCTGGCTGGAAGCGTCCGCTTCTGCAACGCGCGTTTCGCACACATCTTTGGAATCGAGGCGCAAAAACTGGAGCGGCTGAAGACGGCAGACGACGTGCGCGCAGCGCTTGGTCCGCTGCTGCGGGACGCCAAGCCGTTTGCGGAGGTCCGGAAGCGGTTTGCAGAGGGCGAGAGGCAACCCGTGCGCGACGAGGCTGAACTTCTCGGTCCCCGGCATCGTGTGATCGAACGCTGCGCGCGCCCGGTGCTGCAAGGGGAAGGCCGCGCGCAGGGCTGGCTGGAGGTCTATTCGGACATCACGGGCGAGCGAGAGATTCAGGCCAAGATGCTACAGACGGAAAAAATGGCCGCTGTAGGGCAGCTCGTTTCCGGGATCGCTCACGAGCTGAATAATCCGCTGACCACCATCGTCGGGTACGCACAGCTCCTGTTGGCGCACGGTTTGAAACCCGGCCAGATCGAGCAGGCTACCAAGGTGTACCAGCAGGCCGAGCGCGCGCGGCAGATCGTGAAAAACCTGCTCTATTTTGGGCGAGAGAGCGAGCCCCAGCGCCGTCCTGCCGACATCAACGAAGTGATCGAGCGCACCCTGGCGCTGCGCAGCTATGAGTTGAGGATCGAAAACATCCGCGTGACCTGCCATTTGGCGCAGGACCTGCCGCGAACTCTGGCCGACCCGTATCAGCTCCAGCAGGTGATCTTGAACCTGCTGATGAACGCCGAGCAGGCCCTGGTGGAAGCGCGAGGGCAGGGACACGTCACCATACGCACGCGGCGCCTGCCTGCCGCAAAAGGGTTGCTGCAAGTTGCGCGCCGCGCCGAGCGAATTGAGATTGAGGTGGCGGACGATGGTCCGGGTATCGATCCGCAAGTCGCCGGACGCATTTTCGATCCGTTCTTTACCACCAAACCTCAGGGGGTAGGCACAGGACTCGGGCTCTCGATTGTATACGGCATCGTGCAACAGCATGGCGGCGAGGTGACCTTTGAAAGCCGGCCGGGACGCGGCGCCAGATTCCGCATCGAGCTGCCCGTCGTTGCCGCGCATTTCGCTGCGGCGGCCGATACGCCCCCGGCACAGACAGGCGGGCCTGGCGTGGCCGCCAAGGGCTGCATCCTGGTCATCGAAGACGAGCCAACCATTGCCCAACTCGTGATGGACGTGCTGGAAGAGGAAGGCCATGAGGTGCAAGCGGCGCTGGACAGCAAGGAGGCGCTCAACCGGGTTGCGCGCCACAACTACGACCTGCTGATCTGCGACTTGCGCATGCCGGGTTTGGACGGGCCGACCTTCTACGAGTCGCTGGCGCAGGCGGGAAGCCCGATGCGCAACAGGCTGCTGTTCATGACCGGCGACACCCTGGGGCCCCGGACCCTCGAGTTTCTGAAGCCCAGAAGACTCCGTTATCTGGCCAAACCGTTCCTGGTCGAGGAACTGAAGTTGGCCGTTCGTGAGATGTTGCAGGCCGTCGGGAAGGATAGGGATCCGCAGGAAATGAGCGGACCCGGCAGGCACGATTGAAGGAGCCAGTGAGATGCGAAGCGAAGCGGCAACTCAAGCAGCAGCCGGCCAAGCGGCTGCGGCAGGGAAGAAAGCGGTCGTCATCGCGGGACTTCCGAAGCTTGAATTTTCCGGGCGGCTGGTGCGGCACCTGGAACGGGTCGCTGCGCCGGGTTCGATCCTGTGCCTCGATACAATCGAAGCGCTTCGCCAGGCGGTCAAGGCGCAAGAGCCGAAGGCCATCATCGTCGACGACCGCATTCTGGGGCGTTTGCCACTGGCTGAAACGCTCGCCGAGCTGGCCACCGTGGCGCCGGTGCTGCTGGTAGCCGCATACGAACGCCACTCTGAAATCGGGCGGCTGCTGGCGAGCGGCCAAGCGGACTTCGTGCCGCGCGCAGCCGATTGGGAACTGCTGGCCGCCAGCCTGATCGAGCGAAGGCTGCGCAGCGCGAACGCGAGCAGAAATGCGAACGCCATGACCGCGGGCGGGCGGGACGAAGATATCGGAGAAATCTTCCGTCACGAAATCAACAACCCGCTGACCGGGATTTTGGGAAACGCGGAATTGCTGCTGGCGCACGGTGAGAAGTTTCCGCCCGCCGAAACCCAAAGGATTCGCACGGTGGTCGAACTGGCGGTGCGCTTGCGCGAGACCGTTCGACGTGTGAGCGAACGCTGGGGCAAAGCGTAGCCCGAACTCGCGACCTCGCCTGTTACCAAGCCGCGCCGTCCTCCGCGTCCTGAAGGCAACCGCTTTCGTCAGAGCACTCGGATGCGAAGGACTCCTGGGACCACGTTAAGGTCCCCGATGGCGCGTGCAGCATCCAGCAAAAGCACTAGGAAGCGAACGGAACAATGGGTACGGAGGTGAGTACCTATTGACCCGTCCTGATGCGCTGGGTATGTTCGATAGGTACTCGCGACGTGGGGCGGGTGCGAGGAGCACGAACCAGCCCCGGCCGCAGGTACTCGAGAACCAGCCCTCAGGTGGCCGTCGTTTCGCAGAAAAATCACAAATTCAATTGGGTGGGGCAGTGAGTTCGAAGATCAATGTATTTCTGCTTGCGGGCAATCGACTGTTCCGCGAGGCGCTGGGAAGGATGTTGCGCGCGAAGAACGACGTCAACGTGGCGGGGAGCGAGATGTGCTCGGTGGGCGCGGTGGCGCAGATCGAGCGCTGCGAATGCGATGTCGTTCTGATCGATCCGGTGAGCGGAGAATTTTGCGACATCGAGCTGGTCCACAGCATCGCGCGCGCGGCGCCCCTGGCGAAGACGATCCTGATTGACATGATCGAGGATGAAGGGACGTTCCTGAAAGCCGTGCGCGCGGGCGTGGCGGGGTATCTGCTGCAGCACGCGTCGGCCATGGATGTGGTCGACGCCGTCCGCGCGGTGTATCGCGGCGACGCGGTATGCCCTCCGCGCTTGTGCATGGCCTTGTTCAAACACCTGGCGAGCGCGGGCGACGGGCTGGGGAGAGCGAGCGACGGCAGGAAGGGAAAACTGCGCGCGCGGTTGACCCGCCGCGAACAACAACTGGTCCCCCTGATCGGGCAAGGTCTGACCAACAAGGAGATCGCAACGCAACTGAACCTTTCCGAGCAGACCGTCAAGAACCACATCCACAGGATCTTGCAGAGAATGGGCGCCATGAACCGCTTCGCCGCGGTGGAGATCGCGCGCGACCGCAATCTGCTGATGCAGCCTTGAGGCCAACTCGCCCGCGCCTTGCACGGCGACAGCGCCGTGAAGCGCGGCTACCGTTTCCTCCCGCAGCGCGTACAAAGCTCGCCTGAGACCTGCCGCCGTACATCCTGAGTACGCTTTTTCACCCCTCAACTTACCCCTCGCTGGTGAATCCGAATTGAGCCTTACGTTTGCCGGTCAAGGCGGCGACACTGGCGCTGAAGGGGGAGGACGCGATGGGAGCGATTCGAGTATTGGTGGCCAACAAGCCGCGGCTCATGCAGGAGCTGGTACTGGCGACCATCTCCGACCAGCCGGATATCGAAATTGTCGGACAGATCCCGGACGAAGCGGAACTCGAGGATGCCGTAAATCAGACGCAGCCGGATTTCCTGATTGTGGCTCTCGAAAAATCGGACCGCTTGCCGCGAGCTTGTCGTTCCGCGCTGGAGAATCACCCGCACATGCGGATTATCGCCATTGCGCCGAACCGCAACAGCACCATCTTCTATTGGGCTTCGCTGAATATCCGGTCCAACCGAATCGAGTCATCGGAGGAGAGTGTGTTGAAGACGCTGCGAGGAAACGCGCGAGCGATTCAGGGGATCGGCAGGAGGTGAGGGAGATGACTGGCTCCGGCGATCGCTGGCGATGCAGAAATGTCCGCAGGCTCGCGGGCCTGGGCGCATGCGGTTTGGCCGCGCTCCTTATTCTTGCGATCCCGCTGGCGGCACAAAGCCAGGGGCAGCGCGCGGAGACGAATGCGCGGATGTCGCAACTGGCGCGGGACAATCTGTCGCTCGTGGCCGCTTCGGCCGCTCAGATCAAGTCCGTTTTGGTGCGCGATCCGGGACTGATGGTCGAACTGAAGGAGTGGGTCGCCGATGATGCGACCGAGCATGGGCAATTGGTCGAAGAGTCGGACCTGACCGACGACGCCATCTTCGACCGCCTCGAGACGGATGTGAAGTTCCGCTCCGTAGCGACGCGGCTCTTGCAGCACTACGGATATCTGGTCCCCAGCGTCAATCCGACTTCCGAGATGGGGCGCGAACAAGCGCTCATGATCGAAGAGCGGGTGAAGTGGGTAGCCCAGGAAGACGAAGAGGCGCGGGCCCAACAAGCAACCCAGGAGCAGCGCGCCCTGCAGATGGCGCAGGCGTGCGAAGCGCAGAGCGGATCGAACTGCACCGGCAAGAAAGGAACCTTGCCGCGCGCCCTGCAATTGCCACAACCGGTTCCGGAGCAAACAAACCCTCCCTCCGAGATGAATTCCATACCGTCACCAGTGCAGAGCGTTCCTCCCGTTAGCGCAAGTCCGTACGAGACGGCGGGGCTGACGCAGCCGAATGCCGGCAGTGAAGGCGGCTATATGGGGTTGGCGAGCAGCGGTTTAGCCGGCGGCAGCCTGGACGGCGGGTCCCTGTTCGGGATCGGCAGTTCTGGCGGCACGAACAAAGGCGAAAGCGGCGCGAGCGAGGGAATTTCATCGGGAGTGATGCAGGAATTGGAACAGCAGATGGGCGGTGGAGCCTCACTCGGGCCGTTTGGTTCCACCATGGGCGGCGCGGCGAGCGGTCTGCCGGGCATGGGCGTCGGTTCTGGGAACGAGTTTGGCAGCGGCAATTTGATGGCGGAACTGAATCCGTTTGCGGGCGAGGAATCCGCAGGACCGTCTCTCTCCAATATTCCGGCGAATGCCGGCAGCATCCGCATGAACTGGACGCGCCAGCCGGGCCAAGGCGCCAGACTGCAGCCCGCGGGAATGGTCCGCACGGCGAATCCCTACAACGACGTTCCCTCGCTCTACGACATGTACATGCAGGCGCAACCCAATCCGCGGAAAGTGCAGCGGTTTGGCGAGGATGTTTTCAAGAACGGATCGCGCGATTCGCAAATGATCCCGATGGATTTGCCCGTTGGCCCGAACTATGTCGTGGGACCGGGCGACTCGCTGGCCATCGATCTGTGGGGCGGCGTTTCCCACCGGCTTTATCGCACGGTGGACCGCGAAGGCCGCGTGAACTTGCCCGAAGTGGGCCCGGTGCTGGTCAGCGGAAAATCCCTGGCTGAAGTACAGCAGGATTTGCAGCAACAGCTGCGGACGCAGTTCCGGGACGTTTCGGCGGACGTATCGCTATCCAAGCTGCGCACGATTCGAATCTACGAAGTCGGCGACGTGGAAAATCCGGGCGCCTACGACGTGAGTTCGCTTTCGACGCCGCTGAACGCGCTGTTCGCGGCCGGCGGTCCCACGCCGCAAGGCTCCATGCGGATTCTGGAGCACTACCGCGACGGCAAGCTGGTGCAGACGGTCGATCTCTACGATTTGCTTTTGCACGGCGTGAAATCGGGAATTGACCGCTTGCAGAACGGCGACACGGTTCTGGTCCCGCCCATGGGGCCTGAAGTGACCGTCGAAGGCATGGTGCGGCGACCCGCTATTTACGAATTGAAGGACGAAACCAATCTGGCCCAAGCGCTTGCGCTGGCGGGCGGTTTGCTCCCCGCGGCTACTTTGCGGCACATCGAAGTCTCGCGCCTGGTCGCGCATGAGAAACGCACCATGCTGAGCCTGAACATTCCGGAAGGAGATGGAAGCGCGGCCATCACGAAGAAGCTCGAATCGTTCCACGTTCAGGGCGGCGATCGCATTCGCGTGTATCCCATCGCTCCGTACAACCAGGACGCCATTTATCTCGAAGGGCACGTCCTGCGGCCCGGCCAGTATTCCTACAGTCAGGGCATGCGCGTGACCGACCTCATATCTTCGTACAAAGACCTGCTTCCTGAGCCGGCGTTGAAATATGCCGAGATCATCCGGCTGAATGCGCCGGACTTTCACCCCAGCGTCGAGAGTTTCAATCTGGCCGCAGCTCTGGCAGACCCCAAGCAAGCCCCGCTGCTCCACCCCATGGACACGGTGCGCATCTTCAGCAAATTTGCCTTCGAGAATCCGCCGTCTGTGTCTGTGCTTGGAGATGTGCGCGCTCCGGGAACCTACAGCACCGCAGGCCAGATTCGTCTCGCGGACGCCGTGCACCTTGCCGGTGGACTCGCTCCGGATGCCGAGACGGAGGATGCGCAAGTGTTTCGCTCTCGCCCCGGAGGCAAATCGGAAATCTTCAGCGTGAAACTGAGTGAAGCGCTGGCCGGTAATGCTTCGGCGAACATTTTGCTCGAGCCGCGCGACCGCCTGCTCATTCATCGCAGTCCGGAGACGATCCAGCCCGCGGTCGTCTACATCGAGGGCGCCGTGGGCAAGCCGGGGCGCTACCCGCTGACCGCCAATATGACGATTGCGGATTTGATCCACGTGGGTGGCGGCCTGGAGCCGAGCGCCGACACGCACACAGCCGATCTGACGCGCTATTCCTGGGTGAATGGGCTGCGCGTCACTGCAAGCGATGAAACCGTTCCCATTTCCGCCGCGCTGAATGGCGCCGCGGACGGCAACGCGCTCTTGCACAACGGTGACGTCCTTTCCATTCGCCAACTGCCCGGATGGAACGATCTGGGCGCTTCCATCACGGTGCGCGGGGAAGTGAGGCATCCGGGAACGTACGGCATTCGCCCGGGCGAGCGGCTCAGTTCGATCATCGAGCGGGCTGGCGGGTTTGAGCCGGGTGCCTATCCGTATGGAGCGATCCTGCAGCGTGTCTCGGTCCGCCAAATCGAAGCGGAGCAGAGGCAGGACCTCATCGTGCGGGTGAAGGGCGCGCAAAGCAATCTCGATCTGCTTCCCGTCGCCACGGCGCAGCAAAAGGAAGAGAAGGAAATGGTGATGACGCAGTGGCAGTCGACGCTCGACCAGCTCAGCACGAATCCGCCGACCGGACGCGTGGATATTCACATCAACGCGAAAATCCGCCGCTGGAAAAACACCGATGCGGACATCACCGTGCGCGGCGGCGACATCCTGACCATTCCGAAGCGGCCGGACTACGTCATGGTCACTGGCCAGGTGTTCAACCCGTCCGCCGTATCGTACCGGCCGGGCCGCAGCGCGCGCTGGTACCTGATGCAATCGGGTGGGCCGACGGAGATGGCCAGTAAGAAGAGCATTTTCGTGATTCGCGCGGATGGATCGGTGTTGAGCTCGAAAAAGAGCCTGTGGATCGGGCGGTCGCTTTCGGCCGTGCTCGAGCCCGGCGACACCGTGGTGGTCCCGGAGCGCGCGGCACCTGTGGGCGGTGTGCCCTGGCAAAACATCTTTACGGCGGGACAGATGGCTTCGGCCGTGGCGACAACTTTGTACATCGCGCTGCACTACTAGCTGAAATGAACGGCAGTGTAGCCGGGTCTCGATTGCGGGGAGTTCGGAGATGAGCGGTCGGCGAGCGTTCGTTTGGCCAAAAGAGCTGGAACGGCGTTAGCGAGAGCGTGAATGAGCCGGACAGGGAGAAGGTTGGTGCTGAGCTTTTGCTTAGTGTGGATATGCGAACCGTTGCTCGGAACGTGCCGGGCGCAAGATGCCCGGACGGCCATGTCCGCTCACACGGAATCTTCCGCGCGCCAAGCCGATCCGCCTCCTGCTAAACCGTCCGAAAAAGCAAAACTCTCCCCTGCGCACCCGGCCTTCGCCATGAAGCACCTCTTCCAGATTCCGAAAGTCGAGCGGGACGACAACAACACGCTGGGTACCCAGTTCATCGAGCATTTGGCTTCGGACCAGGAAGACATTTGGACCAGTCCGTTTCATCTCCATTGGGGCGATGCTTCTTGGCTTCTGCCGCTGGGAGAAGCCACCGCCGGCTTTATCGCCACCGACCCGGCCACCGCGCGCGCGATCCCGAACAACACGACCACGATCAATCACTACCGCAGCTTTTCGAATTACGCAGTCGGAGGACTCGTCGCCGCCGGCGGAGGCATGTACGTCTGGGGAAAAATCACGCACGACGAACACAAGCGCGAGACGGGCCTGCTCGCCGGAGAAGCCGCTATCGATGCGGTCGGTGTGAATACGCTGCTGAAGTTCACGTTTCAAAGAGAACGGCCGTACCAGGATCAGGGCAATGGTCACTTCTTCTCCGGTGGAAGTTCGTTCCCATCGGACCACGCCGTGGCAGCCTGGTCGATTGCCAGCGTGATCGCGCACGAATATCCCGGGCCGCTCACGGACTTCCTGGCGTACGGCGCGGCGACGGCGATTTCCGTTTCGCGCGTGATGGGCAAAGAGCACTACCCCTCGGACGTTCTGGTGGGCAGCGCGGTGGGATGGCTGATCGGCCGCGAAGTGTATCGCCTGCACCACAATCCCGACCTGGGCGGTGGAAGTTGGGCGCCCCTTTCCGGTGGAGAAGAGAAGCGGCGCGAGCCCGACGACATGGGCTCGCCCTTCGTTCCGCTGGACAGCTGGATTTATCCGGCCCTCGATCGCCTGGCCGCGCTCGGCTACGTCCAGACGTCGTTCGAAGGCATGAAGCCCTGGACGCGTATCGAATGCGCGCACTTGGTAGAAGAAGCCGCTGAAAACGTCGAGAGTCAGCCTTCGGCGATCGGAGATGCGGATGCGCTCGCGGCGCGGCTCGAGCGCGAGTTCTCTTACGAAATCGGATTGTTCAAGGGCGGCGAAAATCTGACCGCTAATTTGGACTCGGTGTACGCGCGGGCCGTTTCGATCAGCGGGCCCGCCCTTACCGACGGCTATCACTTCGGGCAGACGCTTTCTTACGATTTTGGGCGGCCCTTCGAGCGCGGCACCAACGGGCAGATTGGCGCCTCCTTCAGCGCATCCGCAGGGCCCGCCACGCTGTATGTTCGCGCCGAATATCAACACGCCCCGACAGCTCCCGCGCTTCCTCCCGCGGCAATCGATGTGATCGCGCTCCGTGATGGCGTTCCTCCGCCACCGGACGTGCCAGTGCCCGCGGTGGACCGGCTGGCGCTGCTCGACGCCTACTTTGCGGTGAATCTCGATGATTGGGAGATTTCGCTGGGGCGCCAAAGCATCGACTGGGGGCCCGGGGTCGCAGGTTCGCTGATCTGGAGCGACAACATCCAGCCGATGAACATGGCTCGCATCGTCAATCCCCATCCCTTCGAATTGCCGGGCCCGCTCAAGTTTCTTGGACCGATGCGGGTCGATCAATTCTTTGGACGGATGGAAGGGCACTACTATATTCGGCGACCCTTCATTCTGGGGCAAAAGATCAGCTTCAAGCCTCTCCCGTCTCTTGAACTTGGCTTCGCGCGCACGCTCGAAATTGGCGGAGATGGCCCCGGCGCGACCCCCATCACCACGGGTAACTTGATTCGCGGCGTCTTCGGCCGCGTGGCCCCGGGAACCAATACTGTGCCGGGACACAGCCAGTCGGAATTCGATTGGACCTTCTACGTGCCCGGCGTGAACAACTATCTCGTGTTTTACGGCGACTTGTACGCCGCCGACGATCCGATCCCCTGGTTGAACCCTTCGAAAAATCCGTTTCGTCCCGGGATTTACATCACGCACTTCCCGGGAATTCCCAATCTCGATTTTCACCTCGAGGCGGCGGACACACAATCGCCGGGATTCAGCAATCCCGTTCTCACTCCGCTGGAAGGTGGCCCGACGAATCACGGCGACTTGAATTACTGGAACGGCGAATATCGCGACGGCTCGACTTACAACGGATTCTTGATTGGCAACACAGTTGGGCGCGACGGCCGCGCGATTCAGGCCTGGGCCAATTATTGGCTGTCCCCGCGCGACACCCTGGGTTTCATGTACAAACACAGCACCGTCAGCGCCGATTTCATCCCCGGAGGCGGGGCTTGGCAGGACTACGCAGTAAGCGACAGCCTGCAGCTGAAGTCCGGCTTCTATCTGAAGAGCGAGCTGCAGTACGAGCACATCTCGCATTACCCGATTTTGTTCAACGGTCCGCAGCACAACGTGAGCGCGATCGTCGAGTTGGGGTTTTCGCCTCGCGAGCGCCGAATCGAGATGCAAGGATCGGACCGGCCATGACGCCCAACGAAAGGTGTCCTTGATGTACGAGCGTCCACCCAACTCGCAGCGGGTGCTTCCGGAACAATATGGCGCCGATCCGGAATATCTCGAGCAGATCGAACGCCGCGCGGCGCGAGAGAAGAATGTCGCGCGCATCCGCCTGCTTTGGAAGCACCGCCGCACGATTTTGCGCTTCACATTGGGAGGGCTGGCGCTGTTCCTCGCGCTGGCCTACATCATTCCTCAGCGCTATCAGGCGACCGCGCGTTTGATGCCGCCCGATCAGCCGAACGCCGGAATGGCGATTCTCGGCGCAATCACCGGAAAAGGCGCGCCGGGAGCTATCGGGGCGCTCGCGGATGAATTTATGGGCTTCAAGAGCACCGGCGATCTTTTCGTCGGCATCCTGAAAAGCCAGACCGTCCAGGACGACCTGATCACCAAGTTCGATTTGTGGAAGGTGTACCACGACAAGAAATGGGAAAACGCCCGGCACGATCTGGCCAAGAAGACCGACATCTCCGCGGACCGCCGCAGCGGGATCATCACCATCAATGTGACGGACAGGAATCCCAAGCGCGCCGCCGCCATGACCCAGGAGTACATCAGCGCGCTGAACAACGTCGTCACCCACGTCAAGACATCCTCGGCGCACAGGGAGCGCGTTTTTCTTCAACAGAGGATCGTCGAGGTGTCCCAGAATCTGGAATCCGCGGAGCGCGCCTTTAGCGAGTTCGCCAGCAAGAACACAGCTCTCGATATCAAGGAGCAGGGGCGCGCGATGATCGCCGCGGGCGCGCAATTGCAGGGCGAACTGATCGCCGCCCAAACCGAACTGCAGGGCCTCCGCCAAATCTATACCGACAACAACGTGCGCGTGCGCGCGACCGAGGCGCGCATCACCGAACTTCAGCAGGACCTGGCGAAAATGGGCGGCACACCGGGCGGCAGTCCGGCGCAGACGAATGCGCAAAAGGCTGCCGCAACGCAGAAGGGCCAGCTCTATCCTCCGCTCCGGCAGCTTCCTCTGCTTGGCGTCACCTGGGCCGATCTCTACCGGCGCGCCGTGGTGCAGGAAAAAGTGTTCGAGACTCTGACCCAGGAATATGAGCTGGCGAAAGTGGAGGAAGTGAAGGAAACGCCGAGCGTGAAGGTCCTCGATTACGCCCAGGTTCCGCAGAAGGGTTTTCCGCCGCGATTCTGGTTCGTCTTCGTGGGCACGATTCTCGCGGTGATCGCGGGCATTTTATTCGTAATCGGCAACGAGAAGTGGCAGCAAATCGACGCCGACGATCCGGGCAAGGTGTTCGCCATCGAGGTCATCCAGGGCATGAAGGCATTGACCGCCGGAAACGGAACTCCCGACTCGAGCGTGACCGCGCGCGTCTGGAGCCGCTTCCGCCGGCAGAACGACTCGCAGAATGGATCCGGCGCGAGCAAAACCTGAAACGGCGGTTCTGACCGAAATTCCGGCCGATAGTTTCCCAGCCCAGTTGATGGAACACGATGAAAGAGCAAAGGCAATCCGCTCTCCAACATTGGTTTTTGTTTGGACTGGGCGCCGGGTTGGGCCGGACCCCTTCGGGGCCGCCATTTGGCGCTGCTGTTCCGGACCTTGGCTGGACATCATCGAAGCGGCCAACAAAGAGACGCGAAGGGCAATCGCGTAGGCCGCGCCTCTCCGGCGGAACGTGGGCTCGTGTCGCCTACGCGGTGATCGATCTTGCCTTCATTTGCCTCGACGGCGCGATCGCGGTGTTCGCCCGTTTCGCTCCGCATGTGGCGCGTCACCTAGTTCATTACGGAACCTTCGGCCTGTCGCCCGCGTTTCCCATTTCCGCGTATGGAGGCTTCCTTCTGCTGTACGCGACGCTGATCATCCTCTTTTGCCAGGGACAAGATCTGTATCGAACGCCGCGCACGCGCTCCGCCGCGGATGAGACGTACGGAGTCGCCAAGGCGGTTTGCTTCGCAACGTTATTTTTGATGGCGTTTGTTTTTCTTTCCGGATACGGGCAGGTATCTCGAGCCGTGGTGCTCGTCGCCGGCGCGCTCGACATCGTCGCTCTGAGTGCCTGGCGATTTTGGAAAAGGAAGTTCGTGATTCGCCGCGTGACCCAGGGAATCGGCACGCGCAACGCCTTGATCGTCGGCGCGGGAAGCATCGGACAAGCGCTGGCGGAGTCTTTGGAAACGAATAAGCTGCTGGGATACCGCTTCAAGGGTTTCCTCGACGCGGATCACAGCACGGACCATCGGCTGCGCGGAAAGATCGAGGACCTCGCTCGCGTGGGTCAAGCGGAGTTCGTCGACGACATCTTCATCACCATTCCCTCCGAGCGGGAAGTCGTGAAGCAGATCGCGCTCGAGGCGAGACGCAATCGCTGGAACGTGAAAGTCGTCCCCGATTTGTACGATGGTCTGGGATGGGACGCGCCGCTTCGCCGCGTGGGCGATTTTCCGGTGATGGAGCTGCACTGGGAGCCTATTCCCGCACTGGGACTGTTCGCGAAGAAGGTCCTGGACATCGTTTGTTCGTTGGCGCTCTTGGCCGTCCTTTCGCCTCTCTTGTTTCTCATCGCTCTCTTGATTCGCCTGGATTCGCCGGGGCCCAGTCTTTACCGCTCGCAACGCGTCGGCCGCAAGGGCCGCATCTTCGTTTGCTATAAATTTCGCACGATGGTTTCCAACGCCGACGCGCTCAAAAAAAAGTTGATTCACCTGAACGAGCGCCGCGGACCTTTCTTCAAGATTCGCAATGACCCCCGCGTCACGCTGGTCGGAAAAATCCTGCGCAAATACAGCCTCGATGAATTGCCTCAGCTGTGGAACGTGCTCAAGGGCGACATGAGCCTGGTGGGGCCGCGCCCGCACACGATCGACGATTACTCGCAGTACCAGGTGGACCAGTTGCGCCGCCTGGAAGTGCGCCCCGGGCTTACCGGTCTTTGGCAGGTGACTGCGCGCCAGGATCCTTCGTTCGAGACGACCATGCGGCTCGACCGCTACTACATCGACCATTGGAACCTCTGGCTCGATGCCAAAGTGCTGTTGCGGACGATTCCAGCTGTTTTGCGCGGGGACGGAGCCTAGGGTTTTGCTCTCCCGGCTCGAATGAGGGCGCACTTGAGCGAACTGGATCAGCCCGCGGTCGGTTTTTGGACCTGGAGGGGCGTCGGCACCCGAATCGCCGGATTGCGCCGCTCGCATGCGTTCCGCGACAGCGCTTCCAATGCGACGTACGGCATCCTCGAGTACGTCACGCAGCCGGTGCTCGTGGTGCTTTCCGCGCCGTATCTGGTTTCGCGAATGGGCTTCGGCCAGTACGGGCTGTGGATGTTGGTCAACGCCTTTACGGGAACGGCGGGCATTTTTCACGTGGGCTTGGGAGACGCAACGATCAAATACATCTCGGCCTATCGAGGCCGCAACGATTCCGCGGGCGTGCGGAGAATTTTGGCGGGAACCTTGGCGCTGAGCGGTCTTTTCGGAGCGGTTATGGCCCTCGGTCTGTATTTTTCTGCGCCGCTGCTGGTGCAGCACGTGTTCAAGATCGCGCCAGCGAATTTCGGGGAAGCGGCGCGAGCGATTGAGGCAGGCAGTCTCGTGCTTTTTCTGCAGGCCATCTATCAGGTTCTTGCCAGCGCGTTGAAAGCCTACGAAGCCTTTGGGCCGCCGAGCAAGATTGCCGTGTTCGTCAAATCGGGCGCCATCATCGGAGCGGTCGTGCTCGTCGCGCTTGGCCACGGAATCGTCGCCATTTTGCTTCTCACCGCTGGTTTCACGCTGCTGGGAATTGGCGCGCAGGCATTCGCCATCGTGCGAATTCTTGGCGTGCGGTCGTTCTGGCCGGCCATGGATTGGCGCTCGTGGAGAGAAGTGCTGGGCTTCGGCTGTTATAGCTGGATCCAGAACGCGGCGGGCGTCGCCTTCAGCCAGTCGGACCGCCTGCTCATCGCGGCCATGCTGGGCACGGTGCCGCTCGCCTATTACACGCTGTGCGTCCAAATCGCGCAACAAGTCCACGGACTTGCCAGCGGGGCCCTTGGATTCCTTTTCCCTCACATCAGCGCGCGACGCGAGTCGGAAAACAAGGAAGCCATGCGGCGCGTGTTCCGTCTGGCGGTGGGCGTCAACTGCGCGATGGCCGTGCTGCTTGCGCTGCCGCTGGTGTTGTTCGGGCGGGAGATTCTCAGGCTTTGGATGGGAACGGCGTTTGCCGCTCACGCGCATCTCGTGTTGGCCGTGCTGGCGGTGGCGTTTTGCGCGTTGTCGATCAATGTGGCGCCGCATTTCACCCTGCTCGGTCTGGGGAAAGTCCGCTTCGTTTCTCTGATGAACGTTTTCGGCGGCGCACTATCGCTGGGTGCGGCCGCTCTCCTCATTCCGCCGTTCGGGTTGCTGGGCGCAGCCGCCGGACGATTGTTCTATGGGCCGGCCATCAGCCTGAATTTCGCGAAAGTCGCCAAAAGCCTATGACCACCAGCGTCGATCTCCGCGCAGTCTCCCCCTGGAAGCGACTTTCGCACCGCTTCACCGTCGGAACTTACGCTCTGAGCCAAGGGCTCTCGAATCTTTCCACCGATCTCAAGCTGCTGGCCCGCCGCTGGCGCAACGGAGTGGTCCTGCGCCAAAAGCGCCTCGAGCGTTTCCAGATGATCGTCCGCGCCGATGAGGAAGTCGGGCGTGAAATTTACTACGGCGGCGTTCACGAATACGCGGAAACGGCCTTCTTGCGCTCGCGCGTCGAAAGCGGCTCGATCTGCTGCGACATTGGCGCAAACGTCGGCTATTACAGCCTGCTGTTTGCCTCGCTTGCGCGCGAAGGCATGGTGCACAGCTTCGAGCCCGTCCCGCTGAACTTCTGCGTGTTGTGCACCAACCGTCTCCTGAATCGTTTCACGAATCTGATTCTCAATCCCTGCGCGGTGGGCGATTCAAACGGCACCGTCGGCTTCGTCGTTTCTCGGGATTCCGCGTTTTCTTCCTTCGTGGACACCGGCATGAAGCCCAAGGCCATGGAAATCTCCGTCCCCATCGTCCGCCTGGATTCGTATTGCGAGCAGAACGCTGTTAGCCGGATCGACGTGCTCAAGGTGGACGTCGAAGGCGCGGAAGGAAAAGTGCTCTCCGGCGCCACAGAGCTTTTGGGCGACCGCTTGCGCAGGCCGCGCACCGTCATGCTGGAGCTTTACGAGCCCATGCTCGTTCGCTATGAATCGAGCATCGACCAGATTCTTTGCGCTATGGAGTGCTTCGACTACCGCCCTTTCGTCTTTTCGAACGGCCGGCCGGTTCCTTTTCAGCGCGAACACTACAACCGCCTCTACAACGTGATCTTCGTCAATGACTGAGACTCAAAATTCGTGGTCCCTCGGTAGGCTCGCGCGCCCCGGCCTCACCGCGACGATTCTTTGCCTTTTGCTCTTCACCGGGCCTCCAAAATTCCGGATACGCAGCCCGCAGGCCAGCTTGCACGGACGCATCGATTTCGCCCTGCTCCTGAACATCCTCGTTTGGCTCCTGGGAGGATTGTGGGTCGCATGGCGCGTCTGGAAAGCGTGGCGGGGGCGGCGTTTCCGCATTCATTTGTTTCTGACGCACAAGATGGCCGCCGCAGTAGTATTTCTCTTGGGCGTCTCGATTTTTGTTTCGCTCGATCCGGAACTAACCGCCTTCAAGGTTTTCCAAATCATCGTCGCTTTGTTGTTCACTTCGTTCTTTGTCGAGTCCTATGGCGTCGACCGCTTCTTGCAGTTACTGCTCGTCGGCTGCGCCATTCTGTGCTCGCTGATCGTCATCTGCGCCGCCATCGCTCCGGAGCTGGTCATATTCACTACGGATACCGGCTATCCGCGACTGCGCGGCGAAGCCATTGCGGACGCCGGCGTAGTCGCTGCTCTTGGAACGATTCTGCTGTTCACGTCGGCCCGCCGCCTCTCTCTGCCCTCATTTCTTTTCTTATCCGCGCTTTTCGGTTCCGTGTTGCTGTTTTCTCTGGCGCGCATCGCATGGATTGCCGTGGCCGTTTTTTTCGCCATCGCAGCTCTCAAGAGGCCTGCCATTCACCGCATGAAATGGGTCTATGTGTTCTGGATTGTGGTCGGCATCGCGCTTTTGGCCGGCGCGGTCACTCAGATCGACATGGTCCGCAATCCCCAGACCGCTTCGGACCTGAATG
>Ga0075272_1000020_pt1 | contig 52761 bp, 40 predicted proteins | sample SF_Rice_5C_0N_40_FD_69776 | JGI IMG/M metagenome (GOLD analysis project Ga0075272, IMG submission 69776) | Rice paddy soil microbial communities from Twitchell Island, California, USA - SF_Rice_5C_0N_404 | ecosystem: Environmental > Terrestrial > Soil > Paddy field/soil | place: USA: Twitchell... | reverse complement strand
TTCCGATATCGGTGCCGCCGTAGAAGTTGGAGTCTGTATTTAGAATCTCGCGGTAGTAGCCCGCGCGCGGCACTCCCATGCGGTAATCACGAGCCACCGGCGTAAAATTACAAATCACTGAGATGAAATCATCCGGATTCTTGCCGCGCCGCAAGAACGCCAGCACGCTGGCTGCTGCGTCGTTCACCTCAATCCAATCAAAGCCGGACCATTCGAAGTCAATTTGATGCAGCGCTGCTTCCTGCGTGTGCAGCTGATTGAGATACGCCACGAGCCGCTGGATGCCGCGATGCGGCGCTGAATCTTCGAGTGACCATTCCACGGACGCCTCGTGCCAAAACTCGCTGCGCTGAGCCAGTTCGCTGCCCATGAACAGCAGCTTCTTGCCCGGATGCGCGAACATGTAGCCGAACAGCAGGCGCAGATTGGCGAATTTTTCCTCGTTGCTGCCGGGCATTTTTTCGAGCAGGGCGCGCTTGCCGTGGACGACTTCATCGTGCGAGAGCGGCAAGATGAAATTTTCGTGGAAGGCGTAAATCATGGAGAAGGTCAGCTCGTTGTGGTGGTACTGGCGATAGATGGGATCGAGCGCGAAGTAGCGCAGCGTGTCGTTCATCCAGCCCATGTTCCACTTCAGATCGAAGCCCAGGCCGCCAATGTAGGTGGGACGCGAGACGGCGGGCCAGGCGGTGGATTCTTCGGCAACCATGAGCGCGCCCGGATGGCGCTGATGCAGCACTTCGTTCAGGCGGCGCAGGAAGGAGATGGCCTCCAGGTTTTCGCGCCCGCCAAAGGCGTTGGGAACCCACTCGCCGGGCTGGCGCGAGTAGTCGAGATAGAGCATGGAAGCGACCGCGTCCACGCGCAGGCCGTCGATGTGGTACTTGTCGAGCCAGAACAGCGCGTTCGAGAGCAGGAAATTCTGGACTTCGTTGCGGCCGTAATTGAAGACGAGGGTGCCCCAGTCGGGATGCTCGCCCTGGCGCGGATCGGCATGCTCGTAGAGATGCGTGCCGTCGAAGAAAGCAAGGCCGTGGGCGTCGCGCGGAAAATGCGCGGGGGTCCAATCGAGAAGAACGCCGATGCCTTCCTGATGGCAGCGGTCGACGAGATACATGAAATCGTCGGGCGTGCCGTAGCGGCTGGTGACGGCGAAGTAGCCTCCGGTTTGATAGCCCCAGGAGCCGTCGAAGGGATGCTCCATCAGCGGAAGAAATTCGATGTGGGTGTAGCCCAGGCGCTTGACGTAAGGCACAAGCTGGTCGGCCAGATCGCGATACGTGAGCCAATAGCGCTCTTCGCCCTTGCGCCGCCAGGAACCCGCATAGACTTCGTAGATGGACATGGGCGAATGCAGCCAGTCGGCTTTGGCGCGCGCCTCGAGCCAGGCCGCGTCGTTCCACTGATAGCGGCCCATGTCGCGGACGATGGAGGCGGTGTTGGGGCGCATTTCGGCGAAGAAGCCGTAGGGATCGGACTTCAGGCCGAGATTGTGGTTTTCCCGCGAGAGGATTTCGAATTTGTAGAGCGTGCCCTCGTCCAATTCCGGCATGAAGATTTCCCAGATGCCGGTGGCGCCGCGATTGCGCATGGGGTTGGTGCGGCCGTCCCATAGATTGAAATCGCCAACCACGCTGACGCGCTGCGCGTTGGGCGCCCAGACGGCGAACTGCACGCCGCGAACGCCGTCCACTTCGCGCAGGTGCGCGCCGAGCTTTTCGTAATTCTCGTAATGGGTGCCCTCGCCGATGAGGTACACGTCGTATTCGGAGAGCAGGAGCGGGAAGGCGTAAGCGTCGAGAAGATCGAGGGTCTTGCCGTCGTCGAAGCGGAATTGGACTCGATAGGACGCGGGCGCAATGGGCTCATCGGGGCGCAGACGATTGACTTCGGGATCGACGATCGCTTCGAAGAGGCCTTCCGGAGCGATTTTCGTGGCGGGGGAGGACGCGCCATTTTTCCAAAGAATTTTCGCCTCGGCAGCGCCCGGACGATAGACGCGGATGGCCAGAATGCGTTTGCCGCCGCGCTCGATCCAGTGCGGGCCCAGGATGTGGAAAGGGTCGGACTCTTCGCCGCGCGCGATGCGCTCGAGCGCGACGGCCCAGGGATCGCGGGCGGGTTGCGGCTCGGGGATGGGGCTCTCTTGGGTTTGTTGTTGCTTGCGGGAATGTTTGTCCATCTGGAATCAACCAGCAAATAGGATTGCAGCAACTCTTCCATATTACCGGAAGGGTTTGAAGCCGCCAAGACGGGAGAAGAGGTGGCCCGCGGTTCAGTCCGCGAACCGGGGTCTCGGCGCGCGGTCCCCGCGCGTTTGCCAGGACGAGTGGCGAGAACGAAGGGGAAACTGCTTACCACAGAGCGCACAGAGAAAAGCGGAAGATGGGTCGGGTATTCGAGGCTGAGTCGCTATTCGCATTGGAGGACGTCCATGGGGTTGAGTTTGGTGGCGCGGTAGGCGGGATAGAGGCTGGCGGCAGGGACGATCAGCGCGACGAGGGCGCAGGCAGCGGCGAAAGCGACGGCGTCGTAAGGGCGCACCCCGAAGAGAAGGTCCGAAAGGAAACGCGTGGTGGCCAGCGCGACGGCGAAACCGATCAGCCCGCCGGCCACGGTCAGCTTGGCGGCTTCGAAGAGCACCAGGCGAACGATGTTCGCGCGCTGAGCGCCCAGAGCGATGCGCACGCCGAGTTCCTGGCGCCGGCGATTCACCAGCTGCGAAATCACGCCGTAGAGGCCGACGGCGGCCAGCAGGGCTCCGAGCAGGCTGAGCACGCCCACCACTTCGGCTTCCATGCGGTCGGCCCAGAGGACGTTGCGCATCAGGGTGCGATTGGTCTGCACGTCAATGATCGGAACGTTGGAATTGATGTTGCGGATCTGCTTTTCGATAGCGGGCGCGAGATAGAGAGGATTGGCTTTGGTTTCGACGATCAGGACAGTGTCGCCCATTCTGTTTGTTTCGAAAGGCAGGTAGATGTAGGGCTCGGGGGCCTCGTGGACACTGTTGATTTTGGCGTCCTGGGCCACGCCGATGATTTGGAAATCCTGCGAGTCGATCACGATATGTTTTCCGATAGCGTCCGCGCCGGGCCAAAACCGGCGACTCATCTCCTGGCTGATCACGGCCACGCGCGCATCGGCATGTATTTCGGAGCGCGAGAACGGGCGCCCGAGCAGAATTCCGGTGCCGACCGTCGGAAAATACTCGGAATCGACGGCATTGAATTTGACGCGAACGTCCTTTTGCTCGCGCGCGGCCTGGCTGCCGGGGATCGAGACTTTCACTTCAGCGCCGCCGCCCGATGGCGTGAGAAGAAAGCGGCGAGCGATGCTGACGCTTTGCACGCCGGGTGTTGCGGCGAGCTTTGGCTTCAAGTCCTGAAAATAGGAAAAGGTTTGAGCGCCGTTGTAGCCGGCCATGCCCGGCACGAGATCGATCAGCAGAAAATTCTTGCGCGTGTCGAAACCGGGATGAATGCCGGCGCTGAAGAAATAGCTTCGGGCAAACAATGCGGCGCCGGCCAGAAGAACGAAGGAAAGAGCAATTTCGCCGGCGGTGAAGGCATGGCGCACGAACCAGCGGCGGCCATGCGCTCCCGAGGGCGCACTCTTGATGGCGGAAATGAGATCGGCGCGGGAACCGACGAGAGCAGGGACCAGGCCAAACACAAGCACCGTGGCGAACACACTGGCGAGCGCAAAGAGCAGCACGTGCCGGTCGATATGCAGATTGAGACCCACGGAAGTGAAAAAGGGAGGCATCAGAGCGGGCTGCAGGTCGATAAGCCAGCGAGCCAGCAGGAGACCGAACGCACCGCCGGCAAAGGCGAGGAGCAGGCCTTCGGTGAGCAACTGGCGAATCAAGCGCCAGCGGCGCGCGCCGAGTGCGCGGCGCATGGCCAGCTCGCGGGCGCGCGTTTCGGAGCGGGCCAGGAGCAGGCCGGCGACGTTGGCGCAGCAAACCAGCAAGACGAGGCTGACGATCGCCATTAACAAGCCCGCGGGCCGGAGACCCTCGTTGAAGCGCTCCGATTCGGAGACGAGGGCGAAGGTTCGGTTGGTATTGGTGGCCGGATAGGCTTTGGCCAGGCGCGCCGACAGAACGCTCAGTTGAGCGCGGGCCTGCGCCGGGGTAACGCCGGGAGCGAGGCGTCCTACGAGCTGATCGAACTCGCGAAATTGGCGCGCTTGCGGACGCGAATTTAAGTCGCGCGCGTCGAGAGAGGCGGGGAGCCAGACGTCGTTCGCCAGAACTCGGTTGAGGCCCTGAAAACCCTTGGGCGCGACACCGACGAGCGTGAACATGCCATGATTCAACGTGATGGGTTTCCCCACGATGGACGGATCGCCGCCGAAATGGGATTGCCACAAAGAGTAGCTGATGATGGCTTCGAGGCGGGGCTTGCTGGAGCTCCCGGACGAAGCGGGGCTGAAGGACCTGCCCGCAGCAAGATTGACGTCGAGCACGGAAAAGAAGTTGTTGGAAACAATTTCCATGGGGAGCAATTCAGTTCCGCGCGGCGTAGTCAGGAAAACCATGTGCCCGGCACGAGCGACGACGCCCGAGAAGGCTGTGGTGTCGCGATTCAAGTCCAGATATTCGGGATAGGAGGACATATCCTCGCCCTGCGGAGTTTCCGGGATGATGCTGACGAGCTGGCTGGGATTTTTCCCCGGAGGAGGGCGCAGGAACAACGTGTCCACAATGCCGAAGGCGGTAGAGTTGATGCCGATGCCGATGGCCAGGGAGAGGATGGCGATGAACGTCACCCAAGGAGTTTTGGCCCACAGGCGAAAACCGAAGCGCAGGTCCTGCCAGAGCTGGTTCATAAGGCCCCTCCGGGAGACAGCACAGTCAGGAGCACGAGGCCTTCCGAAGATCGTCGCGAAAATGTATTGAGGTCAGTACATTTGCCATTCATGTGAGACTCTCGAACAAACGCGGCGTGCGCGATTTTGGGAATGTGGTGTTGCGGAAGCGGACGTGACACCAATCACAGAAAGCAGCAACGCATTAATCGTGGTGAGACCAGACGTGACCGCCATCACAGATCCGACGGAATTTTCATCAGCCGTTGCGCGCCAAGACACAAGCGGCACAGAGCGTCTAAATCGGGCGGCCGTAGGGGCGCGTGAAGCCACGCTCCGGGAACTTGCGGAGAAAAGTCTCTGTCGTGTGGCAGCTCCAGCAGACGGGGACGCATTCGGCGAACGCGTCGGGAAGCTGCTCGGGCCGGAGGCTGCGCCACTCGACGGTTGAGCGGTCGGTGCGCTTCATCAGGGCCGGGGCGTGGTCGGCATGGCTGACGCGCTCGATGGGCTTGCGGCAAATCGCGCATTTTTTGCCAGCGAACCACTGGGAAGCGATGTTCCAGACGCGATGCTCATCGGGGCTCTGCTCGATCTGGAACAGGCAGCTCTGGTCGCAGTCGTGGCGCTCGGGCCAACGCGAGCATTCAACCAGCTCGAGATCGGGGCGTTTGATGAGATCGCCGAACGCGGCGCGCAAGACGGACGGTTTGACGGCGGCCGATTTGTGGTTCTCGGGACAGGTGACCAACATGGTTCCGTGGAATTTCCAGGCGTCGGCAGAGGCGATCAAGCGGCGGACAGCAAAAGCGACGACAATGACCGCGATAGCGATCAGAAGATACTCTTCGGTGAGCATGGGGCGCCCCCTGTGCTGCTGCAAGGAAGGTAGCGCGGAGGGGGCGGGGGTGCTGTGATCCACGGACCAGGGGTGCGTGATCCCCGTCACAGAGGGCGGCGGAGTCTTACACACCGATTCGGGTTTGTACCGCACCCTTCGCGTCCGTTCAGGGCAAGGAGACGCCGAGACCGCAGAGAACAGCAAGAAAAAACTCACCACAGAGTGCACCGAGAACGGATCGAGGGCACAGAGAAAGGCGAAGAGAGATTCTTCGGGCCGAACTGCGGCCCTCAGAATGGCACGTTTCTTTTTTAGTCGCCCTCGGAAGGACACACGCGTTTGGGTTGGGCTCAGAGTGACAGGCGCTCACCCGCTCTGGGTTGCAACCGCATGCAACCGCGGGACGAGATGCTGGAGGTGAAGCGCCGACTCCCTAAGAACCGGCCTTTCTTCAGCACCCTGCTAGAGCTTTCCTCCTGCGCCGCGTTGGGCTTGGCTGGCGCGAGCGCGCGGAGGTGCGCTTGTGCTTGGGTGTTTCATGGCGACCTGCTTGGGAGGGGAAATCTTCTCCGTGGCGGTGACCGAAAAGAGCAGGAAATGGCTGTAGCTCTGGATGCGGTGGTACTTGTGCCCACGAAAATCGAAATAGAGGCTGGTGCGCGCGGGCAGCCAGAGTTCCGTGTGATCTTGCTCGAAGGAGACCGGGCCGTAGTCGATGGCCTGATGCTCGTAGCGGAGTTTGATCTTGGGGAGGGGGTCCATGAGGTCCGCTTCCATGTGCACGATCTGGAAGGTGGCAGCGGAAATCCAGGCGCGGCCGACCAAGCTGATGGGGTAGAGCACGCCGTCGATGTTGTAGCCGCGGATTCGCGGGGCGCGATCGGCGCGCTGGCGGAAATGCATCAGCCAGGTGGCTTGGCCGTGCCATTCACCCAAGCCCTCGCAATGGAACTGGTAGCCGTCGCGATACTTCTGGTGAAAGACGAGGGCGAGAGTGGGCAGGCCGAGGGTTTCGATCCGGTCGGGGAAATTGACGTAGCCGTCGGTGCCATTGCGCGACTCATCGACTGCCAGGAAGCCGGAGGGCAGCTTGTGGATGGCGACGACGTAATCGAATTTGCGGTGTTCGGCGGAGAGCACCTGACCGGAATTGCTGATGTCCTGGTTGAGGATGCGCTCGGTGGCGTCGAAGCGGTTGACGTCCGCGACGAATTCATCGACGCGCTGGGTGGTGTTGTCGAGAACGGTTTGCGCGGGGCAAACGACGCCCGCGGCCATCGGGAGTTCCTCCTGATCGACCCCTTCCGGATGCCAGGAACGCCAGGGAATGCCGCTTTCCGGGGCATTGGCGATGGGCACGGCGCTGGCGGAAATCAGGGCGGCGTCGACCAGTTCCGCGTTGGGCACGGGAGCGTTGCGGTCCAGGCGTTCGAGGAGCTTGCGCGCGGCGGGCGCGGCGGGATTGGCCGGAGCGACGTGCACGAAGTTGGCGAGGACTTCGCGAGCCTGCCGGCGCTGGCCTTGCGCCGCGAGGGCTTCGCCCAGCTGGAGGCCGCCACCATTGGCGGCGGCTTGTCCCAGCTGAATGGCTTCGCGGGTCTGCTCGACAGCGGCTACGAATTCGCGCCGCACGAGATAGACGCTGCCCAGCAGGAGATGCGCTCCCCAAGACTTGGGGTTCAGAGAGACGGCTTTTTTCAAAGGCGCGGCGGCCTGGTTGAACTCGCGCTGCTGAAGGCGCACGCGACCGAGCGCCACGAGGCTGGGAACGTGCTGCGGATTAAGAGTAGCCGCGCGCTGCAGGTACTGCTGCGCTGATTGCAGGTGGTGCGATTCGAACAGGGAAACGCCGAGAAGGAAATTGAGGCCCGGATTGCGCGGGGCCAGCGCGAGAGCCTTGCGGAATTGCCTGGACGCGCGGCCGAAGTCACCCGCTTCGAAAGCGGCCAGACCTTTTTCGGCCTGCTCGGTGGCTTGAGGGCTGAGCGGCGCGACCTGCGACTCGGCCGCAGGTGTCGGGCGCAGGCGCAGAACGGCTTGATAGTAGGTGTCGTGGGGATAGGTCCGGAGCTGAAGCCGGGCAGTCTCGTATCCGGCGGCACTGGCCTCGATGGTGTAGCGATGCGCCTGCAGGCCGTGAAAAGTGGCGGAAGAGGAGGGCCTGGTAGCCGCGAGGCCGATGGGCGCAGCTGTAGCAGCGTCGCCCGAGAGGAGCTGTACGACGGCCTGGCGCTTGAGTGGACCGCCGGACGAGTCCACGACACGCACGACGATGGTTGCCCGGCGAGCGGGCACCATGACCGAGGATCCAGAGCGGCCCGGTGTGAAGGGCAAAGCGGCGGCAATATTGGAGCCGGGGTTATCGTTTGCGGCTGGCGATTGCGCTTTGGCTGTCGTGTGGGGGTTGAAGGTGAACAAGAGAAAGGTGATGAGAGCCGCGCCAGAGAACTTCCAAGTCATCAGGAGAACCTCGTTCGGCGCAAGGGCAGAACAGCATCTACAATCCACCGCGCAGGCGAGTTCTTCAATCCAGTTAGTCTCGCTAAGCGGGCAGCTTTTTCCTTTAGTTTTGTGTGCGGGAACACCGAAGCCGGGGAGCGCAGCAGGCGGGTGGCGGCCGATGGGACGCAAGAATCAATGAATGAGGTACTTAGGTGGGTAGGCGCGCTGCGCAAGGAGCGTCGGCGGCGCGTGAGAGTCTTTGCAAAAGCGGTGCAGAACGTGCCAAAATTGAGCGCGGAGGATCAGGGACCAATGGCGACGGAGATCGCGAAGGGTGTCACGCTGGAAAGGCCGGGCCAGGACGACAATTTCCTGAAGGATGAAGGGATCCTGTTCGCGTCGCTGGACAAGGTGGTGAACTGGGCGCGGCGGAGCTCGATTTGGCCGATGTCCTTTGGTCTGGCGTGCTGCGCGATCGAGATGATGTCGATGGCGGCGTCGCGGTACGACGTGGCGCGGTTCGGCGCGGAAGTGTTTCGCGGGTCGCCGCGGCAGTCGGACCTGATGATCATCGCGGGGCGCGTGTCGCAGAAGATGGCGCCGGTGATCCGGCAACTGTACGATCAAATGCCCGAGCCGAAATGGGTGATTTCGATGGGGGCGTGCGCGACGTCCGGGGGCGTGTTCAACAACTACGCGATCGTGCAGGGCGTGAATCAGGTTGTCCCCGTAGACATTTACGTTCCGGGATGCCCGCCGCGGCCGGAGGCGTTGCTGTACGGGATATTGGAGCTGCAGAAGAAGATCGATGCGGAGCGCGGAAGTTTCCTCAGGTCGCTCAACCTGCCGACGAATTAACAGGCTTCTGAAGACGAATTAACCGCAAAGTTTTCGAGGCAACTGATTGCTTTTTGTTGAGTTCGTTTTTTAATTTGCAGCCTCCATTCGCTCTGCAATTTTGATCTGCGAACTGGCGAGGGGCGGTTTCCTTGCCAACCAAGGCGAAAGAGACGTCCGCCGCCGAGGCGAGCTTCGACTTGCTCCAGTCACCTGCCGCTCACTGCGAAAGCGGTGGCAAGCCACGGCGCTTCTCCAAAGCGCTGCGCGCCAGGGCTAAAGCCCAATCGTAGATGAGGCGGCTCTTCGCGGGGCTGAAGCTTCGCGCTTCCACCCCAAGGGTGCAAAGAGAACCGAGAACGCGGGCGAGACGCCCAGGCCACAAGGCGTGCGACTCACAAATCCTGCAGGAAGTCATGCCAAAACGGTGGCGGTGGCGCCGCTGTCTAGAGTGACGACCGCGCCGGGCGTGGCGGTTTCGCGACGGAGGTAGGCCATGCCGATGGACGTGCCGGCGGCGGGCGAGAAGGCGGAGCTGGTGACGTGTCCGGCGTCGGCGCCATCGGCGAGCAGCTTGGTTCCCGCAGTCGGCGGATGCGGCGTGGTGAAGGTGAGGCGCACGCGGCGGCGATTGACCTGGCCGCGCGAGCGCACGCGCTCCACGATTTCCTGGCCGGTGTAGCAGCCCTTGGTGAAACTCAAATGCGTATTTTCGAGCGCGGCTTCGTGCGGAATTACCGTATCGTCGAAATCGAGAGGGAACCAGGGGATTTCCGCTTCGAGGCGCAGCGCGTTCAGGGCGCTCATGCCAATCGGCCTGCCGTGCGAAGCGTGGACCATGGCGTAGAGCGTGTCCCACAGCGTGGCGAGATGCTCGGCCGGCCCGATGATTTGCGCACCCGGCGCGCCGAAATGCGAGCGGCGCACGACATAGCAGGGGGCGCCGGCGATCTCCGCGTGTTGTCCCTGAAATTCTGAAAAGCCACCGAGCGAGAGGCCGGTGGCCTGCGCGACGACCGTGCCGGCGTGCTCGCCCTCGATGGCAATGGTGCCGAGACGGGCAGTGGCGTCTTCGAGTTCAACGTCGTCCATAATGATGAATTTATCGAGAGTGGCCATGGTGCGCTCGCGAACGGAGGCGTGGGAGAGAACCACGAGGCGGTCCGGCTGAACGTAGATTTCGAGTTCGGCGAGAATGTGCGCGCGGGGATCGAGGAGAAGAGCGAGAGTGCCTTGTCCTTCGGCGAGGGATTGCACGTCGTTGGAAACGATGGCATTCAAGTAGCGCACGCGGTCGGGGCCGCTGAGCAGGGCGACGGCGTGCCAGTTGGTGTCGAAGAGAGCGACGGCTTCGCGGGCGAGTCGCCACTCATCTTTCCAGTCCGCGGAGAAGAATTCGGGCAGGGCGCAGCCGGAGAATGCGGCGATCTTTGCGCCGGCGGCTTTGTGGTGGTTGAGGAGCGGAGAATCCATCGGTGTCGGTCTCGGGCGCGAATGAGTTGAAGGTCCATCTTAGCAAACGGAGAGCCCACGGATTTTTTTGATTTGCGGCCTCCGGGGCGAGCATGCGTCGTACTCCCGAAGTAATCGAGGGAGCGCGGGATGCTTTTGTCTTGCGGCCTCCATTATCTCTTGCGGCTGCGAGTGAAAGCGGCAGCAAGCTGCCGCACTCCAAAGCGGCCTGCGGCCGCAAGCCGGGGGAAGCAAACAGCAGATCCCTCCCCGGCACGGCATCCGGGGCGCAAAATGCGCGCACCCCCATTTCCCGCAAAGGCAGCGGGACTGGGTTCGGGTCCGGCTTCTGGACTCCGGTGGAGTCCGCCGGACTCCGAAAACCGGAGATGACACTGCGGCGGTAGGGAAGAGTTCGAAGCGATTTGAATCGGGGAGGACAAAGCCGGCCTGGGCCCGCAAGTGGGCGGAAGGGGAAGCACAGCGCGGTTGCGGATGGCTTGACACTGTAGCGGCGGGAACGTATCCTCGAATTGTCGAACGAACGTTCGACAAAATTCTTCGAGCGCACGAGGCGGACTGTGCCGGGCCGTCCATCGCGAAACTCCATCCCTTTCGAGAAACAGGGTTCTGCCAACGGGCAAGCCGTGTCCGCGAGCGGGCAGACCATGGCGTTCGGGCGCCAAGCGCAAAGAAAACTGCAACGGATCGTGCATCACGCCGCCCGCGTGTTTTATGAGAAGGGCTACGAGGGCGCGTCGATCCGCGACATCAGCCGCGCGTCGGGCGTATCGCTGGCCGGGATGTACTACTACGTGGAAAGCAAGCAGAAGCTGCTGTACCTGATTCAGGCCTACACGTTCAGGACCGTGCTGGCGCGGCTGGAGGAGCGGCTGGCGGGGGCCTCCGATCCGGTCGAGAAGCTGAAGATTCTGGTGCACAATCACCTGGACTATTTTTTGCGGCATCCGGTGGAGATGAAGGTGCTGTCGCACGAAGACGAGGCGCTGGAAGGGGAGTATCGCAAGGAAATTCTGCAGATCAAGCGGCGGTATTATGCGATCGCGCGAGGGATTTTCGAGGAACTGCGCGAGCGCGGGCTGGCGCGACGAGTGAATCCGCGGGTTGCGGTGCTGTCGCTGTTCGGGATGATGAATTGGGTGTATACGTGGCACCGCCCGAAGGTCGATCCGCGCGCGGATGCGCTGGCGGAAACGGTGGCGGGAATGTTTTTGCACGGCGTGGTGGGAAACCATGCGGTACCGCGGGGGAAGGTGTCGAGGGCGCTGCGGCCGCGCAGGGTTGCACTCGCTGGGCGGGCGGCGTAGAGCTTCAGGGAAGGCGCGACCGCTTGACCAGGACAAAGCGGCAGCGAGCTACCGCACTCCAAAGCGGCCTGCGGCCGCAAGATGCGGCAGGAGCGAGGCGGGCGGCGGAGCGGGACGCGAGTTTTTAGCGGTCAGCAATCTTCGAGGGAGGAAGCGATGGCAACGATGCAGGCGGTGGAACAGAAGGAGTTGATCCATTACGGGGTGGAGGCGGGGGTGGCGACCATCCAGATGGATGATCCGCCGGCCAATACGTACACGTACGAAATGATGCAGCAACTCGACGTGGCCATTCTGAAGGCGCGCATGGACGAGAACGCCCATGTGATCCTGCTGCGCGGCGCGGGTGAGAAATTTTTCTCGGCAGGCGCGAGCATTCCGATGCTGGCCAAGGCGGACCCGCAGTTCAAATATTATTTCTGCCTGCACGCGAACGAAACGCTGTCGCGGCTGGAGCAGACGCCAAAGCTGGTGATTGCGGCGCTGAACGGGCACACGGTAGGCGGCGGGCTGGAAATCGCGCTGGCTTGCGACATCCGCATTGCGAGGAAAGAAGGCGGGAAGATCGGCCTGCCGGAAGTCAATCTCGGCGTGCTGCCGGGGACCGGCGGAACGCAGCGGCTGTCGCGCGTGGTGGGACGCGCGCGAGCGATCGAGCTGATGGCCACGGGGCGGACATTCAGCTTCGAAGAGGCGCTGGAGTTCGGGCTGATCCATTACATCTACGAGCGCGAGAATTTCTGGGATGATGTGACGGCCTACGCGCGGCAGTTCTGCCCGCCCAACAAGGCTTCGCGGGCGGTGGGACGCATCAAGCGCGCGGTGGTCACCGGATCGGAGATTTCGTTTGCGGAGGCGCTGGGTGTGGAGCGCGAGCTGCAGCAGTTGCTGTTCACCAGCGAAGACGCCAAAGAAGGGCTGAAGGCGTACGTCGAAAAGCGGCAGCCGGAATTCAAGGGGAAGTAACAGTTTGAGGCCAGGAGCGGTCAAGCGAACGCCGCAGGCCTAGGACCTGAGCTACATTACGCCCAGCGCGGGAGGAGAGACGGAAAAAAATCGATGCGCACGCTACCGGATTATCTGCGCAAGGGAATGAAGCTGGTGATCGTGGGAGCGAATCCCGGCGATCGGTCGGCGCGCGTGGGGCATTACTACGCGGGCCGCACGAACCAGTTCTGGCCAATGATGTACAACTCCGGCGTCATTCCAGAGGCGCTGACGTATTCGGACGACCGGCGAATTCTGGAATTCGGGATCGGGATGACGGATTTGGTGAAGCGCCCGACACGCGGGATCGAGGAAATCGAGCGGCAGGAATACGCGGAAGGGAGCGTGCTGCTGGCGCGCAAGCTGGAGGAGTTCCGGCCGCGGGTCGTCGCGTTCAACGGGAAGATGGTGTACGAGAAGTTCGCGGGGCGCGTGTGCAAGCTGGGATTGCAGAAGGAACTGCTGTACGGCGCGCGCGTGTTCGTGTTGCCATCGACCAGCGGGCAGAACGGCGGAACGGAGCGCGCGGTGAAGATGCGGTATTTCAAGAAGCTGGCGGCGCTGCTGAAGAGCATTGAGAGTTAGGGGCAAGCAGAGGACGACAAAATGCGCGCACCCCCATTCCCGCAGAAAGCGCGGGACTGGGTTCGGGTCCGGCTTCTGGACTCCGGTGGAGTCCGCCGGACTCCCAAAACCGGAGATGACACGCGGGAGCTGGAAGCCGCGACGGAACGCGAGTTGAGTTTGGGAGGACAAAGCGGCAGCAAGCTGCCGCCCTCCAAAGCGGCCTGCGGCCGCGACACAACGGAAGACGATGAGCGGAGTGACACAACAGCGGGCGGCGAGCGGGACGCTGCTGGAAGAACGTTCGGGAGCGGTGGCGACGCTGCGGCTGAACCGGCCGGAGAAGCTGAATGCTCTGATTCCGGAGCTGGGCCGGGCGCTGGTGGACGGCCTGCGCCGCGCGGCTGACGACGAGAGCGTTCGCGCAGTGGTGATTACGGGAGCTGGGCGGGCGTTCTGCGCGGGCGGCGATTTAGAACTGTTGCGCGATGTGCGGCAGCGAAAGGCGATGCGGGAACTCGAAGGGCTGCTGCTGGCTGGAAAGGAAATTTGCCTGGCGATCGCGTCGATGAACAAGCCGGTGATCGCGGCGGTGAACGGCGCGGCGGCGGGCGGCGGAATGAACCTGGCGCTGGCATGCGACGTGCGCGTGGCGTCGAGCAATGCGAAATTTGCGGAATCGTTCGCGAACGTGGGGCTGTATCCCGATTTTGGTGGGACGTATTTTCTGCCGCGGATCGTGGGACCGGCGCTGGCGGCGGAATTGTTCTACACGGCAAGACTGCTGAGTGCGGAGGATGCGTTGCGCCTGGGAATCGTGAACCATGTGTTTCCGGCGGAGCAGTTCGAGGGCGAAACGCGGAAGCTGGCGGAGCGGCTGGCTGGCGCGCCGCCTTTGGCGTTCGCCAGCGTGAAACGCGCGATGCTGGGCGACGGCCGGCGGGAGCTCGAAGCCAAGCTGGACGAAGAAGTGCGCATGCAGGTGCGCTGCTTCGAGTCCGAGGATTCTTTGGAAGCGATGAACGCGTTTTTCGAGAAGCGGAAGCCGAATTTCCGCGGCGCGTGAGCGAAATTCAGAAGACGGAAATTATATTGAAGGAGAGAGGTTATGCCGGCAGCAAGAATCAGCACCTTTGACGATTGGGTGGATTTGTTCGGCGCCTGGCGCAAGGACATCGGCGTCAACTACCCGGAGATCGAGGAATACAAGTTCGAGGCGAAATTCGGGCCGACGCGGTCGAATGAGATCGAGTTCGGCGCGTTCAAGGGGCGGCCGAAATGGCGGCGCGTGCTCGAAATACCGGACCAGCGAATCCGGGACGGGCTGTTGAACCTGATCGTGTACCAGGGCGACACGGAATTCGCGTCGGTGGAGCAGCAGCGGCGGCTCTTCCAATATTCGCCGAGCGAGCATGACCGGAAATCGCTCTGCCGCGTGGTGACCGAAGAGATGCGGCACGGCTGGCAGATGTGTCACCTGCTGATCAGCCACTTCGGGTATGGCGGCAAAGTGGAAGCGCAGAAAATGCTGGAGCGGCGCGCGTTCGAGTCCAAGCGGCTGCTGGGCGCGTTCAATCAGGTCGTGGACAACTGGCTGGACTTTTTCACCTACACGGACTTTGTGGACCGCGACGGGAAATTCCAGCTCACCATGCTGAGCTATTCGGGATTCGAGCCGCTGGCGCAGTCGATGAATCCGATGCTGCGCGAGGAATCGTTCCATCTGGGAACGGGACACGACGGGCTGAAGCGCATCGTGAAGGCGGGCGTGGTGCCGCTGCCAATCGTCCAAAAATACGTGAACAAGTGGATTCCAGTGAGCTACGACTTGTTCGGCGTGGACCAGTCCAGTTCGGCGCATTGGTTTTATGTGTGGGGGCTGAAGGGGCGCTACGATGAGGCGCAGACGCAGAGCGAGGCCGAACTGGGGCACCTGAACGAGCACAATCGCCTGCTCTACCATCAGGAATGCGAAAAGCTGATCGAGCAGATCAACAAGAACATTCCCGCGGGACAGCCGAAGCTTTACGTGCCCAGCCTGAAATTCAACCGGCACATCGGCGAATTCGCGAATCGGCCCTACAGCGTGACGGGCGAGCTGCTTTCGCCGGAGGCCTACGCCGAGCACTGCAAGGAAATGCTGCCGCTGCCGGAAGACATCAAGCTGGTGAACGAAATTCAGGCGGTCGAGCCGAAGTGGGTGGCGCCGAAAGGAAACATGGAGTGATGGGGCCGAATGCACACATGGAAATCGATCCGGTCAGCGTGAAGGGGATGCTCGAGCGCGGCGAGGTCTCGCTGTTCATCGATGTGCGCGAGCCGTGGGAGCACGAGATTTCGCGCGTGGAGGGCTCGACGCTGATTCCCCTGCGGCAGATTCCGGCGAGCCTGGCGCGTTTCGAAGGCGCAAAAGAAGTGATCGTTTTCTGCCATCACGGAACGCGCAGCTTGAACGCGGTGGCCTGGCTGCGCTCGCAGGGGATCGCGGGAGCGAAGTCGATGGCGGGAGGAATCGACCGCTGGGCGGTGGAGGTCGATCCGAACGTGCCGCGCTATTGAGCGAATTGGTTCCGAGTGAAGCGCCAGAGGAAATTCCAGCCGGTGAAAATCGAATGAGCGCATCGAAGGTCCGCTTCCTGCACAAACCGACTTGAACGTCGTGCCGCAAAGCAAGAGGTCTCTTGCAAGACGAGGGAGTTGAGCTGGAATTTCGGGATTTGGCCGCGAACCGGCTCACGGCGGACGAACTCGACCGGCTGATCGGCGAGCGCGATTATCGTGAATTCCTGAATACGCGGAACGAGCTGTATCGCGAGAGAAACATGAAGGAACATCTGCCGTCGCGCGCGGAGGCGTTGAAATTGATGGCCGGCGAGCCGAACCTGATCCGGCGCCCCATTGTCATCGCCGGCAAGCAGATCATTTTGGGTTATGACGAGCCGAAGCTGAAGGCGCTGAAGCGGGGATGATGAAGAAAGAACTGCTGCGTTTTCGGGTGAACGGAGAGGAACGCGAGATTGCGGTCGCGCCGAACCGGCTTTTGCTCGACGTCCTGCGCGAAGAGATGGGCCTGACCGGAACGAAGCGCGGTTGCGACGATTCGAGCTGCGGCTGCTGCGCGGTGCTGGTCGACGGCGTGCCGATGCTATCGTGCGCGGCGCTGGCCGTGGGCTGCCAGGGCTCCGAGATCACCACGGTCGAGGGCCTCGGCGAGGCGGGCGCGCTCGATCCCACGCAAGAGGGCTGGGTGGAATGCGCGGGCGCGCAATGCGGCTTCTGCACGCCGGGATTCCTGATTACCACGGTGGCGCTGCTGCGGCGCAATCCGAATCCGTCGCTGGATGAGATTCGCGACGCGCTCTCGAGCAATCTGTGCCGCTGCACGGGCTACATGCAGATCTACGAGTCCGTGAAATACGCGATTGAAAAGCACCGCAAGGAGCCGCAGCTCGCGGCGGAAACGCCGGTGGCGCGCTGATTCATGAGCGCGAGCGGGCACAAAACGGCGACGATCGGCAAGCCCATGCCGATGACCGACGCGCGCACGAAAATCCTGGGGATGGGAAAGTACGCGGACGATCTGCGCGTTCCAGACATGCTGATCGGGCGGATCCTGCACTCGCCGCACGCGCACGCGCGCATCGTGTCGATCGATACATCGCGTGCGGAGGCGCTTCCCGGAGTGCACGGCGTTGCGACGGGAAAGGACGCACCGACTCCTTACGGGATCCTTCCTATTGGGCACGACGAGTGCGTGTTTGCGGTCGATAAGGCGCGGTATGTCGGCGACAACGTGGCGGCGGTGGCCGCGAGTTCAGCGGAAATTGCGGAGCAGGCGCTCGATCTGATACGCGTCGAATACGAGCCGCTGCGCGCGTGGTCCGATCCCGAAGAGTCGATGAAGGCCGAAGCGGACTGGATACACGAGTCGCGCGCGCACAACATCGAGAAGGAATATCACCACGCGTTTGGCGACCCGGACGCCGGATTTGCCGCGGCCGATTTCGTCGCGGAGCAGCGGTATGTCGCGGGCGAGGTGAATCATGCGGCCATGGAGCCGCACTCGACGCTGGCCATTTGGGAGCCGGACGAGCGCTTGACCGTCTATTCTTCCACACAGGTGCCCTATTACCTGCACCGCACGATTTCCGAAGTGTGCGCCATGCCCATGAACCGCATTCGCGTGATCAAGCCGCTAATCGGGAGCGGGTTTGGCGGCAAGAGCGAAGTGATTCCCATCGAGATAGCGGCGTCGGTGCTGGCGAAAAAGACGAAGCGGCCGGTGAAGATCACCTACACGCGCGAGGAAGTTTTCTACGCGCATCGCGGGCGGCCGCGCACCATCGTCGACATGAAAATGGGAATCACGCGGGAAGGGAAGATCGCCGCAGTGCAGGCGCGCGTGGTGCAGGATGGCGGCGCGTATTGCGGGTTCGGGCCGGTCACGGTGCTCTATTCCGGCGCGCTGATCGGCGCGATCTACGACGTGCCGGCGGTGCGCTTTGACGGCTATCGCGTGTTGACGAACAAGCCGGCTTGCGGCGCGATGCGCGGGCACGGCACGGTGAATGTGCGGTTCGCGTTCGAATCGATGCTGGACGAACTGGCGCACCAGGCGGGAATCGATCCGGCGGAAGTGCGGCGCAGGAATTTGCTGCAAGCGCCGTGCGTCACGCCGAACGGGCTGCGCGTAACCAGCTACGGCCTGCCGGAATGCATTGAAAAAGTTGTGGCGCGTTCCGGATGGAAAGAGAAGAAAGGCAAATTGCCGCACGGGAAGGGAATCGGCATCGCCTGCAGCCATTACGTGAGTGGCGCGGCGAATCCGATCATTCGCTCGAACATGCCGCACACCACGGTGAATATCAAAATCGACCGGGACGGCGCGGTGACCGTCTATTCCGGCGCGTCGGACATCGGGCAAGGCTCGGACACGATGCAGGTGCAGGTGGTGGCGGAAACGCTGGGAGTGCGGCCGGAACGCGTGAAGCTGATTTCCGCGGACACGGAAGTGACGCCGATCGACCTGGGCAGCTACTCGAGCCGCGTGACGTTCATGGTGGGAAACGCGTGCATCGACGCTGCGAAAAAGATGCGCGAGCAGATTTTTGCGGTGGTGGCCAAGAAAGTCGGATGCGCGCCGGAGGAAATCGACTCGGCGGACGAGGTGATATACAGCCGAAACGATCCGCGGACGCGCGTGAGTTTCGATGACGCGGTGGCGATGGCCATCGAGTTTCACGGCGCGCTCGTGGCGCAAGGCACATATGCGCCGCCGGAAGAGGCGCGCGGCGGAAAATTCAAGGGCGCCGGCGTGGGACCTTCGCCGTCGTACAGCTACGGCGCGCAAGTTGCGGAAGTCACGGTTGACCCGGAAACGGGGCACGTGCACGTCGACAAAATCACGGCGGCCCACGACTGCGGGAAGGCGCTGAACCCGCTGGCGGTCGAGGGGCAAGTGATCGGGTCGGTGTACATGGGCTTCGGGCAGGCAATGCAGGAAGAAATGGTGTGGGACGGCGCGCGGCTGATGAATCCGTCGCTGCTGGAGTACCGCATTCCCACCACGCTGGAGAATCCTGAGATCGAGTGCATGATCGTCGAGAGCAACGATCCGGAAGGGCCGTTTGGCGCGAAGGAAGCGGGGGAAGGCTCGCTTGCGGCGACGATTCCCGCGATTGCGAATGCGATTTACGATGCGGTGGGCGTGCGGCTGAACGCGGCGCCATTTTCGCGCGAGGCGGTGCTGGAGGGCTTGCGTAAGAAGGCGAGCGGAGCGGCCGGGTCGCGCAACGGCAGCAACGAAGCTTTGCGCGCGGCGAATCGCGTGCGGTCGTCCGGGAATTCGGAGAAGCGGCCGTGATCGTTTCGGATTTTCGGGTCGCGCGGCCGCGCACGGTCGAAGAAGCGGTGCGCGTGCTTGCGGATCATGGCCCAGAGGCCATGGCGATCGCCGGCGGCACGGACGTGATTCCCAATCTGCAAATGCGGTTGTTCGCCCCGCGCGTGCTGGTCGATCTGAAGCCGCTGCGCTCGCTTTCCGGCATAACGTTTTCCGAGCGCGAAGGGCTGCGCATCGGCGCGCTCACCACGTTGACGAATCTGCTCGCCGCCCCGGTTGTGCGCGGGAAATTTTCAGTGCTGGCGCAGGCGGTGGGGACGATTGCAGGTCCGCTACAGCGCAACATGGGCACGCTGGGCGGCAATCTTTGCCTGGAAACGCGCTGCCGCTGGTACAACCAGTCGCACTTCTGGCGGCAGGCGCTGGGCGGGTGCTTGAAGAAGGATGGGCCGATTTGCCACGTGGCGCCGGGCGGAAAATTCTGCTGGGCCGTGTGGTCGGGTGATTCGGCGCCGGCGCTGTTGACGCTCGACGCGGAGATCGAGATTGCGGCGACGAACGGCACGCGCAGAATTCCGTTGCGCGATTTCTACAAGAATGACGGGATGGATCGCATCGCGCTGGGCCGCGGCGAAATCGTGACGGCGGTGCACGTCCCGGCGCGCATGGCGGGGCGGCGCGGCGCGTATCACAAATTGCGCGTGCGCGATTCGATCGATTATCCTCTGGCCGGCGTGGCGGTAGCGATGGAGGTGGACAGCAGCGGGATTTGCCGCGATGCGCGCGTGGCGCTAACCGGGGTCAATCCTGCGCCGGTGCTGCTGCCGGAAATTGCGGAGCTGCCGGCGGGCAAGAAGTGGAGCGACGAAGCAGCCGCAGAAGTGGCGCAGATCGCGATTCGGACGGGCAAGCCGCTGACCACGTCGGCGTCCACGCCCGTGTATCGGCGGGACATGCTGAAACTGTTCACGCGGCGCGCGCTGGAAGAAACGTGGAAGGTCTAAAAGCGAAATTCGAAATTCGAAATTCGAAAAGCAAAAAGCAAAAAGCAAAAAGCAGATCCCTCACCCCCATTTCCGCACAAAACGCGGAACTGGGTTCGGGATGACAGCTTGTGATTCGCGTATAAAACACGGGCTGGGCTGCCACTTCAGCACGCGAACAGCAGCGTGCCGGGGACCGCGGGGCTCGGGGTGACAAGTCTAGGCGGAGCGAGAAGTGAGAGGATTGCTGCCCTGCGGTATGGAAAGACCAAAACGAAACTCGAAATTCGAAGCCAACCATCGGAAACGGCGGCGAGCTGAACTTTCGGCAAAGCGGCAGCAAACCGCCGCACTCCAAAGCGGCCTGCGGCCGCAGTGAGATGGAAGAGTCCAATCAGGCCTTCATGCAGCTGAATCTCGGAAGGCAAACGCGCTGATCCGATGCCCGTCATCGACATTCACATCCACATCCAGCCGCTGGAGATGTTCAAGCCGCATGCGCGGGAGTTGATGCGCAACCGGCGGGATTATGCCGAGGTCGAGAAGTACACTTCCCATCCCGCTGAATTTCTGAAATTTTTGGACGCGGCGGAAATCGAGCGGGCGGGGCTGATCAACTACGTCAGCCCAGACGTGATCGGCTTCACGGCGGAAGTGAACGACTGGATCGCGCGCTATTGCTCGGCCGACCCAAAGCGGCTGCTGGCGTTCGGTTCCGTCCACCCGAAATACGTCCGCGACGCCGCGGCGGAAGTCGAGCGGCTGAAACAGATCGGCATCCGCGGGCTGAAGGTGCATCCTTCGCATCAGCTGTTCGCACCGAATGAGTATCGCAACGGCTTTGGCCCGCTGCGCGCGATGTACGAAAAGGCGGAAGCACTGGAAATTCCGGTGATGATCCATACCGGCACTTCGATTTTCGAGGGCGCGCGCAATGTGTACGCGCAGCCAATCCTTGCGGACGATGTGGGAATCGATTTCCCGAATCTGGTGGTGATCTTGGCGCATGGTGGGCGGCCGCTGTGGATGGAAGAGGCATTTTTCCTGGTACGGCGCCACAAGAAGATGTACATCGATATTTCCGGGATTCCGCCGCAGAAATTGATGGAGTATTTTCCGCGCCTGGAAGAAATCGCGGATAAAGTGCTGTTCGGAACGGACTGGCCGGGCCCCGGCGTTCCGGAGGTGCGCGGAAACATCGCGAAATTCCGGGCGTTGCCCATCTCGCAGGCGGCGCAGCAGAAAATCCTGTACGATAACGCGGCGCGGCTGTTTCCGGTGTAGGGCGCCGGCGGGACAAAGGTAAAAATGGAAGTCAAGACGATCGGCGTGATTGGCGCGGGCACTATGGGCCGCGGCATCGCTTACGCGGCGGCGCTGGGCGCTTACCGCACGGTGCTGGAAGACGTCTCGCCGGAGATGCTCGAGCAGGGAATCGAGTACATTCGCCGCGCGCTGGATGAAGGAGTTTCGCGAGGCAAAGTGACCGACGAGCAGCGGCAGAAAGCGCTGGGGAATCTTTCGACCGCGCGTTCGGTGGACGCGGTGTGCCGCGAGGCGGAGCTGCTGATCGAGGCGGTGCCCGAGGAAATGGAGCTGAAGCTCGAAATCTTCACATTGTTCGACAAGTTCGCCAAGCCCGGCGCGATTCTGGCCAGCAACACGTCGTCGCTGTCCATCACGGAATTGGCGACGATTACCTCGCGCGCGGAAGATTGCGTCGGGATGCATTTCTTCAATCCCGTGCCGAAAATGAAGCTGCTCGAAATTGTGCGCGCACTGGAAAGTTCAGAGACTGCCATCTCCGCTTGCGCGGAAGTGGGCCGGCGCATGGGCAAGGAAGTAGTAATCGTGCGCGAATCGCCCGGCTTCATCACCAGCCGTATCAACGCAATGATCGGGAACGAAGCGTTCTTCATGCTGCAGGAGGGAATCGCGAGCGCAGCCGACATCGACAAGGCGCTGAAACTGGGGCTGAATCATCCCATGGGGCCGTTCGAGCTGGTGGACCTGGTTGGCCTGGACGTGCGGCTGGGCATCCTCGAATATCTGCACAAGACGCTGGGGGAGAAGTACCGGCCGTGCCCGCTGCTGGCGCAATATGTGAAGGCGGGACGCCTGGGGCGCAAATCCGGGCGTGGCGTGTACGAGTACGGCGGCGAGGGAGAGAGGAAGTCGTGACGCAGAAGGGAAAAGGCGGGGCAGGGGTCGCGTCGAAAATTATTCTGATGCAGGGCGATTTGACGGAAATGGAGACGGACGCGATCGTGAACGCCGCGAACAACGATCTGCAGCACGGCGGCGGTGTGGCGGGCGCCATTCGAAGAAAGGGCGGAGCGGTCATCCAGGAGGAGAGCGACGCGATCGGAACCATTCCGCTGGGCAGCGCGGCCATCACTTCGGGCGGGCAGCTCAAGGCGCGCTACGTGATTCATGCGGCCAGCATGGAGCTGGGCGGCCGGACGTCCGCCGCCACGCTGCGCAGCTCGACGGCGCATTCGCTGCGCATCGCCAAAGAAAAGGGGTTGAAGACGATTGCGTTTCCCGCGGTGGGAACGGGAATCGCGCGATTTCCGGTGGAAGAATGCGCGCAGATCATGCTGCGCGAGACGGTCGATCACTTGAAGAAAGGCAGCTCGCTGGAAAAAGTTTATTTCGTGCTGTTCGACGAGCCCGCGCTGAAAACTTTCGAGAAGGTGTGGCGCGAGATGAAGAAGGAAATATGACTCAGGCGGCGAACGGCGAGAAGGCAGCCACGCTGGCGGATCGAGTGCGCGCCGAGCTTGCGTGCTACGAGCATCCACTGTTTGCCTTCGAGGCGCGTCCCGCGGGCGAGCGAGTGGAAGTCGCGATTCGTTTCAAGCTGCCGGAACCGCAGTTCGACGCCTACACCTTCGAATTGCAGGCGCGCGAAATCGAGCAGCCTCAATTCACCTGGACGTTTCAGAAACAGCTCTACGACTGCCTGCACGACTACCTCATCGAGATGTTCACTTCCAATCCCCAGCGGAAGGCGTGATGCGCGCGCCGATTGCGGCGAATCCGCTGGCCGCTCAGCTCGTCCGGCGCATCCACGAGCAGGGTCCCATGACGTTCGCGGAGTACATGGAGGCGTGCCTCTACGATCCGCAGCACGGCTACTACACAAAGGCGGATCAGCGGCCCGGACGAGACTACTTCACGAGCGCGGACATCAAGCCTCTGTTTGGGCGTTTGCTGGCGCGGCAGGTCGAGGAAATGTGGGCTGCGCTCGGGCGGCCCGATCCGTTCTGGCTGGTGGAAGCCGGTGCGGGAACGGGAGCGCTGGCGAAAGCGATTGTGGATTTCGCGGCGCATGCGCTTCCCGAGTTCTACGCCTGCCTGCGCTACGTTGCTGTGGATCGGTCGCCGGCGCGGCGGAAGGCGCAAGAGATGCTGCTCGAGCGGCACGCTCGCGGCGGTCGGTTTTCGGCGTACGGCAGCCTGCCCGAGGAAATTTCCGCTGGCTGCATTTTCTCGAATGAGCTGCTCGATGCGCTGCCGGTGCACCGCGTCGTGCGACAGGGCGGCGAACTGAAGGAATTGTATGTTGCTGTTGAAAACGACCGGCTGTGCGAAAAGGCTGGCCTTATTTCCTCGCCGCGCATTGCCGACTATTTCGCGAGGCAGCACATCGAATTGCGCGACGAGCAGCAAGCGGAAGTATGTCTCGCGGCGTGCGACTGGATCCGCCATGCCGGCGAGAGGCTCGGGCGCGGCTTCGTCCTGACGATTGATTACGGGCGCGAAGCGGAGGAACTCTACAACGAGCTGCACATGCGCGGGACGCTGCTCGCGTACCAAGTGCACCGCGCCGGCGAGGACTATTTTCGCGCGCCGGGCGAGCAGGACCTGACGGCACACGTGAATCTCACCGCACTCGATCTGTGGGGGCGCGAGGCGGGCCTGGTTCGCACGGGGATGGCCACGCAGTCAAATTTTCTTCTGGCCCTGGCGAGGAAGTCGGAATTCGCCGATGTCGAGAGCGACGAATCGACCGAAGCGGAAAAGACCCACCGGCGGCTGCTGCTGAAGACGCTGATCAACCCGGAAGGAATGGGCGAAACATTTCAGGTGCTGATCCAGCACAAGGGGATTGCGGCGCCCGCGCTGACGGGCCTGCAACCTCTCTGAGACGCTCGCGAACGCCGTCTGTTTACTGCTGCCCGTCGGGGACGCGGCGTTTCAGGACCGGCGCATTCGATTTGGCCGGCGCTGGTTTCTCCGGCGCTTTCGTTTGCGCGGCGCCGTTCTGAGTCGGCGAAGCGGCAGCGGACGCGGTCTCGGTTTCCGTGTAGGGCTTTTGAAGATAGCGCCCCGCTTCTTCTTGAGCGCCCGCCGTATCGTCGCGCGTGTGCCGAGCGAGGCTGTACTCATTCACGGCGCGGTCGCGCTGTCCCAAGAGATCGAAAATCTTGCCCAGGTAGATATGGCTCCAGACCTCGACCCACTTGGGATCGAGATCGCCGCCGAGCACCGCGCGGAAGGAATTGGCCGCGGCCTGATAGTTCTTCTGGTAGAACATGGCCTCGCCCATGCGGAAATCGGCCAGCGAGCTGTTGGGGGCCATGTCGAGCGCGCGCTGATATTGCTGGATGGCCTCGAAATATTTGCCCTGCATGGCAAGGCCTTCACCGCGCGCGATGGCCGCGCGGACGAGCAGTTTGGGGCTTGATTTCAGAAGGTTGTTATTCGGATCGATGACGATGCCGCCGGGCTTCGGCTCGCCGAAGGTGTTGATCTCAAACGGTGAGGACGTGCCGTCCACCAGAATTTTCTTGAATTCCGGATTGCCTTCCGTTTTGACTTCCACGTCGACCGGCATGCGGAAGGTGTCCAGCGGCTGGCTGATTTTACCGACGACCTTGAAGCCGCGGATCGTGCGGTACACGATGTAATTCATCTTGAATTCGGGGACGCCCGTTGAATTCAGCCATTGCGAAAAGAACGAGACCAGATTCAGCGGGGGATCGCCCGGCTTGATGGCCGGCATTTTCGTGGCGGCCAGGGATTCGAATTCATTGATGCTGGCGTTCTTGCCTGCGTGCTGGGTGTAAAACTCCTTGAGCAGGGCGGAGAAATTGTCGTCGCCCAGCTGGGAACGGAGCATGTGGAAGACCATCGCTCCCTTGTCTTCCACCACGGACTGATACTGTTCCGAGTAGGGCTGCAAGTGCTGCGCCTGCCCGATGGGCGCGTCGCTTTCATACATCAAGGCGCCAACTGCATAATCCTCGAGGGCTTCGTGCAAACCCGCCACGCCGTTGGCCTGTTCCATGTACATGGCGGCGGCATAGTAGGAAAGGCCGTCGGTCAGCCAAACATCGTTGGGGGTGGCGGCCAGAACGCTGTCGCCCCACCATTGTCCCGCGGTGAGTTGCGCGAGCAATTCTTCATTCGGCTTCTGCGCCCACATATGCGCGCTGATCAGCAGGAGGCCGGGGGCGGAGAAGGCGTCGACCGAGCCATCGGGCATTTGCGCGATGGTGAGATGCGGCTGTTTGGGAAGCGGGCCGAACGCGTCGGCGCAAAAGCTGAGAATCTGCGCCAGGGACTGGCCGTAGGCGTTCGCGGTGGAGACTTGCGCGGGCGGCGTGTAGACGGAGAACTGATAGCCCTGGGCCTGAACGGAAGTCAACTGCAATTGGCCGGCTACAAAACTTCCTACCGGCGCGGGATCGTCGTTCGTGAAGGTATATTCGGACTGACCTGGTTGCGGATGCCCGGCAACGCCCGGCAGTCCGGGCAGGCTGGTGGGCGGCCCGGCCGAGGCGCCTGTCCCCACGACGACAAAGTCGGACGGGACGATGATCTTGAATGTTCCGGTGTAGCGATTCGAGGGATAGTCGGTGAGCGGAAACCAGCGCGCGGGCAGCAGCAGATAGGCGTCCGTCTTGTCGACCGAACCGAATTTCACGCCCTTGGTCGGGCTGTCATCTTCATTCGAAATGGGTCCCGTGTAATCGAAGGACAGAGTGACTGTCTTCCCGGGGGTGGCCACATCGGGAAGGCCGACAGTGACGTACAGAGGATTGGTATTGTCGCGCTGAAAGTTCAGCTCTTTTCCCGTGGCATCTTTCACCGAATTGATGTGCAGGTCGGGATGCAACTCCACGAGAACGGTCCTGCCCACTTGGTTCGCCACGAAATCGACCTTGGCCACAGCCGCGATGGTCTGGCCCTCCGGCTGGAGCTGGACTTGCACGTCGTAGTGGGTGGCGCGAAAAGGAAAGGCACGCGGGGCCTGCGCGGCCGCTACCGTCGCGACCAGCGCCAAGGCCGCCAGCAGGCTGAGAAGGCGGTATGGTTTGCGCAAATGAGGACCTCTCCGGGAGGCAATCACGTTCAACAACCTTCAACAGTTGGATACCAAAGGAGGCTGCGCAGTTGCCCCAGAGCACCAGACTACAACATGGCCGCGAAAATGTCCGCTGCGCGTTCGATGGCCCCGCCGGGGCCGAGTTTGGCGCGAACATCGGCCAGAGCGGCACGAGCCTCTTCGCGCGCAGCCGGCGAGGCAAGCAGATGCCTGATTTCTTCCTCCACGGCTTCCGGCGTGAAGGCGTCCTGCACCAGTTCGGGCGCTACACGCCGCCGCGCGATCAGGTTGACCATGCCGATCACCGGCGTGCGCAGCATCCGCCGCAGCACCAGCGCGGTGGCTGGCGCCACACGGTAGACCACCACCATCGGCGTGCCGATCAGCGCCGCTTCCACCGTGGCTGTGCCGCTGGCCACGATCGCGCAGTCGGCAGCGTTGAGCGCGTCGTACGCAGCGCCTTCGACGCGTAGCAGGCGAAGATCGGGCCTGTCGAACGCCCGCCAATAGTCCGCACCGAGCCCCGGCGCCGCCGCATGCACGAACTGAATGCCTTGGATGGCATCTTTGCCGCTCGCCAACCGCGCGCAGGCGGCCAGAATCGCGGGAAAATTGCGGTGAATCTCGCTGCGGCGGCTGCCCGGCAGCAGAGCGACGGTCGGCCGCGCCGGATCGAGGCCGTGCTCGGCGGCAAATTGCTCGCGAGTCTTCGTTGGGCGCACCAGATCGACCAGCGGATGCCCCACGAAACTGACCGGGACGCCCGCCTCGCGGTAGAGCTCTTCCTCGAACGGGAAGATCACCACCATGCGCTGCACCAGCCGGCGCACCACGCGCACGCGTCCGGGCCGCCAGGCCCAAATCTGGGGTCCGATGAAATAGCCGACGGGAATGCCCGCCTTTTTCAGGCGCCGCGCCACGCCCAGGTGTGTTCCGGGCGAATCAACCAGAATGGCAAGCTTCGCATTACGCCGCATGGCCTCGCGCGCAAGGCGGTTCTGGACGCCGATTACGGTGGGAATTTTGTGGATCACTTCGGCGATTCCGACCACGGCCACTTCGTGGTAATCGGCGACTAGTTCGACTCCCGCATCGGCCATGCGCTGCCCGCCCATGCCAAAGATGTGCGCGCCCGTTCGCTTGCGAAGGGCGGCGGCCAGCTGCGCGGCGTACATGTTGCTGGAGGCCTCGCCGGCGGACAGCAAGATGTTGGGCGGCGTCACGGCAGCCTCGCGGGCGAAATTTCTACCGAGGAGGTGTGGCGCACACGGAAGAAGGGCCACCGATCATGACGCGAGTGGCGCGGTCGAGCGACCGCGGCGATTTCAGTCATCGGCGGGCATCGATTGCGAGAATCCGGCGCCACCGCCGGTCAGGGGCAAGGCGAGCTCCTGCTCCTTGTACTGCAGCTGATAGAGCCGGTAGTAGATTCCGCGCAACGCGAGCAGCTCCTGATGCGAACCCTGCTCGCGCAGGCGTCCCTTGTGGAAGACAAGAATGCGGCTGGCATGCTGGATGGTGCTCAGGCGATGCGCGATGACCAGCGCGGTGCGGCCCTCGAGCAGGCGGTCGAGGGCTTCGCGGATCAGAAGCTCGGTCTTGGTGTCGACGCTGGAAGTGGCCTCGTCAAGGATCAGGAATTTCGGGTTGTGCGCCAGCGCGCGCGCAAAACTGAGCAGTTGCCGCTGTCCGACCGAAAGCGTCGCGCCGCGCTCGGTGACCTGCGACTCGACTCCCTGGGGAAGCTCGTCGAGCAACGGGCCCAGCCCGACGGCCCGCATAGCCTGTTCCGCGGCCGCGCGATCCACGCGCTCGGTGCCCAGCTTCACGTTCGATTCCATCGTCCCGGTGAACAGGAAGGGATCCTGCAGCACGATTCCGAAGAGTTGCCGCAAGCCCGCGAGGTCCAGCACGCGGATATTTACGCCGTCGAGCAGGATCTCCCCGCGCTGAATTTCGTAGAAACGCAGGAGCAGCTGGATGATGGTGGTTTTCCCCGCGCCGGTGTGCCCGACGATGGCCAGGGTTTGTCCGGGTTCGACGCGGAAGGAGACGTCGCGCAGGACCCAGTCTCCCTCGCCGGGATTGGCGCCGCCGGTGTAGGCGAACCACACGTTGCGGAACTCGATTGCGCCGCGCGGTTGGGTCAGTTGCGTGTGCCCGCCGGGCACGCCAAGCGGCTCATCGAGCAGCTTGAAAATGCGCTCGGAGGCCGCCATGGCCGTCTGCAGAATGTTGAATTTTTCGCTGAGGTCCTGGATGGGGCGGAAGAAGCGCTGGGCGTACATCATGAAAGAGATCAGCACGCCGATTTCGAGCTTGCCGGTGATCACCTGCAATCCGCCGGTCCAGTAGATGAAGGCGATGCCGCCCCAGCTGAGGAATTCGACGGCGGGATAAAAGAAAGCGAAGGCGTCGATCGCGTCTTTGTAGGCTTCCATGTAGCCGCGATTGAGTTGGGCGAATTGCTTGCGCGACTTGCGCTCGCGGTTGAAGAGCTGCACCACAGCCATGCCGCTGATGTGTTCCTGGAGAAAGGCGTTGATGCGCGCGATGGTGATGCGGATGCGCCGATTGGCGGCGCGCACCTTGTTGCGGAAGAGGTAGGTCAGCACGACCATGAGCGGGAGCGGGGAAAAGGCGACCAGGGCCAGGAGCCAGTGCCATTTCAGCAGGAAGACAGCCATGGTGAGCAACAACACGAAATCGTTGAGCATGGCCACCACGCCCGAGGCGAACAGGTCGTTCAGCGCGTCCACGTCCGTGGTGACGCGCGTGACCAGGCGCCCGATGGGGCTGTGGTCGAAAAAGCTCATGGGCAGATGCTGCAGATGCGCGAATATTTCTTTGCGCAGGTCGTACATGGTTTCCTGGCCGACCCACTGCATGATGCGCACCTGCGCGTACTGAAAGGCGAAACTCAACAGCAGCGCGCCGGTGAAAATCAGCGCGACCCAGATCAGGCCGCTGACCGCCGCCTGGCGCGAGATTTTGCCGCCGAAGCCCGGGACCATGTATTTGTCGACGCCATAGCCGAAAACAAACGGCCCCACCATCTCCATGGCCGTAACGCCCAGGGTGAAGGACAAGGCGAGCACGACCTGCCACTTGTGCGGGCGCAGATAGTGGAGCAGGCGCTGGGTCAGCTGCGCGTCGTAAATCTTTCCGAGTTTTTCTTCTTCGCGGAAATCGCTCATTCGCGTGCCAGCTCTTCTTCCAGCAATTGTTTCTGGTACAGATCGGCGTAATAGCCGTTGAGCGCGAGCAGTTCCTCGTGCGAGCCGCGCTCGATGATGCGGCCGTCGCGCAGGACCACGATCTGGTCCGCCATTTTGATGGTGGAAATGCGGTGGGCCACGATCACGGTCGTGCGATTCCGCATCACTTCGCGCAGCCGGCGCAGAATCTGTTCTTCGGTATCCGTATCAACGCTGGCCAGGGCGTCATCGAGAATCAGGATTTTCGGTTGGCGCAGAACCGCGCGCGCGATGGCCGTCCGCTGCTTCTGCCCGCCCGAAAGCGTGATGCCGCGCTCGCCGACCATGGTGTCGAAGCGCTTCGGAAAGCTTTCGATTTCGCCGGAGATGGCGGCGATTTCGGAGGCCTGGTAAACGTCCTCTTCGGCCGCTTCGTTGACCCCGAAGGAAATGTTTTCGCGCAGCGTTTCGCTGAACAGGAAAGTGTCCTGCGGGACGTAGCCGATGGCGGCGCGCAGTTCGGCCAGCGGATATTCGCGGATCGAGCGGCCGTCGATCAGCACCGACCCGTCGGGAGCTTCCCACAACCGCGCGATCAACGCCGCCAGCGTGGATTTCCCGCTGCCCGTGGGGCCGACAACGGCCAGCGAGGTTCCCGCCGGAACGCTCAGGTTGATGTCGGACAACACGGGCTTTTCCTGGCCGCTCTCGGCGGTGGGGTAGCGGAACGTCAGGTGGCGAAATTCGATGTCGCCGCGAATGTCGGAGGCGCCGAGCGGGTGGCGGCTGGCGAGAGCCGCCGAGCCGTCGCCATTGCCAGCCTCGTTGGCCGTGGCGGCTGCGGAAGTGTCGTGAATATTCGGCTCCGCATCGAGGATGTAGCTGAGGCGCCCCATGGAAGCGGCGCCGCGCTGAAAGATGTTCGTCACCCAGCCGATGGCTATCATGGGAAACGTCAACTGGATGAGGAAGGTATAGAAGGCGGTCAGCGCACCGAGAGAAATGTGGCCGCTGACCACCTGCTTGCCGCCCACGCCGACCAGGATCACCACGGTCAGCCCAACCATCGCCGACAGCGCGGGAAAAAACAGGCTCCAGGTGGCGATCAGCTTGATGTTGCGGTCCACGTACTCGCGGTTGGCTTGATCGAAGCGCTCGATTTCGGGCTTTTCCTGCGTGTAGGCGCGAATCACGCGCATGCCCGTCAGATTTTCCTGCGCGCGGGTGGAGAGCACGCCCAGCGCGGCCTGGATGATCTCAGAGAGCCGGTGGATCGTTTCTCCGAAATAGCGCACCGCAATCACCACGAACGGAACCGGGATGAGCACCCAAAGCGTCAGCGTGGTGGAAAGCTTGAACATGAAGAAGAGCGCCATGACCATGGTGACGATGGTGGTCGCGCTGTACATGATTCCGGGGCCCAGGACCATGCGCACCGCGTTCAAGTCGTTGGTGGTGCGCGACATCAGGTCGCCGGTGCGGTTGCGCACGTAGAATTCGGGGTCGAGTCTGAGCAGCCGCGCCAGCAGATCGTCGCGCAGGTCGTATTCGATGTCGCGCGACATCCCGATCAGAATCCAGCGGCTCCAGTAGGAGAAAAAGCCCTTGACCAGCATCACGCCCACCAGAATCAGGCAGAAGAGACCCAACGCGTGGCGGCTGTACGGCGCGTACAGCGCGAAAAGAGGATGCAAGGCTTGACGCGAGACGCCCGTCAGGTTGGAAAGCGGAGCCGCGGAGCCCTTCAGCAGGTCCACGATGGCGCCAATGATGAGCTGCGGCAACGCGCCAACCAGCCCCATGATGACCAGCGCGGCGAGCCCGATGATGGCCGTGCGCTTGAACTTGAAGACGTACGGAAGCAGCGGCTTGAGGTTATCCCAGCCTGTGGGCGGCCGGTGTGGCCGCGCGGTTCCCGCTGCCGTGGTTGCTGCCGCGCTCATAGATGGTTCGGCAGCTCCGGAATCTCCAGTGTGGGCTGTTCCATCAGGAAATGCTGATAGCTGGAGTCCATGGTCTCGTAGCGCTGCACTTTCGGATTCCAGAGGACGCCCAGCGTTTGGATGTAACCGCCGGGGGGCTGGTTCAGGGGCGTGAAATACATCTCCAGGCCTTTTTGGGGATTCTGCTCGTATTGCAGGCGCCAGGAACCGACCGCGCCCAGCGGCGTGCGCGCCAGATAGCCTTTCTGGTTCTGCAAATGCTCGTCGCAGCGGAAAATCTCGCGCCAGCGGCCGTTGTCGTTCTCGATGATAGTCGCGCGTGAAACCAGCAGGCCGGGGACGGCCGTCTTGGGCGTCACTTTCAGGCGGTTCACCACCAACGCCTGCGTTTTCCCGTTTTTCGCCAGGTCGCCAAAGACGATCACCTCGGCCTCGGAACCGAGGTCGCTGTTGGCCGCCTTTTGGATGTTGTCGGGCACCTGAGGCGCGGCCGGCTGCGCGGCGTTTTCATTATTGGCGCTGGATTGCGACCCGCCGCCGCAGGAGACACACGCGAGCGCTACGGCCAACAACACGCAAATTTCCATTGTTCGTTTCATAGAGTGGGTTCGGAATCTATCGGATGCGTGAGCCCGCCACCGTGATTCGCGCACCGGTACGTTTACGCGAGTTCAAGGGCTCCCGCCATTCCCCCCGTGCGGGTTCTTGAGGGCACAAGAGTGATTTTATAGCGAGAGGGAGCAGATGGAAAGAACCGTCCCGAGGCGTATTTCCTGGGGGGTATTCGGGGCCGGGACTGGGGCGGCTTGCGGACAGTGGGGGCGAAAAACAGCCTCGCCCTGGTTCCGTGGCGGCTCACCGCACGGCAAGAATTTCCTCCATGCGCGCCTCGAAATTCTCTTCGCCCTCCGACCACAGCCGCGCGCGCTCGATGGGAATGGCCTTCTCGATCCGGCGCACCCAATCGAGCAGCTTGCGGATGTTCTCCCGCGTTTTTTCGTGATAGGCCTGCAGGTTTTCGGGCCAAGCCATCGCCTCCAGGAAACGCGCTTCCTCCGGGCTTTCCGCCGGCCGCCGGCCCGCCTGGCGGATTCCCAGCAGGCCCGCATGGCCGGTAAAGAGGTGCTCGAAGCCCAGATCGACCTGGATGTGGCCGTTCTCGCGCCAGAACTCGTCGTCGTAGTCTTCGCCGTGGCAGAGAATTTCCAGCGCGCGCGGGCCGTTGGACCACTTCGCGGTGGCCGCGTCAAACTCCCAAAGATCCCAGTTCGCGCGCACCTCGTAGGAACTGTCGCTGTGAATCTGATCGCGGATGAGTTCAACGATTCCGGCCGCATCGAGCGGGGCGGTACGCAGGTCGTTTTCGAGAATAGGCGCTTCAGACGAATCGACCGCCCGAATGGTCAGGCTCGTGAAACCGGGTTGCGTGGCGGAGAAGGGCACGGTGCCGAGGAAGGCGGCGAATTGGGCCAGCATGCCTTCCTCGCCGAATTCCTTGCACCACACGCTGAGATAGGAGTGGTTGGCCATCGCGCCATTATAACGGCAGTCCCACCAGCGCCGGAAATCTGCAGGGCAACAGAACCGCGTGGGTGCACCCGCGCTCGAACAGGCATGGTGAGCGGTGAATCCTTAACGCTTCAAGGTGGCGATTACTCCACGGGATGAATGGCGGCGGTGGTGCACACCGGCTCGCAGTCGCCGCAATCGGTGCAGTTGTCGGCGATCACGAAGTAGGAGCCGTCTTCCTTCTTCTCGATGGCGGCGACGGGGCACGCCTCGAAGCACAGGCCGTCCTTGTCGCATTTATCCTGGTCGATGATGTAGGCCATAGAGCCTCCGGGGAGGCAGGGAAGCGGCCCTGCAGCCCGGTTGTAGAGTACCGTGGCGGCCAACCGAGGTATGTATCCGCGGTCACAGCGGAGTCCGGCGTAGCTCACGACGCGTGAGACGCTATCGGGCGACCCGTTCGACGGGCGCTCAATGGCCGCGAAACACCGAGAAGAATTGCTATTCGTAGCGCAAGGCGATCATGGGGTCGACGCGCATGGCGCGCCGCGCCGGAATGTAGCAGGCTGCGCCGGAAACAGCAGCGAGCAGGACAATCACGGCGGCGAAGGTGAGCGGATCGCGCGGTGTCACGCCGTACAGCAGGCTGGCGACCCAGCGCGCCGACAGGAACGCGGCGAAGAGCCCGATGGCGCCGCCAATGAGCGTGAGCCAGGCGCCTTGCTCGATGACCAGGCGCAAGATCGCACTGCGCTGGCTGCCCAGCGCCATGCGAATGCCGATTTCGCGGGTGCGCCGCGCGACCACATAGGCGAGCACGCCGTAAAGCCCCAGCGCGGCCAGAAGAGCCGCCAGCAGCGCCAAGGAGACGGAAAGCAAGGCCACCAGGCGTCCATCGAACATCGATTCGCTCACTTGCTCCGCCAGCGTGCGCAGGTTGTTGACCGGCAGATTCGGATCGAGTTCGGCGATCGCGGAACGCAAGCTGGTCGCCATTTGCGCGGGATCGCGCTCGGTGCGCACATAGAACGTGAACGCTCCCAAACGCGCCTCCTGCGCGTACGGCATGTACATGAACGGCACGATGTCGCTGCGCGCGCCGTCCCATTTGCTGTCGGCCGCCACCCCGACGATTTCAATGTCGGGCGTGCCGCCGCCTCGCGCGACGCGCAGGCCGATCGGATTGCGGCCGGCGAAGAAGCGCTGCGCCAGTTTTTGATTGATGATGCAAACTTTCTGGCTCGAAGCGGTGTCTGCTTCGGTGAATTCGCGGCCGCCCATCAGCGGAATGCCTAGAGTCGAAAGATAATTGGGCCCGACGTAGTCGGCCAGAACGTCCATGTCGTCGCCCGAATGAATGACGTAGCCTTCGGGCGTGATGTTGAAGCCCATGTCGTCGTCGGAAAACATCGGCATGGTGGAGACGGTGGCCGAACGAACTCCGGGCAGCGCGGCGATGCGCCGGCTCGCGCTGTTGGCGAATTGCAGCGTTTGCGACGGCGTTTCGCCGTTCAAATCGGGCGCGACCGAGAACTGGAGGACGCGATCGGTGCGCATGCCGAGATTGGTGTGGTTCAGATTGATCAGCGTGCGGGCCAGCAGCCCCGCGCCCGTTAACAGCACGGCGGTCAGCGCCACCTGCGCGACAATCAGGACCTGCCGCAGCCGCACGTTCGCGCGGCCCTCCGACACGCTGGCGCCCTGATCCTTCAATGTGGCTTGGAGATTCAGGCGCGTGGCGCGCAGCGCCGGAACCAGTCCGAAGAGCGCCGACGTCAACAGCGTCACGGCCACCGCGAACCACAGCACGCGCCCGTCGAGCGCGGCTTGGAGCCCGGCCATGCCAATGTCCGGCGGGATGGCCTCGACCATGGCCTTCAGGCACCACGAAGCGAGCGCCAGCCCTGCCGCTCCGCCGGCAATGGCGACCAGCAGGCTTTCCGTCAGCAACTGCCGCACGAGCCTCCAGCGGCTTGCGCCCGAGGTCAGGCGCACGGCAATCTCGCGCCGGCGCGCCTCGCCGCGCGCCACCAGCAGGCCGGCGAGATTCGCGCAAGCGACCAGCAGCACCAGTCCAACCATGCCCATCAGCACGAGCAGAGGCTCTTGTGCGTCCTGCTGTAGGACCAGGCGGCCGTGCGCGCCGTCCACCAGCAACAATGGCTTAGCCAGGAATCGCTGCAAGCGTTGGCCGGAGAGTTTCAGGATCTTCGCGTCCGATTCGAGGATGCCTCGGTACACCGGTTGCAGCGCGGCTTGCGCACCAACAGGATTCATTCCTGGATTGAGCCGGGCTATGACCGGGAGCCAGAAATCGTCATGAGCGTCGAGGGGACGGCCCTCGGTCGGCATCATCTGCGATTTCATGGTGACAGGAACGAAAATGTCCGGAGTTTCGCCAAGTTGCACGCCATCGAATCCCTTGCGCGCCACGCCCACCACGGTCAACGAAGTGCCGTTCACAATCAGCGGCTTGTTCAAGATCGACGGGTCCGCGCCAAATTGCCGCGACCAGTAGCCGTAGCTGAGCACCGCGACAGCGTTCGCGCCTGGCGCGGTTTCGTCGTTGGCGTCGAACACGCGCCCCAGCACCGGCTGGACTTCGAGCGTCTGGAAATAATTTCCGCTGACCAATTCGCCCTGCGCGCTCCGGGTCGAGCCGTGGCCCGAGACGTTCACGTCGGTGTCGTGGTAGGCCAGCAGCCCGGCAAAAACGGTGGCTCGCTCGCGCAGCTCCTTGTACACAGGGTAGGTAAACGACTGGGCGCAGTTATCGATGTCCGACCAGCAATGGCCCGGGGTTGGTCCCGGCGACCGCAGCACGACCAGCTGGCTGGGACTCGGAACGGGCAGCGTGCGCAGCAGGACTTGATCGGTGAAGGAAAAGATGGCGGTGTTGGCGCCAATCCCCAGCGCCAGCGTGAGCACGGCGATCGCCGTGAATCCCGGCGCTTTCCCGAGGACGCGTACGGCATACCGCAGGTCCTGCCACAGCATTTGCATGCCAGCACCCCCAAACCACCCACCGAGCCCAAGGCAAGTATTCTGCCCAGCCGGCAGCGCGTTAAGTCATTGCGCTAGGCGTTCTTGTGAGCCTAGCAAGTTAGCGCCGAAGCGTAAACTGTCCGCTTGCGGGAAGAGGCGTTGTGGAACCGCCGAGGCCACCATGAGTCCGTTGAGATGTCGCCCATGCCAGGACGTCGCGGCAGGTGTCGCGTTGACTTGCCCCAGGCGGGACCCTAATATGCTCGCGTCATGTCTGAACCCCAGCCTCTCGCCGGAAAGAAAATCTCGCGCTACGTCATCCTGGAGAAGCTTGGCGGGGGAGGCATGGGCGTGGTGTACAAAGCCCAGGATACGGAGCTTGGTCGCTTCGTCGCTCTGAAATTCCTGCCCGAAAATCTGAGCCGGGATGCGCAGGCGCTGGAACGTTTCCGGCGCGAGGCGCGGGCCGCTTCTGCGCTGAATCACCCCAACATCTGCACGATTTACGAGATTGGCGAACACGAGGGCAATCGCTACATCGCCATGGAATTTCTCGATGGCGCGACGCTGAAACACCTCAATTCGGGCCGGCCGATGGACATCGATCGGCTGCTCGACTATGCGATCCAGATTGCGGATGGGCTCGATGCTGCGCATTCGCAAGACATCATTCATCGCGACATCAAGCCCGCCAACATCTTCATCACCAAGCGCGGACACGCCAAGATTCTGGATTTCGGATTAGCAAAAGTTTCGGCTTCCGGGCGCGCGAGTGAAAACACCAATTCGATGGAAACGATGGACAGCGGGACGGACCATCTGACCAGCCCCGGCAGCGCCGTCGGAACGGTGGCCTACATGTCGCCCGAGCAGGTCCGCGCAGAGGAGTTGGACGCGCGCACCGACCTGTTTTCCTTCGGCGCGGTGCTTTACGAAATGGCCAGCGGCTTTCTGCCCTTTCGCGGCGATGCGACCGGCGTCATCTTCGACGCCATCCTGCATCAAGCGCCGCTCGATCCGCTGCGCCTGAATCCGGGGCTGCCGCCCAAACTGAGCGAAATCATCGCGCGGGCGCTGGAAAAGGACCGCAGGCTGCGCTATCAGACAGCGGCGGATCTGGGTTCCGATTTGAGGCGATTGAAACGCGATACGGATTCCAGCCGGCATTCCGTCGTGGCGGCCACGCCGGATGCAAGCACACTGGCCGCAATGCAGGCGGCCAGCACGGGCACGCAGGCGCTAGCAACGGCCACACCAGCAAGTGGAACGCCTTCACCAGCCATGCCTGCGTCCACGGTCACGCCGGCGTTTGGCGTCACGCCGGCATCTACGGTCACGTCTGCGACCGGCACGCCCGCAGCTTCCGGTAGTGTTTCTGCCGTCGCGGCGCCGCAGCGGCGTGGACGGCTATACGCCGCAGTGGCCGCCGTTCTGGTCGTGGCGATTGCGGGGGGCGTCTACTTCCGGTGGCCGCGCGGGCCCGTCCTGACCTCGAAAGATTCCATCGTCCTAGCCGATTTCACCAATACGACGGGCGATTCCGTGTTTGATGGAACGCTGCGCCAGGGCCTCGCCGCGCAACTCGAGCAATCGCCCTATCTGAACATCGTTTCTGACGCCCAGATCGCCGGCACTTTGCGCTTGATGGGCCAGCCTGCCGGAACGCGCCTCACGCGCGAGCTTGCTCAGCAAGTCTGCCAGCGGAACAACAGCGCCGCGGTCCTTGACGGGTCGATTTCCAACATCGGCAACCAGTACGTTATCGGCCTGAACGCGCTGAGTTGCCAGACGGGCGCGACATTGGCTCAACTGCAAGAGACGGCCAACGGGAAGGAGCAGGTGCTGACGGCGCTGGGCAAGGCGGCGTCGGAAATTCGCGTGAAGCTGGGAGAATCACTCGCTTCCATTCAGAAATACAACACGCCCCTGGCGGATGTGACCACGCCATCCTTGGAGGCGCTGCAGGCTTACACGCTCGCTTGGAAAGCGAATATCGGCGGTGATCCGCCGACGGCGATTCCACTGCTGCAACGCGCCATATCGTTGGACCCGAATTTCGCGATGGCCTACGCCGTGCTGGGCAACAGCTATGTGAACCTGGGAGAAGGCGGGGCGGCCGCGGAGAGCCTGAAAAAAGCGTACGACCTGCGCGAGCGCGTGAGCGAGTGGGAGAAATTTTATATTTCAGCGCATTACGACATGGGCGTGATCGGCGATCTGCAGAGCGCGCTGCAAGTGTGCCGGCTGTGGTCGCAAACCTATCCCCACGATTCGGTGCCGCTGGCCAATCGTGGATACATCGACGGGATCCTGGGCGATCTGGATGACGGCTTGGCGGTCTCGCGGCAAGCGCTCGAGCTGGCTCCTGACAATACGCTGAATTACGGCAATCTTGCCGGCGCCTACGTGGCTGACGGCCGTTTGGATGAGGCTGAGGCGATTCTCCAGCAGGCGCATGCGCACGGTCTCGATTCACCCCTGACGCACGGAATCGCGTTTACTCTCGCGTTCCTGCAAAACGATCAAGCAGGGATGGCGCGCGAGATGGCTTGGGGAATGGGAAAACCCGGTGTCGAAGATGGCGCGTTATACGCCGAGTCTGACGTAGCCGCTTACGCCGGGCAGCTCGCCAAAGCCGATGAATTGACCGCCCGCGCCGTCACCTCCGCCCAACACGCCGGCGAAAAGGAAACCTCGGCAAATTACGCTGCGGAAGCGGCCCTGCGGCTGGCGATCTTCGGCCAGGCGGCTCGCGCTCGCGCCCAGGCAGCCGCGGCCGCGCGGCTTTCCAGCAGCCGTAACGTACAGGCGGTCGACGCCATCGCTCTGGGTCTGGCCGGTGATTCCAGCGGAGCGGCGAAACTGGCCGACACCCTGAATCGGGCTTTCCCGCAGGACACGATCGTCCAGTCGATCTATCTGCCGGAAATTCACGCCGCTATTGCGCTCGATCAGAAAGATCCCACGAAGGCCACCGCCGCGCTGCAAGCTGCCGCGCCCTACGATCTCGGCGCTCCGACACAGGCGATTGCCCTCGCCCTTTATCCCGCTTACCTGCGCGGCCAGGCGTATCTTGCCGCGCATCAGGGATCGCAAGCCGCCGCCGAATTCCAGAGAATACTGGATCATCGCGGCATCGTGCTGTATGAACCGATCGGCGCGCTCGCGCATCTCGGCCTCGGGCGCGCCCGCGCCATGTCGAGCGATTCCGCCGGAGCCCGCAAGGCTTACCAGGATTTCTTCGCCCTCTGGCATGACGCTGACCCCAACATTCCCATCCTGCAGCAAGCCAAAGCCGAATACGCGAAGCTGCAGCAAGGCCAAAGTTAGAACGCAGAGGAAATTCGAATAAAGATTGGCTGACGACTATTTCTTGGGTGGGGTCGCGCCCTTGGCGGGCGGGGTAGGTTTGGGAGGCGCGTCGTCGTCTTCCTCGTCCTTGAATCCCGAGGAGAGGCCCATCATGCGTTCCTTCAGCGTATCGCCCATGCCGGCCAGAACGTCGCGGCAGGTGTCGCGCAGGCGCTTTTCGGCGGCCTTGGCGATGGTGTCGAGCACGGCTTGCGAATGCTGGCCCAGGGTCGTGGCGGAAGCGAGCAGCCAGGAATTTGAGGCGTTCTCCAGGCGCGTTTTGTACTGTTCGATCGATTCGTCCGTGGATTTCTGCAGCTGCTCGATCCATTCGCGCTGTTTGGTCTGCCAGGTGGCGTCGACCGCCTGCATCAGCGGCTGCAGTTGCGTGTGCAGCTTTTCCCTGGCCTGCTCGATGCCACGCTGCAGGCGGTCGTCCATGCTCTTCTGAAATTCCGTCAGGGCGCCTTCGCGGTTGAATTCCATATCCGAGCGCGCCTTCTCGGCCGTTTCGCGCGAGGCGTGCTTCAACCGCTCAAGCGATTCTTCGGTGGTGCGCTGCACGCGGTCGGTGAAGGTGGCATTGGCGATTTCCGCCGTTTCGCTCAGCTTGTTGCGTTCTTGCTCGACCAGCTCTTTGGCCGCCTCTTCGATCTCCGCCTGGCTGTGTTCCAGGTACGTGCGCCGGAAATGATCCAGTTCGGAGGCGACCAGGCTGGAGACTTCCGCGGCGCGGTCGCGCAGTTGCGACGTGGATTGCTCCACCGCCTTTTCCAGCGACGACTGCATCGTCGTGTGCGCCTTCTTCTGGTACCACTCGGAGGCCTTCAGCAGCGCTTCGTAGGTGGCGTGCTCGGTGGCCGTGGACTTCTGCTCGAACTCGGATTCGATGCGGGACACAACCTCGCGCACGGACTTCTCGACCTCGGCGGGATAGCGGCCGGTTTCTTGTTGGAGGCGCGCCAGCATTTCCTGCACCACTTGCTCGGAAGCCTGCCCGGCCTGCTCTCGAACGGTTTCCTGAAGCTTGTGCGCCTGTTCGGAGGCTTGCAGGATCTCGTCACGGATGGTGTCGTGCATGCGCGCGACTTGGTCCGAGGCGATTTGTGCTTCGACGCGAATCGATTCGCGCGATTGCTCGGCCTGCTGCTGCGCCTCAGCCAGCTTGGAAGCAGCCTGGCGCGTTTCTTCCAGTTTCGCGGCAACCTTCTGGTCCAGCTCGCCCGAGGCGCGTTCCACCGCTTTGTGCGCGGCCTGTTCGACCAGGGGATCGATCTGCTTGGCGCGTTCGTCGATGGCCTGATCGGCCTTGCGGTTGATCTCGGCGACGCGCGCGACCAGCAGCTCGTCCAGCTCGCGCCGGGTCTGCTCCATGGTGGACTGCGCCGCATTCCGCAATTCCTGGGCGGCAGCTTCGCTGCGCGCGCGCTCGGCGGCCAGTTCCGCGCTGAGCGACGTTGTGCTGGAACGTGCCTGCGATAACGTTTGTTCGAGGGCTTCGCGCAGCGAGGATGTGCGCGCGGCCACGTCCTGTTCGGCGCGTTCGAGCGCGGCTCTTGAAGCGTCCGCAAGCTGCTCCTGCATTTTTTGCGAGCTGCCTGCCACCGCTTTCTCAAACTCGGCGCGCCAACGCTGTGCGGTGACTTGCGCGTCCTGTTCCGACTTTTCCAGCGATGCCTGGCGCACGGTTTGCGCCGTTTCTTCCAGATTCTTCTTCCAGTCCTCGATCTGCTTCTGCGCCGCTTCGGGAGACGACAGGATTTGCAGCGAGGGCATCGAGGCTTCGCGCTCGGCAATGGCCTTCTCCACCGCGGTTTCAACCGCGTGCTTCAGATTCAATGCCGTGGCCTGCCGCGCGGCATCCTGCGCCGCCTGCTGTGCCGCGCCGCTGACCGCTTGTTCCACGGCTTGGCGGACCTTGGAGTCGAGCTGCGCCGCATTGCTTTCGTTGGCCTTGCGCGCTTCTTCGACGATGGCGTTTGTGCGGTTCGCCGCCTCCTGCACCAGCTTCTTGGCTTCCGATTCGGAGACGCGTTCCATCGAAACGCGAATGGCCTTCTCGACCGCATCGTGCAGTTGCACGTCGAGCTGCTGGCGGACGATAGTCATCTCGTCGTTGATGGCGGCCTGCGCTTCGTGCCGCAACGACTTGTCCAGCGCTTCCTTGGCGTTCGTAACCAGTTTGGCCACGTGCCGGTCGAGCGCGGCTTGCGTTTCTTCCGGCGCGGGCGCCGAGGGCGGCACCACGTGGATCTTGCTCTGGTCCCTGGCGGGTGTTTCGGAAGGAGCGGAAGGCGCAGCGGCAGACGGCGCTATATTGGTCGTCTCCAGCGTGCGGCTCGAGGTGTCCGCGGTTGCCTTCTCCAACGCGGCAACGGCTGAATCCACAGACGATGCGGGCTTCTGCGCCTCAATTTCCGTCGAAGCGGCCGGTTCTTCGCCGGCGACGGGGAACCAGTCATCCGGCGGAAAGGCGATGCCCCAAACGTTTCCGGCGATCTCAAATTCAAGTCCAATTTGGAACAGTTCCCGAACCGTCTTCGGGCGTTGGACCCAGATGACGCGGCCCGACACCTTGCGGGGCGGCAGGGAATGTTCCGGCCTGGGAATATCCAGTGTGACCGTGGCGTTCTTCGGAACGTAGTGTTTCGACTGGTACTTGCAGCCGTGGCAGTTGACCGCTGTGGTCGTGGTGCGTTCCTTGAAGGGTTGGCCCAACGCATCGACACCCGTCACCGTGATGGGCACGGCTTGCACAATGCGCGTGCTGCGGCGCTTCTGCGCGCCGGGATCGTTCGAAGCGAGCGGGTCAGCCAACTGCCCCTCCAGGTGCAATCGAGCGTAGCATTATCACAGGGCCAGGTCGATAGATCACTGGTCCTGGTGTGGGAAGAGTAACTCGCCTTTTTCGAGGGGCTTAGCTGCCGGCTTGGAATACCCTGTGCCGGTCTGGCTCGAAATAACGGAAAACCCTAACAAAGCTACACGTTTGCGCCGATGGCGGGAGCTTCCGCGCGAACCTACTCTAAATACAGCGGTTTCCAGGTGTCTACAGCCTGTGTTCAACATGCGAAAATGGCTGCGTTGGTGGATCCTTGCGCCCATGCTGGCGCTGTGCTGTGCCGCGATCTGGGCCCTGGTGATTCATCAGTTCGCCCCGCGGCTGCGGCGTTTGGCGGAGCAGCGGACCGAACTGTACTTCCGCACGCATTTCCACAGCCACGTCGAAATTTCCGGCTTCCACGTCGGTTCCGTGTTTCCGCATTTGGGGGTCACGATTCGGGGTGTGGTGTTGCGCCAGTATGGACAACCGGGCGCGCCACCAATCCTCCAGATGCAGCAGGTCCGGTTCGACGCGAGGACGCTCAGCCTGTTCAGCCACCATCCCCAGATCGGGGCAGTTTGGCTAGACGGCCTGCAAATCCGCATCGCGCCGCGGACAAAAGGGGCGAGGCCGCTCATTGGGCGTACCGATAAAGATCTGGCGAAGAGCTATCCGGTGGTGATCAAGACAGTCTATGTGAAGGACGCGGAGCTGATCATCCTTCCCCGGGACCCCGCGAAGCGCCCGCACGAATTCGATTTGCACCGCTTGGTGCTGGGGCCACTCGGGTTTGGCCACGCCGCCACGTTTCGCACCAACCTCACGAATCCGGTGCCCACGGGAGAGATTCAGTCGACGGGCACGTTCGGCCCATGGGAGGCGGAAGATCCTGGCGCCACGCCGGTCAAAGGCCATTACACCTTCCAGAACGCGGATATGGGCACGCTGCGAGGGTTGCAAGGAACGCTTTCCTCCAGTGGGACGTTTAGCGGGCCGCTGAATTTCCTGGTGGTCAAGGGCGAAACCGAGACGCCCGACTTCGGTTTGCGTGCAACGCACCATGCGGTCGACCTGCACACCGATTTTTCGGCGATTGTCGACGGCACGAACGGCAACACCATTCTGAAACACGTGGTGGCGCGCTTCGGGCACTCCACCCTGGACGTTAAAGGCGAGGTGGTGGACAAATCGCCGCACAAAGGCCGCACCATCATCATGGATGCGGTAACGCAAGGCGCCATGGTTCAGGACCTTTTGCGGCTGGCCGTCGGTTCCGATCCGCCCGTGATGACCGGAGCGGCGCTGCTGCACGCCAAGATCGATATCGGCGAAGGAAAAGCCGATTTGCTCGATCGCATGCGCCTGAGCGGGCATTTCGAGATCGGCGGCGCGCGATTCAGTGCGCCCGAGACCGAAGCGAAGATCGCGTCGTTGAGCCTGAAGGCTCAAGGAAAGCCGAAGGATCCTCCGCTGGGCGATCCGGTGAGCGATTTCAGCGGTAATCTCGAGGTGCGCCAGGGAGTGGTCACGCTTTCGCGCTTGACCTTCGACGTCGCCGGGGCCGCAGTGGCCCTGGATGGAACCTACGACTTGGGCAGCGGCGCGCTCGACTTGCGCGGCAAGCTGCGCATGCGCGCCAAGCTCTCCCAAACCACCACCGGCGTAAAATCCGTCTTCCTGAAGGCGATCGATCCCTTTTTCGAGGGCCACGGCTCAGGAACGGTCCTGCCCATCAAGATTACAGGAACGAAAGATGAGCCCTCCTTCGGGCTGGATTTCCACGACAAGCGCAACAACGAATGATCCGCGAGGAAGCAGCGTAGCCGCGTCACCAGCAAGCAGGGAACTGCGATCGGGCGAAGCCTTCCGGAGAATAAACGCCTGGAGCCTTCCACGCTGAGCGAGCGCGCCAGTAGCCGCATTTCGCCAAGCTAAAGTAACCCAGCGATATTCGGAATCGAGAAAACACGTGTTTTTGGCGAACGCGAGAGCCATAATGCCCTGGGTGTACTGGGGAGGGTCAGCGTGAAATTCTGGGGCGCGATGTTTGCAGTAGCGGCTGTTTCCGCGCTTGCGCCGGTTGGCGCCACGGCGCAACGGCTTCCTTATCGAGCGGTCCACAACCCGCAATTCATTTCCGCCCGCGCAGCAACATTCCTGCATGACGGCGACCGCGTGATCGGAGTGCTCGTCGGCAAAACGGCCAAAGCCTATCCCGCGGCCATTCTGGCGCAGCATGGTTTAGTCGAGGATCGCTCTCCGGACGGCCCCATCGCGATCACCTGGTGATCCTACTGCAACACGGCCCTCGTGTTCAGGGCCGCAGTCGACGGCAAGCCGCTGGTGCTCGACGACTCGGATGTGGTGGGCGGTAACGAAGTTTTCAAGGATCGCGGGACCGGCAGCCGCTGGCAACAGTCCACGCGCGAGGCGATTTCCGGCCCTTTTAAGGGCAAGCATCTGAAGCTGTATCCGTTCCTGCTGACGGATTGGCGCGAGTGGCGCAAGCAGCATCCGCGGACGCTGGTGCTGAAGCCGCTGCCCGGCTATGCGGAACGCATTCCCGAAGTGACCGCGATGATCGCTGCAGGCGTGTCGGACGCGACTCCCGCGCCCAAAGGCGTGCTGCGCACCGATTCGCGGCTCAAGCCGCACACTATGATCTTGGGGCTGGACATTAGGGGAGCGAGTGAAGCATTTCCTCTTTCGGCGTTGCGCAAAGAGCGGGTCATCCAGGTTGAGCTCGGCGGCGAGCCTGTCGTCATCGTGCATCAGGCCGATTCGGACACCACCACAGCATTTCTCGCGCGCGTCCGCAGCCGGACGCTGCATTTCCAGGGCTCATCGAGTGCAGGCTCAACGGAACTGACCGATCGCGAGACGAATTCGCGCTGGACGCCGTACGGCGAGTGCACGGCCGGGCGTTTCAAGGGCGCGCACCTGACGCGCGTGATCCTCGAACCGGAGTACTGGTTCGCCTGGTCCGAATTCCACGCCGGCACCAAGATTTTTGCCGCCGGCCAATAGACAGAAGCTGTGGCGCGGGCGTCTCGCCCGCGGAATTTCCCGCCGTCCCGCCCGCAAACTTGTGAGGGTCAGGCGGGGCCCGGCATTGTCAGCGTCGCACCTTTCTTGGCAAAAATCATGGCCAGCAGCCTTGCGGGCTTGGTCGTGCTCGCATTGTCGGAGACCAGGTGCGTGCTGCCGGGCGGCTCGTAGAACATTTCCCCGGTGTGATACACCCGTTCCGGCTGGCCGGATACCTTGTTGAGGATCGCGCCTTCGAGCACGTAAGCGAGCACGAAACCCGCATGATGATGCACGCGCCCCTTGCGCCCGGGCGCGAAATCCACGTAACTGACCGTCACCTGCCAGTCCTGCATAGTGAGATTTGGCAAATCGTGCACGAGGACCGTCCCGCCTCCCGACGACGCGTGCATGGGCTTTGGGCGTTGCATGTCGTGCGCAGCGGCTTGTTGGGCCAGCAGCGCGAAAGCGGCGAATAACGTCTCACGGCGTGTGATCATGGCGCGCTTATCTTACCTCGGCCACACCAGAGCGGCACCGCCCGGGGGCGGCCCCTCATAACTCTCTGTAATTGTTGGAAATGGAAACTGCGCCCGCGCGGCCGTTCTACTGGGCCAGGCAGCTTGGTAAAATGGGGGCATGGCTGATGCCTCCACTGAGCCGCTTCCTGCGGCTTTCGTGCAGCCGCTTACTGTGGGCCTATCTCCACTATGATCGCGCTCCAACTTTTCGCCGTACTGGTGTTGGTGGGCCTGAACGCCTTCTTCGCCGCTACGGAGTTCTCTCTGGTCGCCGTGCGGCTCTCGCGCGTGCGGCAAATGGTGCAGCACGGCGATCCGCGCGCGAAGATCGTCGAGCAACTGCTGGGCGATCTGGGACGCGTCGTTTCCGGCGTGCAGGTGGGGATCACGCTGGCCAGCCTGCTGCTGGGGTACCTGGGCGAGGTGACCCTCTCGACCGTGCTGACTCCCCTGGTCGGCATCATTCCGCGGCCGTGGGCCGTGGTGGCGGCGCACAGCGTTGCATTCGTGCTGGCGTTCGGCTTGCTCACCGTATTGCAGGTCGTGCTCGGCGAACTTGTGCCCAAGAGCCTGAGCTTGGCGCGCGCCGAGCGCGTGGCCCTGATCGTAGCCCGCCCGTTTCGCTGGTTCCTGAACACCTTCCGCTGGGCCATCGACCTGCTGGACGGCTTCGCGGACAAGTTCGTGGGCTGGCTGGGCATCGTGTCGGCGCAAAGCCACACGCTGGTGCGTTCCGCTGAGGAACTGCAGGTGATGGTGCAGCAGGCTCGCGACCGCGGCCTTTTCCCCGCGCACGAAGCCAATTTCATCCAGAACGCCATGGAGCTGGGACAAGTGCAGGTGCGCGAGGTCATGATTCCGCGGCCGGACGTTCACGCCGTTCCGCTGGATGCGAGCCTGGAAGAGACCATGCGCGTGTTTGCGTCCACACAACGCTCGCGCCTGCCTGTCTACGAAGGAACCCTGGATCACATTCTTGGCTTCGTCCACATCAAAGACATGATATGGATTCTTCTGGAGCGCGCGCGGCGGGCGGAAGAAAACGCTCCGCCGCCCGAGTTTGCGCTGCGCAGTTTCTTGCGCGACGCTCTGATCGTTCCGGAAACGAAGCCGGCCAGCGAATTGCTCGTCGAATTTCGCGCGCGCCGCACCGAACTGGCCATGGTGGTCGACGAATTCGGCAGCATTCTCGGCTTGGTCACGCTGGAAGACATCCTCGAACAGATGGTGGGCGAAATTCACGATGAATTCGATGTGGTCGAACGCCCCATATTCCTCCCCGATGGCGCGATGGTTGTGGATGGAGCCGTGAACGTGCGCGACCTCGATTCGCAGTATGGTGTCGCCCTGCCGGAAGACAGCTCCTACGAAACGGTTGGCGGTTTCGTGCTGAACCAGCTCGGGTTCATTCCGCGCGGCGGAGAAAGCTTCGACGCCAGCGGTTACCGCTTCACCGTGCTCGAAATGGAGCGCCGCCGCGTCTCGCGCGTGAAGATCAAGCCCATTCCCGTTGCGCCTCCCGCCCCTCCCGAGTCCGGGTCTGCCGGGACGAAGAGCAGGTCGGCTTCCGAGCATGAGTTGGCCGGTTCGCCGCGGGCGAGCGAGTCGCAACGCGCGACGCGTTCGGAATCGCGCTCGCGATCGTCGCGTACGGAACGCGCCGATCGGGAAGATCGCCGGCGCGCATGATTCGTTATCTCGGCCTGCGCCTTCTGCTTGCCGTTCCCGCCTTGTGGTTGATCGTCACCATGGTTTTCCTGCTGGCGCATATTGTGCCTGGCGACCCCGTGCAGCAGATGCTTGGAGAAGGCGCGCAGATGTCGGACATTCAGCAGCTTCGCCATCAGTTGGGGCTCGATCTGCCGCTGCCGGTACAGTACGAGAGGTACCTGACGGGGGTCATAGAGGGGAATCTGGGCGAGTCGATCCGCTTCCAGGAGCCTGTTGCGGACGTGGTGCTCGAGCATTATCCGGCGACGCTCGAACTGGCTTTTTTTGCGCTGCTTGTTTGCGGTGCCATTGCGATTCCGGCCGGCGTGTTCGCGGCCTCGCGCCGGGGCACGGCGGCCGATCACTCGGTCGGCGTGTTCACGCTGTTTGGACTGTCGGTGCCGAATTTCGCCCTTGGCCCGGTGCTGATTCTCGTTTTCTCGGTGCTGCTGGGATGGCTGCCCGTTTCCGGACGCGGCGGGATCGGGCATCTGATTCTTCCCGCCATCACGCTGGGAGCGGCGCTCGCCGCCATCCTCACGCGCATGGTGCGCACCTCCGTGATCGAGGAGCTGTCGAGCGATTACGTGCGTACCGCGCGCGCCAAAGGTCTGCGTGAGTCCGCCGTATTGTTCCGGCACGCCTTCCGCAACGCGCTGATCCCGATTCTGACCATCCTGGGACTGCAATTTGGGACGCTGCTCGCGGGCACCATCGTCACCGAAACAATTTTCTCCTGGCCGGGGATCGGCCGGCTTTCCGTGCAGGCCATCGAGGCGCGCGATTATCCCCTCTTGCAGGGCTGCATCCTGCTGATCGCCGTCTCCTACGTGCTGGTGAATCTGCTGACGGACGTGGTCTACGCCTTCGTGGACCCGCGGGTGCGCCTGCAATGAAAGCATTGCGCGAGTTTCTGCGCCACAGCGGCCCGGGGCGCTGGGCCTTTGGCCTGGCTCTGCTGCTGGTGATTCTGGCGATCGGCGCGCCCTGGATCGCGCCGTACGATCCGACCGCGCAGCACCTGTCCATTCGCCTCGCGGGCCCGAGCCTGGCGCACTGGATGGGCACGGACGATCTGGGTCGCGACGTCCTCTCGCGCATCATCTACGGCGCGCGCGTTTCCATGACCGTCAGCGTGTGCGTCGTGTTCGGCGCCGGTATCGTCGGGCTCGCTCTTGGCGCTCTGGCCGGCTATTTCGGCGGCTGGTGCGACCGCTTCCTGAACGCCATCCTGATCAACGCGTTCCTCTCGTTCCCCGGCATTTTGCTGGCGATTGCCTTTGCCGCGTTTCTGGGTCCGGGAATCGGCAAGGTGATCATCGCTCTGGTCATTACCGGGTGGGCGGGATACGCGCGTCTCGCGCGCGCGCAAATCTTGCAGGCGAAGGAGATGGAATACGTGCTGGCCGCGCGCTCGTTGGGCGCCTCGCACGGCCGCATCCTGCTGCGCCATTTGCTGCCCAACATCCTCCAGCCGGTGCTGGTGCAGGCCACTATCGGAGTGGCCGGCGCGATCCTGGCGGAATCAACCTTAAGTTTTCTCGGCGTGGGCGTGCTGGCGCCGATGCCAAGTTGGGGCTCGATGCTCAACGACGCGCGCGCTCATCTCTTCGACGCGCCGCACCTGGTGATTTTCCCCGCCGTGGCCGTCATGGCCGCGGTGCTGGCGTTCAACCTGCTCGGCGACGCGTTGCGCGACTGGATGGACCCACGCATGCGCGCTTATCTGATCGTGCGGTCGATGGCCCAGCCGGGCGCAAAGATCGACAGAATTGGGCCGGCGCCCATCGGCGCGGAAACGGTGGCCACCGGCAAGTAATTGCTCCTCACGAATGGAAAACACTTCACGCCGCTCATCTTGGACATTCCCGAAAGCCCCCGCGTTCGTTCAACTCTTGGCATTCGCCTGCGCTGAGGCGTAAAACAGGGAAGTGGCGGAGCCCCGGCTGAATCTCTACCGCTGGCCAGCTTATGCGGAAGCTTCGAACGGCTTCCGATCATCCAAAGGGAACCGAAAGAGAATCAAACGGCGAAGGGAGGAATCATGCAAAGGACAGCTTCAGCAGTTTGGACCGGCGCGTTGAAAGACGGCAAAGGCACCATTTCGAGCCAGAGCGGGATATTGTCGAGCACTCCGTATTCGTTCACCACGCGGTTTGAAGGCGCCAAGGGCACCAATCCCGAAGAGCTGATCGCCGCCGCGCACGCGGGCTGTTTCACCATGGCCCTCTCCGCGCAACTTGGCACCATGAACTTCACGCCGCAGAGCCTGCGCACCACGGCCACGCTTTCGTTCGAAAAACTCGATGCCGGCTGGACCATCTCGAAGATCCACTTGGATGTGGCTGGGCGCGTGCCGGAAATTTCCGCCGAGGCTTTCCAGAACGCGGCGCAGAGCGCCAAGGCGAATTGTCCCGTGTCGCGCGTGCTGAAAGCCGAAATCACCATGACCGCAAGCCTCGAACAGGCCGCCTAGACGATGCGCCCGCGAGCATGGATGCGCCAGGGCGTGAGGCAGGCGGCGGAATCCAGAAGGTGATAGGCTCCAGGTGACATGGCCGGTCCCATCCTAGCCGCTGTCTTTGGAGCGCTGATCGCCGCCAGCATCCTGTGGGAGGCGTTCGAGACCATCGTTCTGCCGCGCCGGGCCACCCGACGTTTCCGCTTCACGCGCCTCTTCTACCGGAGCACTTGGGCGCCCTGGCGCGTCGTTGCCCGCCGGATGCGACGTTCGAAATCGCGAGAAACGTTCCTCAGTTTCTATGGCCCTCTGTCTTTGCTCTTCCTGTTCGTGTTCTGGGCCGCTGGAATCATTCTCGCCTTCGGGCTGTTGTATTACAGCGCCGCCGGCTTCCTGCGTTTTGAAGCCGCAAGTGCGCGGGGGCCGCATGATTTCATCACCGGCCTTTACTTCAGCGGGAGCACGTTTTTCACCCTGGGCCTGGGCGACGTGACGCCCCACGGCTGGGCGCAGCGCTGGCTGGCCGTGGTCGAAAGCGGGCTGGGGTTCGGCTTTCTCGCGCTCGTCTTCAGTTATCTGCCGGTGATCTACCAGGCCTTCTCGCGGCGCGAGGTCAACATCGTTCTGCTCGACTCGCGCGCCGGCTCGCCTCCCACCGCGGCCGAGCTGATTCGCCGCCACCCGGGGCCGCAGGGCTGGAACGAGCTCCAGCAACTCCTGCGCGATTGGGAACGCGTTTCAGCCGACATGCTCGAAAGCCATGTCTCCTATCCGGTGGTGGCCTACTTCCGCTCGCAACACAGCAACGAATCCTGGCTCGCCGCGCTGGCGGCGATTCTGGATGCCAGCGCCTTGCTGATCGCCGGAGTCAGCGGGTTTCATCCAGAGACGCTCGGCAAGCGCGTCGAGAGCCCCATCTCCGCGGCGAGCGGCAATCCCGACGCTCTGGTCCCGCCGGTGCCACGGAGCCCCAACTCCAAGTTCGTGGACGGTGCAGGAGCCAAAGCGGCCTGCGCGCGCCAAGCTCGCCTCACCTTCGCCATGTGCCGTCATACTGTGGTGGATCTGGCGCAGGTCTTCAGCGCGACGCCCCATTCCCGAGCGGACCGCTTGCCTCCGCCGGAACTCGATCGTCTTCGCGCTACCCTCGCGCGCGACGGTTTCGTCCTGCAGGATACCCCGGAGGCGAATCAGAAATTGCTTAAGCTGCGCGGCATGTACGAGCCTTATCTCGAAAGCCTGGGACGCTTCCTGCTCATGGACGTCCCGCCCTGGATCCTGAAGGGTGAAATCATCGAGAACTGGCGCACCAGCGCCTGGGGCCGCATCTCGGGATTCTCGGCCGAGGCAGTTTCCGCTACTGACGACCACGACTGATCTTTCGCTTTCTCGGAAGGTGCGGCGGGCTCTTACAGCGAGCTGATCAGCTCGACGGAGAGCACGCGCGCTTTCTGCGCCAGGTTCTGCGCGCGCGCCCAGTCGCCGCCCTTGCTCGCATCCCCCGACTGCTTGATCAGCGTGCGCACATTTTCCAGCAAGTCCCGCTGGCTCGAATTGAGCTGGCGCTTCTCGGCTTGCGCGATGTTCTGCTGGGCGACGCCCAGGTCGCTTTCCGTTTGGCGCTGATAGTTCAGCTGCGCCGCGGGAGTGACCTGCGGAACGATCTGCGGCGCGGTGGCGTGGTCCGGTGTTCCCGCTTCGTGTTCGCCCGCCGGCCGCTCCGCCGGACGCCGGGCTGGCGCGCTGGGCATCGTCATCCTGGGCAGATCAGCGAGCAAATCAGGTGCGCCTGCGTCATCCGAAATCCTGGGCGCCAGCGGCGGGGCCGGCTGAGGAGGCGACGCGTCCGTATCCGGCGCCACGTTCATTGGCCGCTGGTCCTGCGGCTGCGGCGCAGCGGACACCGGAACGTTCGCCGCCACTCTGTTGTGCGCGCATCCGGCGCACGCCGCGCAGGCGCACCCCGCCGCGATCATCACGAGTGTCCGACAACGATTGGCTCGGCTGGGCATTACTCCGGCCCTTTCGCAAATGGCTGGCCGTAGTCTCGATGTCTTTCGGCCGGCACTTCCACCAGGCGTGCCAGCGGAAGCTCGATGCGAAACGTCGTTCCGCGGCCAAGCTCTGAACTGAATTCTATCTGACCGTTGTGCAGCTGCACAAACCGGAAGGTGTTGGCCAGGCCTACGCCCGTGCCGCCCGGCCGGGTGGTGAAGAAAAGCTGGAAGATTTTCTTTTGGTCTTCATGCGCAATGCCCCTTCCGTTATCTTCGACCATAATCTCCGCGAATTCCCCGTTGCGCCGCAGCTCCACCCCGATGCGCCCGCCCGCCGGCGTGAAGTCGCACGCGTTCAGCACCAGGTTCAGCACCGCCTGGTGAATCAGCTGGCGGTCCACCAGAACGGGAGGAAATTCGGGCGGGAGATCGACGCGCAGGTCGAGCCCGGCCTGAGTGACCGCGGGCCGCGCGGCGTCCAGCACATCCTCCAGCAGCTGGCGCAAATCGGTTTCTTCCAGCTTGAGCTCGACCGGCTTGGTGAAACTCAAGAACGTTTTCACCGCGCGGTCCAGCCGGTCGATTTCGCTGTCGAGCATCTTGACGGCTTCCTGCGGTTCGGACTCGGCGGGCATGTTGCCCTTCAACACTTCCAGCCACAGCCGCATCGAGTTCAGCGGATTCTTCACTTCGTGCGCCACGCCCGCCGTCACGCGCCCCAGCGCCGCCAGGCGTTCGGACACCAGCAATTGGTTGCCGATGCGTTCGAGCGACTCGAGATCGCGCAGCGTCACCAGCGTCCCCATGC
>Ga0075272_1000019_pt1 | contig 54122 bp, 42 predicted proteins | sample SF_Rice_5C_0N_40_FD_69776 | JGI IMG/M metagenome (GOLD analysis project Ga0075272, IMG submission 69776) | Rice paddy soil microbial communities from Twitchell Island, California, USA - SF_Rice_5C_0N_404 | ecosystem: Environmental > Terrestrial > Soil > Paddy field/soil | place: USA: Twitchell... | reverse complement strand
GAGCCGAATACGCCGCGCGCACGGAGCGCACATTCGCCTGCTCGAAGAGAACGAGCCCATAGATCAAGCCCGAAACCACTTCCCACCAGAACGCAAATGTCAGTACGTCTCCCGCCGCAATTACCAGAATAATCGCGATGTAGAAGAGCTGAAATAATGCCAGGAACGTCCGGTTCGCTCGACGCTCCGTCCCCGCTTTGGTTTCGTGACTGGCCGCCGCAAACGAATAACATGAAGCGAAAACCACGGCTGTGATCACGGCAAACAGACTTCCCAGCGGTGTCAGGTACAGCGACAAATTTACAGGGCCAAGCCGCCATAGTTCCACGTGAATCGGCGTCTGATGAATCTGAATCAAAATGCCGCATGCGACCAGAGCCAACGACTGAAGCAATGCCAGCACCGTAATCACAATCGTCCGTAGCCGATCTTTCCGCACGATGCATGCGGCCAGCCCAAGCACACCCAGCGATAGAAAGAGATTGAAAAAATTACCTGCGTTCATGGGCCGCTCTCCGCATCAAGCGCGCTGGCCAGAGAAGATGGCGGTACGCGGTTCACCACCAACAATAACCCGTGCAGGATAGCCAATGGCGGAGGTGGACACCCCGAAACGACCACATCCACCGGAATGCATTCGGCAATGCCACCTGCAGAAGCAAAGGATTTACCAAAAATCCCACCGGAAATAGCGCATACACCCATGGCGACGACTCTTTTCGGCTCGGGCATTGCGTCATAGGTTTGGCGAAGCGGCTCTCTCATCGCATCGGAAAGCGGTCCGGCCACGAGCAGGATATCGGCCTGGCGGGGCGTCGCTGTAGTGAAGAATCCCAGCCGATGCATGTTGTAATACGGATTGTTCAGCAGACGCGCTTCACTCATGCACGCGCCGCAAGCGCCCGCGTCTACGAATCGAATATGCAGGGAGCGCCCAAACGCGCTATTCAGACGCTCATGCACACTCTGTGCGCTCATTTGCACTCCCCATTCATAACCTTCTTCCCAGTGAACCACCGCTGGGGTGTCGCGGCGGCATCGATTGCAGAGAATGCATGTCCGATAATCCACATCTACTCCATTGGCACGCGGCGTAAAACAATGCCCCGGGCAGCGGTCCGCGACAAATTGACTCATGTCCGGGCCCATTCTCGTTGCCACAGGACGCCCAGGAGTGACGCCAGGATTCTTATCCGGCGACGCTGGGTACGCACTGCTCTTGATCCCTGTCGTCAGGCCCTTTCCTAACCAGTGCAACATGAAAACCACCCTTTAGCGATCACACTCCGCGTTCGAGAGGCCGAAAGTCGCCAGAATGATCGGAAAATCCTGGAATCCAAACCCTTCCAGCGCGATGCGAAAACCAAGCCAGTTCCGAAAAGAAGGACTTTCCACTCTGTAGCGAACGACACGGCCTTCCTCATTCAAGCGGACCCAGTGCAGCGCAGCCCCAATCGGCGCTTCTACCGTTCCCAACCCAACTCCCGGCTTCGGCTCGACAGGTGCACGCACTTCGCCATCAACCAGCGACGCAGCCAGCTCACGGATCAGCCGAATGGATTCCGTCGCCTCCCGAAACAGCACTCGTAGGCGGGCATATCCATCACCCTCCTCTTCGGTCGCAACTTGCACCTTTAGCCTTTCATACCCAGCATAGGGAAACAGAACACGAAAATCTTCCGAGAGTCCCGAAGCACGCGCGAGGGGACCCACAAGGCTGAACGCTCGGGCATTCTCAGTACTGACGACCCCTACTTCCTCGATACGGTCGAGAAAACTGCTCGAATACCGCAGGCCGTCGTGCAAGGCGAGCAATCTCTCACCAAGATTTGCTACGCGGTTTGAAATTTCCTCCAGCGCATGCCGATTGAGATCGAGGCTCACGCCTCCCGGGCACATTACGCCGAACAAGTAACGGTGCCCGGCAACCACGCAACTCAAACGCAATAATTCCTCCTCGATAATTGCTGCCTGCGCCTGCGCCACATCCAGGCCCGTCGAGCCACAAATCGCTGCGATGTGGCTAGAGTGATGCCGCAGCCTTTCCAGTTCCGCGAACAAGCACCTCAACTGCGCTGCGCGGCGCGGCACTCGCGCTTTCGATATGGCCTCAATCGCCTGGCAGAATGCTAGCCCATGCGCGAACGCCGAACTCCCGGAAAACCGTTCCGCCAACAGGAGAACGTCTTCTGCCCTTTTCCCTTCTGCGATTTTCTCCACGGCTCGGTATTTGTAGAAGAACCGTGGCACAACTCGGATCATCTCCTCGCCGGTCGTCTCCAGGATATATTGCGCGGACTCAGCGAAATCCGAGAATACCGGCCCGATGGGCAAAGCCATCGCACCCGGCGCTTCGAGAATCGGTGATGGATAAAGAGGAAGCGGCGACCTCCCGCGCGGAGCCTCTTGCGAAGCCGCGAATTCTCGCCGCATCGGGTTAACACCCTCGGGCCAATGTTCGTGCAGCACGAACTCGCCGAGCTTGGGGTGTCCAGAAAAATGCAGGCCAAAAAGATCCTCTGCCTCGCGTTCGGGCCAATCGGCGGCGTAGACCAAATCGCTGATGGAAGGTAGCGTGTCGTCGCCTTCCTTGAGTCTGACGACGAGGTATATCCATCCCTTTCCGGTTGACTCCGGAAAGAGATAAGTGACTTCCCATCCAGCCGCCACTTGCTCGACCACCAAACTCCCAAACGAATATCCAAGATCATTTCTTAGCCACTGAGCGATGTCTCTCAGGCGGCCTGGGGGACACTCGACGATCCAAGTTTCGCGGCCGTAGTCCAATTCCATCCGCGCTTCTGCGGAGAATCGCTCGGCCAAGGCAGCGGCGATTGAATGCCAGTCAGTACGTTGTAGCTGTGCTTTTCCCATAAGACTCTGGGCCAGTTTTATTTTCCCAATGCTCTCGCCGCTCCCTCGAAAAGAGTTTGCAGGAACGGCGGAAGATAAAATCCCAAGACCAGCATGGGCACAAATGCAATTGCAATCGCCCACTTACAAATGACTGGAGAATCGTGTCCGTTAAAAACCCCTCCTGAGCCGAACACCATTCCTGTGATGTGAAACATGATCGCGCAGAAGGCCATCACCACGAAAGCGACCAGCAGCCCCACAACCACATAGTGTTTTGAAAATACCGCCGCTCGAAAGATGAAGAATTCGCTTATGAATACTGCGAAGGGCGGCGCTCCAGCAATTCCCAGCCCGCCGAGAAGCAACGCCGCACCCGTTACTGGCGACCGCTTCATTAGCCCTCTGATTTTCGCGACTTCCTGAGTCCCCGTCAGAACCAAAACCAGCCCCGCCGCAAAAAAACAGAGTGATTTCGTAAGCGTGTGCGCCGCTACCTGGTAGATTGCGGCAAAGTGGCCTGGAAACCCTCCCAGCCCTACAGCAACCATGATGATCCCCATGTGTTCCACAGTAGAAGCCGCAAACATGCGCTTGTAGTCGTGAACTCGGATAAGGACAAACGCGGCTACGCCGACCGACAACAGCCCTGCGGCGCAGAACCATGCCGACTGATTTGCAACGTGGCTGGCCTCAAGCACCGGGAACAGGCGCATGAGCACGTAGAGCACGGTTGTCGTTTCGATTCCTGAAAGCAGCGCGCAGACCGGCGCCGGCGCCTGGCTGTGGGCGTCAGGCAGCCAGGTGTGAAGAGGCACGAGTCCCACTTTCGTGCCGAATCCGATAAGTGAAAGCAGAAAACCAAGCCACAAAATCGCCGGCGGTATCCTTGTAGCGCCCTGCAACAGCCCTTGCCAGGTGAAGGGAATCTCCCCGGCTGTTTGCGTTCCCCAATAGAGCAGCAGGAAACCAAAAAGCCCGATAATCGCGCCCGCGCTCGTCAGAATTACGTATTTCCATGCCGCTTCGAGCGCTTCCGGCGTATCCACGTATGCAACGAGGTATGCGGACATTAACGTCGTCAGCTCGATTGCAACCCATACCAAGGTTAAATTCGCAAGCAGCGGAGCTGAGAGCATGGAAACCACGAACAGGTTGTACAGAACGAAATAACCTTGCATCCGGCGCACTTTATCGTCGGCTTCCCTATGAATCACAATGTAACCATACGAAAACAGACTGGCGGTGAACGCAACGAATGCCACCAGCGTTGCGACTACTGCGGACAAGCTGTCAGCCACAAGAAAACGGCCCAGCGCCTCTGTTGTTCCGAAACGCAAGACGCGGTGGACCATATCCGCCGCAAAAATCAGATTCGCAGCGCTTGCGACGATTGTTACTTTTCCCGCGAAACGGCTCTGTTTCAAAGGCAGAGCTGACAAAATAGCCGCCAGTATCGGAATTACCAGCAACAGCGTAAGCGGCGCCATCTTTTAGCGCTCCCCTAGAGCGGAGAGTTCACCCACTCGCGTCGTCCCAAGTTTGCGGTGAATTTGCCGGATTAACAGACCGAAAACCAGCGTCATGATCGGCAAATCGACAGCGGCAGCAATCTCCGCAAGAGTCGGCAGGTGCGAAGCAATTGCGGCCCCAGCGAAGAACACCGCATTTTCCATGACCAGCAGCCCCACCAGTTGCGCTATCGCTTCTCGCCGCACTGTCACTGTGAACATTCCGAGAAGAAGGCAGGCGATTCCGACCGGCAAGTTGAGAAGAGTAAACTCCGGCGCTGACACCATGAAGAACAATCGTTCCGAGACAAAAAAGCCGAAGAAAATCAATCCTGCAGACAGGACCAGCGACGTCGGAATCGTGAGAGCCTGGTCGATTTCGCGTCGGCCGTAAATTTCGCCTCCCACCGTAAACTTCAAAACCCACGGTACAGCGATTACTTTGGTCACCACCACGATTCCCGCCACGATCAACAGATGAATTGAATGAGTTCCAATGCCAATGGCAGTCGCAGATACGGCAAGCAACAAAGACTCGATTACGAACAATCTGAGCGTTGCCAGCATTTGCCGCGTCGCCACAATCGCCAGCGAAACCAACAGAAACAGGGCGCTCGCCAGAGCGTCAAGTCCGATTAGAGTTTGCGTTGATCCGAATCCCGCCATTTCTCCGCCTTAAATCCCCATCAGACTTGCCACCATAGCCATCACGCACACAACGAATGATGCCCCGAGAAACTCATCGATTCGAAACAGCCGCAACTTGGACAAATTCGATTCGATCGCAACCAGGAGCAGCAAAAATAAGAGCAGCTTCGCGAAAATAAGCGGAATGGCCAGCAGGACGCCTCCCAGGGTTTTTCCGGTAGCCAATCCCCACGGGGTCACCAGAACATTGCAAAAGACGATGCACAGCACCATGAACTTCATCGCTCCACCCCATTTAATCAGCGCCGCTCCCCGCCCGGAATATTCGAGGTATTTCGATTTGCCAATCATTGCCAGCTCAAAATTGCCGTGCGGGTTGTCGACCGGAATGCGGTTCTCGTCCGCAAGAAACAGCATGAGAAAAGCGATCACTACGAGAATGTGCGACGGGCCCCAGAAAATCTGGCTCGAAAATGCCCAACTTTTCTGCACGATATACGGAATCGTCGACCCCGCGACAAATGACACCGTAAAGAAAACCATCATGAACACAGGTTCAGCGAGGAAACTGACCATGCGCGACCGGCTCGCACCAATCGAACCATAAGGATTGGTCGTATCGACCGCCGCAAAGGTAATCAAAGCACCGCTCAGAGCAAACAGAAACCCGACCGCCAGCATGTCACCCATAAACGCAAAGAACAGGGGATAGTCGGTGAGCACCGGAATGAGAAGCGTGACAAACACCGGCATCACAAAGGCGAAATACGGAGCGGCGCGGAAGACCCATGAACTATGCGACGAGACAATTTCGTCTTTCTGCAGGAATTTCCAAATGTCGCGATACACTTGAAAAATGCTCGGCCCGTGCTTCGACTGCACCATCTCTTCCAGTCGCGCCAGAATGCCCTCAAGCAGGGGCGAAAGGAAAAGCACCACGGCCACTTGTATGAGATTGAAGAACAGGCTACGCGCCATACAAGCCTCCAAACGAGGCCAGTTTAAGGGCGCCTAAATAGTTTCGTATTATCGAAGGAGCGATTCGTCCTAGCAAATTACGAAGGAATGAAAAGTGGATCTCGCTTACTTGTAGCGCTTTTCTAAGTTTCGGGCGTCTCACCGGCGCGCGGCTCCTAGCTGACATCGCAACTAGGAGTCATCATCTGTCCCCTGTTAATTGGGGCAGCGGTTAGGGCGGAACTCCTTCGCCACTGCCCGTATCATACTTAGGCCGTCGCGAAAGTCAATCGCACGCTTCTTTGCCTTCATCCATTTGGTAAAATCACGCCCAAATGAAGTCTAGGAAATTCGATTCGCAAGTAGTCGTCCACCTTCAGAATCGAACGACGGAGAGGCCGGGAATCAATTGGAAATGGCGGACGTTCAAGGTTGCTACTGAGCAGCCAAGATGCAGCGCGGTGACACCAATCAACAGGTCTGGTAACGCGATGGCAACTCCATTCGCCGCTTGCTCCCCTTCAATTCTTCCAGCAAGCTGCGCGATTTCGAGCGTCACAGCGTGGACAGGAATCGCTAGGCACAGTTCCTCGACGAACGCGCGCCGCCGCCGACGATCACCTTCTGATTTTGCGCGGTAAATTCCGTGAGTCAATTCAACAACGGTAATTGCAGAGAGAGCATTTTCCGTCTCCCCTTGGGATGCCTTCACACGTTCGAGAATATCCCAAACACGCTCTCCCCTGCGCTCACCCGCGATGAGCAGGCTCGAATCGAGAATCAATCCCATGCAGGCGGACTTAGCGGTTTGCGATGGCTGTTAATGATTTCTTCGAGGTCGGCAGCGAAATCCGGGTCCATCGTTGGCTCGTACCCCAATTCCTTGGCATGTGCTTTTGCGAGCGCAATCGATTCCGAGAGAAGGCGGCCACGAAATACCTCTGCTGGACGCACCACGGCCACAGGTTGCGCGTCGTGTTCAATGACGACTTCCGCGCCCTCGCGCACCCGAGCCAGCAATGAAGCGAAGTCGCTGGCGGCTTCTTTGTCCGAAACGTGAATGACATCCTTTGCCATGACGCCCATTATATCCCTTTCCCCTCATGCCGCGCAGACCCGCAAGTCTAACTGAGGCTTTAACATAGACGTTTTAATAGGTCTATAAGTAATTTATACTTGACATATAGACCTAGATAGAGTACCATCTTGTGCGTGGAGGAGCCGAGCCATGATACCCGAATCAAACATTCGGTTTTTAAGCAAACAGCGTAGAAGCACGCTGCGTGTGTTTTATGTTTTTGTCATCGCCGCGATTGTAGCATTCACGCTGGGAGTGCGCGCAAAGCGCCCCGCGCAAGAGGCGTTGACAGTATTCGGAACTCTCTTAGCGGTCGGCGGCGTTTGGAGCTTTCGTCGATTCCTCCGAGCTGCGGACGCACATCAGAAGCTCATCAACCATGAAGCCACGAGCTTTGCATTTGTTGCCTCCGTGCTCCTCACTCTCCTTGTCGGCCTTCTTCAACAATTCGGAATCCATTTAGGTGCGTCCCTCCTGATTCCAGCATTGATGATCGCGTTTTGGAGCATAGGCCTAATTCTCGCTTCCTGGCGGTATCAATGAAGACACGACTTCGTGTGCTGAGAGCCGAAAAGGAATGGTCGCAGGCTGAACTCGCTGAAACCGTCGGTGTGACGCGGCAGTGCATCAATGCGATTGAAACGGGCAAGTACGAACCAGGACTCGACCTGGCGTTTAAGATCGCCCGCGTCTTTGGCAAAAACATTGAAGAAGTCTTCCTTTACGCCGAAGGAGGGCAAAACTCACCCTCTCCTTGAGGTCATTTCGAGGTAATGCAGAACGATGTTCAGTGGTCCGTGTCTTCGAGTTTTTCGTTTCGCTCCGCAGCGGAGCTCCGTCCCTGTCGCCCCTAGTAGCTAAGCGTCTTGGAGTGCTGCCATGTCCCGAGGTTTTGACGGATTCGAAATTGACGACTTTCGCGATTCGAGTTTGGATTCTGGGCGGGATGTAGGCCGGACTTCATCTGCCACTTGGAACGCCACAAGGACGCTCGACCAGATACACCGCGTGGAGGAGCGGGCGGACACACTCGACCGCGAGGAACGTCAGCGTTCGCGAGGAGAACGCCCGCCGCTGGCCCGCGAGGAGCGTGTTCAGGCAATCCTCTCGCAGCGCACCCGGACCAAGTATACGGACCGGAACAAAGACTATTCCTTGCGGGATTCCGAGATTCACACTCTCTCGGAAATTGGCAAGTTCCGCATCGTAGCCGCAAACGACTTGGCCGAATTCGCTTACAACGGCGACCACAACCGCATGGAGAACGATGTCGAAAGCCTATCTCGTCAGGGTCTCGCGAAAGCGACCAGCATCGCAGACGCAGAGCACGACCCCATGCAGGTAGTGACGTTGACGAAGGAAGCTCACAAGTTTCTATCGCGCGGAGAAGTCCTTCGCCCGGACCAAGCCATCTACCATGGACTCAAAAAACCCAAAGAAGCCATTCACGACGCGCAGCTCTACCGGCTCTATCACAAGGCAGCTGATGAGATCGAAGGTCACGGCGGCAGGATCCTGCGCGTCAAGCTTGACTACGAAATCAAGCGAGAGCTCTACTCTCGTCTCGCCCGTCTTTCCGACAATAAAGGCCACGCTTCCGACGAAGTCAAGGAGGAAGTTGCCAAGCGGTATCACCTAAAGGTCGTGTCTGGTGAGATTCCCATCCCCGATTTGCGGGTCGAATATCTCCGTGAGCACGACAACGAAATCCAGCGGCGCGACCTGGAGCTCGCCACAGATCATTACCGTCCGCGTGGTCTGGCGCAGAAGGCTCGCGCCGGCTTCCAAATCTACGCCCGGCGCGCCGACACGGACAGGCTGCGCCGTATCCGGGACGACCACGAATTGAGCGCAGCAATCCTCAGTCTATAGCCCATGAGCATTGACGAACCCCAACTCGCGAACCTCCGTGCCTTCGGTTATACCCAAGCCGAAGCGCGATTTCTCTACCTGGTGGCGGCGCATTCCGGCTATTTCACGGTGCGACAGTTCCTAGATTTTACCCATGCTCGAAGCGGAAAACGAAATGCCCGTTTCGTCGAGAAGCTGTTTGGCCTTGGACACGTCTTGGCCCAGAGATACATGCGCAGAAGCCTCGTTTACCACCTGCGGTCACGGCAGCTTTACGAAGCGATTGGCAAGGCCCATCTCCGCAATCGCAGAGATCACGAACTTGATTACATCAAGACGCGGCTCCTGGCCCTCGATTTCATCCTGGCTAACCCAGAAGACCATTATTTCGAGACGGCGGAAGAGAAGCGACGCTACCTCGTCGAACGATTCAAGCTCGACGATAGTTTGTTTTCGCGACGTAACTTGCATGGCAAGGCCATCACATTCGCCGAGGGGTTTCCGCTCTGCTTGGCCTATTCCGCTCCCGATTACATGCCTGTGGTCACCTTTACCTACGTGGATCCCGAGCATCGCAACGTCGATAGATACATTGCGCACCTGCGTACTTACCGGCCTCTGTTCCGGCAGCTTCCGAGCTTCCAGTTCGTCTACATTTCGACGGCAGCAGGCCTCCAGAAGGAAGCAGCGGAGCTTTTCTTGTTCCTTGTGGAAGGCAGGGGCCTCTCGGATTTAGCTCGCTACTTCGATGTCCAAACTAAGTGGGACAGCCGGAAATACAGTCTGGTTACGGAGGACGACATGATCTTCCGGCACGAGGCCGCGAAGCGTTTCAGCGGTCAGATATTCGACACTCTCTTCTATCTGTGGAGGCGAAACCAATTGCCCAATGACTTGCCTGTCGAATCGGTGGCGACCACGACGAAGCAAAAAAAAGTCCTATTCCGAGCAGTCACCGTGCCGGGCCAGGAGGCGGTCTTCGGGAACAGTACGAAGAGATGGGGTGACGCCAGCCAGATACGGGGTGCTTCGAGGGCGAATTCAGTCCCCAAATCACCCACGAGCCAAACACAGGCTCCTCAAAGAGCGGCAGATACTTAAATGAAAGAGGTGACATCTGCACGCGGACAAAACACTGGGATTGGCGGGAGCGACCCCGTTTTTGACGGCTTTCAGCCGCCCAAAATTTTGTGGGGTCGCTCCCGCCCGCCCCAAGCCGCACGGGGCCGTGCTTGTCCGCGTGCATTAGTAGGAGCAAGCAACTTGTAATGCAGAGCTGTATTACACCGCGAAAGAGGAAAGGAGATGGTACGAATGTTTCGGTTCTGAGGCGGTAGGCTTCCGAGAGCTAGGAACAGTTCTCGGAGTAGACAGGTTACAGGCTGAATGTTTTTTTGAGGCATAGACCTCGTAAAGGAGATTGGTCAGACCTGTAGCCGGGTGCCACCGTAAGGCTCGACCAGAGACCTTGGATAGGAGAATGGGGCCGCCGCAGAACGCGTCTACTCCGCCTGTTGAGGAAGGAAACCACAGGAGGAGAGAGATGAAACGTTACATGGGAGTGGACTTGCACCGGAAAGTGTTCACCTGCTGCGTGCGGCTGGAAAGCGGCAGGCAATGGGTGAGGGAATGGCGGCTGGAGCAGTTGCCGCAGTTCGTGAAGAAACTGCGAGCGACCGACGAAGTGGCGGTCGAAGTCACCGGCAACACACGGCTGTTCTACAACGCCGTAGCACCGCACGTGGCGCGAGTCGTGGTGGTGGACCCGCACCAGTTCCGGGTGATCAGCCAGTCGGTGAAGAAGACCGATCCGAATGACGCGCGGAGTCTGGCGCTGTATCTGGCGAAAGGACTCTTGCCGGAGGTGCGCATGAAAGACAAAGAACATGCGCAGGTGGCCAGCCTCACGCAGACGCGTGACCGGCTGGTGAAGTTGCGCACGGCGCTGAAGAACAAGGTGAACAACCTGCTTTCGGCGCGCGGGATCGCGCTGCGCACCGAAGAGCTTTCCAGCGAAAAAGGGCTGACGCGGGTGCTGGCGATCGAAGTGGAAGAACTAACGCGGTTCGAGTTGCAGATCATCGTCGATCAGGTCCGCAGCCTGAACCGCAGCATCGCGGAACTGGAAAAAGTGATCGAGCGGGAAGGCAAAAAGCTCCAGGGTCACGGAAACCTGACCAGCATCAAGGGCATCGGCCCACTGGGTGCCAGCATTCTGCTTTCGGTGATCGGCGACGTGCGGGACTTTCCTGATGAGGGAAGGCTGGCTTCTTACTTCGGGATCGTGCCGCGCGTACGCAACTCGAACGAGACCGAGCATTTCGGCCATATCACCAAACGGGGAAACAAGCTGGGACGAACGGCGCTGGTGCAGTGCGCGCTGATCGCCAAACGCTACAGCTCTTACCTGGCGAACTATTACGAGCGCATTCGCAGCCGGCGCGGCACCGGCCGGGCCATCATCGCCCTGGCACGCAAATTCCTCGGGATTATCTATCGCACGTTGAAAAACAACTGGGTCTTTGAAGATTTCCCGAATTTCGTGCTGAAGGAAGTCGCAGCATGAACAAAACTTCCGAAACATCGGAGTAGACAAACATCATAGGAGGGAAACAATTGCCACTGCTGAAAGCGCCATTGAAGCAATCAAAAACTACAACCCTTCAGGTTCGCTTGGAGGAAGAAGTGAGACACAACCTGGACGGATACGCTGAGTTCATCGGCGCAAATCCGTCCTACGTCGTCAGTGAAGCCCTCAAACTCCTGTTCAAACGGGACACCGAATTCAAACGCTGGCTGGGCGAACATCCGACCAACATCAACCAGAAACAAATCAAAGGAGACGTTCCTACCAAGGCCGTATGACAACCATGAAGCCTCGTTCAGCCCAATTCGATCTGCGCGAGAATACAGCGTCCTCAAGACAGCATGCCCCGCGCTTTGCAGTAGATTCTGTGCAACTGCCTACACCAGCTCTTCCGAAAAGCTCGCACCAGCTAGAGGAACGGCAACTGTTCGCGTCGAGCGTAAGCGAAATGGATGACTCAGTTACAAAGCCGCTTGGGGCGGCCACAGAGGGAAAACGAGGGGGCGATGCGGAAACCCCTGCGGCTTTAGCAAAGGTCACCACCCAGACCAACTTGACGAACGCATTCGAACCCTTATTGGGCAGCGAAGAAGCCGCCAAGCTGCTGGGCAACATTCACGTCAAAACGCTCCAACGGTATGCGCGCCAGGGAGCCCTGCCCGGTTACCGGATCGGCGGTCATTGGTTTTTCCGCGCATCTGAACTGGACTCTTGGTTGCGATCTCAGTTAAATTCGTCCTGCCATCCGTGCCGCTTAAGACAGGAGAAAACAGATGCAGCTTAAGCGGCGACGAGTTCAATTCGGCTGGTTAGAACTGAAACCCCGAAAACGGGACTCGCCAGTGTGGGTCCTTCGTTACCGGGAGACAGAAGCTGATGGCAGCAGAAAGATACGAAGCGTGAAAATCGGGACGAGCAGTCAATACAAAACTGAAACCGAAGCACGCCAAGCAAGCATGTCACTGCTGTTGTCGATTAATGCTGACCAACCTGAAGGAGTGCCCGTTATTTTCAGCTCCGTGATCGAGCGGTACTTGGTTGAAGAGCTGCCACAACGGCACTCAACAGCCAGCCGTTATCAATCATGGATCAAGAATCACATCAAACCGAAGTGGAGCAAATACCCAATCGAGAACATCAAGCCGCTCTCAGTCGAGCAGTGGTTGAAGGAGATTGACCTCGCTCCAAAAAGCAAAGGTCACCTCAAGAATCTGATGCGGCTGCTGTTCAACTGTGCGATGCGCTGGGAACTGATCCCGTATCAACAAAACCCCATGAGTCTCGTGCGTGTGAGAGACGCATCAAAGCGGATGCGGGAGCCGGTCGTTCTCACCGTCGCTCAATTCAGAGAGGTTTTAGAGCATGTGCCAGAGCCGTACAGGACAATGTGCATTGTGGCAGCATGCCTCGGCCTTCGCATTAGTGAGGTGCTCGGCTTACACTGGAGCGATCTCGACTGGGGAAAAAAACAGGTACAAATTCGTCGGTCCTGGGTTTACGGCATCGTCGGAGAACCGAAGACCCAAAACTCGAAAAAGCCAATGCCTCTCGATCCTTTGCTCCAGAAGGTCCTCGTCGAGCATAGAAATCGCCTGCCGGCCCAGCTCCAGGAAAGCGTGTGGGTATTCCCAAGCAAGCGAACGGGGATGCCATCGCATCCTTGGAGCGCACAACGCCGCTGGCTTCTCAGAGCAGGAGAGAAGGCTGGCGTCGGTAGAATTGGCTGGCACACATTCCGCCACACGTATTCGACTCTGCTTAACGAGTACGGGACTGACGCCAAAGTGCAGCAGGAACTTTTGCGTCACGCGGACATCCGCACCACGATGAATATCTATACGAGGGCAGTGCCAGAGCGTTTGCGCGAGGCGAACAGCAAGATCGTTAGCATGTTGCTGCCAACAGGGACAGCATAGGAGCTTATTGCTCCCTTGTGCTCCCTCGCCAAAAGCGAACTGCAACACCGTAAGGAAGTTATGGCGGAAGCGTGTGGGAGTCGAACCCACCATCCGACTCGCGAAGAGCCGGATCAATGGCTTTGAAGGCCACGAGGATCACCGGACCCCATTCGCCTCCGAACCTTGCGACTGAAGATTAATGCGAAGTGCGGACCACCCTCCGGACGTGAGGCGTCGTCAGGGCAAGAAGACTTCTGACCCTCATGCGTCCTCAGGACAAGCCGTACCGCCTTCGCTGGCTTGCGGATTATAACAGGGGAAGCCGCGGGCCCCGGCGGTGGTCTTGTTGCGCGCGCAACTGCTGTGGGAAACGTCCGCAAAGCGCGAGTTATGTCTGGGGTAAGCTGTGGTTCGGGTTACAGTCCACGTACGCCCCCGTTCCGGCAAGTTCCACTTATGTTAACACTTACGGGGCGGTGACGACGCGGCGTACGAATCGTACCACTACGTAAATCCAATAGCGCAAATACAGAAAAACCTGTAGAGCCCCCGATTGGGCGGTGTGCTATCAAGGCCTGTTGCCTTCGCGATGCCTTGTTCCCCGCGCGTGTCGGAAATCTTGCTGTGCGAGCTAATGAGCGGCAAGAGCTATGCGCCCGTGGGCTGAAGGGATCGCGAAGGCAGCACGATCGGGAAAGCCGCCCTTTGGCGGCCGGGTGTGTCCGGTTCAGTATGCCCCACCTTGTTATCCGGGAGAGGATGAATGAAAACCGCCCGTAATAGTGCGCGGACACCAGCCGCCGCGCCCAGCCCCAGCGGGAACGGCAACGGATTGTCCAGCGCCTCCTCCCAGCACGACCAAATCGATCTGGCGATGCTGCTGGGCGCACTGCAATCGATGCGCGAGGGCGATTTCTCGGTGCGCCTGCCGGGCTCCTGGAGCGCGGTACCCGGAAAGATCGCGGATACATTCAACGAGATTGCGTCGGCGAACCAGCGCATGGCGGAGGAACTGAAGCGCATGGTGCATGTAGTGGGCAAGGAAGGGAAGACGCGCGAACGGGCGCGATTCGCCGTGTCGAAAGGCTCATGGGGAGACATGGAAGTTTCGGTGAACACCCTGGTGGAGGATCTGCTGCGCCCGACGGCGGAAGTGACGCGGGCGATCGCAGCGGTGGCGCAAGGGAGTCTGACGCAGGAAGTGCGGTTGGACGTGGACGGGCGGCCGCTGGAAGGGGAATTTTTGCGGTCGGCGAAGATCGTGAACACCATGATCCAGCAGCTGGGTGTGTTCACCTCCGAGGTGACGCGCGTGGCGCGCGAAGTGGGCACCGACGGGAAATTGGGCGGGCAGGCGGTTGTGCCGGGCGTGGCGGGAACGTGGAAAGACCTGACGGATTCGGTCAACCTGATGGCCAGCAACCTGACGGGTCAGGTGCGCAACATTGCGGAAGTGGCGACGGCGGTGGCGAGCGGCGACCTCTCGCGGAAAATCACGGTCGACGTGCGGGGCGAAATTCTGCAGTTGAAGGAAGCCATCAACACGATGGTGGATCAGTTGCGATCGTTCGCCTCGGAAGTGACGCGCGTGGCGCGCGAAGTAGGCACGGACGGGAAGCTGGGCGGGCAGGCGATCGTGCCGGGCGTGGCGGGCACGTGGAAGGACTTGACGGACTCGGTGAACGCGATGGCCAGCAACCTGACGTCGCAGGTGCGCAACATCGCGGAAGTGACCACGGCGGTGGCGCGCGGCGATTTGTCGCGCAAGATCACGGTGGACGTGAAGGGCGAAATTCTGGAATTGAAGGACACCATCAACACGATGGTGGACCAGCTGAACGCGTTCGCCAGCGAAGTGACGCGCGTGGCGCGCGAGGTGGGCACCGAAGGTCGCTTGGGCGGGCAGGCCAGCGTGCCGGGAGCGGCGGGGACGTGGAAGGACTTGACGGACAACGTCAACTTCATGGCCAGCAACCTGACGGGCCAGGTGCGCAACATCGCGGAAGTAGCTACGGCGATTGCGAATGGGGACCTGTCGAAGAAAATCACGGTGGACGTGCGCGGCGAAATCCTGCAGCTGAAGGAAACGCTGAACACGATGGTGGACCAGCTGAACCGGTTCGCGGGCGAAGTGACGCGCGTGGCGCGCGAGGTGGGGACGGAAGGGCGATTGGGTGGCCAGGCCAACGTGCCGGGGGTGGCGGGGACGTGGAAAGACTTGACCGACTCGGTCAACTCGATGGCCAGCAACCTGACCTCGCAAGTGCGGAACATCGCGGAAGTGACCACGGCGGTGGCGCGCGGCGACCTGTCGCGCAAAATCACGGTCAACGTGCAGGGTGAAATTCTGGAATTGAAGGACACCATCAACACGATGGTGGACCAGCTGAACGCGTTCGCGGGCGAAGTGACGCGCGTGGCGCGCGAAGTGGGCACGGAAGGAAAACTGGGCGGGCAGGCGCAGGTGCCGGGGGTGGCGGGGACTTGGAAGGATCTGACGGACAACGTGAACTCGATGGCCAGCAACCTGACGGGCCAAGTGCGCAACATCGCCGAAGTGGCGACGGCGGTGGCGCGCGGTGACCTGTCGCGCAAGATCACGGTAGACGTGCGCGGCGAAATTCTGGACCTGAAAGACACGCTGAACACGATGGTGGACCAGTTGCGGTCGTTCGCCTCGGAAGTGACGCGCGTGGCGCGCGAAGTGGGCACGGACGGCAGATTGGGCGGGCAGGCGGCGGTGCCCGGCGTAGGCGGCACGTGGAAGGACCTGACCGACTCGGTCAATTCGATGGCCAGCAACCTGACGGGCCAGGTGCGCAACATCGCGGAAGTGTCGACGGCAATCGCGAGCGGCGACCTTTCGAAGAAGATCACAGTGAACGTCAGCGGCGAAATTCTGCTGCTGAAAGAAACCATCAACACGATGGTGGACCAGCTGCGGTCGTTCGCTTCGGAAGTGACGCGCGTGGCGCGGGAAGTGGGCACGGAAGGACGGCTGGGCGGGCAGGCCAACGTGCCGGGGGTGGCGGGGACGTGGAAGGACCTGACCGATTCGGTCAATTCGATGGCCGGAAATCTGACCGCGCAGGTGCGCAACATCGCCGAAGTGACCACGGCGGTGGCGCGCGGCGACCTGTCGCGCAAGATCACGGTCGATGTGAAGGGCGAAATCCTGGAGTTGAAGAACACCATCAACACCATGGTGGACCAGCTGAACGCGTTCGCCAACGAAGTGACGCGCGTGGCGCGCGAAGTAGGGACGGACGGAAAACTGGGCGGTCAGGCGCAAGTGCCGGGCGTGGCGGGGACGTGGAAGGACCTGACGGACAACGTGAACGTAATGGCCGCGAACCTGACGGAGCAAGTGCGCGGGATCGTGAAAGTGGTGACGGCGGTAGCCAACGGCGAGTTGACGCGCAAGCTGACGGTCAACGCGAAGGGCGAAGTGGCGGCGCTGGCCGAGACGATCAACAACATGACCGGCACGCTGGCGACGTTCGCGGACCAGGTGACGACCGTGGCGCGCGAAGTGGGTGTGGAAGGGCGTTTGGGCGGGCAGGCCAACGTGCCTGGGGCGGCGGGGACGTGGAAGGACCTGACGGGCAACGTCAACCTGCTGGCCGACAACCTGACGAACCAGGTGCGCGCCATCGCGGAAGTAGCGACGGCAGTGACCAAGGGCGACCTGACCCGCTCGATTCAAGTCGAGGCCAGCGGCGAAGTGGCCGAGCTGAAAGACAACATCAACACCATGATCGACAACCTGCGCCTGACCACGGAGCGCAACACCGAACAGGACTGGCTGAAGACGAACCTGGCCCGCTTTACGGGCATGCTGCAGGGCCGACGCGATCTGGCGGAAGTGGGGCGCCTGCTCCTTTCGGAACTGGCTCCGCTGGTGAACGCGCAGCAGGGCGTGATGTACCAGATGGAATCGGAGGAGACGGAAGGATTGGCCCTGCTCTCGGCGTTCGCGGACGGGGGCGAGGAGCGTCATGCGAGGCGCGTGAGTCTGGGCGAAGGACTCGTCGGGCAATGCGCGGTGGAGAAGCGCCGCATGCTGATTTCGGATCTGCCTTCGAACGCGGCTCCGATTCGCTCCGGGTTGTTCAAGGCGGTTCCGCGCAACGTGATCGTGCTGCCGGTGCTGTTCGAGGCCAATGTGAAGGCCGTAATCGAACTGGCTTCGTTGAACATCTTCACTGCTTCGCAACTGGCGTTCCTGGAGCAGCTGACCTCGAGCATCGGCATCGTGCTCAACAGCATTGAGGCAACGATGCAGACGGAGGCGCTGCTAAAGCAGTCGCAGCAACTGGCGACCGAGCTGCAGGTGCAGCAGAAGGAGCTGCAGCAGACCAACGAGCAGCTGGCCCTGAAAGCGCAGCAACTGGCGGAACAGAACGTCGAAGTCGAGCGCAAGAACCAGGAAATCGAGCAGGCCCGGCGGGCGCTGGAAGAGAAGGCCAAGGAACTGGCGCTCACCTCCAAGTACAAATCCGAGTTTTTGGCCAACATGTCGCACGAGCTGCGCACGCCGCTGAACAGCATTCTGGTTCTGGGGCAGCAGCTCAGCGAGAACCCGGACGGCAATCTTTCTTCCAAGCAGGTCGAGTTCGCGCGCACCATTCACGCGGCCGGAACGGACCTGCTGAACCTGATCAGCGACATTCTCGACCTGTCAAAGATCGAGTCCGGCACCGTTTCAGTGGAAGCCGAAGAGGTGTTCTTCACCAATCTGCTGGAGATGGTGGCCCGGCCGTTCCGGCACGAGGCCGAAAACCGCCGGCTGAGTTTCGAAGTTGCCGCCGACCGGCAGTTGCCGCGCAGCATCGCCACAGACGCGAAGCGGCTGCAGCAGGTGCTGAAGAATCTGCTGTCCAACGCCTTCAAGTTCACCGCACAGGGAGGCGTGCGGCTTTCGGTGTCGGTGGCCAAAGGCGGCTGGAGTGAAAGCCATCCGGTTCTCAGCACCGCCGGATCGGTGATCGCCTTCGAGGTGGCGGACACGGGCATCGGCATCGCGCTGGACAAGCAGCGCAGCATCTTCGAGGCGTTCCAACAAGCGGATGCGGGCACCAGCCGCAAGTACGGCGGCACGGGTCTAGGCCTGGCCATCAGCCGCGAGCTGGCCAATTTGCTGGGCGGCGAGATCCAGCTGCACAGCGCGCCCGGCAAGGGCAGCACGTTCACACTTTACCTGCCGCAGGCGTACGTCGGCCCCGGCATTGTCATTCCGCGGAAGGAAGCCGGATCGCTCTCCTTCGTGCCGCAGCTGGCAACCACAGTCACTGAAGCTTCTGTGGAGGCCATCGAGGACGACCGCGAGAGCCTGTCGCCGGAAGATTCCATTTTGCTGATTGTGGAAGATGACGCGCACTACGCGCGCGTCTTGCGCGATCTGGCGCGCGATAAGGGATTCAAGGTGCTCGTGGCACTGAGGGGAACGGACGCGCTAACGCTGGCCCGCGAATACCGTCCCACCGCCGTTTCTCTGGACGTGTTTCTTCCGGACATGCTGGGCTGGACCGTGCTCAATCACCTGAAACAGGATCCCGCTACGCGGCACATTCCCGTGCAGATGTTGACTCTTGATGAGGACCGCCAGCACGGGCTGGCCCGGGGCGCTTTTTCTTTCCTGACCAAGCCCACCAGCACGGAAGGGTTGAAGTCCGCGCTGGACCGCATCAAGGAATATTCGACGGCTCATCAAAGAAAGCTGCTGATCGTCGAGGACAATCCCGGCGAGCAACTCAGCATCAAGGAACTTCTGGGGCACGAGGACATAAGCGTTTCCGTGTTGTCCACCGGGGGCGAAGCGCTGGAAGCACTCGAGCGGGAGCCGTTCGACTGCGTGGTGCTGGACTTGCGCTTGCCGGACATGTCCGGTTTCGACGTTCTCGATCGCCTGCGCAACGCGCCGCAGCTGGGAGATGTGCCCGTGGTGGTGTTCACGGGCAAGGAGCTTTCGCCCGACGAAGACGCGCGGCTGCGCTCGCTGGCGCGAAGCGTGGTGGTGAAGGGCGTGGAATCGCCGGAGCGGCTGCTGGACGAGACCGCGCTATTCCTGCACCGCGTGGTGGCCGACCTGCCGGCCGAAAAACAGAACATGCTGGACCGCCTGCATCGTTCGGACGACGCGCTGGTGGGGAGGAAGGTGCTGATCGTGGACGACGATGTGCGCAACATCTTTGCCTTGAGCAGCGTGCTGGAGCGCCGCGGCATGGCCGTTCTGACCGCAGGGACCGGGCGCGAAGCGATCGAGACGCTGGAGCGCACCCCCGATGCCGCCATCGTCCTGATGGACATCATGATGCCGGGAATGGACGGCTACGCGACGATGCAGGTGATCCGGCAAAACCCGGCGTTCCGGCGCCTGCCCATCATCGCGCTGACGGCCAAAGCGATGAAAGGGGACCGCGAGAAGTGCCTGGAAGCGGGCGCATCGGAATATTTAGCGAAGCCGGTGAACACAGAACAACTGCTGTCCGCGCTGCGCATGTGGTTGCACAGGTAGGGGAATGCCAATGCCGATGGATCCACTGGTGGTTGAACGCGCGCCAAAAAATAAAGCGAGTGAAAAAGACAGGATCAACATTCTCCTGGTGGACGACCAGCCGGCCAAGCTGCTCACTTACGAGGCCATTCTCGGCGAGCTCGACGAGAACCTTTTCCAGGCTACCTCGGGGCCGGACGCCTTGGAGAAGCTGCTGAAAATCGGCGATGTGGCCGTGGTGTTGATGGACGTCAGCATGCCGGAAATGGACGGCTTCGAGACGGCGCGGCTGATTCGCGAGCATCCGCGGTTCCAGCGCACCGCCATCATCTTCATCTCGGCCATTCATTTGACGGACCTGGACCGCGTGAAGGGCTACGAACGGGGCGCCGTCGATTACATTTCGGTTCCGGTCAACCCGGAGCTGCTGCGGGCAAAGGTGAGCGTGTTTGCCGATCTGCACCGCACGACGCGGCAGCTCGAGCAGCTGAATCGCGAACTCGAAGAGCGCGTGCGCGAGCGCACCCTGGAACTGCAGGAGAGCGAAGTCAAGTTCCGCACGATGGCCAATTCCATTCCGCAGCTGGTCTGGATGGCTGCGCCAGACGGCTCGATTCTGTGGTACAGCGACCGCTGGTACGAGTACACCGGCCTCCGGAAAGAGGAGACGAATGGCTCGACCTGGAAGACGCGCGTCGATCCCGAAAGCCGGGATTGGGTTCTTAAAACCTGGGAATTATCGATCGCTCGCGGCGAGCCCTTTGAGATGGAGTTCCGGCTGCGCGGCGCGGATGGCGTGTGCCGCTGGTTCCTGACCCAAGTGACGCCCATCCGCGACTCGAACGGCGCGATCAAGCACTGGTTCGGAGCGCGCACGAATGTGCACGAACACCGCGAGATCCGGAGCGTCCTGGAAGAAACACAGGAACGGCTGATGCTGGCGCAGAAGGCCGCGCATTGCGGCACGTTCGAGCTCGACCTGCTGACCGGAGTGACGATCTGGTCGGAAGAACTCGAACAGCTCTACGGCTTCGCCCCGGGGACTTTTCCGAAAACCCAGCGAGCTTGGCTCGAATGCGTGTTGGAGGAGGACCGCCGGGCCGCGGAGTTGGTGTCCAAGGAGTTGAACAGCGTCGACGTGGAATTTCGCATTCGAAGAGTCGACAACGGCGAGGTCCGCTGGATCAATCGGAGAGGGCGCGTCCATCGCGACTCTTCCGGCAAGGCGATCCGTGTTCTCGGGCTGCAGTTCGACATCACGCGCATGAAACGCGCCGAGCAGGACCTGAAACGCGCGCACGACGAGCTGGAGACGCGCGTCCTGGCGCGCACCGCCGCGCTGCGCATCGCCGAGGATCGCCTGCGCAGGCTTTCCGGGCGTCTGATGCAGACCCAGGATGAGGAGCGGCGCCGCATCGCGCGGGAGCTTCACGACAGCCTGGGGCAATATCTGGTGGCTTCCAAGATGAGCCTGGACCTGATCAACATGAGCTCGCCGAACAACGATCGCGTGCGGGAAGCCCTGGCGGACGCCATCCAGCAGATCGAGAAGGCCATCAGCGAAACGCGCACGATGTCGCACCTGCTGCACCCGCCATTGCTCGACGAGGTCGGGCTGGAATCCGCGCTGATCTGGTACGCGGAAGGGTTTGCCAAGCGCAGCGGAATCGAGGTGAGCGTCGAAATTTCTCCGTCCATCGGGCGCCTCGCGACGGATGTGGAGACGGCGCTGTTCCGGGTCGTGCAGGAATGCTTGACCAACGTTCATCGCCATTCCGGAAGTCCTACGGCCGCCGTGCGGCTCCATCGCGAGGGCGGCGACCTGAAACTGGAGGTCAGCGACGAAGGCCGCGGGATGCCAGTCAGCGCCATGGCTGGGGATTCGGCGCAGGCCGCGCCGGGCGTGGGGATTCAAGGGATTCGAGAGCGCGTGCTGCAGCTTCACGGCACCATCGAAATCGTTTCGGGCGAGGGGAAGGGAACTCGCGTGGTGGTCACCATTCCCGGCGCGTCGACATCCGAGGAGGCAAGCGAGGTTGTGGCGCGCGAGAGCGGCGCGGCCTCGAGCGCCTCGATCGCGCCGCCGCAGTCCTAGATTGCTCCGGCGGCGTTGTCGCGGCGATGCGGTCGCCCCCAACTCAAGCCAACCGAACAGTTATCGAGTGCGGCCAGCCGTTCGCACGCGATTCTTCGCCGCCGGGTCTTTCTGCCCGGTGCTGCCGATCGCCGCTGTTTCCGCGCGACGGGTGATCGCGGCGACGCTCAGCAGCATGACGGCAGGCTCGATGGGCAGACTGTAGCGCGGCATGACGACAGTCAGGTAATAGGCCCAGGGAAAGACAACCGGAAACACCGCGAGGGGGAACAGGTACACACTTCGCCGGCGAAACAGCGCAATGATTCCGGCCAGCGCGCCGATAGCGGTGATCAGGTTGAACAGCAGCACGAAATCGAACCAAGCCGATCGCGAGCGCAAGAGATCGCCGATCGGCGCCGGCGTTCCCCCCGACCAGAATTCCAGAAAACGCTTCCAGGTCAAATAAGCCTCGCGCGCCGGATGCTGCAGCATGTATCGAACTGCGTCGCGCTCCTTCTGCTGCATGTACGCGATTTCGCCCATAGCGACGTACTGCGCGCGCTCCGCCGAATCGTGGATGGGGTGCTGCGTTCCCAGCCAGACGGCCTTCGCCTGCGGATTGTTTCCTACCCACAATTGCAGCCCGAGAATCGAGCGCGCGGGCACAAAGGCGTGGAAGATTTCGTAATTGCGCACCGTCCAGGGAAGGCAGCACAACGCCAACAGTCCGACGGCCAGCGCCGATTTCTTCACCCAGGGCAGCCCGTTCTTCCAGCGCCGGTAAGCGATCCAGCCGAGGAGAAACGGAAGCAGGCCGATGAGGGTGGCCGTGGTCATCACGGCCAGTCCCCACAGGAGGCCGTAGGCGATCCAATCCCAGGGGATCGCGCGGGCTCGAGCTTCGTTGCGTTCCGCCAGGGCAAGCGTGGCCCACAAAATAATGGCGGCCAGCAGAGCAGCGAGCGAGGCGTCCCACATGCTGGTCGAGGGAATCTCGATCGCGTTCGGAAAGACGGCCCACAGCCATGCGGCGCCTGCTCCGAACGCGAGCCCTCCCATCCTCTTGCCGGCGTAGAAAATCGGGATGCAGGCGAGCGCCGTTGCAAGGATGTTCACGGCGCACGCCGCGAGGAAGGCGGAAAAGGTGTAGGTCCCGAAGATCCGGAAAATGGCCGCGAGAATCCCGGGATAAACGGGCGTGGTCCACGCCGTCGGCCCGGTGTTCACGCGAAAAGGCGAGGCGAAGCCATGCCCGGTGGCCAGAGAAACGGCGATGTTTCCCGACTCGAAGAGGAATGGAATCGTAGACAGCGCCTGCCTGGGGTTATGGCTGGCGTAGTTCCAGAGGAACGCCGCACGCAATCCCAGCGCGATAATGACAATCAGCACCAGCGACGTCGCTGCCGAGCGTATTTTGCGCCGGATCATTTCTGACCTCGGTCAGTTGCCCGCGTGGTGCGCGCACTGCAAGCCTGACCACGCCGAGTATCGCTGGTGTTTCCTGCTGTCTGGTCCAATCCGTCCACCCGTTGGCTCCTAGCGCGCTGAATTTCCCACTCTACTATGACGCAGCCAGGCTCCACAGGCACACTCGCAGATTTCCAGTTCGGGCCCTTTTTCCGCCGGGCGATGCGGGGCCTCATCCGAGACCGTGCTCTTGACGCGCCCTGTGGTATGTTGGCGGCAGGAGATCGAAGAGCGCCACTTCGATTGGCCGGTTCGATTCACTGGAGGTGAGCGATGCCTAATCCGAAAGTTCTGATCCTGACGGGCGATGCGGCTGAATCGCTCGAGGTGATGTATCCCTACCAGCGGCTCAAGGAAGAAGGCTACGACGTGTACATCGCCGCGCCCAGCAAGAAGAAACTGCATTTCGTGGTTCACGATTTCGAGCCCGGATATGACACCTACACGGAAAAGCCCGGCTACAGCTGGGACGCGGACTTCGCTTTTGCCGACGTTCACCCCGACCATTACGCCGCGCTGGTCATTCCCGGAGGGCGCGCACCCGAGTACATTCGCAACGACGCGAACGCGCAACGCATCATCCGCCACTTCTTCGAGCAGCAGAAGCCGGTAGCGCACCTGTGTCACGCGGCGCTGGCGCTGGGCGCTGCGGGCGTGTTGAAGGGGCGGCGCACGGCGGCATACCCAGCGCTGGAGCCGGACGTGAAGGCCTGCGGCGCGCAGTTCGTCAATTCCGACGCGGTGATCGACGGCGCGATGGTGTCGGCGCGCGGATGGCCCGATCATCCGGCGTGGATGCGCGAATTCATCAAAATTCTGAAGCAGAAGGCGCCGGTGCAGACGAGCGGCTCGGCCGTAGCGCACTGATATCTCGCAGCGCTGAAGCGGCAACGTAACGGCCAGCGCTTGCAGGGGCGCTGTCTCGGCCTGAGCTTCGAAGACTTGCCGCGCCCGTAATTTGCGGATCAGTGTTACGGGATGCTAGAAGCCGTCGCGCAAGGCCGCGCGCGCGGCGAGATGGCCGCAGAGCCCGTGGACGCCGCCGCCGGGCGGCGTGGAGGCGGAGCAGAGATAGAGCCCGCGGGAGGGCGTCCGATACAGGCGCCACGTCGGGCGCAGAAAGAACTGATCGAGCTGCGCCGACCCTCCGTTGATGTCGCCGCCAATCAGGTTCGGATTGTGCTCCTGCATGTCGGCAGTCAGCATCACGCTTCGTTTCAGGACGATGCGCCGAAAGCCGGGCGCAAAGCGCTCGATTTGCTGCTCGACGCGGTCCGCCATGTTCACCTGCGAATTCAGCGGAACGTGGCAATAAGCCCACGCGATGTGCTTTCCTTGCGGCGCGCGCGTGGGGTCGAACAGCGTCGGCTGAGCGAGCAGAACGAACGGACGCTCCGCGTGCTCCCCATTCCACGGGGCCCGTTCGGACGCGGCAACCTCGTCGAGCGTTCCGCCAACGTGCACCGTGCCTGCGCGCCGGCACGCCTCGGCCGTCCACGGAATGGGCGCGTCGAGGGCCCAATCGACCTTGCAGACGCCGGGGCCGTAGCGAAAGCGCGCGAGCTTGCGGCGATACGGATCGGGTAATCGCCGCGCCGCCATTGCGAGAAGCTGTCGCGGCGTTACATCGCACAAGATCGCGCGGGCTTTCGGCAGATCGTCGATTGCCTCCACCATTTCGCCCGTCACGATTTCGCCTCCCAGCGAACGAAAATAGGACGCGAGGGCGTTGGCGATGCTCTGCGATCCGCCGCGCGGAATGGGCCAGCCCGCTGCGTGTCCGGTGATCGCAAAGACCAGGCCGAAAGCGGCCGTCGGGAACCGTTCGAGCGGGAGCATGGCATGCGCGGCGAGGCCCGCGAACAGGGCTTGCGCGCGTTCACCCCTGAAATGGGAGTCTGCGAATCCGCGGGCCGAGCGCAGGCTGAGCAGACCGAAGAAGCTTGCCGCGAGCGGATGGCGCGGGATGCGGGTCAGGCCGAGCAGGAGCGCTTCGAGGCGCGGCCAATCGGCGACCATCCGGCCGAGGATGCGCTTGTAGGTATCCTCGTCTTTTCCGAGGGCCGCGGCGGTGTCGTCAACAGAGCGCAGCAAAGTGGCGGCCGATCCGTCGTCGAGCGGATGGGCCAGAGGGACAGGCGGCTGAAACCACGACAGGCCGTGTTGTTCGAGCGGCAGCTGGCGAAGAAACGGCGAGATGACCGCCATGGGATGCACGGCGGAGCAAACATCGTGCAGAAAGCCAGGGAGGGTTAGTTCTTCCGAGCGCGTGCCGCCCCCGATGGTCTCCTTGCCTTCGATCAGGAGGACCGTGCGGCGGGCTTGCGCCAGCGTGATGGCGGCAGCGAGGCCGTTCGGCCCGGAGCCGACCACCACCGCATCGTATTCAGCGCGCGAAGGGCGCAGCACGATTCTCCAGCAGCGAAAACACTACGAGACGGCAACGGGCTCCGGGGATATTTCCAGAGCGGGCTCGTTCGCGTGCAGGAACCAGTTCTGGATCACGACTTGGCGCGAAAACCATGGCGTGGCCAGCAGCATGCGTCCGAGGGAACTCATCAGACCGTGCGGGAGTTTGGTTCCAATGCGCGTCGACCAATCCTGCTGGCTGCCGAAACGCTGCCCCAGTAATTCGCGGTAGGCATCGAGCCTCGCGCGGGTGTAATCACCTTTTGCCTGGGCCAGAGCCTGAGCTGCGAGCAGGCCCGATTCGATCGCCGGGCGAATGCCTTCGCCGCTCTGGGAATAAGCCAGCCCGGCGGCATCGCCGATCAGAAGAATGCGTTCGCCGACGAAGGTGCGCTGCGTCTTGCCGTAGAGAAGATAGGCGTGGCCGAGCGGCCTGCGCGGCAGCTCGAAAGCGATGCGCTTCGTCCGGCGCAGAAAAGCTACGAAATCGGCGACGTGTTCGGCGAGGCGGTGCGAATCGAGCCGCCCCAGGCCGATGTTCAGGAAATCGCCTTTGCGGAAGCACCAGCCGTAGCCGCGCAGATCGCGGCAAAAATAAAGTTCCGGAATTTCACCCTCGACGGCGCACGCCTCGCGCTGAGCAGGCGTCATTTCGAATTCCGCTTCCTGCGCTGCGACGATCACCTCGCCGCCAAGCGCAGGATTCAGATAGCGCGCGACCGGGCAGAAATGCCCGCCGGCTCCGATGACCACACGCGCCTTAATCTCGCCGTTGACGACCCAGCCTTCCTCCGTTCTCTCCAGCGAGCGGTACGCGCTTTTCTCCTTCAGACGCGCGCCCGAGCGCCTCACCAGGTAGTCGTCGAATTCAAAACGTCGAATTCCGTAGCTGACAGCTTCCGGATAGCGAGTTTCGGTCACATGCCCGCCAATGCAGCCGGTGCGAAAGCCTTTGATGGGCTGAAGGGTGCGGCCGTCTCCGTAACCTGGGCCGATCTCCAGCTCTTGCATGACCTGCGGCGTGATCCAGCCGCCGCAGATCTTATCGCGGGGAAAGGAACTCTTGTCGAGGATGAGCGTGTCGATGCCGGCGCGCCGGAGCGCCCACGCACAGGCCGAGCCGGCGGGCCCTCCGCCGACAATCAAGCACTCGCATGCATCCACTTGCGCTCCTGACCGGCGGAAGACTTCCTCGCGTAGAGGTGATCGCGGGTAACGGGAATCGCCGTGCACTGCGCGCCGGCGAACAGCACTTGAAAGAGCTGCATCGTGCCCGCGCGGAACCCCGCGAGCGAGCCGGCGAGATACAGCCGCCACAAGCGGACAAACGCCTCACCGAACATTTCCTCGACGCGGTTCGACGCATTCTCGAAACGCGCCAGCCAGTGCTCGAGCGTCCAGGCGTAGTGCTGGCGCAGATTCTCAATGTCTATTACGGCCATGTCCAGCGGCTCGATGATTTCCAAGGACTCACGAATGCTGGGCGGATAGCCGCCAGGGAAGATCCGCTTGCGGATCCACGCATTCAGCGGCGTGGGTTGGTTTCTCCCGATAAAGTGAAGCAGCCCGCGCCCGGACTTGCCGATGGAACGGCCAATCACCGCGGCAATATCGCGGTAGTGGTTCTTGCCCACGTGCTCGAGCATGCCGACCGAAACGAAAGCGTCGTAGCGGCCCGAGATGTTGCGGTAATCGTCCTCGACGAATTCGATTTGGCCCTGCAAGCCGGCGGCGCGAGCCTGCTCGCGCGCGTAAGCGATCTGCTCTTTCGAGATATTGAAGGCGCGCACGCGCGCTCCGTAGTGGCGAGCCATGTGCAGCGCCAGCGAACCCCAGCCGCAGCCTGCTTCGGCCACGCTCTCGCCCGGCTGCAACTGCAGCTTGCGGCAAACGTGATCCATCTTGGCCAATTGCGCTTCTTCCAGTGTCGCCGACGGCTCGGGGAAATAGGCGCAGGTGTAGACCATGCGCGAGTCCAGCCACAGCCTGTAAAAATCGTTGTTCAGATCGTAGTGATGATGGATGTGGGCGCGCGAGCCGCGCAGCGAATTGTTTTGCACCAGGCTGAGCCAGCCGGACGACAGCTTCGAAGCGAGCGATTCGGTTCGCTCCAGGCGAAAAACAGCCTCAAGAAGCTCCGGGAGGTCGCCGGCAATATCGATGCGGCCGTTCGTATAGGCCTCGCCAAAGTTGAGGGAAGTGTTGATCGCCAGCTTGAGAAGCGTGGCACGGTCGCGAAAGGTGACCACGCCGATGGGAGAATCACCGGTGAATCCGGCGGCCGGACCGCCCTGGATTCTGACGGCCACGCGAGCTGGAGCGACGCGCTCGCCGATTTGGTTCAGAATCCAACGGTCGAACGAGTTGTTCTGAGAGTGCGCGCCAGGGCGGCTGGAACCTGAGATCTGTCGCATGAGAAAACCCCGCATTAACGGCATACGAACGGTGTGATTTTAACCCAATTTCGCGCGAAGACGGAAGAAGGTGCCGGCCGGGACCGGGCAACCGGCGCTTCCCCGACAAACAATCAGCGAGTGCCGATCAGTAGCTTCCGGACTGGCGAGAAGAGCCATTGCCGTTCAGCGAGTTCATCATATGATGCGCGAGGCGCAGGTGCGTTTCGAGCGCGGGCACCGACTTCGACGCATACATCTTCACGCCTTCATCCCTGCTGGTGCGCGCCTCTTGCTTGAACTCATGGACCACCTTGGTATGGTCCTTGACCATGTCCTTCGCGTACATCTCGTCGAATTTCCACCCGCTGAGCCTCGACAGCTTATCGTAGGTGGCTTTCTGCTTTGCGTTCACTGCACTGGGAAGAGCCACGCCCTGCTGCTGCGCAACCGTCTTGAGTTGGCCGGCATTTCTCATGTGGTCGGTCTGCATGCGTTTGCCGAAATCTCTGACGGTGCTGGTTGTGCCTTTGCGTTGTGCAAGCTCGCCAAGCTTCACCTCGGCCAGATCATCCTGTGCGGCCTGCTTCAGGAACTTGCGCGGTGGCACGGCCTGTGACGCGCTGTTGTATTCCTTCTGGGTCGACCGGTTCGCCTGCCCAGGCGATTCATATCTCCCGCTGGACTGCGTATCGGGTTGTTGCGCAGGATATTGTTGGGCGTGGACCGCCGTTCCCGCGGTCAGCAAACCCATGGAAGCAATAGCCATAGTCCAAGTCAGGTTTTTCAGTTTGAGCATAGATTCAACTCCTTCCTGACAATAGGCTAGAAAAACAACCGTGCCCTCACCATCCAGCGAAGGGTGTACGGCGTTTGACGGAATCTTCTAAGGGATTGAGGCGCATGCGCTTGGGCGCAGATCCGGGGTGCGCGGTGGCGGCTTAGCGCTGGCTGGAAAACGTTTACAAATTCGACGAAACGAGAAAGCCCGCTGTCTACGTCTAAACGGGACGAGAAGCAGCAGCAGGAGATCAGATGTCATTGAGGGGCGTAGTTTTCAAAGTATGTGTGGCAATCGCCGCAGGAGCGCTGGCGTTGGCTTTGTGTCCAACATTACCTGCGGCGAACGGGCAAGCCGCCGCTCAACCGGGCCAGGCTGCCAAGCAGCTCGGGACCATCCAGGCGATCTCGGGCAATATGCTGACGTTAACCACCGACTCCGGCGCGCAGGTGACGGTGCAGGTGCCGGACGGTGTGCGCATCGTCCGCGTCGAGCCGGGGCAAACCACCCTGAAGGATGCGACTCCGATCCATCTCGCGGACCTGCAGCCGGGCGACCGCATTCTGATCAGCGGCCGGCTGTCGGATGATTCGAAGTCGCTGATCGCGGCATTCGTCGTGGCCATGAAGCACACAGACGTGCAGGCCAGACAGGAACGCGAGCGAGAGGAATGGCAAAAGGGCGTGGGAGGTCTGGTCAGCGCCGTCGATCCGGTAGCCGGAACGATCACCATTTCCGAAACAACCCCTGCAGGCAAGAGATCGGTCACGATCGAGACCACGAAAGCGACCAGCTTCCGCCGCTACGCTCCCGATTCGGTGAAATTCGACGACGCCAAGCCAAGCTCGATCGACGCGATCAAGCCCGGCGATCAGGTTCGCGCGCGCGGCGAGCGCAATGCGGATGGTTCGGAATTTGCGGCGCAAGCCATCGTGTCGGGTTCCTTCCGGAATATCGCCGGAACCGTTGTTTCGACGAACCCCGCAGCGAACACGCTGACAGTGAAGGACTTGGCCACAAAGAAGAGCGTGATTGTGAAGATCGCGCCGGATTCGGATGTTCGCAAGCTCCCGCAGCAAGTGGCGGAATTCATGGCCATGCGCCTGCGTGGAAAGGGACCCGGAGGCCGTCCAAACGAGCCTGGCGGCGCGACCCACCGGCCGACAGGAGCACCGCCCAGTGGCGCGATGGCGAATCATCGCGGTGGGCCCGGCGGGCCGATGGAACATAACGGCGCTCCGGATTTTCAGCAGATTCTCAATCGCATGCCCCGCGCGCAGATTGCGGATTTACAGAAGGGCGATGCAGTGATGATCGTTTCCACCGAAGGTGCCAAGACTGGCGCCGTCACGGCCATCACGCTTGTTGCCGGGGTCGAGCCGATTCTAGAAGCCCCAGGCGGAGCAATGACGCTCTCTCCCTGGAGCCTGGGCGGAGCGCCCAGTACCGGAGATGAGACCGGCGGTGGCATGCCGCAACGATAATCGAACTTCAACCCAACGCGGTTCAAATTCAAAGCGGCTCGCAGCCGCGAATGTACTTCGGGAGAGCAAATTGAGACGCAAGTTCCAGAGCGCGTGCAGTCGCATCGCAGTCGTGATCGTAGTTGCGCTGGCATTCGTGGCGCCGTCGTTTGCGCAAAATCGCACCGGCACGATTCGAGGTCAAGTTACGGACCCTTCCGGGGCGGCGCTGGTGGGGGCGAGCGTGCTGGTCACCACGCCCGCGGGCGAGACGCTGACGGCGACGACGAACCGCGATGGGATGTACGAAGTAAAAGGCCTGGCGCCAGGAAAATACAAAGTACAGGCGCTGGCCAAAGGGTTTGCGGTTTTCGAGGACGACAACGTCAACGTGGCGCCGGGGCAAGCTGAAAAGCTGGCCATCACACTGGCGATTGAGACACAACAGGAGAAGGTGGTCGTTTCCAGCGAGGCGGAGACGCTAAGCGTCGCACCGGAGAACAATGCCGGGGCGATCGTCATCTCCGGCAAGGAACTCGATGCCCTGTCGGACGATCCCGACGAACTGCAATCGGACTTGCAGGCGCTGGCGGGCCCGTCGGCAGGCCCCAACGGCGGGCAGATGTACATCGACGGCTTTACAGGGGGCCAGCTGCCGCCGAAGTCCTCGATACGCGAAATTCGCATCAATCAGAACCCGTTCTCGGCCCAGTATGACAAGCTGGGTTATGGGCGCATCGAGATTTTCACGAAGCCGGGGACGGACCAATGGCACGGCGAAGTAGGCGCCATGGGCAACGACTCGGCGCTGAACACGCGCAGCCCGTTCCTGGGCAGCGCCACACAGCCCGGCTACTACTCGGACATGATCGAGGGAAACATCGGCGGGCCGCTGATGAAGAACGCGTCCTTTTTCTTGTTCGCGCAGCACCGGAACATCAACGACCTCTCGATCATCGACGCGGCGGTGCCTCCCACTTTCGCGCCGAACACCTTCCAGCAGGCAATCCCAAATACGCATGGGCGCACCAATGTCGGCCCGCGGTTCGATTACCAGCTGGGCACGAACGATACGTTGACCGTGCGCTACCAGTATTGGCGCAACAGCGAGCAGAACCAGGGCATCGGCGCCTTCACGCTGCCGACGCAGGCGTACAACACGTTTGAAACGGAGCAGACCGTGCAGGCGGGCGAGACGCACATGTTTGGAGCGAACATCGTAAATGAAACGCGATTCGAGTTTCGGAACGATGCGACGAATCAAAATCCCGTAAGCACCACGCCGACCATCAATGTCCAAGGATTCTTCACTGCAGGCGGGAACAGCCAGGGCAGCGAGAACAACAACGAACATAGCTACGAGTTCCAAAATTACACTTCGATCCTGCGCGGACGGCACATGATCAAGTTTGGCGCCCGCCTGCGGCAGTACTCGGTGACCGACAGTTCGACCTCGCAATTCAACAGCACTTACATCTTCAAGTCGGCGAACGCCTACCAGACGACTCTGGACAACATCGCGGCGGGCCAACCCGCGAATGCCAACGGCGGCGGGGCCTACGAATATCTGGTGACCGCCGGGATCCCGAACGCCTCCGTTTCGCTATTCGACGCGGGGCTCTATTTGGAGGATGACTGGCGCGTACGGCCGAACCTGACGCTCAGCGGCGGGTTGCGCCTGGAAACGCAAAACGACATTCACGACCATGCCGACTGGGCGCCACGTGCCGGGTTGGCCTGGGGCTTGGCGCATGGGAGCAACACGCCGAAAACGGTGATTCGCGCCGGATGGGGATTGTTCTACGATCGTTTCGAAGACCAGTATCTGATCCAGGCCGAGCACCTGAACGGCATTGCGCAGACGTCGTACCTGATCTATTCGCCCGATTTCTTCAATCCCAATGCGCCAGTAACCAATCTGACGAGTTCGGCGCAAATTCCCACGATTTACCGCGTTTCGCCGGACCTGCTGGCCCCGCGAACGATGCAGACCGCCGTCAGTCTGGAGCGCCAGCTCAACCGGGCCACAAAGCTGTCGGTCACGTACATGAATTCGCGCGGCGATCATCAACTGCTGACCAACAACATTAATACGCCGGAACTCGGCACCTTCCCGAATAACCCGGTGTATCCCGATGGCGTCCCGGAAAACATTTTCCAGTACGAGTCGCAAGGAATTTTCCGGCAGAATCAGCTGATCGTGAACACCAACGTGCGCGCGGGGGCGAGAGTGATGCTGGTCGCCTATTACACGCTGAACTACGCGAACAGCGACACGGACGGCGCAAACTCGTTCCCTTCGAATCCGTACAACATCATGCAAGACTACGGCCGCGCGGGATTTGACACGCGCCATCGCGGCATCATCCTGGGGTCGTTTTCACTGCCCTACGGCATCAGGGTCAGCCCGTTCGTCGTTGCCAGTTCGGGGAGTCCGTTTAACGTCGTACTTAGCCAGGACTTCGTCGGGTCATCGGTGCTGAACCAGCGGCCCGCGCTTGCCACGAACCCGCTGAATCCCGATTACGTCGTGAATACTTCCCTCGGCACGTTTGATACGAATCTGAACGACCTTGGCCCCGGCGAGTCCATCATCCCGGTCAATAACTTCACGGGGCCGGCCCAGTTCAGTCTGAACTTGCGTCTGAGCAAGACATTCGGGTTTGGAAAGGTTGCCGAAGCCGGGGGAGGCGCTGGCGGCGGCGATCACCATTACCACCACGGCGGTCCCGGCGGGCCGTTCGGCGGGGGTGGTGGCGGATTCTTCGGGGGCAACAGCAGAGATCATCGCTACAACATCGAACTCAGCGTCTTCGCGCGGAATATTACGAACTACATCAATCTTGCGACGCCGAATGGCCTGCTGAATGTGCCGAATCCAGCGCTCTGCGGTTCGAATCCGGACCAGTGCCTGTCGCCCTATTTTGACAAGTCGAACAGCCTCGCCCGACAGTTCTTTTCCTCTTCGGGCGCGCCGAGAACTTTCTACCTGCACGCGAGTTTTTCGTTCTGAGCGAAGAGTAGCCAATGGCGCGGAAATCCAGGCGAAAAAAGAAGCCGCGCCTGCGCGTTACGAAAGAGGCGCGCCGCCGGGCTCGCCTGGGCGTCGGGCTGCCGCCTCCGGAGCGCGTCATAGTCGATAAACGCCTCAAACTGCCCAAACACAAGAAACCGCTCACGCTCGATGATTTCGGTGATGCAGATCAGGGCGGCGTTCGGTGAAGGGAACCGGACATCCTGCGCGATTGAAGGCGGTTACACTGCCGGCCGTTGGCGCTTAAGCTCGCACGGAGCCTAATTCTTCGATCCTCAACCCGGCTTGTAGTCGGGCACCACCTCGCCCGGACGGAATAATGGTTGCGCCGGCTTGCCCGTGGCGCGTGCTGCCTCTGCGGTGATAGTTTCCAGCTCTCTTTTAGAAAAGCCTACCGAACTCAGGCGAATTTTGCCGTCCGGCAGGATCCAGAAGATGCTTGGAACGTTGGTCAAGCCGTACTCGTTCGAGGCGGGGTAGCCGCGGTCATCGATGAGCATGGGAAACTTCGTTCCGAATTCGCGGATGAATTCGCGCGTATCGCTCGCGTCGTTCTGTGAAATCCCGAAGAATGTGACGTTTGTCCCGCCGTACATCTCGTACATGCGCTCGATAAACGGAAATGTGAACTGGCACACGGGGCAGTTCACCTTGAAAAACGCGGCCAGCACAGGTCCCTTTTTCAGCGCATCGGCGAGAGAAGCCGTTTTTCCTTCCGAATCTTTCAGCAAGATCCCCGGAGCCGTCGTTCCGGGCGTCAGTGCGGCCATGCGCTTCCCTCCGAAAAGTCGCTGAAACGAGCGTTTGGCGCTCATTCGCTCAGTTTACTCCACAAGAATTAGATGTGGCGCCGAAGAGTCGGATACAGCCGCGCAAGGTTTAACACACGCTTCGACAGAAAGAAAGCGCGCGGCGAAAATTCAAGCGGCAGCATTTCGAGGATTTTCGTGGAATTCGCGGCGGGAGCGGCACCTAGTGGATGTGGCGGCTCTTCTTGCCGAGGTAATCCATCAGGAGGTACTGCCCCAGCGTGTAGGGTGTCGTGAAGTACGCTTTCCCGCGGCACAGTTCCGTCACCTTCTGGACGAAGTGGACCAGGCTATAGTCGCTGGCCAGCATGAAGGTGTTGATCAGAATGCCTGCGCGCTTGCACTTGGCGACTTCCTCGAGAGTTTGCGTGACCACCAGCGGGTCGAGGCCGTAGGCGTTCTTGTAGATGCGGCCGTCCTCCAGCGTCAACGCCGAAGGCTTGCCGTCCGTAATCATCACGATCTGCCGCATATCCTTTTTCTGACGCGACAATATGCGCTGCGCCAGCCGCAAGCCTTCGCGCGTGTTGGTGTAGTAGGGACCCACCTGCACGCGCGCCAGCTGACCCAGCGGAATTTCCTCCGCGCTGTCGTGAAACAGGACGCAGTGCAGCGAATCGCCCGGATACTGCGTGCGAATCAGGTGCGACAATGCGAGGGCTACGCGCTTGGCCGGCGTGAACCGATCCTCGCCATACAGAATCATGCTGTGGCTGCAGTCGAGCATCAGCACGGTGGCGCAGGAGCTTTGGTACTCGCACTGATGCACCATCAGGTCGGTATAATCGAGTTCGATGGGAATGCCCGCGCCGTTGCGGCGCACGGCGTTGAACAGCGTTCCGCCGATGTCCATGTTCAGCGTGTCGCCAAACTCATAGTGTTTCGAAACTCCGCCCGATTCAATTCCGGTGGCCAGGTCGCGCGTGTCGTGGCGCCCGAAACTGCTCTTCCCAAGCGACGCCAGCAAATCCTTCAGCGTTTTGAAGCCCAGGAAATCGAGAGTCTTGTCCGTGATCTGGAAGCGCGCTTCGACGCGCGGCTGCTCCTGCCCGATTTGCCCACCGGGCGTCTCCGATGGTGGAGGCGTGACGTGCGCCGACTCGTCGCGGTTGATAAACCCCTCCTCTTCCATGCGCTGGATCAGCTGATCGATCAGGTCGCGCAGTTCCTGGTTCTCCGACATTTCGGGATTCTGCAGCAGGCGTTCCATCATGTCCGGCGGGATGAGGTCGCCTTCCTGAAGCGCGCGCAGGATGGCCTCGCGCAGAGCTTCGAGATACTCCTCGCGCGAGCGGTCCATATCCATTTCGTAGATTCCGTACTGGTTTTCGAAACCGCTCTGCAGGAAGAAATCGGAGAGACGGTTCATCAGCTCCTGCAAATCGACGTCGTCCGCCGCCTCTGGCGCGTATTTCGAATATCGGATGTATTTCACGTCTTTCTCCGACAGCCCCGGCTTTGCCGGCGCAAGCCGCTAGTTGAACTGACGTCGCGGCAGGCGCCCGCCCGCAGAGGGATCGCGCGGCTCTTGCGTTTTTCTCACTTCGGCGAAATAGCCGCGTTCCTCGCTCCGGCTGATCCGCTTATGAGCCCATAAACCTTCCAGAATGAATTCGGCCGCGCTCACTTGGATCGCCGCATCGTCTTTCGACTTCACGCCGAGCGCTTCCAGACGGTCAAACAGGCCGCTGATCTTCTTCAGCTGTGCCAGCAATTCGCTGCTGGAGGCGTTCGCCGGAATTTTCAGCTCGCCGCCCATCTCGAACCATTGCACCACGGGCTGAAAATTCTCGTTCACGAAATGCCGGCTGAACGCCTTGCCCACCGCGCTTCGAATCAGCTCGCGGGCAATCGCTTCCGCGCCCTTCAGTTCGCCCTCGTATTCCAATTCGAATTTTCCGGTCATGGCGGGAATCGCTGCGTAGACGTCGGCGACCCGCGCAACCACAGCCGATTCGCGGCCACGCACGGCGCGCTGCTCCGCGCTGCTCAGCACGTTTTCGAGCGCGCTGATCGGCAACCGCTGGCTGACGCCGGACCGGCGATCCACTCGTTTGTCCTCGCGCGCCTGAAACGCGACTTCCTCGACGATCTCGCGAATGTACTCCGGCATTTTGACGCGCCGCGCGCCCTCGCGCGAGGTCCAGGATTCCTGCGCGGTGATGGACATTCCTTCGCTCACCGTGACCGGATAATGCGTGCGAATTTCCGAGCCGATGCGGTCCTTCAGCGGCGTGATGATCTTGCCGCGCGCCGTGTAGTCTTCGGGATTCGCGGTGAAGACCAGCAGGATATCCAGCGCCAGGCGCACGGGATAGCCCTTAATCTGTACATCGCCTTCCTGCATGATGTTGAACAGGCCTACCTGGATTTTGCCGGCGAGGTCGGGCAGTTCATTGATGGCGAAGACTCCGCGATTGGCGCGGGGCAGCAGGCCGTAGTGAATCGTCAACTCATCGGACAGGTTCCGTCCTGCGCGGGCGGCTTTGATGGGATCGACGTCGCCGATAATATCCGCGATGGTGACATCGGGAGTGGCCAGCTTCTCGACGTAGCGATGTTCGCGCTTGAGCCAGCCAATAGGGGTTGCGTCGCCTTCGGAGGCGATCAGCTCGCGGCAGGAACGGCACAGCGGCCGGTAAGGATTGTCATTGATCTCGCAGCCGGCCACCACGGGAATTTGCGGATCCATGAATTCGACCAGCGAGCGCAGAATGCGCGACTTCGCCTGACCGCGCAGACCCAGCAGGATGAAATGATGGCGCGAGAGGACCGCGTTGACGATCTGCGGGATGACCGTGTCGTCGTATCCGTGAACGCCCGCAAACAGCGGTTCGCCCTTCTCCATCTTGCAGAGCAGGTTCTCGCGCATCTCCTGGCGCACGCTGCGTTCCGCGATGCGCTCTTCCATCCATTGACTTCGCCGAAGCTCCCCTAAATTCTGCGGATGCGAACTCATGCCGGCCCACCCTCGGAAAGATTGGTCCACCGCTGCCCAGCGCGCGGCCCCCCCCAAATCCGAGCCGCACAAGCTCATTATAGTGGATGCGGCCACGCCCTCCTATTTGAAAGGCAAAGGAGGAAGCTCCGCATTCTTTTCGAGATGCGCTTGCCGTCCGTCATGTTGGCTGGAGACGCGCCGCACCACTTGGGTGCATGATGCTCTTGAACGGAATCGCGGGGGCGAATCAGGGATCGAGCTGGCACGACTGCAGATAGGCGGGAATTATCGCATTCCAGCGAAACCGGGCGGCGACTGCGTCGCGCAGGCTGTTCAGCGCCGGCGGTTCGCCATGGACCAGGAAAAGTTGCCGCGGAGGCGCCTGGAATCCCGAAAGCCAGCGCAACAATTCGCTTTTCCCTGCGTGCGCCGACAATTGCCCCATGTCGACCACGTTTGCCTTTACCGGCACTTCTTCGCCGAAGATGCGCAGGTACTTGGCCCCTTCCAGCAGAGCGCGCCCGCGCGAGCCCTCCGCCTGGTATCCGACCAGCAGCACAGTGCTGCGCGCGTCGGGCAAACGCCGCGCGAGGTGGTGCAGGATGCGGCCTCCCGTGGCCATGCCGCTGGCCGAGATGATGATGCAGGGCGAAACGACATCGTTGATCTTCTTCGAGTCTTCCACACTGCGCGTCATGTGCACTTCGCGCAGATTCAGCGGATCGTGATTGCCGCCTTGCTCTTCGCGCAGGAATTGCAGCTTGTGGTCCTCGCGGTGCGCGGCGTAGAGCGCGGTGACGCTGATGGCCATGGGGCTATCGACGTAGACCGGCAAGCGCGGAATGCGCTGCTGGTCTTCGAGCTCACGCAGGTAGAACATCAGCAGTTGCGTGCGGTCCACCGCGAAAGCCGGGATCACCAGTGCGCCGCCGCGTTTCGCGGTTTGATTCACCACGTCCGCGAGCATGTCGGGAACGGATCCGCCCGGATGGTCGCGGTCGCCATAGGTCGATTCGCAGAGCACGAAATCGGCGCGCGCGGGTGGCGGCTCCGGGTCGTCGAGGATGGGCGTGTCGTAACGGCCCAGATCGCCGGAAAAGACAACGTGCGTTTGCTTCCCATCTTCGGTGATGGTCAATTCCAGCCACGAAGCCCCAAGAATGTGACCGGCACGATGCGGCCGCACGGAAAATTCAGGACTGATCGTGAAGGCGTCCGCGCGCGGAATTTCCCGGAACAGTTGCAGCGCCTGCTGCGCCTCGGGCGTGGTGTAGAGCGGCAAAGGCGGATTGTACCGGCTGTATTTCTTCTTCGCCGCGAACTGCGCTTCTTCTTCCTGCAGGTGCGCGGAATCCAGCAGGAGCAAATTGCAGAGCTCGCGCGTGGCGGCATTGGCGTAAATTGGGCCGCGATAGCCAAAATGCGCGATGCGCGGCAGATAACCCGTGTGGTCGATGTGCGCGTGCGTCAGAACGATCCAGTCAATCGTCGCGGGATCGACGGCAAATTTCTCCCAGTTGCGCTCTTCGAGTTGCCGCGAGCCCTCAAACAGCCCGCAGTCGACCAGCAACCGCTTGCCGCCGGCTTCCACGAGATACTTTGAGCCGGTGACCGTGCCGGCTGCTCCCAGAAACGTGATTTTCGCCATGGCGCCGCCATTCTAGACCGGGCACGCCAAGAATCGCGCGTTTTTCCTCTCGCCGTTTCCAAGCGCTCGCGCTTGACCCTGCTCGCGACGTGACATACGCTGGCGGTTCGGCTTTGGCCGCCCGTTGCTCACGTGAAGCTCAAGATCGCCGCATCCATGTTGGCCGTTCTCGTCTTGGCGCTGGCCTCGTTCGCCCAGGACCGCCCATCGGACTCGCTCACGCGCGGCACGTGGGAATTTGCGCCCCTGGTCGGAGGCGGCTCGGGGCTCGGCAAGTCCAGCGGCACGCAATTCTTTTATGCCGGCGGTCGTGTCGGGCGCGTGCTTACCAGCGAGCATCTTCCCGGCTTGCTCCGCGGCAATTTCGAATGGGCCGCAGACGCACTTCCCATTTACCTTTTCTTTACTTCTTCGAACGGAACCGTTTACGGCGGCAGTTTCAAGCCGGTGATCTGGCAATGGAATTTCACCAGCGGCCACAAATTCGCGCCCTATGTCGCCGCGGCCGGCGGAATTGTCTTCACCCCCAGCAACATTCCCCCCGGCAACACATCGCAAGTGAACTTCACGCCTCAATTCGTCATGGGGACGCGCGTTTTTACGCGGAACCACCACGCGTTTTTTGTGGAAGGTTCGCTGGCGCATCTCTCGAGCGCGAGCCTCGGTCCGCAGAACCCCGGCTACAACATCTCGCTGTTGTTCACAGTTGGATACTCGTGGTTCAAAGGCGGCAGGTGAGACTGATCCAGAGACTCGCAGATCAAGAGACCAGAGATTTCTTTGCCTAAGAACTGATTCTTCAGCGCAAACTTGCGCTTGCTGGTGAAGAAGAAGCGAAGAGAACGGACCTGCCCGAAAAGCAGAAGGCCCGCTTTTCAGCGGGCCTTCCAGGGAGAAAGTCCACGGCCAATGCGCGGATGGCCGACGAACCCTTTCCTGGACCGCAGTCTAGTTTAGGCGCCGAAATGAGTCAAGAAGGAAACAGAGGATTCAATCACAAGATAAGTGGTGTCTTTTCATAAGGATAAACACAGGCTCGCTCCTGTCCTGTTGATTTCAGCCCCGCCTTGCCCCGGGCGAGCCGTAGAAGTCCTCTGATTTTATAGGTTTACTGGAGAGACCCAACTGCAGGATGTCCAGGTGCTCGTTGCGATCGAACACCTTTCCCGGCAGCATCTGTTTGATGAAGAGCCTGATTCCCCCGAACGCCAGGCTGGAAATCATGGCGAAGAGGCAAATCGTTCCCGTTCCGATAATTGTCCCTACAACGATGGTTCCGATGCTGGGCTGCGTCAGCGAAAAGGTCGGCGAATTCCACGTAAGCACTTCGCCAGATTCAAGATGCCCCAGGACTTCCGCTGCTTCTTTGTCCGACTTCGCGCCTGCCAGGAAGAAAAGCGAGGTGAGTGTTCTCTTTTCGAACAGCGGAGGCAGGCCGCTATTCGGTTTCGAATTGTTGATATCGAATTGCTGCTCCAACGCTTTCAGGTGGCTCGAAGCGCTCTGCGGCGTGGGATAGTCGACGATGAGGAGGGTCGCCTCGCGCCCGTCCAGACGATATTTCGCCAGTTCCGCTTCCGCTCCATTCGAAAAGCCGAGCGAATTCCCCATCGCGACCGGAAAGAGCTGGTTCAAAACGACTGGGCCAAGAATGTAATGGTCGGTTCGCGGAACGAGGCCCTTGGCCGGCAGTTCGTTCACAATGCCCGGGAGCGCTCCTTCTTGCGCGTGAGATGCCGCCGTCGCCGTCAACGACTTGAGAGCCGCGTCGTACTTCCGGATGTTGGGGCTCTGGACGTCAAGCACCAGATTGCCGACCAGCACGAGGGCGCGGTCGCGTGACGCCGCCGAATAGCCGGCCAGATTCGCCTTGAGCATGTCGGGCGTCCGCAAATACAAATATTCGCCATAAGCCCCGCTGGGATCCTTCATCTGGTAGAGGGTCACCTCGAGCTTGTCCGAGCCGCGCGTGTACATCGCCTGCGTCCCTGCGGCGAAGCCGTATTCGGCAGCGGCGTTGGCGGCGGTTCCGGCGGGCGGCGAGAACGGGGCCGTGCCGGCCTGCGTCCATCCCGCAAAGGAAGACGGCAGAACGGGCTGCGCCTGGGATTGGGCCCCGACGGGCACAGCGAGGAAAGCCGCGGCAAGCACCAAAGCGACAGCGGCGACCATGCAAATTGCGCGGTTCACCAGCGACGCGCGGTCGATCGCGTGTGAACTGGAATCCCCAGCCGTTCGCTTTGGCAGTTCAGAAGTCAAAATCGATTTCCCCTTTTTCTCTACCGTGGCACACCGCGCGCAAATATACAACTTAACAGACACCGGATCGGGGCGTTTCGTTTCCCGCCATTCCGCACTGCCGCTGATGCGCTCCCAGACTCACCTTGACATCCTACCGAAGCAGCGCTAGCCTTCACCTAGAATGTCTACTAAAGAACAGAAGCGGCGCATCGAGTTGCTCCAGGGCACCCTCGACCTGCTCATCCTGCGCACCCTGCTGCTTGGCCCGGCCCACGGCCACGCCATCGCCAAGGCCATCGAATTCCGCTCCGACGATGTGCTGCAGGTCGAACAGGGCTCCCTCTACCCCGCGCTGCACCGGCTCATCAAACGCGGATGGATCTCCGTTGAGGAGGGCTCCTCCGAGAATAATCGCCGGGCGAAGTTCTACAGGCTGACGCGCAAGGGCCGCAAGCAGCTGGCGCTCGAAACCAGCAAGTGGGACCAGTTCGCCGGCGCCATCGCTCGCATCCTCCGCCCGGCAAAGCAGGGCACTGAATCGCAACCTTGACGGGTCGCGGGCGGTAGCGCCGGCATCTTGCCGGCTGTTTCGGCTTTGGCAGCGCCCGGCGTCTCGCCGGCGAATTTGACTTTTCGTCATTATCGCGAGGCTAAGTAATGAAGCGCCGCAAGCGAATGCTGGATGACCTCGACGCGGATATCCGCGATCACCTCGATTGCGAGATTCAGGACAACCTCGACCGGGGCATGTCGCCCGAAGAAGCGCGCCGCGCCGCCTTCCTCAAATTCGGCAACGTCGCGCGTGTGAAGGAAGATACGCGCGCGGTCTGGATCACGGTCTGGGCTGAGCAGCTCCTGCAGGATATTCGCTACGCCTTGCGCACCCTACGCAAATCCCCCGGCTTCACCCTCGTCGCCGTCCTCACCCTCGCTCTCGGCATCGGCGCCAACACCGCCATCTTCAGCGCCGTGAATGGAATCCTCCTGAAGCCGCTGCCGTACGCCGATGCCAGCCGCCTTGTCTCGATCATGGGCTACAAGTCGTTTCCCGGAGGTCTGATCGGCTCCATGGACTTTTCGCCAGACGTGTGGCGGCAGGTACAGTCGCAAACACCCGCAATCGAACGCATGGCCCTGTACCAAAACCAGCGAGACCTGACCCTGACCGGAGAAGCGGTACCGGAGATCGTTCCGGGTGTGAAGGTATCCGGCGATTTCTTCTCTCTGCTCGGCGATCCGCCGCTGCTCGGCCGACCCATTCTGGAGTCCGATACGCGAGTTGGCGCAAAACCCGTTGCTGTGTTGAGCGAAACGCTTTGGCGTTCCACGTTCGGCAGCGATCCGGCCGTAATTGGGCGGCGCATCGATCTCGGCGGCAAGGCCTACTCCGTGATCGGAGTCATGCCTCAAGATTTCCAATTCCCTCTGTACGCAACATCGAAGGGCGTGTGGCTCCCGTTGATTGTTCCTCCCGCTCAAGAGTCGAAAGATGCAGCGGCTGCTATGGCTGTAGTCCGCCTCAAGCCGGGCGAGACGATCGCTGCTGTAAACGCCGAGTTGAAAACGGTAAGCGGCCGCCTCTCGTCCGACTTCAATAACACGTTCGCCGAAGGAGGCTACTTCCTGGCCACCGGCCTGAAGCCGCAGTTCGGCGACCTCGATAACGCGCTGCTTATCCTGCTGGGCGCTGTCGGTTTCGTGCTGCTGATTGCCTGCGTGAACGTCAGCAGCCTTTCTTTGGCCCGTGGATGGGCGCGACAGAGGGAAATAGCCGTCCGCGAAGCGCTGGGCGCCGGTCGCTCCAGGATCGTGCGCCAGTTCTTGACGGAAAGCACGCTGCTGGCGTTGCTCGGTGGCGCCCTGGGACTCCTGCTCTCCTTTTGGGCTGTGCACGTTCTTCGCGCGATTACGCCGCCCGGTGCGCCCGAACACGGCCATTTCCGCCTGGACATGAATGTGCTGTGGTTCACGCTGGCGGTCTCTGTACTGTCCGGCATCCTGTTCGGAAGCGCACCCGCAGTCCAGAATTCACGCCGCAAGCTCGGCGCCACAATGAAAGGAAGCCTGGGGCAGTCATCCGGGTGTTCTGCCAGCACGCGCAGCAGGAAACTTCAGGATTTCCTCGCCGCCGCCGAAATCGCCCTCGCCCTGATTCTCGTCATCGGAGCGACACTTGCCGCGCGCAGCTTTGAACGGCTCATGGCCATCCGACTGGGCTTTCACACCGACCGCTTGTTGACCATGAAGGTGAACTTCAGCAACACGATTTGCGGCGGTGCAAAGACGCTCGGGGCCTGTCGCCTCGCCGCGCAGAGCGCCGTCGACAACATACGCGACATTCCAGGCGTACAAAGCGCTGCGGTATCCTCCACTGTCCCCCTCGAGACGTGGTCCGTCGCCGCCAATCTGCATATCGAAGGACAGGCGGAGGAACTCTCCCTCGGAGGAGGCGCTTTGATTACGGACCGCATCGTCTCGCCGGGCTACTTCCGTACCATGGGCATCGCCCTCCTGAGCGGGCGCGGGTTCCTTCCCACCGACACGGCAAGCGCCGTTCATGTGGCCATTGTGGACGCCACGTTCGCGCAGAAATATCTGGGAAATCAGCCGCTCGGCCGTCGCATCAGCTACAAGCTCGATCGTCAAGGCCATCCTGAGTGGATGCAGATCGTCGGTGTGGTCTCCAATGCGCGGGATTTCCGGCCCCGCGAGTCCCCTCGGCCTGAGGTTTACGTTCCCTTTGGCCAAGCTCCTTATTTCCAGGCCACGAATTTTATGGTTCGCACAGCGTCCGATCCCATGGTCGTTGCGCCTGCTATTCAGCGGGCGATCTGGGGCGTGGACAAAAATGCTCCGATCACCGATTTGGCGACCATGAACCAGATCGTGCAGGACGCGTTTTCGAGCTCCAGGTTTCAGACCATCCTGCTGGGCGCGTTTGGCGCGCTGGGGCTCCTGATGGCTGCGATCGGAATCTACGGCGTGATTTCCTACATGGTTGCGCAGAGGACCCATGAAATTGGCATCCGCGTGGCACTTGGCGCGCAGCGCTCCGACGTTTTGCGCGAGGTGATCGGCGAGGGCGCCGTGCTGGCCGGAATCGGCATTGTCGCCGGCGTGATCGGGGCTCTGGCGCTGACACGTCTTCTGCGCAGCTTGCTGTTCCAGATCAAGCCAAGCGATCCGGTGACTTTCGCCTCAGCAGTTGTTGTACTGCTCGCCGTGGCCCTGGCCGCCTGCTACATTCCCGTGCGGCGGGCCATGCGCGTTGATCCCATGACGGCCCTGAGGCATGAGTAGCAGCTGCCCACCGTTGCCTACCGCCCGTAGATCAGCAGGCGGAACGTCCCGGGCACCATGCGGAACGGCCGCGTGTGCGGCGGTGGATTCTGGATGCGCTCGATCTTCGCGGTGACCAGATAGACGTCGTGATTCTCCGGATTGAGCGCCATGGTCCGCGCACCGAATTCCGTCGGCACATCTTCCACCACATGGAACTTCGTCGGCGAATCCTCGTGGATCACCGTGAGGTTCGCGGAAAAGCCATTCGAAGCAAACGCGTAGCCCGTGCCGGAATCGAAGCGCGTCGCGTCCACGCCCTGCCCGATGGGTTCGGTGGCCAGCACTTTCCCCGTGTCCGCGTTCATGATGACCATCATTTTGTTATGGCAGCCGGAGAAAAGAATGTGATGTTCCGCATCGATCGCCAGCCCGCTGGGATGCTCTCCCGGTGCAAGCGGCCAGCGATGCGTGATCTTCATCTTGTGCGAATCGATTTCAACGATCTCGCTGGTTGTCTCGATGTTGGCGTAGACGTGACCGTGCCCATCCGCAACGGGAAATTCCGGTCCGCCGCCCAGATCGATATGGCCGACCACTTTCCCATTCTTCGCATCCACCACGGTCGAAGTGTGCGAATCGCCGTTCATGGTGAAGACGCGGTCTGTCGCGGGATCGTAAACGACGCCATCCGCGTCCTTGTCGGTCGGCGCGCTGCCTTCGATCTGCAGCGTCTTCAAATTGAAAATCCACAGCTTGGCCGCGCGCCCGTCGGTGACGAATCCGCGGTTGTCTCGCGGCGAGAACACCACGCCGTGAATCGCTTCCATCGGGCCAATGTTCCCGATGATCTTGTCCGTTTTCACGTCGAACACCACGACATGCGTGCCATGCGTGATGAACAGGCGTCCGGTCGAGGCTTGAAAGTGCATGTAGTCCCAGAACTGGTCGCCGGGAATGGGAATGGTTTTTAGCAAGTGATACCCGGACGCGCCTGCTGCTGCGGCGCTCGCGGGAACCGCGGAGCGCGCTGCAGGGCTTCCCGCGGAATAAGCCGAACCCGATACGAATACGAATGTGATGAGTGCTGCTGCAAGAATCAGAAACCGCAGATTACGAGCATGCTTCATGAGCTTCCTCCTCGGCTGCTCCGAACTATAAGACTTGTTGCGCAAGATTCGCCGCATACGCCGGCGCTGCTATGGACGCAAAGGGCCGCTCATCCGTTTCCTCCTTCTTGAAAATTGCTCGCTGGGCGCGCCGCCGAGGAAAGATCACTGCGGGCGGATGACGCGGCCGAGGATGTTGCTCATGTTCAGCCCGGGCGAAAACTCGATGCCCACTTCGAAGCGGATCCAATCGATGACGCCTGGCCCACCGATCGTCTTGCTGCTGCTGGTGTGCGATTTCAGAATGCGCAATTGGCCCTTCGAGATTTGGATCTGGTGCTGTTCCGCAGCCACGCGTACTCGGTCCTGATCCGAAAGATCGGTGGGATAGTACGCCGCGTTGACTACTTCCTCCGCGCGCCGCTCGTCCGCCACCGAGCTGACAAAGAAAAATGTGCGCTCCTTCAGACTCACCACATCACGCGCCGAACGCCCGTAGGCCGTCGCGATGATGCGGTCGTTGTACGCGTGATACGGCGGCGTGGCGATCCCCGCAAATTCGACCGGCCCGTTGGCGGGCGGCGCTTTCGGCACGATCTCGACCACCCAGCCGGCGTCCGGCGCGTTCGAGGGGGGCGTCAACATGAAAATCAACCCGTGCCCGATGTCCTGCTGGAAGGTCTTGCCGCGCGCCACTTCCCCCGTGGTTTGAAAATCGAATTTCTCGTTTTCCCTGCGGGTTTCACGTTTTCGGTGCGAGCCAAGAATCGGCGCAGCTGCCAGCGACTCGAATTTTGCCTCCGGCGACGGCGGCCAAACGGGGATGGACAGTGCAGCGAGGAACGCGACGATGAGCGCGCTGCGAATCATACGCAGGGAATGTTAGGCGAATCCTGCCGCGCGCGTCTATTGCAAATTGCGGAGAAGCGCGGCGAACTGCGCCAGCGACAGTTGTTCGGCTCGCGCGTCGGGTCGCACATCGCAGCTCTCAAGCGCGGCAGCGATGCGATTGTCGTCAGCTTGAGCTCGGAGATTGTTCCGCAGCGTCTTGCGCTTCTGCCCGAAGCAGGCCTGGATGAAGTCGAGAAACGCGCCCTCCTCCCCGCCGGCAACCCCGAGCGAAGCGCGTTCGCCGGGCAACGTCATGCGCAAAAGCGCTGACGCCACGCGCGGAGGCGGACGAAATGCTCCCGGCGGTATTCGCAGTACGATTTCCGGCCGGGTGTAGAACTGGCACAGCGCGGACAAGTACCCGTACTCGCGGCGTCCGGGCCGCGCCACGATGCGCGCTGCTACCTCGAGTTGCACGACGATGTGAATGGAATCGATTCGCCCGGCCCAGCGAAACAGATGGCGCAAGATGGGCGACGTAATGTAGTAGGGCAGATTCCCATAGACGCGGAATTTGCCGCCCACCAGGCCCGCGACCTCCGCGAGATCAAGGCTCAGCACGTCGGCATGGACGATTTCGACGCCGGGCCAGCTCTCCGGATCATTCCCAATGCGTTCCTTGAGCCGCTTGGCCAGCCCTGCATCCGTTTCGATTGCCACCACGCGCCGCGACCCGCCCGCGAGCGATTGCGTCACCTCGCCGTGCCCCGCGCCGATTTCGATCCATGTTCCGCCGGCCGCCGGCGGTAGCGTCTCGACGATCTTGCGTCGCCAGCCTGCGTCTCTCAGGAAATGTTGACCGAGCTTTTGCCGGGCCATGCCGGCACGAGTCTAGCAAGGTTGGGCTGCGTTTGGGCCGGAGAAGGCCGGAGATAGTTCTATTACTACCCTCAAAAATTATTAGCGCAGCCTTGAATTACCCTTGCCGGACGGACAACATTCAAGTAGCTTCGCCTGAACGTTTTCTGCAGCGAGGTTGCCATGGCGCTCACCCAGCATGCGCGTCCCGCGAGATCGGTTCCCCCAGCGCTCGTTGAAATCTACAAAGATGGGCAATACCTGCAGAAGAATCCAACGTGGCACATCGAGGAATCGCCGTTCAAGGCCAAGTACATTTTGCGCCTGCTCGAACGGAACGCCATTCATCCGAAGACGATCTGCGAGGTTGGCTGCGGCGCGGGCGAAGTGTTGCGGCAGCTCCAGCTCCGTATGCCGGCCGAGTGCGAATTTTGGGGCTACGACATTTCTCCCCAAGCCTTCGAATTCTGCCGGAAACGCGCCAACGACCGCCTGCATTTCCGGCTCGCCGACCTGTGCAAGGAAGAAGGCTCGCATTTCGATCTTCTCCTCGTTCTCGACGTGATCGAGCATGTCGAGGACTATTTCAGCTTGCTCAGGGCCGCTCGTCGCCGCGCGGCCCATGCTGTGTTTCATTTTCCGCTCGATATATCCGTGCAGGCCGTCCTCCGCAAGAATGGAATGATGAAGCGGCGCCAGGACCATGCCCACATCCACTACTTCACACGGGAACTCGCGCTCGCTACTTTGCGCGACACCGGCTATCGCGTGGTGGATTGGCTCTACGCGCCGCGATCGAATGAGATTGGCCCTCGCGCCATCCAGAAGCTTTTTCGTCTCCCGCGTTCGGCCTTTTTCGCCATTCACCACGACCTGGCCGTGCGCATACTCGGCGGCTACACCCTGATGGTCCTGGCGGAATAGGCTCCGCGTTGACTTAGCGTTTCGTCGCTTTCCTCCGCGCGCTCCGGCGTTCCGTCTCGCCAACTTTTTTGTCCGGATTGGCTTGACGCCGCACCGCGCTTCCATTTACCGTTCTATGCGTCGTTCACTCGCGCCTTCGGCACCATCGTCCGCGCGTCGGAAGAGCGACCATCCTCGTTTCCAGCTGGGAGATCATGAGAGTTCTGTTCGTTTCCTCGGAAGGATTGCCCTATTCAAAGACCGGCGGCTTGGCGGATGTTGTCGAAGCTCTCCCCAAAGCCCTCGCCGAAGCGGGCCACGAAGTCGCTGTGCTCTTGCCCCGCTATCGCGGCAACAAAGCCGATTCGACCGCTGTCCCCAACCTGACCGTTCCCATGGGCACGGCCCTGCGTTTCCCCTCCATCATGGAAGGGCAATCCATCGCAGGCGTGCGTTACTTCTTCGTGGATGACCCCGAATACTTCGATCGCGATCAGCTCTACGGAGACAAAGCGGGCGACTACAAGGACAACGCCGAGCGCTTCGCCGAGTTTTCCCGCGCCGCCATCGAGTTCACCAAGCGCATCTGGCTGCCCGACGTCATCCACTGCCACGACTGGCAGTCCGCGCTCGTTCCCCTCCTGCTGCGCACCCAGCATGCCGACGACCCCGTCGTGCGCGCCTTGCCGGTGGTCTTTACTATCCACAACCTGGCCTACCAGGGCCTCTTTCCTTACGTCGCGCTGCGGAGTATCGGCCTGCCCGACACTCTCTTCACCATGGACCGCCTCGAGTTCTACGGCAAAGTCAATTTCCTGAAGGCCGGTTTGATTTTCTCGGATTACTTGACCACCGTCAGCCGCCGCTACGCCAAGGAAATTCAAACCCCCGAGTACGGCTGCGGCCTGGAAGGCGTGATTCGCAATCGCGGCGAGCGCCTGGTCGGCATTCTGAACGGCGTCGACTACTCGATCTGGAGTCCGGAGGTCGACACCTTCATCGCCCAGCATTATTCGGCGCAGAATCTCGACGGCAAGCGCGCCTGCAAGAAAGCCCTCCTCGACGGCTTCGGTTTGCCTTCCGACAATCTGGAACGTCCCGTCATGGGCATCATCTCGCGCTTCGTGGATCAAAAGGGTTTCGATCTCATCGCGGAGATTGGCGCGCAATTCATGAAAGAGGACGTGACGCTGGTGGCGCTGGGCACCGGCTTGCCGCAATACGAAAAGCTGTTCAAGGAACTTGCCGAGAAGTATCCGTCTCGTCTCGGCTTGAAGATCGGCTACGACAATGCGCTGGCCCACCGCATCGAGGCCGGTTCTGACATGTTTCTCATGCCCTCCCAATACGAGCCTTGCGGCTTGAATCAGATTTACAGCTTGCGATATGGTACGGTCCCGGTGGTCCGGGCCACTGGCGGTCTGGACGACACGATCCAGAATTTCGATTCGAAAACGGGCCAGGGAACGGGATTCAAGTTCGAGGAGTATGCCGGCCAGGCGCTGCTCGAATGCATCCGCGCCGCTTTGAAGACCTATCGCGACCGCGCGGCGTGGCGCAAGCTGCAGGCGAACGGTATGGCCAGGGATTTTTCCTGGAAAGCCTCGGCCGCCGCTTACGTCACGGTCTATGAAGCAGCCAAACGGGCTAGAATCCCCGCCATGGCTCGCACATCTAAAATGTAGCGCGTCCCGCCCTGTAGGCGCGGCTGTTTGAGCTGGATGGCGGGCGAGCGAGGATAAAAATGGCAGAAAATGTTCAAGCGGTAAGCGATGCAAACTTTCAGTCGGATGTCATCGAGGCCAGCAAGACCCAGCCCGTCATGGTGGATTTCTGGGCGGACTGGTGCCGCCCGTGCCACATGCTTTCGCCCACGGTGGAAGAAATTGCGCGGGAGCAGGCCGGGAAGCTGAAGGTGGTCAAGCTGAATGTCGACGAGAACATCAACACGCCCGGCAAGTACAACATTCGCGGCATCCCCACGCTGCTCTTCTTCAAGGGCGGGCAAGTGGCCGATCAGGTGGTCGGCGCCGTTCCCAAAGAGCAGATTCTGAAGGTCATCGAGCGCCACGTCACGGGCTAACGCGCTCCCATCTTCTTCCCTTCGCGGTTGTCCTGCGTCCCCCAACCTAGAATGCCGCGCGGATCGGAAGCTCGCTTTGCGCTCGCGAAAGATAGCGAGCCCTGCCGCGGGAAGTAGTGTGCCTGAGGAAAGCCGGCTCTTTCGCCCGCGTTCTCAGGCGAACTTCGCGAGCGCGTCTTGCGGTGACCTGCAGCAGAAGCGCATTCTACTGCGCGTGCATGGTGAAACATGACAGCGGAACTTGAGCGGTGTCGCTGGGCGGCCACTCCGCTGATGATCGACTATCACGACAACGAATGGGGTGTGCCGGTCCACCGCGACCCCGCCTTGTTCGAGTTCCTGATCCTCGAAGGTGCGCAGGCGGGATTGAGCTGGGAAACCATCCTCAAGAAACGCGAGAACTACCGCGCCGCGTTCGACCACTTCGACGCGCAGAAAGTCGCCGCGTACGGACGCTCGAAATTCCGTGAGTTGATGGCGAATCCGGGAATTGTCCGCAACCGGCTCAAAATCGCAGCGGCCATTTCCAACGCGAAGGCCTTTTTGGCAGTGCAGAAGGAGTTTGGCGCCTTTGACCGCTACATCTGGCAATTCGCGCCGGCTAAACAGGCCGTGCCTTCGCGGCGAGCGAACTGGCGTCCTCCCGCGCGAACGCCGGCATCGGACGCTATGAGCAAGGACCTGAAGAAGCGTGGTTTCCGCTTCGTGGGGAGCACGATTTGCTACGCCTTCATGCAAGCGGTGGGCATGGTCAACGATCATTCGCCCGACTGCTTCCAGGCGAAGCGGCTCTAAGCCACGTTCACGGCAGCCAGTTTTCGCGAGCCCCCCTGGCAGTCTGTCCGTATAGGCAAGCGCACTTACCTTCCGATGTAGGGATAAATTTCGTCCGCGATCCAGTAATTCGTCAGGACGAAGGCGAAAGCCATCCCGAGCGTCCATAGCGTCCAGCGGTGCCTTCTCCAGCCATCGCGGAAACTGGAAAACTGCAGCGGAAGATCCACTAGGTATGCGGCGAAGTAGCACAGGTTCGCAATTCCGGCGAGGCCCAGCAAGGGAAGCAGGGTCGGCCAGGTGAACGCCGCCCGAAAATGCGGCCAGGTGACCGTCACCCATACGATCACCACTCCGGCCAGAACGGCATTGTAGCGGATGCGCCGGCGCTCCCAATAGCGTCCGGCATCCGCGAGGAACGTTCCAAACTCAGAGGGCTGGGGCGAAGTCGCGCGCGAGATATCCATGGAATGAGCGTCTCCGGGCCGCTTTGGCCTTGCTGCCCGCAGAGTAGCACTCCTCTTTTATGTGTCAAGTACTTTGTATAATAAAGTTACTTCCCTGACGCTTGCCGTTTGCCTTGTATTCGCGCCACGCGCGGCGTAGGATTGTTGCTTGCGCGTGCAGCGGTTGCCTTCCTGTACTGTTTTCATGCCGGAATCGAGGCGGGCCTAGTGCGGCTGATTGTATCGGAGCGGGCGAGTGAACGATAAAGTGCGGACGAAAGCAATCGTGGTGGTCGGCGCGCAGTGGGGCGACGAAGGAAAAGGGAAGATCGTCGATTACCTCGCCGAGGCGTTCCATTACACCGCGCGCTACGCCGGCGGCCACAACGCAGGCCATACCGTCATCATCAACAACCGCCGCTTCATCCTGCAACTGATTCCCAGCGGGATCATGCGCCCCGGAAAGAAAGCGGTCATCGGCAATGGGACGGTGGTCGATCCGGCCGCCCTGGTCGCCGAGCTGGAAACCTTGAAGAAGTCGGACATCGATGTCCGCGGCCGGCTCTTCCTCAGTAATCGCGCCCACGTCATTTTTCCCTACCACCGCGAAATGGACCGCGCCGCCGAAGCGGCCCGCGGCGCCGCGAAAATCGGCACCACTTCCCGGGGGATCGGCCCGGCCTACGAGGACAAAGCCTCGCGGCGCGGCCTGCGCATTTGCGATCTGCTCGACGCGGAGCACTTCGCCGAAAAGCTCGAGCCGGTGATGGCCGAAAAGAACATGATCAGCGCCGCGACTTTCGGCCATCCCCTGGACACCACGGGCCTCGTCGAGCAGTATCTCGAACTCGCCGCGCACCTGCGCGGTTTCGTCACGGACACAGCCGTGCTGCTCAATGACGCGCTGGACCGCGGCGAGCCGGTGCTCTTCGAAGGCGCCCAGGGAACCATGTTGGACATCGACCACGGCACCTATCCCTACGTCACCTCCTCCAACGCGACTTCCGGCGGTGTGGCTACCGGCCTGGGCGTCGCTCCGTCTCGACTCACCGGCGTGGTTGGCGTGACCAAGGCCTACACCACGCGCGTCGGCAGCGGGCCCTTTCCCACCGAGATGGTCGACCTCGAGGCCCACGAAGTGCGCACGCGCGGAAACGAATTCGGCGCGGTTACCGGCCGGCCGCGGCGCTGCGGCTGGCTCGACCTGGTCGTTCTGCGCTACGCCATCATGCTGAGCGGCATCGATTCGCTCGCGGTCACCAAGCTCGACGTCTTCGACCAGCAAAGCGAAATCCGCGTCTGCACCGCCTACCGCTATAAAGGCGAGCGGTTGAAGTCCATTCCGCCCGACGTCGAGACCCTGTCCCAGATCGAGCCCGAGTATCACACGCTGCCCGGCTGGCAGAAGCACACGCCGGGAATTCGCGACGTCAAGGATCTGCCCGCTGCCGCCCGCGAGTACCTCAATTTCATCTCCGAGCAGTTGCAGGTGGAAATCGGCCTGGTCTCCACTGGGCCGGAGCGCGAAGCGACCATCATCCCGCGCGGAACCAAACTCGCATCCTGGCTGTGACCCATGCTTTCCCTCGAAGCGGCGCGCGCCAAGGTCACGGAAATTCTCTGCGCGCGCCCCTCCGCGCCTGGAACTGAGATCGTCGATCTCGTCGCCAGTCTCGCGTGCGCGCTCGGACGCGTTTTGGCCGAGGATGTAGTCGCCGACCGCGACTCTCCGCCGTTCCATCGCTCCACGCGCGACGGCTATGCCGTGCGTTCCGCCGACGCGGCGCAACCCGGCGCGAGGCTTCGTTTAATCGGCGAGAGCCGCGCGGGCTTTGCCTTTGACGGTGCGCTGCACGCGGGAGAATGCGTGCGCATCATGACCGGCGCAGCCGTTCCGGCCGGCGCCGATGCCGTCGTGATGCAGGAATACGCGCGCGTCGATGGGAATTCCATCGTCCTGGAGCGCACGGCTGCTTCCGCACAGAATTTCGTCGTGGCTGGCGCAGAGTCGCGAGCCGGCGATGTCCTCGTCTCGCGCGGAGCGCGGCTTGGCTACGCCGAACTCGCCATCGCCGCGCAAGCCGGGCGCTCCGCTTTGCGCGTAAATCGCCGTCCGGCGGTCGCTATTCTTTCCACCGGCGACGAAATTGTTGCCGTGAAGGAAACCCCCGGAGCCTTTCAGATCCGCAATAGCAACAGCATCTCGCTGGGCGCGCAAGTGGCGCTTGCAGGCGGCGAGCCGGTTTCTCTCGGAAACGCGCGCGATGAAATCACAGAATTGCGCGCGCGCATCGAGCAGGGACTCGCCTCCGACATCCTGGTCTTGAGCGGCGGAGTCTCCGTCGGAACCTACGATCTCGTCGAGCAGGTCCTCCGCGAATTGGGCGCTGAATTCTTCTTTGATAGCGTGGCCATCCGCCCCGGCAAGCCCGCCGTTTTCGGCTGGTGCCGTGGAAAGCCCGTCTTCGGATTGCCGGGGAACCCGGTTTCGACTATGGTGACCTTCGAGCTGTTTGTCGCACTCGCGATCGAAATTCTCAGCGGCGCGCAGCCGCGTGTCCCATTCCGCAAAGCCATGCTGGCTCACGCGGTCAGCGAGAAAACTCCGCTCGCGCATTTCTTGCCCGCGCGCGTGAGCTGGTCGAGCGGCGACCCGCTGGTGGAAACCATTCCGTGGCAAGGATCGGGCGACCTTGG